>Ga0194128_10000985_pt1 | contig 50590 bp, 30 predicted proteins | sample TA2KigCa65mmetaG_FD_148650 | JGI IMG/M metagenome (GOLD analysis project Ga0194128, IMG submission 148650) | Freshwater microbial communities from Lake Tanganyika, Tanzania - TA2015037 Kigoma Deep Cast 65m | ecosystem: Environmental > Aquatic > Freshwater > Lake | place: Tanzania: Lake...
CCCGCGCGCGCACCAGCTCGGCCGTTGCTCGGTGCGGCTTGCCCGCGACCTCGGGCGCCCGCCCGGCCGCGGTAGCGACCGCGGCGACGATCGCGCCGGCACCGGGCAGCACGCGCCGCGCATCCGGGTAGGTGGGGTCGGTGTTGGTCGCCACGAACCGGGCTCCCCCACGCACCGCCTGCGCGGCCCGGTCGAGGCGCTCGAAGTCGAACTCGCGATGCCAGCCGACGACGACCGCCTCGGCTGCGCCGTCCTCGACGACCACGTAGCCCGCCGCCGCGAGCGCTTCGCGCACCCCGGCACCTGCGCACGCGAGCACCCGCGCCCCGGCGGGAAGTCCCTCGGCGAGCAGCGATGCGGCCGCCTGGGCGCTCGTGAGCACGTCGGCCGGCTCGGCGGCGACCCCGCACGCGGCGAGGCGCTCGACGACGTGGCCCACGGGGTTCGAGGAGTTGTTGGTGAGGAAGGCGACGTGGATCCCGGCGGCCCGCAGGGTGGCGATCGCGTCTGCCGACCCGCCGACGGCGAGCTCGCCGCGCCAGACGACGCCGTCGAGGTCGCAGACGACGACTGGGTCGCTCACGGAGCCCCGATTCGGTGGCCCGACCCGCTCTCCATGCCACAATCCCCTCACCCCAGGGCTTTGTCGTCGCCAACCAGGAACCGATCCGGGTCTGCGACGCCAAAGCGTGTTCCGACTGCCGCGGAGGCCGAGCCGTGCCCGACATCGTTGCGTTTCGCGGTCTTCGCTACCGGTCGGCGGAGCGCCTCGACGCGCTCTGTGCGCCACCCTACGACGTGATCGACCCCGACGAGCGGGCCGCGCTGTACGCGCGCTCACCGCACAACTCGGCCCGCCTGATCCTGCCCGAAGGCGACGACCCGTACGCGCAGGCGGCAACGGATCTCGTCACGTGGGAACGCGCGGGCGTGCTCGTTCGCGACGAGACGCCGCGCTTCTACGCCTACCGGATGGAGTACGTCGACGAGGACGGCCGCCCACGCCACACCGCCGGCTTCCTCGGCGCGCTCGTCCTGCCCGAGGCCGCGGGTGCCGGCGACGTGCTCCCCCACGAGCGCACACTGCCGAAGGCCAAGAGCGACCGGCTGTCGCTGCTGCGCGCGACCCGCGCGAACCTCGACCCGATCTGGGGGCTCACGCCCAGCAGCGGACTCTCGGCCGAGCTCGAGGGGGCAAGCCCCCTCGGGATCTGCACCGACGACCACGGGGTACGCCACTCGATCGGTGCCATCGACAGCGTGGCGTCGATCGCCGCGATCCGGGCCGTCGTCGCGGGCGCTCCACTGGTGCTCGCCGACGGCCATCATCGGTTCGAGACCGCGATCGCGTACCGCGACGAGCGCCGCGCCGCGGGGCTCGTCGCCGATGGCGACGGCGCGGTGATGTGCCTCGTTGTCGAGCTGGCCGACGCCGAGCTGTGGGTCCAGCCCATACACCGTCTGTACACGGGCGGCCCCGCCACGGGACCGCTGCGCGAACGCCTCGCGGGCGCGTTCGGGGTCTTCGATGCCGGACCGAACACGGCCGAGGGCGTCGCAGCACTCGAGCGGGCTGTGCGCGCCGAGGGCGGCGTGGGCCTCGTCGACCGCGAGGGGCTCGCCCGGCTCGTGCCCGCCGCACCGGCGCTGGCGGCTGCGCGCGCCGCGCTGGAGCCGACGCTGGTGGACGTCGCGTCCGCATGGTTCGACGAGCTGGCCGCCGACACGTTCGCCGGCGCCGAGGCGACGTACCGGAACGACGCGACGACGGTCGCGGCGCTCGTCGGCAAGGGGGCGGCCGACGCCGCGGTGCTGCTGCCACCGGTCACCGTCGGCCAGATCCGGGCGGCCGCGCTCGCCGGGGTGCGCATGCCCCAGAAGACCACGTTCTTCGCCCCGAAGCCGCGTACGGGCATGGTCTTCCGAATGCTGGACGGGTAGACGCGGCGCCGGCGTAGGGGTCCCGCTCGGTCGCCTCAGACGACCGGCCCTCGCTAACCTCCAAGGCTTGCCGCTCAGCGCGTCACGCCGGCGATTCGTCTTCGCGCTCATCCTGATCGCGCTGAGCGGACTGGCCCTGCGTGCCAGCTACGTGGTGTTCGAGACCCACGAGCCCGACACCGAGCTGTACGACTCCGTCTACTACCGCCTCTCGGCCGTCGAAGTTGCAGAGGGCAACGGCTTCCGGGATCCAGACCGCGGTGGACCCTGGGCTCAGCACCCGCCGATGACCACGTTGTTCCTCGCGCCGGTTGCCTGGCTGTGGGGACCGAGCGACTTCGCGATGGGACTCGCCATGGCCGCGCTCGGCACGCTCAACGTCGTGCTCATCGGGCTGCTCGGGCTTCGCATGCGATCGCCGCGCTGCGGCCTCATTGCGGCCGCTGTCGCGGTCGTGTACCCGTCGCTCTGGGCCAACGACGGACTCGTGATGTCGGAGACGCTCACGGTGACGTGGGTCGTACTGTCCCTGCTCACGACGTTTCGGCTGCTCGAGCGATGGCGTCCTGCAGATGCAGTGCTGCTCGGCGTGCTCTGTGGGTTCGCCGCACTGACGCGCGGAGAACTCGCACTGCTGCTCCCCATGCTGATCGCAGGCTCGCTGCTCCAACGCGCCGGACCACGGCGGCCCCGACGGGCGGCGCTCGCCACGTTCGCGGCCCTCGCCTCCCTCCTCGTCGTCATGCCCTGGGTCACCTACAACCTCGTGCGCTTCCCCGAGCCGGTGCTCATCTCCACCAACCTCGACATCGCGCTTTGGAGCAGCTCCTGTGACGAGGTGTACTACGGCCCCTCTACCGGCCTCGGCACCTTCTGCCCCGATTTCGAGGCGGGCGAGAAGAACAAGGAGGAGAAGTTCCGCCGTTTCCTCCGCATTACGCCGCAGCAACAGCTGCGCGAGCGACGCGAGACGGCGCTCGACTACATCGGGGAGCACCTCGATCGCTACCCGGTCGTGGTGCTCGCTCGCGCGGCGCGCACTTGGTCGGCGTTCCGGCCATTCGACATGCTGGAATACGACGTCTTGGAGGGCCGGCCGCGGTGGGTCAACCAGGCATCGCTCGCCTTCTACTACCCACTGGTCGGTCTGGCGATCTGGGGCCTGTTCCTGGCGCGAGGACGCGTCCAAGTGTGGCCACTCCTGGTGCCCCCGATCATCGCGACCCTCGCGGCGTTCGTGGCGCTTGGCCTGCCGCGCTATCGCGTCATCGCGGAACCCGGCATCGTCGTCCTGGCGGCGATCGCCCTCGACACGCTCGTCGGGCGCATCAAGGAGCGCACCACGGGCGTCGGCGCGCCTCAGACGACTTCCCAGACCGAGCCCGACTCGATGAGGGCCCGCAGGTCGCCCGGACTCCTCCGATCCTGCGCCGCGGCGAGCTGAGCCTGGACTTCGCCGTCGTAGGTAGGCCGTTCGACCGACCGGAAGATCCCCACCGGAGTGGGGCTCACCGGATGCTCGGCGAGGCGCGACAGCGCGAACGCGACGGTCGGGTCGTAACGGTGCTCGTCGTGCACCAGCAGCGCCGACTCGCCGACCTCGGCCACGGGCACGATCTCGGCCTCGCCGTAGCGGTTCACCCGCACCCCGAGCTCGCGCTCGGCTCCGAAGCGGATCGGTTCGCCGTGGTGCAGCTCGATCAGCATGTCGGCGCGCTTGTCCTTGCCGGTGATCTCCTCGAACGCGCCGTCGTTGAAGACGTTGCAGTTCTGATAGATCTCGACGAACGCGGCGCCGCGGTGCTCGTAGGCGCGGCGGAAGACAGCCTGCATGTGCTTGCGGTCCATGTCGTGCGTGCGCGCGACGAACGTCGCCTCCGCAGCGAGCGCCAGCGAGACCGGGTTGAAGGGGTGGTCGAGCGAGCCGAAGGGCGAGCTCTTGGTGACCTTGCCCACCTCGCTCGTCGGCGAGTACTGGCCCTTCGTGAGGCCGTAGATCTGGTTGTTGAACAGCAGGATCGTGAGGTTCACGTTGCGTCGCAACGCGTGGATGAAGTGGTTGCCACCGATCGACAACGCGTCGCCGTCGCCGGTGATCACCCACACGTCGAGGTCGGGACGGGCGACCGCGATCCCGGTCGCGACTGCCGGGGCGCGGCCGTGGATGCTGTGGATCCCGTAGGTGTTCATGTAGTACGGGAAGCGGCTCGAGCAGCCGATCCCACTCACGAACACCTGGTTCTCGGGACGCACCCCGAGCTCGGGCATCAGCAGCTGGAGGGCGGTGAGGACCGAGTAGTCGCCACAGCCCGGGCACCAGCGGACCTCCTGGTCGGAGGCGAAGTCCTTTCGGGTCAGGGTGACCTCGTCAGCCATCGATCAGCTCCAGCATCTTCGCCTCGATCTCCGCGGCCCGGAACGGCAGGCCCTGCACCTTGTTCAGGCGTTGGGCGTCGACGAGGAACTCCGCGCGCAGCAGCCGCGAGAGCTGGCCGAGGTTCATCTCGGGTACGAGCACCTTCGCATAGCGCCCCAGCACCTCGCCGAGGTTCGCTGGGAACGGGTTGAGATGGGTGAGCTGGAGCGTCGCCACCGACATCGCGCGGGCGCGGATCCGTCGGGCCCCGGCCTGGATGGCCCCGTGCGTGCTCCCCCACCCCACGACGAGCAGTCGCGCGTCGCCGTCGGGGTCGTCGACCACGGCCGGCGGGATGTCGGCCGCGATGCGAGCGATCTTCTCGGCCCGGAGGTGGGTCATGCGCTCGTGGTTCTCGGGCTCGTAGTTGACGTTGCCGGTGCCGTCCTGCTTCTCGATGCCGCCGATGCGGTGCATGAGCCCGGGCGTGCCGGGGATCGCCCAGGGCCTCGCCAGCGTCTGCTCGTCGCGCAGGTACGGCCAGAACTCGAGGGTGCCGTCGGCGCCGAGGTGGTTCGCCTCCGTCGTGAACGGCACCGAGATGTCTGGGAGCACGTCGACGTCGGGGAAGCGCCACGGCTCGGAGCCGTTGGCGAGGTAGCCGTCGGTGAGCACGATCACCGGCGTGCGGTACTCGAGCGCGAGGCGCGCGCCCTCGAATGCCGCGTCGAAGCAGTCGCTCGGCGAGATCGCGGCGACGATCGGCAGCGGCGCCTCGCCGTGACGGCCGTACATCGCGAGCAGGAGGTCCGCCTGCTCGGTCTTCGTGGGCAGACCCGTCGACGGCCCACCGCGCTGCACGTCGATCAGCACGAGCGGGAGCTCGAGGCTCACCGCGAGGCCGAGTGCCTCGGCCTTGAGGTCGACGCCGGGCCCGCTCGTGGCGGTGACCGCCAGGTGACCGGCGAACGCCCCGCCGATCGCGACGCCGATCGCGGCGATCTCGTCCTCGGCCTGCACCGTGCGGACCCCGAAGTTCTTGTGCTTCGAGAGCTCGTGGAGGATGTCGGAGGCCGGCGTGATCGGGTACGACGCGTAGAGGACCGGGAGCTTCGCCTGCCGGCCCGCGGCGATCAAGCCGTAGGCAACGGCGACGTTGCCGCTGATGTTGCGGTACCGGCCCGGCGGCAGCTGCGCGGGATGCACCTCGTACGCGTGACCGAACAGCTCGGTCGTCTCGCCGAAGTGGAATCCCGCCTTGAACGCGGCGAGGTTCGCGTCGTGGACGATCTGGGACTTCCCGAAGCGCTCGTCGATCCACGCGATGATCGGCTCGACCGGGCGGCTGTACATCCAGCTGATCAGCCCGAGGGCAAAGAAGTTCTTCGACCGAGCGGCGTCGCGGGGCTTGGCCCCCGACTCCTTGGTCGCCTCGATCGTGAGGCTCGTCATCGGAACCGGCGAGAGGCGGAACTCGTCGAGCGAGCCGTCTTCGAGCGGGTTGGACTCGTAGCCCGCCTTCTCGAGGTTGCGAGTCTCGAACGCATCCGAGTTGGCGATGATCGCTGCGCCGGGCACGAGGTCGCCGATGTTGGCCTTCAGAGCGGCGGGGTTCATCGCCACCAGGAGGTTGGGAACGTCACCCGGGGTGACGATGTCGTAGTCGGCGATGTGGACCTGGAAGGAGGAGACGCCGGCGATCGTGCCCGCCGGAGCCCGGATCTCCGCCGGGTAGTTCGGGAGGGTCGCCAGGTCGTTGCCGAACACCGCGCTGGCGTCCGTGAAGCGGTCCCCCACGAGCTGCATGCCGTCGCCCGAGTCGCCGGCGAAGCGGATGACCACCCGCTCGAGGGCATGGGGCGGGTCGTGCGTCTCCGTGGAGTCGGTCACCTGGTCATCTCGCGGGTGTCATCTCGTCGCCGGTCATGCCGGTCATCGCCGGTCGTCTTCCCTCGCACCGCCTGCTGCCCGGCAACGCAGTCTACCGGTGCTCCCCTGCCTCCCAGGGAACGGGGCTGGGCTACATTCGCCCGGTTCGCAAACGGCGCCGCCCTCGGAGACCGGGGGCCCCGACCCCCCGACGACGTGGGGCCACAGGGAGCATCACCATGGCACTCGGTTACGACCGCAAGCTCTTCATCCTCGCCTTCGACCACCGGGGCTCGTTCCAGAAGAAGATGTTCGGGATCGCGGGCGATCCGAACGCCGAGGAGTCGGCACGGATCATCGACGCGAAGTCGGTGATCTTCGACGGTTTCGCCCGGGCGCTCGACGAGGGCGCGCCGGGCGGCGAGGCCGGGATCCTGGTCGACGAGCAGTTCGGCGCGGACGTCGCCCGCAAGGGGCTGGCGAACGGCTGGACCGTGGCGATGCCGGTCGAGCGCTCGGGACTGGACTACTTCGACTTCGAGTACGGCGACGACTTCGGCGCCCACATCGAGGCCTTCGACCCGACCTTCTCCAAGATCCTGGTCCGGTTCAACCCCGAGGGCGACGCCGGCGACAACGCGCGTTCGCTCGCGGGGCTCAGGCGGCTCTCCGACTGGCTCCATGCGCACGACCGGAAGTTCCTGCTCGAGCTGCTGGTGCCGGGTGAGCCGCACCAGATCGAGGCTGCCGGCGGCGAGGACGCCTACGACACCGACGTGCGGCCGGGCCTCATGAAGGGTGCGATCGCCGCGATGCAGGAAGCGGGCATCGAGGCCGACATCTGGAAGATCGAGGGCATCGACCGGCGCGAGGACTGCGAGATGATCTCCGAGCAAACCCGCGCCGGCGGCCGTGACGGCGTGGGCTGCGTGGTCCTCGGCCGGGGCGCCGACGACGCCAAGGTCGACCACTGGCTGCGCACGGGCTCGGGCGTTCCCGGCTACCTGGGCTTCGCCATCGGGCGCAGCATCTGGTGGGACCAGCTCAAGGGCTACCTCGACGGATCGCTCGGCCGCGACGCGGCGGCCGCCCAGATCTCCGCGAACTACCGCCGGTACATCGACGTCTACAACGCCGGCTGAGCCAACGGCGGTACAGCCAGGTCGGCCAAGGACCGATCGCGCCGCCCCCGCCCGGGCTGCGAGACTTCCCTCATGTCACCGAACGTGAGCATCCGTCACGTACCGGCGCTCGACGGCCTGCGCGGCCTCGCGGTCGCAGCGGTGCTCCTCTTCCACGCCGGCCACCTCGACGGCGGCTATCTCGGTGTCGACCTGTTCTTCGTCCTGTCGGGGTTCCTCATCACGACGCTGCTGCTCGTCGAGGTCGAGGAATCCGGTCGGGTCCGCCTGGGTGGATTCTGGGCGCGACGAGCACGACGCCTGTTGCCGGCGCTCGCCGGGGTGCTGGTAGGCGTGAGCCTGTACGCACTCCTCGTTGCCGAGCCCTCCGAGCTCGACCGCATCCGCGCCGAGGCGTTCGCGACCGTCGCGTACGCGGCCAACTGGCGCGCCGTGTTCACCGGCCACGACTACTGGTCGCTGTTCCAGACGCCGTCACCGCTCGAGCACACCTGGAGCCTGGCCATCGAGGAGCAGTTCTACGTGGTCTGGCCACTCGTGATCGTCGGGCTGCTGGCCTGGTGGAAGCGTTCGACCCCGAAGGCGGTCCTCGCGGTGGCGATCGCCCTCGCCGCGGTGTCGACGTCGCTCATGGTCGCGCTCCACGATCCTCAGAACCCGTCGCGCGTGTACTACGGGACAGATACGCGCGCCGCCGCGGTGCTCTACGGCGCCGCGCTGGCATCGGCGCTCGTGATCTGGGGTCCGGTGCGCACGCGTCGTGCACGGCGCGCACTGGACGCTGGTGGGCTAGCCGGCGCCGCGTTGCTGGCGCTGGCCTGGTTCGGCCTCGACGGCTCGTCGTCGACCCTCTATCACGGCGGCTTCGTGATCTGCGGGCTCGCCGCCACGGTCGTCATCGCCGCGGCGGTCCACCCCGAGGCGGGCGTGGTGAGCCGCGCGCTGGGGTGGCGCCCACTCTGCCTGCTCGGCCTCGTGAGCTACGGCGTGTATCTCTGGCACTGGCCGGTCTTCCTCGTGATCGACGCGAACCGGACCGGCCTCACGGGTTGGTGGCTGTTCGCCGCCCGATGCGCCGTGACCGGCCTCATCGCCGTCGCGTCGTACCTGCTCCTCGAGATGCCGGTACGCCGCGGGGCGCTCAAGCCGCGGTCCTGGCGGACGCTTCTGCCCGCGGGTGCGATTGGGCTGGTGGTGCTGTTGCTGGTGACGACCGCGGGGGGCAGCGACCGCCCGGCCGCCGCCCAAGCGAAGGCCAACCCGATGGCCGTCATCGACGGGAACTCCACGGCCACGATGCAGCTCCAGCGCAAGTGGGTCGACAGCCTGGTGCCGCCATCTCGACCTCGAGTCCTCATGACCGGCGACTCGGTCGCGCTGACGCTTTCGAGCGGCGCCCCACGTGAGGCCACGAGTCCGTTCGCAGTCACGAGCGCGACCATCATCGGGTGCGGCATCTCGACCGGCGCGGCACGCGGACTCGACTACGTGCTGCCGGGAGACGTCTGCAAGCATTGGCCCGAGGTCTGGGAACGCGGCCTCGCGGTCTTCCACCCGCGGGCGGTAGTCCTGCTCTCGGGCACCTGGGATGTTCAGGACCAGCTCGTGAACGGGCAGACTCTCCGCTCCATGTCTCCGGAGCTCCGGGAACATCTCCTCGTCGGGCTGCGCACAGGGCTTCGCCTCACCGACGCCGCCGGAGCGCGCTTCGTGCTCCTGACTGCGCCGTGTTTCGCTCCGGTGAACACGGGGAGGGCAGCCGCCTTCGAGAACCTCTCCGAGACGAAGCGCATCAAGTGGTTCAACGACATCCTGATGGACTTCGCCGCCGCTCACCCAGGGTCGGTGGACCTGATCGACTTCGGTGGCTTCATCTGCCCGGACGGGCAGTTCCAGCGCAGCGTCGGGGGCGTGATGCAGCGCCCGGACGGGATCCACTTCTCCACTGAAGGCGCTCGCCGCGCGTGGCGCTGGCTCGCGCCTCGGCTCACGCGCGTGTTGGAGACCGTGCCGGCTCCTCCTCAGTGAGCGCGGCAAGCGCCGCCTCGGCTCGCCGGAGTGCCCCGGCGAGCGGGCGCCGTTGCCGACCGCGACCAACGAACGTCGCCTCCACGTCGACCCGGTTGGCCCGCTCGCCCGACGCGAGCGCGAAGAAGCGGCGACGGACTCGCCCGACAACCACGACGTCGTCGCCCTCCCCGAGGTCCTCGACCCAGGCGGCCGGCTCCCAGACCGTCACCGGTACCCAAAGCGTCGCAGACCCTTCGGCGCGAACCCGCAGCGCCAGGCTCGCCAGCCGTCTACCCGAGGACAGCATCCGGACCTCGGGCTGCTGCGCGCACTCCCCACGAACCACCACCAAGTTGACACCGGTCATGACCTCACCTCCCGATCCCGTGCTCACGGCGCGTGAGCATCTGCACGTCGGGGGAAGCGAGGGGAAGGACCTCAGGTTACGTGGGGGGTGTGACAGCCCGACCCAGCGACTCGGCGAATCGCGCTACGCGAGCTCACTCGCGGTCGGGGCACTTCCCGGGCAAGGGATAGGCGACGATCGTCAGCGTTGGGCGTGACGGCGCGTGCGAGGTCGCTCGAGCCACCAGCGCTCGGGGGAGCCGATCCCCCACCATCGCGACCCGCACGCAGAAGGGCGCCTCGAACGCGCGGAGCTGTCGGGCTCGCTCGGCCGGATCCAGCTTCGGCCCGTACGGCGGACCCTCTTCGCGGTGCCAGGCCACCCACTCGAACCCGCCGTCCACCTGCCTCGGCGTGTACCCGGCGCGGGTCGCGAGTCGGGCGACCTCCCAGCGCGTCGCGTCGAAGGACGCCGACTCGGCCGAGAAGGCCAGGCCTACGAGCCCGAGGAGCGCGACCGCCACCAAGGGCCCGACCAGGCGCTGCGCGGTCAACGGTGGCGGCTCCTCCCCCATTCGCCGCCGGAGCACCGCGAGCGCCACGACGGGGAGAACCGGGAGCAGGTACCGGTCGAAGCCTCGGAGGTGGACGAGCACAGTGCCCACCGTCACGATGGCGAACCCGGCGATGTTGGCCCCTAGGACCAGGGTCGTGGCGTCGGGCCACGACCTCGCACGGACGCGATCGGGTGCCCGCACGAGCGTCGGGACCGCCCGCAAGAGGATCAACACCAGGCTTGCGGTGCCGATCCACACCATCGCGTCGAAGATCAGCGCCGGGACGACGTCGGGCCGGGGACCCCTGAGCACGTCGTGACCCAGGACCCCCGACCGCGCGACGTAGTTGCCGACGAACGGGATCTCCGGGGCCCGCACGTAGTCGAGCACGAGCGCGGCACCCACGCCCCCGCCGAGCACGAGCGACCCCGCCCGGCTCGCCCTCCATGCCGATCGAACGATCCGGACGGGCCCGGCCAGGACCACCACGGGCACGAGCAGCAGGCCTAGCAGCCGGAGGTAGCCCAAGCTCGTCTTGATGGTGGCGTTGAGCTGCGGCAGCTCCGGCCTCCGCGGTGCCAGGTTCTCGACGCCAGGGCGTTGGCTCCACCAGACCAACAACACCGCTGTCGCTACCACGAACAGCACGCCCAGCACGAGCACGATTCGGACGCGCCGACGATCCAGCCGAACCCGGGCGTCCACGAACGCGGCGACGAGGACCGCCGCGACACCGACGAGGGCGTACTGGCGAATCGTCACCGCGAAGAAGCCGAGAGCCACGCTCGCAACGAGCCATCCAACGGAGAACGGTGTCCGACGGAACGACCAGAGCGCGCACGCGAGCGCAAGCATCTCCGCCGCCCATGCCCAGTGGTCGGTCATGAAGGTCGGCGCCAACGGCATCCACAACGGGCTGACCGCGATCGTCAGCGCGACGAGCAGGGCCGCGCGTGGCGAGACGACGACCCGGCCGGCCAGCACGACGGCGAGGAGGCCCACGACGCCGACCGCGGCACTGAGCACATGGACGGCCTCCACGCTGCGTCCGAAGATCAACGCGACCGGCGCCGCGAGCACGAGCTGTCCGATCAGGGGGGTTGCAGCCCAGTGGTTGAACCCGAGCCGACCGTGGTCGACCCAACGGAACAGGCTTACCAGGTACGACCAGTCGTCACTGCGCGGAATCCCGAGGGCTCCGTAGTGCGACGCGACGAGCAGGGGAACCACACCACCCACGACCACGACCACGACCACGACGACGGGCCACGAGCAGGCGTCCCGACCCCGATCCTGCGTGCCGGCGAGGCCGTTCGGAGCGCACACGCTTGGATCCCTCCACCCTCGAACCGCGGCCCCGGGGTAGCGACCGACGGCCCGAGAGATTACCGAGGCGCGCACGCTCCCGGCGCTCAGCCCCCGGGAACAGGCGGTTGGCCAGCCGCCGCGCGGGCGATCGGCGCGATCCAGCCCCACACGGCCACGGCCCCTGTGGGCGAGAGGTTGACACCGTTCGGGCGAAACTCGTACGTGCCGAACGCCGCGTGCGCGACGCCTCCGGGGCAGAGCACGGCGTCGAGATCGGCGACGCGCACCGAGTCCGGATGGGCGGCAGCGAAGTCACGCCAGATCCGATTCACCCACGCGACACGCGCGTGATCGCCGCGCGTGGTCGCGAAGGCGGCGCCACGAGCCTGGTCGGGCTCGGCACAGGGCACCGTGAGCAGCACCAGTTGGCGGCCGTCTCGCGTCACGAGTCGACGCAGCCGCTCGAGGCGCTGACGCAGGTGACGCTCCAGCCCCACGCCGCCGACTCGCAGGTACCGCCCGTCGACCTCCCGATCGAAGACCTCGGTCGTGCCGGTCATGAGGACCACGACGTCGGGACGGAAGGTGTCGCGGGCCTCGCGGTATACCTGCGGCCAGGGTGGGCATTCGGCCACCTCGATCGGCTTCCGCCCGACAACCGGCGTGCCACCCGCGATCGTGCAACCGCTTGCGATCGTGCCGCGGATCCCGCCGCGGTCCACCGGCGAGGGCACCTGCAGCCCCAAGTCGACCACCGTCTCGTCACCCACCACGAGGACACGGGTCGCCCCAGGTGGCGTCGTCGCCGCGAGCGCCCGGTAGTGGTCGAGGGTGAGGGCCGACAGCGGCGGTGGCTCCGCACCCACCGTCGCGACCAAGAGGAGGCCGACCGCGCCGAGGAAGCTTGCCACCGCGACCACGGGCGCGGCCTTGATCCGCGCCGTCCCCCGCCGGATCGGACGCTCGATGAGAAGATACGAAGTCGCCGCGAGCCCGAACACCACCGCGAGGCGCAGCACGAGCAACCCGGCCCCCTCGACCCCGACGCGTTCGGGTGACAGCCACACGTAGACCACCAGGTGGTACAGGTAGAGACCGTAGGAGATCAGCCCGATCCACACGAGCGGGGGCCAGGAGAGCAACGATGCCGCGACACCCCGTTGAGGCTGCAGAGCCGCGACGACGAGCACGATCGTCGCGAGCCCGACGAGGATCAGCCCTCCGTCGTAGGGCCAGCGATCGGACACACTGACCTGCGTAGCCACCCACACGAGGAACAGGAGGCTTACGGCCGCAGCCACTTCGATCACGATGCGAGTCGCCCGTGAACGCGCCACGACGCCCCGGCCGCGCACGACGACGACCGCGAGCCCGCTGCCCAGGAGGAGCTGCCAAGCGCGCGTGTCCGTGCCCGCGGTCGCGCGGTGATACGAGACCGTCTCGAAGAGCACGATCATCAGCACGAACGAGCCGGCGGCCAGCAGACCGATCCAGACGAGCAGGTGTCGCACACGGCCCCGCGTCAACGCGAGGAGGCCACCCAGCATGAGCGGCCACACCAGGTACCACTGCTCTTCGACCGAGAGCGACCAGAGATGGGAGAAGGGCGACAGGGAGGCTTGCCGGCTGGTGATCGCCGCCCAGTTCTCCACGTAGAACAGCGCCGAGATCCCCTGACGCTTGATAGAGCCGAGCTGGTGCGGCGCGGCCACGAAGGCAGCGTAGAGAGAGACGAGCCCGACGAGCACCAGGAGCGCCGGTAGCAGCCGCCGAACCCGGCGCGCCCAGAAGTCGACCGAGACGACCCGGCCGCGCTCCGCGTGGTCGCGCAGGAGCAACGCGGTGATGAGGAAGCCGGACAACACGAAGAACATGTCGACGCCGATGAACCCACCCGGGATCAGGCCGCTCGTATCGTGCCGACCCCAGTTCTCGTGGAACAGCAGTACCGCGAGCACGGCGAGCGCCCGGATGCCGTCGAGCGCCGGGTTGTAGGCGATCGCACCAACTCTTTCGCCCGTGTAGCCTTGTGAACCGTCGAGAGCGTCGGACGGCTCGGCGCTAGCGACTGCGCGCACGTTGACCCTCCTCGGCGGCCGTGACAGCGGCGAGCCAATCCCAGATCGTGGTCGCACCTTGGGCCGAGAGATTGAAGCCGTCGGGACGCAGGTCCGCGCCGCCGAACGTTGCGCGCGCGTTGCCGTTCGGGCAGAGCACAGCTCCGAGGTCGACCACGCCGACGGACCCCGCGTGTGAGGCTGCGAAACCACCCCAGACCTCGTTCACCCACTCCACACGACGCTGATCGCCCCGGACCTCGGCCCAGCGGGCTTCGTGCTGGGGACCGGGATCGGCACAGGGCAGCGTGAGGAGCAGCAACCGCCGGCCATCTCCTGTGGTCAATCGACGGACCTCTTCGAGGCGCCGCTCGAGATGCCTGGCGAGCTCGGGTGTACCCACGCGCAGGACGCGTCCGTCAACCATGCGATCGAACGGCTCCATCGTTCCGGTCATGAGTACGACGACGTCGGGATCGAAGGCGTCGACAGCCTCTCGGAACGTGGAGCGCCATGGGGGGCAGGTGAGCACCCGCAGCGGGGCATTCCCCACAACGGGCGTCCCGCCGGCGATCTCACACCCCGATGCGACGGCGCCCCGAATCCCTCCCCGGTCCAGGGGCGTGGGGACCAGCTCGCCGAGCTGGGAGGCCGCCGCGTCGCCCACGACCAACACACGTCTAGCCCCTGCAGGCGTCGTCGCCGCCAGCTCCCGGTAGTGCGGGAGCGCCAGCACGGCGATGGCCTCTTGGCGCGCGAACACCGTGGAGACGAGGAACATCCCCGCGACCGCGGCGAGCGCCACGGGAAGCGCGATCGAGGTGCGCACGGGGAGCGGAGCGCCTCGCCGAATCGGGTTCTCGAGGAGCACGAAGGAAGCTGTCGCGAAGGCGAGCAGCACGACGATTCGCACGAGCAGCAGCGCGGTGCCATCGAGGCCGACGCGTTCGGGCGAGAGCCAACCGAAGATGGGGACGTGGAAGAGGTACACGCCGTACGAGACGAGGCCGATCCACACGAAGGGCCGCCACGCGAGCAGCGGTCGCACCACCGCGCTCGAGCCCTTGCACACCCCGGCCAGCACCAGCATCACGCCGACCACGAGGAGGACGCGACCGCCCGGGTAGAGCCAGGCATCGTCGTCGCGGAACACGACGAACGCGCCGAGCATCGTGATGAGTCCCGAAACCGCGCCGACCTCCAGGAGCACTCGAGCGGTCCTGGTGCGCGCGGGCCGCTGTGCCTCGGGCATCAGCACGACCGCGAACAGCGCGCCGGCGAGCAGTTCCCACGCCCGCGCGTCGGTGCCGAAGAACGCGCGGAGATCGGCCCCCGAATGGAACAGCACCGACATCCACACAGCGGACGCGATCGCCAAGACGCCGATCAAAATCGCGAGCACCCGGGTGCCGCCCCGACTCAGCCAGAGGAGCCCGCCCAGCAGGAACGGCCATACGACGTACCACTGCTCCTCGATCGAGAGCGACCATGTGTGCGAGACCAGCGTCGGGATGTGGTTGCTCCAATACGCCTGCTGCCAGTTGCTCCCGTAGAGCAGTGCACCGAGTCCGGCGCGGCGTAGCTCGTCACCGTCCGTCGGGCCCGGAACGAAGACGGCGAACACCGCGACAAGCAGCATCATCAGCAAGAACGCGGGAAGGAGCCGGCGGATGCGGCGTACCCAGAACCCGACCGACACGGTTCGCCCGCGCCGCGCGTGATCCCCGAGCAGGATTGTCGTGATGAGGAAGCCCGAGAGCACGAAGAAGACGTCGACCCCGAGAAATCCGCCCCGCGCGAAGTCCAGCGACTGGTCGTGGTACAGCAGGACCGCGACGACCGCGACCGCACGCAACCCGTCGAGTGCGGGCTCATATGTCAGGCGCGTCGAGTTCGCCGGTCCCGCCATCAGTCCCCTAGCCCGAGAAGCGAACAAGGTTACTCTTCGCGCGCTGCGCTCTGTTCACGTCACGCAGGGCGCGAAGACGCCCGCCCCACATCATGGCCCCTCGACCTGGTCGCCCGGCGGCGGCTTCCCGCGCTGGACCAGATCGATCACAGCGTCGGCACCAAGGAGCAGGATTCCGATCCAGGTCGGGATGCGTGCGGCGTCGTAGTAGGCGACCCAGTCGAAGCGGGGTGGGTATCGCTCGAAGAACTGCGTGACGCTGATGTAGAGCGCCACGCCGAGCATCAGAGCAGCCGGTGTGAGGCGCAGCGCGAGCCGCCAGGGGCGGGATCGGATCGCGAGCAACACCATCGCGCCGACACCCAGACCGACCCAGGGTCGAACGGTCACGCCGGCGGCCACGGCACAGCCCACGACGGTGCCGACCATCCCGGCCGTGGTGGCCTCGATTCGCGGAGCAGCCGGCGCGAGCGCGGGCTCGCCCGCCGAAGCCGCTGGCGGACCGTCAGCCGGCACGAGCCGGCGATGACGGGCGAACGCCACCGTGACGATGCCCACCGCCACCAGCGCGGCCGCGGCGGAGATCGCGAGTGCAACCCGTACAGCCCGCTGCGGCTCCCACTCGAGCGTGACCGTCAGGGGGCCATTCCCGGTGGGCCTCACGAGCCAGCCGTTGGCGAAGCCGTCGACGAGCTCGGAGCGTCCGAGGCTCTTCCCGTCGACCCTCGCGACCCAGCCGTCGTTCTGACTCTGGCCGAGCACGAGCCAGAACGGCGCAGAGGTCTCGGACACCCGCAGGGCCATCGAGGAGCGCCCTTCGTGCAGGATCCGCACCTGCGGCGCCCGGGTGTCCGCGAGAGGTGCAGCCGCCAGCTCTGCGAGCGGCGCGGCGACGCCCCCCGACCCCGACGCGAGCACAAGTCGTGCCACGTCGATCCCGAGCGGGTTCCGGGCCGACTTGCGGGCCCCAACGAGATGCGAACCTGCGCCGAGCTCGAGCGGGGTTCCCGGCGAGCAGGGAACGACCGTCAGCGCACGGCCCGCCAGCGCGTCCGCGGTGGTCCCCGAGACACGTACACCGACGCCGTCGCCGTCGACGGCGACGAGGTCACGGAGGCAGGTGTCCGGCATTGATTCCGGCAGCGCAGCGCGTCGTACACCCGCCACCCCGAGCTCGGCGATGCCCACGGGCATGACGAGCGTGTTGCGCTTCAGCGGGTCGACCTTCTCGATCTTGACCGTGAAGCGCTCGCCGCGCAGCGCGGGGAAGGTGAGGGGGACGCTCACGACGCCACCCGGTGCCTCCGTCGGCTGGGCCGGTACGTCGACGAACTGCTTCGGGCCGTCACCGGCGCGGATCGCCAACCGCGTCGGCAGCGAGTGGCGGCCGTCGGCCATCAGCCGCAGGTCGAGGCGGTCGAGCACGATCGGTGCGGCGGTGCGGAAGCGAATGCTCTTGCGCGGCGTGCCGATGGGCGTCTGCCATCCGGTCTCGAGATCTTCGTCGAAGGCCGACGACGCGCGGGTAGGTGGTGGTCCGAGGCGTCCGGTCGAGCCCGCGGTGAGCCCTCCCGCGGACGCGTCGGGCAGACCAAGGGCGCGGTCGATCGCCGCATCGGTCGCGAGTGCCCCGAGGGTCGCCGTGCCCGACAGCGTGAAGAACCGAGCGGTCGGCAACGAGAACTGCCGGGCGAACGAGGTGCTCTCGCGAGTCATCACGATCGCCAGGGGGTGAGCGGCTGACTCCCGGCCGAGGCCTTCCAGCAGGTCCACCGGCATCCGCGTGATCTCCTCGACCTGCACGGTCGGCGCGCCCGGTCGATCGTCGGCCAAGCGGATCTCGCTCCAGCCCACCGGGTTCTTCGACTGGGCGACGCGGGTGGCGCGCCCGCGCAAGGCGTCGATCCGGATCTCGAGCTTGGTGAACGTTCGCCGAGGGAAGTGAACGGTCTGGCCGGGCCGCTCCCGGGACGAAAGCGAGATGCTCCGGCGCACCTCGTCGGCGCCGTCGAAGCGCATCGTCACCTCGGAGATCGATCGCTTCGGGGGCGCCGACTGCCCTTCGAGCCGGCCGGAGAACTGCACCAGGTTCAGGTGGTCGGTCGTGATGGGCTCGTCGAGCACGATCTCGATTCGTTCGTCGCGCGGGTCGGAGCGAGCGCCGACCGTCCATGCGGTCTGCACGTCTCCGTCGAGGGCCATTGCGGGTCGCTGTTCGGGGCTGAAGCCGAACGCAGGCTCCCCGTAGCCGGTAGCGCGTACGGAGGCAACGCCCTTCAGCACGACGACGGTGCGCGCCGCGTCGGTCGAGTCCGGGAACGGGTTGAGGCGCTGATCGGAGGGATCGTCACGCAACGGCTCCTCGCCCGCCTGCTCCGTGTAGCCGGAGTTGTCGTGCAGGCCGGACCAGCGCGTCCCGCGACGCCGATTCGAGTCGGTGAGCACGAGCATCGCGTCGTCCGGCAGCGAGCGCAGCGCCGGGGCGTCGTGCTCGTACGGCGCCGAGTAGAGCACCAGCCGGTCTGCGTCGAGCAGGCCCGCGGCAGCCAGGTCGAGGAGGCCCTCCGCGTCACCCGCGACGACGATCGGAGCCGCCCTCGACTTGGCCCGCACGATCGGGACCGGGTCCTCCACGGACAGCACCGCCACCGGAGGGGGTCGGGGCTGGTCGGCGACCGGCAGGGTGAAGTCCTCGAGCTCGCGTCCGCGGAGTCTGCCGGGAATCCGGGACCCGAAGCGCTCGACCGACCCGAGACCTTCCGGCACCGGATCGGTGAACGTGCGCCAGAGGACGCCGGCCGGGACGAGCGAATACCGATCGGTCTGCAGGTCGAGGCGCAGGAGCACGTCGCCCACGCCCATGAGCCGAGCGATCGGCGCGAGCGCGTCCGGCTCCATCGCTCGCTCCTGGACCCGCCGATCCAGTGCGCTCAGCAGGTTCAGGCTCTGCGGCGACCCCCACGGCACGAGCTCGCGGGCGACGTAGGGCCGATCCATGAGTCCGGGCTCGATCGGCTCGCGCGTGTCGCCCCAGCGGTACGTGGCGAAGTCGGAGCCCGGGAGCGCGAGCACCCGGGTGTCGGACGGTCGTGCATCCAGTGCGGCAATCGCCTGCCGCCAGTAGCCCGGGATCTCCTCCCGCTCGAGGTTGTCGCTGAAGTAACCGGCCAGCAGCACCGCGGGCAGCGCGCTGACGACGCAGAGAAGCATCACTGCTCCGGCGGCCGCGACCGCCAACCTCGGACGACCGCGCTCCCGGAGCCAACCCATGAGGGCTCGGACACCGGCGCCGAGCAGCACGGCCAGACCGAGCACGACGAGCGGTACCGCTCTACCCGTGTTGCGCAGCGCGAAGCCGAGCGTGGACTCGAGTGCGAAGGATTTGTACACGCTGCCCACGGGTGAGGGCGCGTCGTACGGCGCGGCACCAACCGCGATCACGACGCCGAGCACCACCAGCAGGGCGAAGTAGGCACGAACGCGCCAGCGGATGGTTCCCGCAGCGAGCATCGCCAGGGTCGGGACGAGAAGGCTGACCAGTACGAAGACCGCCCGCTGCGTGAAGTACGGGCGAGCCGCGACCCAGTAGCCCCCGCTGTCACCGCCGTAGACGAACCAATTGCCGAGGCCACGCACGATCTCGAACGGCAGCGAAGTCGCCGACACGACCTCGATCGACTCGGTGAAGCGAAGGATGTTGATGCTCGTACGGCCCTCGACCACCAGCGCGACCAGCCACCACAGCGAGGTGAGCACCGTGAGCAACCCGGTACGCCACACGAGACTCCACGCCTGCCGCCAGGTCGCGGTGTGCAGGCCGACGACGGAGAAGGGAACCCACAACGCCGGCGCGAGCGCGACGAACAGCAATGCACTGCCGTTCACCGATCCGACGACCTGCACGGTCAACGCGAACAGCGCCGCGTATTTCCAGCCACCGCGGCGCAGGCCGCGTTCGGCGAAACCTACCCACCATGGGAGCGCAGCCCAGGGAAGGAGCAGCACGCTGTAGATGCTCGAGTAGCCGAGCACGTAAGGCGTGAACGCGTACGCGAGCATCGCTACGCCAGTACCGGCACCCGGCACGCCGAGCGTGCGCAGCAGATAGCGCACACCGAGGCCCGCCATCATGACGATGGTCGCGAGCCACAGGCGCTGCGCGACCCAGGCCGGGACGCCGAGCACCTCCTCGAGGAGCCAGTAGTACGGCCCCATCGGGAACAGGTAGCCGATGGTCTGGTGCGACAGCGTCCCGAGGGCGAACTTGGGATCCCACAGCGACGAGACCCGGGCCAAGAACCGAGACGGGTCGAGGTAGAGATAGGTCTTGGTGTCGCCGACCACCTTGCCCGGATCAGCCGCCAGAATCGGGAGGTAGACCGCGAGCGCGAAGACTGCGAGCCCGACTCGGCCGAGCCAAGCCTGCGGTGCCCGATCTCCGCCGGCCACCGCCGCTCCCGGCGCGTGCATCGGCTCGCGGTCCATGATCTACCCGCTCATAGGAACGGGTGTCAGCACGGGCTGGCCTGGCGGACCCGAGACGGCATAGGCCTTCACGTCGTTGGCCCCCGGAACGAAGAACTGCGGCGCGAGCACCGCTGCGTAGAAACCGTCGTTGGTGCCCTCGAACGCCGAGATCGGGCCGATTCCGGCAATGCGCCCGTTGACGGCGAACGCCAAGTACCGGTGACGCTCGATACCGGTCACGAAGCCGTTCACCCATGTCCACGGGATGTAGCGCGCCGTCGGGTCGACGTTCGAGAAGAGGTCCCGGTCGACGACCACGTTCGTCGGGCCCGCCGCGTCGCTGTCGACGAACGGCGACGCTGTTTGGCCGACGAGTCGCCCGTACTCGCCGATCCGATACGGTCGAAGTGCCGTCTCACCCCCGGGCTCGGCGGCGCGGCGCGCCAGTACCTCCGAGAAGTTCGGCTGGGCCGGGAACGTGAGGTGCTCGTGGTCCTTTGCCAACGGGGCGCCTGGCGCCGTGAAGATCCCGAGCTCCCACTGGTACAACGGCCGGTCGAACTCTGGACGTGGCTTCCCAAGCGCCGAGACTCCGTCCACCTTCCATGGGATCTTCACGTCGAGCATGTCGGCGACGGTGGGCACGATGTCGATCGACTGCATCGGACGGTCGTCTACGACCGCGGCAGTCTGCTCCGGCGCCTTGACGAAGAGCGGCGTCCACATGATCTCGTCGGCCGTCTCCTCCGTTGCGCTCCGCATGGCCTTGCGGCCCGTGAACGCCTCGCCGTGATCTGCAGTCACGACGACCAGTGAGTCGTCCCAAGCTCCGATCGAGCGGAGTCTCGTCATCACCTGGCCGAGCAGCACGTCGAGCACCTGCAGCTGGATGATGTGTCGTTCGCGCCCCACCATCGCTCCGGCATCGGATTCCCACACCAGCGCGTTGGCGCGCTTGAACGGATCCGTCGGTGAGTACCCCGCGTCCTGCATCGTCGGGAAGTACCGCCATGGCTGGTGCGGTAGGAGCACATGGAGGTAGTCGAAGGTTGGCTCCGTGCTCGGCGCGAGCGAGTTCACGAACCGAGTCGCCGCCGGGAGCTGCGGGGCCAGGTTGATCGGCGTGTCGAGCGTCGCTGGGGGCGGCCGTCGCGGGGACGCGAAGTCCCACCAGAGATCCTTGGTCTCCTCCAGAAGGACGCGCATCGACCGAACGAGGCCCCGGCCTTCGTTCCGCTCCGAGCAGATCGTCGTGGGGCAGAGGTCGGTAATGGACTCATGGGCATTCATCTCGTACGCCCCGCCGAGAAGGCGGAAGATCGAATCTGGGTACTCGGCCGCAATCGCAGGGGCCGTCGGCTTCGAAGGGTTCTGGCCGGTCACCAAGGCAGGCATGGCCCACTCCGTGAACGGCGACACCGTGGTGGTGTTCCGATACCAGGTCGAGGTGGCCGCCAGCGCGGCGAAGTTCGGATAGAGGTCTGCGTCCACCCGACCCGCTCCGTTGAGGAGCGACCCCAGTGGTAGCTCGTCGGCGACGATCATCACAACGCGCTTGGGGTTCTCGATGCTGGCCCCGGACACGGACTTCGGCTGCTCGCCGGAGACGACCGCTGCAGCCGGCGAGAGCACGAGGAAGAGCAGCACGAATGCAGCGGGCGCGAATGCCAGATACCGCAGGAACTGTCGGACGAGGGCGTACCTGAAGACCAAGATGCCCGCGACGACGGCGGCGCTCGCCCCTGCGACGATCAGCGCGGTAGGCCCGAGCTCGGTCGCCTGCTTGATCGCCTGTTCGGCCAGGATGGCCGCGAATCCAGCGACGAAGACCGCGTGGATCCAACGGCGCCAACGGGGAACGATCGCGCCCCCGGCGGCTTCTGCCAGCCAGGCCACCGAGGCCGGCACGAAGGCCACGACGAGCGTCAGCGTGACGATCTCGAACGTGCTCGTACGACCGGCGACGAAGATGCCGACGTTCTTGGAGAGAAGGTCGAGCACTGGCTGCGTGATAGCCAGGCCGGCGATCGCGAACAGCTCGAGGAACGCCCGGAGCTCCGCCCTCCAGGGCCCAAACCGTGTTGGCCGGTCGGCGCGCGGCTGGGCTTTGTCCTCCGGTCCGTCGACGCCCCCGGGCGTCACCGGGGCCATCCTCGGACACAGACCGGACCGTTCATAGGGCTTGCAGGGTAACGGCGCGGCAGGCCTCGCCCAGCGCGGGCATGGCCATACGTGAGCCTGCCTCCGAAGCCAACCGCTCCCAACCAGCCCCCCGATGAATCCGCCCGCCAAACCAGCGCGCAGAGCAGTTCAGACTAGCGAATATCACACTCAGTGGCCAGTCGGTCACTCAACCGAACTCCGCGCCGCGGTCCGCGCGGTCTAGGAGCCCGATCAGCAATCCAGGTCGCTGACGGTCGCGTCGAGAGCGCCACCCACCACTCTGGCGATGTCGTAGTCGAGGCTGGGAGCGATCCAGTTGGGTCCTTTCACCTGATAGAGAGCAACGGACGGATCCGGGCGCGCTCGACACTGGATTCCAGCAAGAGTCGCGGTGCCCTCCGACGCGGCGTCGGCTGACTCGTAGACCCAGAACCCCAGGGATCCGGCTAGTCCCCCAGAAGTCCGCGCCGACGGGTTCGCGCCGATCTCGCACCTCCACCGTCTCGGTGGTAGCGGCGGCTCCGTCTCACACCAGGTGGTCAGGCGCTCGGCTTTGGCCCGTTTCTCAGGGCCGGCGTGCAGGATCGAGCAGTAGCCGATGTCGATTACGCCTTCTTCGCTCCCAGGAGCGACGACGACGTCCTTGCAGCCCAGCCCAGCCTTCGAGATGCGGGCGGCGAGATCCGTCGAGTCGCGCACCTTCGGGCCGCTGACGCCGCCACCACTCCCGCAGGCTCCGAGGGCGGCCACGGCGACAAGTCCCAAGGATCCGAGTGTCCGCCTCGCTCCCCCGTTCACCAGTGCGGTCGCTCCGTTCCCCGTCGGATATGGGCCCAATGGCCCGAGCCGGTCGACCGAGCGAGCGTAGCGGCTGCGTCGATGCTCCGATCGACGCGCCGCTGCTAGGCGTCGTCGTTGCGCGTCGTGGCCTTCGCCACGTCATCGGCAGCCGTTTCGGCCTCGGCCGGAAGGGATGCTGCCTGCCGCTTGGGTGAGAGCGCGCCGGTCACGCGACGCCAGCCGACCTTGGCGGCCACGGCCACACCGGCTCCCGCCGCCGCGATCGCGCCGACGACCATGCTCCCGGAACCGGCGTCCAGGTACGCGACGACCCCCATCGTGCCTCCCCCAAGCTCGTTGCTGGCGCCCGCGGCGACAGACCGAACACGATACTCGCTTCCACGGAGCGTCAACAAGGGTGCCACGCCGCGTGACGAGACCACGAGGCGCGGCTGGGCCGATCGGCCTACGCGCTCCCGGCCGCGGGTTCCTCACGGCGCTCACACACCAGGAACCGCCGGTCCCGGTCGAGGAACGTGCCGTACTCGTGGATCTCGGAGGTCGTCACCTCGAACGAGCGCTCGATGATCTCGAGCGTCCGGCCGAACGCGGCGCCCTCGAGGACCGGCGGATGCGACTCGAAGATCAGCCGGCCACCGGGCCGGAGCAGCCGGTGGCAGTGGGTGAAGTACTCCTCGAGGCTCTGGTGCGTGTTGCCGTCGTAGGTGTGGTGGTTCGCGAACGACAGCACGTCGTCGAAGCGCTCGTCGGTCTCGAAGTCCTCAAACGAGGACACGAGCAGATCCACGTTGTCGATGCCCAAGTAGCGCGCACCGAGGCGTGCGATCTCTACCAGGTACGGGTTCAGCTCGAACGCGACGACGCGCCGCGCCGACGGCGCGATCGCGAGCGAAAGGAAGCCCGAGTTCGCGCCGATCTCCAGGACGGACCTGCCCTCGACGAGCTGCCGGAGCCGGAACGCCGCGATCCGCGCCGACGTGTCGCGCAGTCCCGTGATGCCGAGCTCGTCGGACGACTGATAGAAGTAGCCCTCGCCGTAGTCGTAGGCGGACCAGCGTTCCGCTTGCAGCACAAGCTGTTCGTTGAGATCCCGGTGCAAGGCGCGACGGTCCGCCTGCTTGAGGAGCCCGCCGTAGTCGCGCTGGCGGTTGCGGATGCTCAGCGTGCGCCGCGATAGGTCCTCGCGCAGCGCGTCGTAGGCGAAGCGCAAGGGGGCGACGACCGAGAGCTTCTCGTAGTACCGCCGGTAAGCCCCCGGCGAGGAGCGCGGCCGGGCCGCCGTGGGGGGAACTTCGCTAGGAGTCGACGGGAACAGCGCGCCGAGTGCCCGCTGCCGGACCATCGGGTGCATGAAGTGGAAGGTCGTACCGATCGCGAGATCCTGCGTCCGACCCCGCAGATCCCCCTGGCCGTCCCACGGGGCGAGCACGTCGTGCACCAGCAGGTCGGCTCGCAGCAGCGGGTCGACGAACGAGAACAGCGCGCGGTACAACAGCTCGTCGTCGGGTCGATCGCCGGGAGGGAGCGGGATCGCGAGGGGTTCGTGCTCGCGGGTTGCGAGGATGTCGCCTTCGTCGAGTCCCCGGGCCATCACGAACGCCGAGACTCCCGGGCGGCCGCGGACGAGCAGCGACCACAGCAGCACGTCCGCGCCGCGCACGTGGGGAAGCAGACCGGTGTGGACATGCAGGAGCGTGATCCCCGGAACCTCGAACACGGGAGCCGGCAGGACCCCGCCGCCGGTGAAGAGCACCGCCTCACCCGAGGATGCCGCCAGCGCGGTCAGCACCCGGGGGTCGCGAAACGATGCCATCGAGACCCGCTCGACCCGCTCGGCGTAGGCATCGAAGAAGAAGTCGTCGTACATCTCCCGGATCGTTCCGGCGGGTTCGTCGACGACGCCCTCGAGCGCACGGGTGATCGCCCCCACGAGCGCCGGCGAGCGCTTCCGGATCGCGTAGGGGTGATAGTTGTGCGATCGGTCCTGCAGGCGCGCGGCGACGCGCCGGATCGGCTCCAAGTCTCCCGCACCGCCCAGCGCGGCGAAGCGACCTCTCACCAGGTGCAGGATCCGGCGGGGTCGCAGCCCGGCTCGGCGCATGCGCACGAGGTACGCCCGCGCCTGGGGCCCCTCCCAGGCGAGCACCGTGAGCGGGAGCTCGCGGGTCATGTCGGTCCCCATCCCGCGGTCGCGTCGAGTAGGTCGACGGCCCACGCCCGCAGCGCTGGGCCCCGTGGCGCGTCGGGGGCCAGGTCGAGCGCCTTCAGCGCGGAGTTGACGAGCTTGAGCGCCCACCCATCGCCGCTGGCAACGGCCCGTTGCGCGGCGAGCAGCAAGGCAGCCACCAGCGCGGCGACGACCGCGGGCGGCGCGGCGACCTCCGGATCGACGGCCTTCCAGCCCGGCCCGTATTCGGCCGACACCCGCTTGCGCACATCGATCTGACGGCACAGCGCGTCGAGCTCGTCGCGCGCCAGGGCAGCGTCGTGACCGTCGAGCCACGCGCGAACCAACGGCCCGACGACGACCGGCCCGTCGATCCCACGCACGGCGGCGTCAGGCAGGTTGGCGCTGAGCTCGCGGCACAGCTCCGTACGATCGACCGTCATCGCGGCATCGACGCCAGGTACGCGTCAGCCTTGGCGGCGATGACCTCGGCGCCGACCCGGCCGCTGGAGCCGACGTTGAAGACGTGCTCGTCGCGCGCCGCGGCGATGCGGCGCCGGAAGTCGCCGGAGGCGGCCGCCAGCTCCCCCACCACGGCCGGGAGCCCAGCCAGCGCGTCGAGGCCGACGACCCGGCCGATCTCCTCGCGCACCGTGGCCTCGAAGGGCTCGATCCCGAGCTTCCCGTAGTCCGGGTTGTTCACCTTCCGGGGAACGTCGACGAAGCACACCGGCCGTTCCAGACCGAACGCGTACTCGAGCGCCGCGCCCGACCAGTCGCTCACCATGACGTCGGCCCGCTGCAACGGGGCGTGCGTGGCGATGTCGAGGTCGAGGGTGAAGCGAGGGTGACGCGCAAACCGGTCTCGGAGCGCCGCGATCGCCGCGGGCGTGCGCTTCGCGCTCATGGGATGGGGCCGGGCCACCACCTTGTAGCCGGCGTCGAGCAGCACACCGACGACCTCGGCCCCGCACGACTCGAAGATGCAGGTGGGACCCCACGACGGCGCGACGAGCACCGTGGGCGGCTCGCTCGGCGGGGGCGACGCCGTCGCGCGGGCCGTTTCGAGGATGGTGTCGAGGCGGCCGTAGCCGTGCTCGAGCAGCTCCTTCGGCTCCAGGCCGACGACCTGCTCCCGGCGGCGAATCTCCTCGACCATGTGGGGGCCGACGCACAGGACCGTGTCGTAGTGGTCGAAGCCGTCCGCGTCGTAGACCATGTGCGTGCTCACCATCGAGTGGAACACGTAGACGTAGGTCATCCCCAACGCGTCGGCCCGCTTGGAGCGGGGCAGGACCGGGATGCCGAGCCGGGGCACGGTGGCCACGACGACGCCGGCTTCCATCGTCTGGAACAGGTACGAGCGCCCGAAGCCCTCGCCGATCTCGAACGCGAGGATGCGCGGCTCGTCGAGGGCCAGCACCGGGTCGGCGGCACTCGAGGTCAGGTAGCACACGGTCCGGCCCAGCCGTCCGGTGAGCTCGCGCAAGATCGGCTCGAAATGAGGCCACGACCCGCCGTCCTCCGCGTAGAACGTGATCGCCCGCTGGCGCGGCTCGAGGCGCTCGAAACCCTTGCGACCGGAGCGGCGGCGGCGCAGCACCATCGGTCACCCCCTCTCGAGGATGACGTACGGGTCGAGCGCGTCGCGGCCCAGGAGCATTTCGTAGACGGCGAGGTCGTCGACCGTGTCGACCTCGAGCCACCCTCCCGACACCCGGGCCGCGCCCACCGGCGTCCCCGTGTCGATGAGGTGCTGGAGGAAGGCCGTCATGAACATCCGGTCACGGTTGCGACCCTCGTAGGACCCTTCCGGATCCAGGGAGTCGTAGGCACGAACAAGGCGGGGAGCGAACGCGGCCTGCACCGCGATGAGGCCAACGTACTGGCCTTCGATGTCGTCGTAGGACGACGGCACGCGACCGAGCTCGGTGACCAGTCCGCCGTCGTCGAAGCGCAGCGTCTCCGCGTCGGCGAGTGGATCGGCCATCCGCAGCTCCCACAGGCGACGCCAGTCGACGTCGACCGCGATCGTCACCGGGCTCTCCGGCGCGGCCAGCGCGTCGATGAGTCTGGGCTCGTAGACGATGTCCCCGTAGCAGATCAGCACGTCGTCGGATCCGTCGAGGCACTCGCGCGCACACATCAGGCTCGCGACCATGTTCGTGTGCGCGTAGTCGGGGTTGCGCACCGTGCGCAGCCCTCGTTCGGCGACGAGCTCGGACCGGTAGCCGGTGACCACGCAGACGTCTTCGATCCCGGCGCGGGCGAGCGCGTCGAGCTGCCATTCGAGCAGCGGCCGGCCACCGAGCGGGACAAGGCACTTCGGCCGGTCGTCGGTGTACGGCCGAAGGCGCGTCCCCTCGCCGGCTGCCAGGATCACCGAGCGCATTAGCGCGACTCCAGGAGTGCGTCGATCAAGGCGAGGTCGGCCTCGTCCTCCGGGGCGCGCTCGGGGTGCCACATCACCGCGACGTGGGGTAGCACCGGGTCACACGCGGCCTCCACCGTCCCGTCGTCGGCGAGGGCGAGGGCGACAAGCCCGCCGAGGCCCGCCTCGGTGACGCCCCAGTCGTGGAACGACCGCACGGGGCCGCGGCGCAGCGGCCAGCGATCGTCCCGGACCGCGATCCCGTGGGTGGTCCCGGCGTGCCCCTCGACCCGCACGAGCTCGCCACCGGCCCGCTCGTTCATCAGCTGGAGCCCGCGACACACCCCCAACGCCGGGCGTCGCTGCGCCCGCAGGTGATCGAGCAGGCGTGCCTCCGTCGCGTCGCGTTCTGGGGCGGCACCGACCGCTCCTGGAACGCTCGCGAGGTCGTTGCCTCCGCTGAACACGACCAAGTCGAGCTCGAGGCCCTCGACGTACGCGACCGGGTCGGCAAGGGTGTTGGGGATCGGCACGAGGGTCCAGCCCGCCCGGCTGGCCAGGTTCGACCAGCGCTGGTCGAGCGCGTCGCGGCGTTCGCTGCGTGCGGGCAGGTCCTCCACCCGCTGCGTGCATCCGATCCGGGCGCGCGGCATCGTCAGGAGACGACGGTGACGGTCCGGCTACCGCAGTCGAGACGCACCACCGTCGCCGCCGCCAGCTCCTCGTACAGGCGCTCGCCGGCGCCGATCACCGCCGGAAGTCCGGCCTCCGAGGCGCGTACCGCCATGTGCGAGTTCGCGCCTCCGTACATCGTGACGAGCCCGACGATCCCGCGCGCCAGCAGCCAATCGTAACCGGGGTCGGCGCTGGGGATCATCACAATCCGACCGGCGACCTCCGCGTGGGGCTCCGTATCGATGGCGACCGTGCGGGCTTGCACCGCGTGCTGGGTCACGAAGTTGGGCTCGGCGGCGGGCTGTTCGAAGCAGGTCAGGTCCACGATGGAGCCGACCTGGCTCGGCAGGCAGACGGCCTGGCTCACTTCGTGTGCCTCACGACCCTCGAGCGCACGCCGACGCAGGAATCCCGCCGGGTCTGGCAGTGCGTCGCGACACGACAGGAGATCAGCGATGGCGATGTGGGCGAGATCGTCCGGACCGAGGCCCTGGTCGGCGCCGAACTCCGTCAAGTGCTCGAGCGCCCGGCTGAGCGAGCGGGTGAAGACGAACTTGCCCTCCTCACGTCCCGCGATAGCGCGACCCAGGAACGCATCGAGGATGTCGACGTCGTCGGGGAGGCCCATGGCGGACAGCGACGCGGCGATGCGGCTGCGCTCGGCCTGGCCCCACACGTGCGCGTTCGGCAGGGCGGCAGTCGACGGCGCCCCGTCGACGAGCGGGGCGAGGTACTCGTCGGGCACGGAGCGGTAGCTGGGCGAGGTGATGTCGTAGGTGCCAGGTCGCAGGTGCCCGTAGCGCTCGACGAACGTGTCCCACGCGAGGTCGCCACCACGGACCCGGGCCGCGTCCGACTGCAGGCGTCCGAACACCGTCTCGATGGAGCGCAGGTAGGCGTCGACGCGCTCGGCGGCGAGGACCCCCTCGCTCACGAACCCTCGGAGCAGACTGGTCGCCACGAACGCGGCCCGTGCGAGGTGTGCGAAGACCAGCGCGCCACGGCGCCGGACGAGCTCGAGCTGGTGGAAGGCACGCTCGAGGTGCGGAACCGGCGTTGCCTCGATCCGGTGCGTCTCCGCCTCGAGTCCCGCGAGCGAGCACAGATCGGCGTCGAGACGCGCGAAGCCACCTACGGTGATCGCCTGCAGCGCGTCGCGCAGGCACTCGACCTCGGCGGTGGAGAACCCGTCGGACCGAAGAAGTGCGGCGATCCGGTCGAAGTCGGGAGCCAGGCAGGTGGCGAGCACCTCGAACTCGGCCTTGTCGTGGAGCGACGGCTCCACCGCGAGCCGGTTGATCGCGTGGTCGACCAGCCGAGCGGCGAGCTCGTCGGGGAGGGCTGCCGGCATGAACGACGCGAACGACGCCCGCACGTCGACGTAGGGCTGGCCGGCGATCTCCACGAGCAGCGGGCAGGGTCGCACGTCGCGATAGCCGTACTCGGCCCGCTGCCGAGCCCACACCTCGTCGGTGACGAGGTGCCGGTACAACGAGATCGCCAGGCGTCGCGGCTTGGTGCCGACGATCTCGGCCGGGTTCCAGTCGGTCATCACGGAGAAGCGCGTCGAGCAACCCACCAGGCTCGGCGGGGGCGCCTGGCGCTCGCACACCAGGCGACGGGCCTGTGCGAGCGCGGCGGCGACGGCCTCGTCGTCGACGGGCGCGCGCGAATGGCCGACCGCGATCGGCCGGACCTGGAGCACATGGACCCGCTCGTCGGTGGTGACCGCGAACTCAACGTCAAGCGAGTCGTGACCGACGAGCTTCTCGATGTCCTGAACCGTGGCGAGCACCGATGCCAGGGCAGGGGGGACCTCGGCGCGCAGGCCCGCGCCCCGGAAACAGACCACGGTTCGGACTTCGCCGCCGGCGGTGACCGTGTCGGTGCGCGCGGTGCGGTCGTCGAAGTTGAACACGTAGTACGGGGCGCCGAGCGCGTGCGTGCGCGTCATGACGACGCCGCTCATCGCGACGTCTCGGAGCATCTCCTGGACGAGCACCTGATCGTCGGGGTTGCGCACCGCATACGAGGCGAAGACCGCGTCGATGGCTGCTGCGAGGGCGTCGTCGGCACGGTCGACGTCGAGCACGCTCTCATGGCGACCGGCGCCTGACTCGGTCCACGTGTCCTCGCTGAGGGCGCTGCTCCGCACGATGAGTCGTTCGCCGGGGACGGTGGCGAGCACGCGAGCGATCACGTCGCCGCGTGCACGCGACCACTCCGAGAATGTGAGCACGGCGAGGTCGCCGATCTCGCCGCCGTGTTGCATCCCCCGCAACCGCTCAAGCGACTCGGCCTTGGTACCGAGCACGAACCGCGCGAGGTCCTGCTGGGCGTCGAGCTCCGCCCACTCCCCCTCCAGGTCGACGGCTTCCAGGTCGAGCCCGGCCGCACGGAGGTGCCGGACGAGCTCGGGAACCGTGGAGCGATCCGACAAGGCCCCGGACTCGATCGCAGCGAACGCGGCCTCGGCCGCGCGTGGTCCGAGCCGCAGCAGGCCCGCGTACTCGGCGTCGGCAACGTCGGTGCCGAGGTGCGGGCCCAGGTCGAGCACGCGGCGACCCGAGCGGCGAACCTTCTCGGCGCGGTCCAGATCGCGGCGGCTGCGCCCGTCGTAGCGCTCGCGCCAGCGGGAGTCGACCGCCAGCACCACCTCCCCGGCCGACGCTCGGAGCGCCTCCACCGCACGGCGCCGGAAGACGACGTCCGAGTAGGTCACGTACACGTCGCGCCGGACGTCTACTGGTGCGAGCCCGAGCGACCGGACGGGACCGGTGCTCGCCCATTCACGGTTGAACACGGGCCGCAGGCTCGGGTATCGCTCGACGACCTCCTCGGCCTTGTACCCGCCAACGAAGTAGACCTCGGGCGCGTCGAGCGCGGCGAACGCGGCGAGCAACCAGTCCATCACGCGACCGCGCTCGTGGATGTCGACCATCGCCGAGGGCAGCGACCCCCGGACCGCGCGTCCGGCGCCGAGGATCACGACCTGCTCCGCGCCCGGCGCCGCGGCGCGGCTCCGGGCGCCGACTACGGGGTCGGTCAACGGACGTCCCACGGGGTCTCCGGATGTGTGAACACCACGTTGTTCACGTAGCGCGAACCGCGCCGGGCCGCGATCTTGAGGTAACTCCCCCCCTGAGTCGCGGCCAGATGCTCCTCCTGGTATGCGGCAAGGTCGAAATCGGAGAGTGCGCTCCAGCGGTCGTCGACGAGCACCTTGCCCGAGTAGCCGAGCTCGGCAAGGAGATCGACCGTCGGTGCGATGCCGCCGTGCCGCTCCTCGATCTCGACCACGAGCAGCGGGTGATGCGCCTCGATGAGGGCACGACCGCCGGCGAGCGCAACGCGCTCGTGACCTTCGACGTCGACCTTGAGCATCCCGACGTCGTCGACATCGAGATCGTCGAGACGCACGGTCTCGACGATCACGGTCCGGGTGCTGTCGTCGAGCCCTTCCAACGATGCCCGCCCCTCGGTCCCCCGCCCACCTTCGGGCAGCGTCAGGACCGCGGTGCCCGAGTGGTCCGATGCCGCGGCGCGGCGCACCACGACGTTGGCGGGCACGCAACGCTCCAGGACCGCGGCGACATCCGGGTTGGGCTCCAACGCGATGACGCGATCGGCCTTCGGGGCGAGCCAGCGCGTCCACGGCCCGTACCACGCGCCCACGTCGAGGACCGTTCCGCCCCCCGGGTAGGCCGCGACGATCCGCCCGAGCTCGGGCTCGAACCGGCGATGAGCGCGCGCGATGGCCGCGACGAACACCTTGTCGGGCAACAGCCCGGACACCTTCGAGATCGCGCTCACCTCGTGGCCCCGCGCCGACGGAACACGACGGCGAGGTTCCAGGTGACGATCTCGCGTGCGCCGGGGACCCGGACGATCCAGCGGCTCCAGTCGGGCAGGTAGCGCGAGCCCTCCCAGAGCGTCTCGACGTCGGGTCGATCGCGGAACCAAGCGAGCACGTCGCGGATGTGGATGGGGAACAGGCTGACCCCGTACTCGTTCTTGGGGTCCACCCCGTACCGGCGCCGGTACCGCTCCACCGCCCGCTCGCCGCCGAGGTAGTGCCACGGCGACGTCTCGTGACCACCCCAGGGCGAGAGCCAATTCGTGAGCGTCAGGTACCCGAGCCCCCGCTCCGGCTCGAGCACGCGCACCATCTCGTGGAGCATCGCCCGCCAGTCGGGGACGTGCTCGAGCACGTTGGAGCTGTGCACGATCCCGGCGCAGCCGTCGCGCAGTGGCAGCGCCTGCCCGTCGCCGACCATCGCGGAGGCGGGCGACCGGTCGTGCAGCCCGAGCTCCGCGAAGTTGTACTCGACCACGTGGCAGCGCGCGCCCGCCGCCTCGAGGGCTTCGGCCGTGTACCCCGGACCCCCGCCGATGTCGATCGCCGTGCGTCCGGCCGGGTCGACGTAGCGCCGCATGTGCCGCAGCGTGTCGGCGGCGAGGTAGTGGTAGAAGGTGTCGGGATCGGCGGCCTCCTTGCGGAACAGCTTGAGCAAGTGCACGCTGCGCGCGATCCCGGTGGTGGGCACAGCGCTTTCTCGCACGTCGCTGTCGGGTGGGAGCGCGCCCGTTGCTCCATCGCGTTCGCACTCCCGAACCACGGAAAGCCTCCTCGGCTCGCCCTCTCGATGGGTCTCGATCGCGAGGCGAGCGGCCTCGAGGAAGGTGTCGACGGCGCGATCCCAGGTGAACTCGGCGGCGCGGGCCGCGGCCCGCTCGCCGAGTCGCGCACGGCGTTCGGCGTCTTCGGTGAGCGCGATCCACTCCGCGACGAACGCGTCGTCGTCGGCCACGAGGGCGCCGGTCACGTCGTGCACGATTGCGTCGCGCACGCCCGGCACGTCGTAGGCGATCGCCGGCGTGCCGCAGAGACCCGCCTCAACGATGGTGAGCCCCCAGCCCTCGCGCTCGGCCGGGTGCACCAGCAGCCACGACTCCCGCAGGAGCTCGGCCTTGCGGGCTTCGCTCACGCGTCCCTCGACCACGACGTCGCGCAGCGCGGGCTCCGCGGCGACCCGCGCCTCGATCCGCGACCGGTCGGGACCGTCGCCGGCGAGCACGAGACGGCCGCCGGTCTGCGGCGCGACGCGGACCCAGTGCTCGAGCAGCAGCTCCACGCGCTTGTTCGCCGCGAGTCGACCGACGTACAGGAACTGCGGTTCCGGAGTCCGCTCCACCGGCGTCACCGGCTCGGCGACGGTCGCCCCGAGGTCCATGACATGGACCGCGGCCGGGTCTATCCCGAGGGCCACCAGCTCGTCCCCGGTGGACGCCGAGATCGTGACGAAGCGCGTGTTGCGGTACGCAACGGGCACGCCTCGCGCCTCGATGCGGCGGAAGGTGGAGGCCACGGGGGTCGGGAAGTACCGGTGCCACTGCTCGCCGTGGACGTGGAAAAGCACGCACAGCCGCGGGCCGCGTCGCCACACCGGGCTGAAGAACGGCATCCCGTTGACAACCTCGACGACGAGGTCCACGTCACGAAACTCCCGCGCGTAGCGCAGCGGGGCCGTGAGGTACTGGGAGTACCGGCCGCCGTTGTCGACGACGCGGTACGGCCGCGCCTCGATCGGTCCCCCGCAGACCAACGCGACCTCGTGACCCCGGGCGCGCAACCCCATCGCGAGCTCGTCGACCACCACCTCCGAGCCGCCCGCATTCGGGTGCGCGAGGTCCTTCCAAGAGAGGAAGAGGATCTTCAGCGGCCGGGCGGCCGGCCCCCGATCGAGGTCGGCGGTGACGGGAACGAGCATCGCGGGCCGTATCCGCTGCTAGAGGTCGGGCGTCGGAGGCGTGACCTGGTCGGGATTCAGCCCGATGGGCACCTCGGGATGCGGCGCCACCGCCTCGGACCGACCGGCGAGGTCGACGAACCCGTCGCCGCTCACCGGGGAAAGGCCCGCCTGCTTCGACAGTGCGATCGCGAGCTCGTCGAGGCTGTCACCGAACGCACGGACGCGGGGCGCCTCGGCGACCTCCCAGACGTAGCGGCCGAAGAGCTTCTCGAGCCGCTGACAGCGCCGGCGCGTGCGCAACAGGTCGCGGACCATGCGGATCGGGTCGCGGATCGGCTTAACCGTGGTTCCCTTGGCCTCGACCCACTCGACGGGGACCTCGACGACGCGGAACCCGAGCAGCTGAGCGAGCGCGAGCACTTCGACGTCGAACGCGAAGCCCTTCGCCTCGGAGAGGTGGAACAGCAGCTTGCCCGCCGGGGCCCGGAACCCCTTGAACCCGCACTGCGTGTCGGAGGCGACCACGTTGACCATCGCGCAGGCAAGGCCGTTGAAGAACTTGCTTTGCACCTTGCGATACCCGCGACTCTGCGCGTACACCACCCGTGAGCCTGCGATCGAGCGCGACCCGAGCGCCACCTCCGCGTCGTCGAGCGCGGCGACCAGCGCGGGCAGGTCGGCGAGGTCGGCCGAGAGGTCGGCGTCCATGAAGACCAGCCGCTCGCCGCGGGCCGCGGCGACACCGGCCTTGATCGCGCTGCCCTTGCCCTGGTTCCATGGCAGGCGGACGAGGCGCGCCTGCGGCCAGCCCCGGATGTGCGCGGCAACGACCTCCGCTGTCCCATCGTGGCTACCGTCGTCGACCACGAGCAGCTCGACGTTGGGCGCGTCGATGAACTCGCCCCGGAGTCGCGGCAGGGTGCGGACCAGGCGCTCGGCCTCGTTGTAGGCCGGGATGATCAAGGTCACCGAGGTCGAGAGCGAGCGCCACACCGCCGAGTCGACATATCGCGTGCTTGCGCCCATCGAGGCCCCCATATGCCGTACCGGCGACCCACCTGAGGCCGACCGGGCCGATCGCGCCCACCGTGGTCCCGGCGCCCACGCCGGGAGAAGCATGTTAGCCGCCTCGAAACCCGGATCTGTCAAGACCCCGACCTGCAGTTTCTCACACCGCGCGTGGGCGGTCAGCCCACGCGCGGTGACCGCCGCCCTAGCCGAGTGCCGCGAGGCGCTCCGCAACGTCGGCGAAACCGGCGTCCTGGCGGCGGATCCGATCGAAGAGCGCCCGAGCTCGCGGCAGGTTTCCGGCTCGTTCCTCGAGGTCGGCGAGTGCGTACCAGAGGCGGAGGTGGTGCTCCCGCGGCCGCTTGACCCCGCCGGCACGGCGGTCGAGGAAGGCCACGGCTTCGTCGATCCGGCCCCGATCGGCCAGAGACCCGGCGACCACGATCCGGCCCTCGGCGACCAGCTCCGGGCTCGGCGAGACGTCGGCGAGCTCACGCCACAGCTCGCCGACCCGGGCATAGTCCTTGCGGGCGCGTGCGCAGTCCATCAGCACCGGGTGCTGGTCGACGGCGCCGGTCAGCGCTACGTAGTGCTCGAGCTCCCGGGTCGCGGCCGCGTACTGGCCGCTGCGGTAGAGGGACAGGCCCAGCAGCTCTCGCACCGAGGGCGAGTCGGGGAGCTGGTCGCGAAGGGGTCGCAGGATACCGATGGCGTCGCGCTCGCGGTCACCCGCGAATGCGTCGGCCGCGCGGAGGAGCTCGGCGTGGAGCCGCTCGCCGCGATTGCCTCCCATCTTGAGGATCTCGTCCCGGACGGCCTGGGGGCCGCGTCGACGCGCTTTGCGGGTAGGCGCCGGCCGGGCCGGAGACGGCTTGCGGATGGAGCGCCGGCGATCGGACGCCGGTGCGGGCTGGTCCGGTGGTCGGCGGGTCCCGCGCACCCGCAGCGGTGCCGGCTTCGGCGGCTCGGCTGGTGCCGCAGGCCGACGGGGCGGGCGCGGAGCACCACCAGCGCGCGGTGCACTCGTCGCCGCCCGCGGGGCACCACCAGCCTTGCGGGGGGCACCACCAGCCTTGCGCGGGGCACCACCAGCCTTGCGCGAAGCACCACCAGCCTTGCGGGGGGCGCCCCCGGTCGCCTGCCTCGCTGCGCCACCCCGACTCGACGCGCCCGCCTTGCCCGGCGAACCGCTCTTGCGAGGAGCGCCAGCCCGTCCGGCCGAGCCGGTCGTCTTCCTCGGAGCACCAGCTCTGCCGGCGGCGCCACCGGCCTTGCGCGGCGCGCTGCTGCGACCACCCGAGGCACCTCGTGGCGCGCCACGGCCCTTGCCGCGGCCGTCTCCACGCTGTCCGCCCGAACCACGGTCCGCCACGAGCTTGCCTTCCTGAAAGGGGTCGCCGAGCGTAGACGCCGGCACTCCGCCCGGCCGATCTGCGCGAGACGGAACGCGCCCGGAACGCGCTCGAGGGCGCCTTTCGGCGCCCTCGAGTCGAGAAAATCCGGCGGCGACCTACTCTCCCAGGGGGCTCCCCCCCAAGTACCATCGGCGCTGGCGGTCTTCACTTCCGTGTTCGGAATGGGAACGGGTGTTTCCCCGCCGCAATTGCCACCGGAAACCTTATGAAATTGTGGTGTCCCCCGAGGACTCCATAGCGAGCACGAACAACAAAGATCCCAAGCCCTCGGCCGATTAGTACCGGTCGGCTGAACACGTCACCGTGCGTACACCTCCGGCCTATCAACCTGGTCGTCTACCAGGGGCCTTACCCGGTTGACCCGGTGGGAGATCTCATCTCGAGGCAGGTTTCGCGCTTAGATGCTTTCAGCGCTTATCCTTTCCGCAGGTCGCCAACCAGCCATGCTCCTGGCGGAACAACTGGCACACGAGAGCTGCGTCCGTCCCGGTCCTCTCGTACTAGGGACAGCTCCCCTCAAATCTCCTACGCCCGCACTGGATAGGGACCGAACTGTCTCGCGACGTTCTAAACCCAGCTCGCGTACCGCTTTAATGGGCGAACAGCCCAACCCTTGGGAGATGCTTCACCCCCAGGATGCGACGAGCCGACATCGAGGTGCCAAACCTTGCCGTCGATGTGGACTCTTGGGCAAGATAAGCCTGTTATCCCCGGGGTACCTTTTATCCGTTGATCGACCGCGCTTCCACATGCCACGGCCGGGTCACTAAGCCCTGCTTTCGCACCTGCTCGACTTGTAGGTCTCGCAGTCAAGCTCCCTTGTGTCTTTGCACTCGACGCCTGATGGCCAACCAGGCTGAGGGAACCTTTGGGCGCCTCCGTTACTCTTTAGGAGGCGACCGCCCCAGTCAAACTGCCCACCTGACGCTGTCCCCGACCCAGATCATGGGCCCGGGTTAGAGTTCCAATACGAACAGGGTGGTATTTCAACGTTGTCTCCACCGAAGCTGACGCCCCGGCTTCCAAGACTCCCACCTATCCTACACAATCCGTACCGAAACCCAACATCAAGCTGCAGTAAAGGTCCACGGGGTCTTTCCGTCCTAGTGCGGGAAACGAGCATCTTTACTCGTCGTGCAATTTCGCCGGGTCTCTGGTTGAGACAGTAGCCAAGTCGTTACGCCATTCGTGCAGGTCGGAACTTCGTGTTATTCCCCAGTTTCCTGGGGCACAGACTATGCCTTCATCTCAGCTGGAGCGCTCGAACGATCGCCTCCGGCTCGTACCCTCGCTTGCCGCTCGGGTTCATCGAACCGGCCAGCCGTACGATCTCGATCAGCTCCGACGGCTCACGGTGCAGACCCCGAGTCATGCGTTCGCAGATGTCTGCAAACGCCTCGAAGTCGTTCCGCTTACCGGAGAGCAGCGGATAGGTCTGGAAGTGAGGGATGACCGAGGCCACGATCAGCGGGAGGCTGCGCACCTCCCACTTCACCGTCCGGTCGCTCCGATCGGGCCGGAGGCTTCCGCAACCGAAGTACCGCTGGATGTCCAGCAGCACTTCGATGCGGTCGCCGTTCTGGCTGACCGAGAGGCTCGGACGGACCTCCCAGCCGACCCGGAGGGTCGAACGTGGAGAGATCGAGACCGTGAAGCACCCCTCACCGTCGACGTATCCGGAGATGTACGACGGGAGATCGATCGAGCATCGCTGAGAGCCCGCGTATTGCTCCGTCCATAGATTTGCCACCTCCGCACCGTACGGCGTGGGTGTGACAGCGTCCGGAGCCTCGCCCCGAAGGGCTCAGTCGTTACGGGGTCATACCTCCGAGGAGGCAGAGGACTTCCCACGGCATCGCCCGCCGGCCTTTCGACCGGGGAGGGTTTCGCCGTTATGAGCGGGTGTGCACGCGGGATCGCTCCCGCATGGGGCAGGTATGTCTACCCGACAAGGAATTTCGCTACCTTAGGCATTCTTGTTACTCCGCTCGGTAACTCTTCATCCGAGCGGGGCCAGGACATTTCTGCCTGACTCCTCATGTCGCCATGCGGATCGGACTGTACCTTCACCGTTGAAGACCTGGCGTCGGTCTCCGTGGCGCCTAGCGTGCAGTCTCTGAGGATCCCTGACGGTTTCCTGCTGATTGTCCGCACCGGTCGGATTGTCACTGCCTCATTCTCGAGGCGAGTACCGCCGGATACTCGGGTGTTCCAGCATACAGCTAGGTTTAACAACGGCCAGTGGAAACTCACCGTTATAGTTACGGCCGCCGTTTACCGGGGCTTAGGTTCAGAGCTTCGCCTTGCGGCTAACCCTTCCCCGTAACCTTCCGGCACCGGGCAGGCGTCAGTGCGTATACATCGCCTTACGGCTTCGCACGCACCTGTGTTTTTAGTAAACAGTCGCTTGGCCCTGGTCTCTGCGGCCTCCTCGAGCTCCGGGCGCGAAGCCCATCACCCTACTGAGGCCCCCCTTCTTCCGAAGTTACGGGGGCAATTTGCCGAGTTCCTTAACCAGAGTTATCCCGATCGCCTTCGTATTCTCTACGTGCCCACCTGAGTCGGTTTGGGGTACGGGCACCGTGCCAGCTCGCTAGAGGCTTTTCTCGGCAGCATGGGATCACTCACTTCACCTAAAACGGTTCGGCATCGCGTCTCGAGGTTGCGCCCGACGGATTTGCCTATCGGACCCTCTACACGCTTACCCCAGGACAACCAACGCCTGGGCTGAGCTACCCTCCTGCGTCCCCCCTTCGCTTCCCGCCGGCGCACGTGCCGGGCTCGTCCGAAGACAGCCCCCGGTCGTATCGCCTTAGGGATGAGCGCGGACACGGTGGTACAGGAATATCAACCTGTTGTGCATCGACTACGCCTTTCGGCCTCGCCTTAGCTCCCGACTAACCCTGGGCGGATGAGCCTTCCCCAGGAATCCTTGGGCATTCGGCGGAGGGGTTCCTCCCCCCTCTTTCGCTACTCATACCGGCATTCGCACTCGACCACGCTCCACCTCCGCTCACGCGGCGGCTTCACAGCTGAGATCGACGCTCCCCTACCCATCTCGCAAGCGAGATGACGCAGCTTCGGCTCCATGCTTGAGCCCCGTTACATTGTCCGCGCAGGACCACTCGACCAGTGAGCTGTTACGCACTCTTTCAAGGGTGGCTGCTTCTAAGCCAACCTCCTGGCTGTCTGGGCAATCCCACATCGTTTGCCACTGAGCATGGAATTTGGGGCCTTAGCTGGCGTTCTGGGCTGTTTCCCTCTCGACCATGAAGCTTATCCCCCATGGTCTCACTGCCGCGTTCTGGAGTATCGGTATTCGGAGTTTGGTTGATTTCGGTAAGCTTGTAGGCCCCCTAGACCATCCAGTGCTCTACCCCCGATACTGAACACGCGACGCTGCACCTAAATGCATTTCGGGGAGAACCAGCTATCACCGAGTTTGCTTGGCCTTTCACCCCTAACCACAGGTCATCCCCCGCATTTTCAACTGCGGTGGGTTCGGCCCTCCACGAGGTCTTACCCTCGCTTCAGCCTGCCCATGGCTAGATCACTCGGCTTCGGGTCTACCGCCCGCGACTGAACGCCCTGTTCAGACTCGCTTTCGCTCCGGCTCCCCCTCTCGGGTTAACCTCGCCACGAACGGTAACTCGCCGGCTCATTCTTCAAAAGGCACGCCATCACGGCTGCCGGCCGAAGCCGACAACGACGCTCTGACTGCTTGTAAGCCAACGGTTTCAGGTTCTATTTCACTCCCCTCCCGGGGTACTTTTCACCCTTCCCTCACGGTACTCGTGCACTATCGGTCGCCAGACTGTACTTAGCCTTACGAGGTGGTCCTCGCAGATTCACACGGGCTTTCCCGGATCCCGTGTTACTCGGGAAATCCACCAGGAGCTCGCTGGTTTTCGCGTACGGGGCTGTTACCCTCTGCGGCGCGCCTTTCCAGAGCGCTTCCACTAACCATCGAGTTTGTAACTCCTCGGAGGTTCTGCCGTCCCTCCAGGTGGCTCCCACGACCCCGTCGCAGCATCGCCGGCAGGCTGTACCACTACGACGGTTTAGGCTCGTCCCGTTTCGCTCGCCGCTACTCAGGGAATCGCGGTTGCTTTCCTCTCCTCGGGGTACTGAGATGTTTCAATTCCCCCGGTTCCCTCCGACTGCCCTATGTGTTCAGGCAGCGGTGACTGGGCATGACCCCAGCCGGGTTTCCCCATTCGGACATCCACGGATCGAAGCTTGGTCGACAGCTCCCCGTGGCTTTTCGCAGTCACCCACGTCCTTCATCGGCATCTGGCGCCAAGGCATCCACCGTTGGCTCTTTGTAGCTTGGGAATCGTACTTGTTGTGTTACACGACTTGTTTCTCTGATGCTCGTGCTCGCTATGCAGTTCTCAAGGGACGAGTGAGACGACCCGTGCCGCCTCGAGGCCACTGCGGCGCGCGACCAGAACACAAGGCGCGCCGAGGAGGGCCATGAAGCCACGCGACCTTGCCGGCCCCAGGGCCGGCAAGGCAGTGCGACTCCCTCAAAACGGAACAGCGATGCACCGGATCACTCGGGGCCCGGTGGTGCCCACACCTCGAGGGTGCAGGGGTCGGACGTCTGCCGAGTGATGCGAGTAGTCAGCGATCGACGTAGGAGCTCCCCGGAGTGACCCGAGATCATTTGCCTCGGACTCCGAGCAGTTGGCTCCTTAGAAAGGAGGTGATCCAGCCGCACCTTCCGGTACGGCTACCTTGTTACGACTTCACCCCAATCGCCAACCCCACCTTCGACGGCTCCCTCCACAAGGGTTGGGTCACCGGCTTCGGGTGTTGCCGACTTTCGTGGTGTGACGGGCGGTGTGTACAAGGCCCGGGAACGTATTCACCGCAGCAATGCTGATCTGCGATTACTAGCGACTCCGACTTCACGCAGTCGAGTTGCAGACTGCGATCCGAACTGAGACCGGCTTTTTGGGATTACCCCACCCTCGCGGGTTCGGAACCCTTTGTACCGGCCATTGTAGCACGTGTGCAGCCCAAGACGTAAGGGGCATGCGGACTTGACGTCATCCCCACCTTCCTCCGGTTTGGCACCGGCAGTCTCCGAAGAGTGCTTGGCATTACCCAGTGGCAACATCGGATAGGGGTTGCGCTCGTTGCGGGACTTAACCCAACATCTCACGACACGAGCTGACGACAGCCATGCACCACCTGCGCTGGATCCCGAAGGATCACCGTGTCTCCACGGATTACCCAGCATGTCAAGCCTTGGTAAGGTTCTTCGCGTTGCATCGAATTGAGCCACATGCTCCGCCGCTTGTGCGGGCCCCCGTCAATTCCTTTGAGTTTTAGCCTTGCGGCCGTACTCCCCAGGCGGGGCACTTAATGCGTTAGCTGCGGCACGGAACCCGTCGATAGAGCCCCACACCTAGTGCCCAACGTTTACGGCGTGGACTACCAGGGTATCTAATCCTGTTTGCTCCCCACGCTTTCGCTCCTCAGCGTCAGTACCGGCCCAGAGTGCCGCCTTCGCTACGGGTGTTCCTCCCGATCTCTGCGCATTTCACCGCTACATCGGGAATTCCGCACTCCTCTACCGGACTCCAGTCATGGCAGTATCGGGTGGCCCCTCCACGTTGAGCGTGGAGATTTCACACCCGACTTACCAAACCGCCTACGAGCTCTTTACGCCCAATAAATCCGGACAACGCTTGCCCCCTACGTATCACCGCGGCTGCTGGCACGTAGTTGGCCGGGGCTTCTTCTGCAGGTACCGTCACAATCGTCCCTGCTGAAAGCGGTTTACAACCCGAAGGCCTTCATCCCGCACGCGGCGTCGCTGCGTCAGGCTTTCGCCCATTGCGCAAGATTCCCCACTGCTGCCTCCCGTAGGAGTCTGGGCCGTGTCTCAGTCCCAGTGTGGCTGGACATCCTCTCAGACCAGCTACCCGTCGTCGCCTTGGTGGGCCGTTACCCCACCAACAAGCTGATAGGCCGCGAGCCCATCCCGAAGCGGAATCCATTTCCTCACCTCCCCATGCGAGGTGGTGAGGGCATCCGGTATTAGCACCGGTTTCCCGGTGTTGTCCCGGTCTTCGGGGCAGGTTGCTCACGTGTTACGCACCCGTTCGCCACTGTCCACCCGGGCAAGCCCGGGCTTCTCGTTCGACTTGCATGTGTTAAGCGCGCCGCCAGCGTTCGTCCTGAGCCAGGATCAAACTCTCCGTCGAGATCTTGGTCGGCCCGGAGCGCAAGCGCCTCGGACCGTCCTTCGATCTGGGTTGAAGAGCTGCCGACCGGGTAACTGACACCCCGCCGGCAACTGGCTCGGCAGGCACCCTGAGGTGCCCGCCGGGCATTGACGTTTCGAACATCTCCGCTCCGGGCCCAGGCCGCGAACGACCAGCACCCAGTGCGCGATGCCCGCACTGACTTTTGTGCATCACTGTTCCGTTTTCAAGGAGCCGCTGCCGGCAGGCGCCTCGCCCGACCGCCGAGCACTGGGCTCGACCTGCGGTTCGGGGGCGCACCGGACTGACACCCATCCCTCGTTCGGAGCCGTGGCCCCGAAGGCCGCGAGTGGCCTGGGGAACGAGGGGCGTCCGTGTCAACCCACCCGGGGTGCTCTCGCGGCCGAAGCCTTCGGAGCACTCATGGGCAGGACCGGTCATCCTACGGGGATCCGAACGCTCCGTCAAGCCGTAGCGCTGCCGACCGCCGATTCGCCGGCGTGCGTCGCGGTGTCCTCGACGACACCGCGGATCGTGTCGGCGAGGCTCACCGAGAAGCGCACCGACAGGTGGGACTGGTCACGGTAGTACCAGCGGTCACCGGAGTTGGTCACACATCGACCCTGCTCGCAGACCGCGGCCGCGAAGTCGATCGCTCTTGCGGTCGTGACCCCGTCGACGGCCCGCTGCTCGGCCGCGAGCGCTGGTCCACGGTACTCGTCCGCCTGGGCGCGTGAGAGAGAGGTCCCGCACGAGCGGGGGCGCAGCTCGACTCGGATCGCGGCGCAGTTCGGCTGCCAGTCAGGAAACTGCGGAACCGTCTGGAGGACCACGGTCGGGATGCCCTCGTCACCGAGCTCCGCGAGCACCCGGCCCAAGCCCTGGCCCCAGATCCTCGCCTTCCCGTTCGTCGAGCCCACCCAGGCGCCGTTGCGGGGATCCTGCAAGGTCACGCCCTTCGAGGAGACGAGACCCGGCGACGAGTTGCCGATGAGCACGAGGCTCGGCCGACGCCGCTCGATCTGCTCGACGGTCCGGCGTACGTACTCGAGGCACCCCCGGTCCTCGACACCCCCGCGCGCGGCGAGCACGTCGGCCATTCGGCACCCGTGCTTGGTGGCGACCTCGAAGGTGTAGCCGGCTTCGTTCGCGCCTCGCGCGGCCGGCTCCGTGAAGTGGCCCGCGTTAGAGTCCCCGACAAGCAGCACCATGCCGCGTGACTGCCGAACCGGCCAGCGGCACGCGGGCGGCAGCTGGTCGAGCGACGGCCCCTCCCCACAGCCACGGAGCTCATCGGCATGGCGCTCCGTCAGGGCATCGAGCCGTGCCTGCGTAGCCGACGAACGATTCGGCAAGCGTGTCCGAGCCAGGACCACGCAGGCGAGGACGGGCACCGAGACGCAGATCGCGGCCACGACGAGCGCACGACGTCCGACGATCCGCGTGTCGCCGCGCAAGGGGTTCTCGAGGAATCGGTACGACCACCAGGCCGGCACCAGTGATCCGAGGGCTGCAACAAGGGCCACCTGTGGTACTGCCGGCCACGCCGCCAGCGCGAAGACGATCAGCGGCCAGTGCCACAGGTACCAGCTGTAGGAGAGATCGCCCAGCCTGGTCATGGGACCCAGGGAAAGCCCGGCGCTGACCCCGGCGGCGGTGGCAGTACCCGCTGCGAGCACGAGACACGTACCGACGACGGGGATCAGCGCCGCGTAGCCCGGAAAGGGCGTCGACTCGGTGATCCTCACGGCTCCCAACGCGATGAGGAGGGCGCCGACGGATCCGAGCACGACCGCGGCTCGCGTCGGCAGCCGCGACACCCGAGTGGCGCCGAGGGCGAGAAGCGCGCCCGCACCGAACTCCCAGGCCCGAGCGGGCGCCATGTAGAACGCGAAGCGCGCCCCGATGCCGGTTACCTCTGCACCGGCCGCGCTACCCGTAGACGCGACGCAGAGGGCGAACGAGCCCAGCGTCGCCACCCACAGAACGGCGCGCACGTTGCCCGTACGCCTCCCGGCGGATGGTCGCCCCAACATCCAGGCCACCAGCACGAGCGCCGGGAACACGAGGTAAAACTGTTCCTCGAGGGACAACGACCAGGTGTTCAGCAGGGCGTTGGAGGTCGGTCCGGCATCGAAGTACCCGGACGGGTTCCGGTAGAGGAAGACGTTCGCGACGAACATCGCCGCCGCGATCCCGGTCTTGGCGGTCATCTGTTTCGGCTGGAGCGGGCTCAGCAGGAACAGCGACAGCACGGCGACGACCGTGACCATCAGGGCGAGCGCGGGGAGCAGGCGCCGGATCCGACGGGCGTAGAAGGCGGCAAGGCTGATCCGGCTGCTCGTCTCGAGCTCTTGTCCCAGCATGCCCATGATCACGAAGCCCGAGATCACGAAGAACACGTCGACGCCGGTGAACCCGCCCGGGACCGGGAGTCCCGCATGGAACGCGACGACCATCAGGACCGCGACGGCGCGTAGCCCCTGGATGTCGGCGCGTCGAGTGCTCCGTGGCTGCTCGACACGCGGCTCCCCCTGGACCCCCGCCGCCACCGGCGCAGTTCGCGACATCTCGAAATGCTATTGAGCAGACCGCGACAGCGAAAGCCCACTGCCGAGGCCAGCCGGTGCAGCATCGAGGAGCGCTGGGCCAGCTAGTGTGACGCGCCGATGGGATCCAAGGGTCAGAAGCCACGCAAGGGCAAGCACCCCCAGCACCTGCCCAAGGTGGGCACCGCCACCGAGAACGAGCGACTCCTGCACGAGGAACGCTCGGCGATCCTCGACACCATGGGCATGGGCGGCGCACCGGCCTGGCTCAAGACTGCGATCGCCGTGATCGGGATCCTGTTGCTCGTGGGCGCGATCCTTGCCCTCGTCGTCCTGAACTGATTCCCGCGGGCGACCGCACTACGCCCGCACCACCACCCGGGCCCAGCTGCGCTTCCCCACCTGGAGCGTGCGCCCGTCGACGTCGGACGCAGCCACCTCGAGATTCGGGTCGGTCGCCCTCTCGCCGTCGATGCGCACGCCGCCCTGGGCGATCTTGCGTCGCCCCTCCTTGTTCGAGGGCACGAGCCCGCAGTCGGCCAGCAAGCGGGCCAGCCGCATCGGGAACCCGGCGCCGTCGACGACGTGCTCCGGGACCTCCGCCGGCGCCGCGTGCTCCTTGAACACCCGGTCGAACTCGGCCTCGGCAGCCTCGCCGGCGCCTTCGCCGTGATACAGCTCGACCACGGTACGGGCCAGGAGCCGCTTCGCCTCGACCGGAGCCAGCGCCCCCGACGCGAGGTCGGCCAGCGTCGCCTCGACGCGATCCGGCAGCCACCCGGTGGTGAGCTGGAAGTACTTGGGCATCAGGACGTCCGGGATGCTCATGAGCTTGCCGAACTGCTCGGGACCCGGCTCGGCGATCCCGACGTAGTTGCCGAGCGACTTCGACATCTTCGCCACCCCGTCGAGCCCCTCGAGCAGCGGCGTCGTGCACACCACCTGCGGCTCCTGGCCGGCGGCCGACTGGAGCTGGCGGCCCATGAGGCAGTTGAACAGCTGGTCGGTACCGCCCAGCTCGACGTCGGCGCGGACCTCCACCGAGTCGGCCCCCTGGAGCAGCGGGTACAACAGCTCAGAGAGCGCGATCGCCTCCCCGCCCCGGAACCGCTTCGAGAAGTCGTCGCGCTCCATGATGCGGGCCACCGTGGTGCGCGCGGTGAGCCGCAGCACGTCGGCCATGTCCATCGACGCCAGCCAGTCGCCGTTGCGAGCCACCTCGATCCGCCCGGGCGTGAAGTCAAGGATGGCCCGTACCTGGTCGACGTAGGTGAGGGCGTGGGCGTCGACCTGCTCGGCCGACAAGGGCGGGCGGGTGGCGGAGCGGCCGCTGGGGTCGCCGACCCGGGCCGTGAAATCACCGATGATCAGGACCGCGACGTGCCCGAGATCCTGGAACTGGCGCAGCTTGTGCAGCACCACGGCAAACCCGAGATGGATGTCCGAAGCCGTGGGGTCGATGCCGAGCTTGACCCGCAAGGGCCGGCCTCGCTCGAGCTTCGTCCGGAGATCCGCCTCGGCGATGCAGTCGACGGTGCCCGCGGTGAGGACCCGCAGCTGAACGTCTGCCGACAGCACGTCGGCACGCTACCAGCGCGCCCCGGACGCACTGCCGGTTCGCCCTGTGGCTCGTGAGGGACAATGTGGTCCGTGAGCCGTCGGCATCCGCACCTGATCCTGACCGTCGCGATCGCCGCGCTCGCCGCGGGTTGCAGCTATACGGCCGAGCTGCGGCTGCCCGAACGCCAGGCCGCCTCCTCCGAGATCCTCTGGGCCGACGGGACCCAGCTCACCCGGCTCCACGCGGAAGAGGACCGCGAGCCCGTGAAGCTCGGTCACATGAGCCCCGTTTTGGCGAAGGCGGTCGTCGCCATCGAGGACGAGCGGTTCTATCACCACGACGGCGTCGACGCCCGCGGGGTCGTCCGGGCCCTCACCCGCAACATCGAGGCGGGTGACGTCGTGGAGGGCGGCTCCACGATCACCCAGCAGTACGTCCGGGCCGTGATGCTCGGGCCAGAGAGGAACCTCGAGCGCAAGCTGCGCGAGGCGGTCATGGCGATCCAGCTCGAGGAGCGCTACTCCAAGCGCGCGATCCTCGAGCGCTACCTCAACACCGTCTACTTCGGAAACGGCGCGTATGGCGTGCAGGCGGCGGCGCGCACGTACTTCGGGCGGGGCGCCGACGCCGTCGACCTCGCGCAGAGCGCGCTGCTCGCCGGGCTCATCCGCGACCCCGGCGCCTACGACCCTTACACCGTCCCGGGCGCTGCCCTCGCCCGCCGCAACGAGGTGCTCGCGCGCCTCGAGCACCTCCGTCGCGCCCCTGCCGACGAGATCGCCCTCGCCCTCGCGACACCGCTCGGGGTGGTACCCACCGAAGAGGAGTCCCGCTACCCGGCCGCGCACTTCGTGGAGCAGGTCCGCCAGCTCGTGCTCACTGATCCCCGCTTCGGCGTGTCGCCCGAGCAACGTCATCGCAACCTCTACGAGGGGGGCCTGCGCATCCACACCACCCTCGACCCGAAGTGGCAGCTGCTCGCCGAGCAAGCGGTCGGGCGCGTCGTCTCGGAGCCGGCGACCGACCCCACCGCCTCGCTCGTGGCGCTCGACCCCCGCGACGGGCACGTGAAGGCCTACTTCGGCGGCCCGGACTTCTTCGGTCCGGCCCTCTACGCGAAGTGGGATCTCGCCGGCCAGGCCGCGCGCTCGCCCGGTAGCACGTTCAAGCCCTTCGTGCTCACGGCCGCGCTCGATGCCGGGATCCCGCTCAGCCGGACCTACAGCGCGCCCGCACAGATCTCGATCCCCCAGCCCGCGGGCGCGCCGAGCTGGAAGGTCGACAACTACGACGGCAACGGCTCCGGGCGCATGGACCTCACCGCCGCGACGGTGAGCTCAGTGAACACCGTCTACGCCCAGCTCGTCACCGATCTCGGGGCGCAGCGCGTCGCCGACACCGCGGCCCGCCTCGGGATCCGTTCCCCGCTCACGGCAGTGCCGAGCATCGCGATCGGCAGCAACGAGGTGACGGCGCTCGAGATGGCCTCGGCATACGGCAGCTTCGCGGCAGACGGGCTCCATGCGGACCCGGTCTTCGTCACGCGCGTCACCGACCGCGACGGCACCGTCCTCTACGAGGCTCCGACCCGCCGCGAGCGCGTCCTTGACGAGACCACGGCGCGCACCGTGACCGGCGTCCTCCAGAAGGTCGTCGAGCGCGGCACCGGGGTGAACGCGCGCATCGGGCGTCCCGTCGCCGGCAAGACCGGCACCGCGGAGGAGTGGAAGGACGCCTGGTTCGTCGGCTACACGCCGGAGCTCGTCGCCGCGGTGTGGGTGGGCTTCCCCGAGGCGGAGCGCACGATGCGCCCGCCTGCGACCCGCGTCACGGTCACCGGCGGCGCCTGGCCGGCCCAGATCTGGCAGCTCTTCGCCGGCGCCGCACTCGGCGAGACCCCGGCGTCGCTGTTCCCTGTGCCCGCGACCCCCTCGAAGCCACCACCCGCCAGCACGACGACGACGACCGCCCCGCACACGCCGTTGCTCTCCGTCGTCGGCATGAACGCGTTCGACGCGACGCGAACGCTCGCCGACGCGGGCTACACCGTACGGAACCGGAACGCGCCGAGCCGCCGCTACCCGCCTGGCACCGTCATCGCGCAGGACCCTCCCGCCGGTCGGACGTTGCGTGCCCGCGGCACCGTCACGATCACCATCGCGAACGGCCGACCGCGGATGGTTGCGGTGCCAACGCTGCTCGGGATGTTGGCCGATGAGGCAGGCAACGCCGTCGAACCGCTCGGGCTGGTCCTCGCGGTGCGGGTCGAGGCCGAGCCGCCCCCGGGTGACCCGAGCCGGGCCGGCCGGGTCTGGAAGCAGGCCCCCATCGCCGGCACCGCGCTCGACGAGGGTGGCACCGTGACGATCTGGGTGAACCCAGGCTGACGCCGCGGTCCCGCCGGTCCGTGCACGAAGGAGCGCATACCGCTCCTGAACGAACGATCCGGGTAGAGCTCAGAGCGTGACCGGGAGGCGGTCGAGGCCGCGCAGCACCATGCGTCCGTTCCAGGCCGCTCGCTCCTCGACCGGCGCCATGCTCGGGAAGCGCCGCACGAGCGGGCCGAAGACCTCGCTCCCCTCGAGTCGGGCGAGCGACGCACCCAGGCAGTGGTGGATGCCGCTGCCGAAGGACAGGTGCGCCGCGGCGCCTGCGCGCGCGAGGTCGAGCTCGTCGGCGGTCCCGCCCCACTTCTCCGGGTCGTGGTTTGCGGCACCGAGGCCGGTAAACACGACCATGCCGGCCTCGATCCGACGACCACCGATCTCGATCGGTTCGACGGTGATCCGGCGCGAGAACTGCACCGGGCTGTCGTAGCGCAGGAGCTCCTCCACCGCGTTCTGATCGAGCGCGGGGTCCTCACGCAGCCGCGCCGCCTGGTCGGGGTTGCGGAGCAGGGCCAGGGTCCCGTTGCCGATGAGGTTGACCGTCGTCTCGTGGCCGGCGACGTAGAGGAGCACGACCTGTTCGAGCAGCTCGAGGTCGTCGAGCACGTCCCCCCCGTCCCCGGCGGCGACGAGCGCCGAGATGAGGCCGTCGTCGGGCGCGCGTCGCTTCTGCTCGATGAGCTCGCTCACGTGCGCGGTCATCGCGTCGCCCGCGGTCATCGCGGCGCGGATCTCGTCTTCGGTGATGATCGGGTCGAGGGTCTTGACCATGGCGTGGGACCACTCACGCAGCTGGTCACGATGCTCGGTCGGCACCCGGAGCATCTCGGAGATCACCGTGAACGGCAGCGGGAAGGCGAGGTCGGCGATCACGTCCATCTCGCCACGCTCTTCGGCCGCGTCGAAAGCCTCCTGCACGAGTCCTCGCGCGAGCGGGCGCAGCCCCTCGACGAGCTTGGGCGTGAACGCCTTCTGGAAGATCCGCCGCAGCCGATCGTGGTCGGGCGGGTCGAGGTTGAGGATCGCACGGCTGCCGGGACTCGGGCGGCCGTCCTCGCCGAGCACCCCCTCGAAGACCCCGCCGCGCGCCGTGGGCGTGGCGTTGACCGGGTCGACCGACAAGGTGGGGTCGCGCAGCAAGCGGACGCAGTCGTCGTAGCGGGTCAGCAGCCACGGACCGAGCAGCGTCTCGTGCACCGGCGAGGCGGCCCGCAGGGCCGAGTACTGCGCGTACGGGTCCTCGAAGAACCCGGGCTGGAACGGGTTGAACGCGACCCCGGCCTGCGTCATGGCGCTCCACGCTAGACCCGCGTCACGCGCGGCGCCCCATGACCGCCGTCACACTCGCGGGCCGCTCACCCACGGGCTCGCTTGCACGTACCAGCGCAACCGCGCCCGCTCGCCCCGGCCTGCACCCAACCCGACCCGCGGCGAGCGGCCCGGACGCGCCGGCGGGGCGACCCCGTCGTCGCAGATCCCGATCGGGCCGCGCAACAGGCTCGCCCCGTCGTGGGCACGACCCAGACCGAGTGCCTGGGCGAGTCGCGCGGGCCCGGCGCAG
>Ga0194128_10000992_pt1 | contig 50483 bp, 49 predicted proteins | sample TA2KigCa65mmetaG_FD_148650 | JGI IMG/M metagenome (GOLD analysis project Ga0194128, IMG submission 148650) | Freshwater microbial communities from Lake Tanganyika, Tanzania - TA2015037 Kigoma Deep Cast 65m | ecosystem: Environmental > Aquatic > Freshwater > Lake | place: Tanzania: Lake...
AAACCGGGAAAAGCCCGGAATTCGATACGGAAGCGGTTGGATCCGCGCGTAGAATGCGACGATTTGGTGCGTCCAAAGAAAACATCGTCCCGAGGTCGGCTATCGTGACTGGTTTTTCAGACATTCCCTAAAGGTTGGTAATAAGACAAACCGATACTCTCGATAAACCAGGCGCCGTAGGATTCAGGATTGATTTCTTCGAGTCGCTGTCTGAAGATCTGTGATAACCGATCGGTGGTGATGTACTGCTGACGCCATTTATTGACGGCCGCCCCCAAAAAAACATAGCGAGTAAATACCGCAATGCGAGCAAAGCAATCCGGCCTATACCGAGTTTTTCGGTTTCGCTCATGGTATTTTTTCACTTGGTGGTTCGCGACTGAGCATCCCGCGTACCCAGGCATAACCTTCGCGACGGGGAAGTGTTTGGCATCTTCCCTGTAACTCGCCGGCGGAGTTCCGCCACTCGCCGCTGCGCATGTCGATGGCGGAGTCTGGGAGCAAGATAAGCCCCGTCGCCGCATCCACGTACGCCCTACCCTCCGCACTCAGCATTCGCCGTAAGTCGCCCTCGTTTTCGTAAACCGACAAAGGCCTCGTATCCGACGTTTGCGACGCAGCAGCTGGATGAGGTAGTCCCAAATAGTCGCAATCTGCGCCGAGAAGCTTTTTCGCGAAGCCGATAAAGGCGGTAGGAATTGCTCTCAGGTGCTGCGGACACAGCCTCACACCGGAGAAAATCGTCGCAGGTACTACACAGTAGATTGATCCTAATTTGTAAAGACTCCGGTGTAATAGGCACGGGCCCTCGATCGCAGCCCGCAATCAGCAGCAACAGTACAGAAATTAGGCAGGTTACCCTACCGTTAATGGCTGCACATTTGACGGATCGATGCATTAACGGTCGATTTCGGTCGGGGATGCTGACTTAGTCAACTTTTGAGGATCAGAAGCGTGTACCTTGCGGACAAGCGAGGGGTAGCTATGGTTTCGAGTTTTTCTCTAAGTATTTCGGTGGTGGCTCTAGTGCTGACGGCCTGCTCATCGACGCCTATCGCTACGGTAAAGCTTGTAAGCACGTCAGAGCAATTCTGTGTCGAGGCCCAGGCGGCCATCGTCGGCTCGACCATACCGGCACGCAATGATCTCCATTCCGACCTCGTGGACTTCACCAAATCGAAGCCGGTCGCTCGTCCGCTCATCACCACTCAATATGTCTGGCCAGAGAGCACCGCGCTGAATGCAATGCCGATGATGGTGTCATGCAAGATGAAAACCGCCGATCACCTCGTGAGCGAATATGGCGAAGGCGCTGCGGGTACCGATATCGGCTGCGGTGGCGTCAACGCCCTAACCTTGCAGCGCGTGCTCGCCTCGATGAAGCTGACAGAGCGTCGACGAGCTCTCTTCGGTGGCGGAAAAAATGTGGTCATAGAGCCCGACATCGTCACAGCGCTGGGGCCCATCTGGCTTGAACCCTATGCCATGGCTCGGATCGATAAAGGCCGCTTGCACCTGCAAGCGAAAGCCATGCGCAACGATTGGCTCGATCCACGCTACCTGACAGCACCACCGCAGTTTCGAGGTACGCGCTACTGTCATCTCGTCGCCCCCGAGTATTTGCGTCGGCTATTGCTCGGCGAGACCGAACCGGTCAACGCATCGTGACGAATTCTTCTGCGCTCGTCGGATGGACGGCGATGGTATCGTCGAAATCGCGTTTTGTCGCGCCCATCTTCACTGCCACAGCGAAACCCTGAAGCATTTCATCGGCGCCAGCACCGATGACGTGGCAGCCAACCACCCGTTGCTCCGGTCCGACTGTAATGAGTTTCATTTCCGCACCCGGCTTACGTATCGTCAGAGCGTGATACATCGGCACGAATCCCGATGTATAGATTCTTAAAGATTCGGCGCCGTAGCGATTGCAAGCTTGCTGCTCAGTGAGCCCCACCGTACCGATCGGCGGATGACTAAACACTACGGTCGGAATATTAGAGTAATCAAGATGTCTGTCGGTGATACCGCCGAAAATGCGATCCGACAGTCGTCGTCCTGCAGCAATCGCTACAGGTGTCAGGAGCGCACGACCCGTAACATCACCGATGGCATAGGTGCCTGCGACATTGGTCTGCTGATATCGGTCGACAGTGATATGCCCAAAATTGTCAAGTTGCACGCCTGTCCGATCGAGTCCGATACCCTCAACCATGGGCTCACGTCCGATTGCCCATACGACACAATCGAAGGCGCCGAGCGTACGTGTATCTGCTGTAAGTAGACGAAGGCTCCCGTCTGCGTCGCGTTCCAGCGCTTGAGGATAAGCATTCGTCTCGACCACCATACCTTCGTCGCGCATGATTTTCAGGAGAGTATCGCCAAGCATAGTGTCGAAGAGGCGAAGCACACGCTCATGACGAATGACGAGCGACACCCGACTGCCGAGACCCGAAAACACACCTGCAAGTTCGACGGCAACGTAGCCGCTACCCACCACCGCAACCCGTTCGGGTCTCGATTCAAGCGCAAAGAATCCATCCGAGGTGATTCCGAACTCCGCTCCCGGAATGGCTGGCACGGAAGGCCGACCTCCCGTGGCGATCACGATATGGGGAGCTTCAAGCCGCTCGTCGCCGACACACACCTCACCCACTCCGATGAAATGACCATGTCCACGCAGAAATTCGATTTTTTTGTTGGCGAGATTGCGCTCGTAGATTCCGTTCAATTGGTGGATGTACGCTTCGCGCGCCTTACGGAGCGTACGCCAATCGTGCCCACCGATACGAAGGTCAAACCCATAGTGTGTCGCATCGTGTGCGGCATGGGCGATCTGCGCGGCATTCCACATTATCTTTTTAGGTACGCAACCCGCGTTGACGCAGGTGCCGCCAAGCCGGGACACCTCGATAAGCGCCGCTTTAGCACCGTGCTCCGTCGCACGCTGCACACAGGCGAGCCCCCCGCTGCCGCCGCCAAGCACCACCAAATCGAAGGTCTTCGTCCTCATGCTCGAATCGTACACGGCGTCCCGACCTCTTGCCGCAGAGTGGATTACTCTAGCGGCATGTCCAAGATCACCATCGCCACCTGGAACGTCAATTCTCTGCGGGTACGCCTGCCCCAACTGGCCGAGTGGCTCGCTGACGCCAAGCCCGACATAGTCGCGCTACAAGAGACCAAGCTACCCGACCCCGATTTCCCCGTACGCGAGATCGTAAAACTCGGCTATGACGTTGTGTACAGCGGGCAACGCACTTATAACGGAGTGGCTGTCTTATCCCGTAAACCTTTGAAGGTCGTCTCTAACGACATCCCGGGTTTCGATGACGAGCAACGTAGGGTGCTCGCTGCAGAGACCGACGGCCTGCTGGTTCTCAATCTTTACGTACCAAACGGGCAAGCGCCGGGGTCCGACAAATATGCCTACAAGCTCCGCTGGCTCGAGGCGCTGGCTCACTGGTTGAGAGAGTCTTTACTCAAAGATCAGGACGTCGTCGTGCTTGGCGACTTCAACATCGCACCGGAAGATCGAGATGTCCACGACCCTGCCGCTTGGGTGGGTAGCGTACACATCAGCGAGCCCGAGCGAGCCGCCTATCGAAAACTACTAGATGTCGGACTGGTCGATGTGTTCAGAAGTTTCGAGCAGCCCGAGAAGTCGTTCAGTTGGTGGGACTACCGCGCTGCAGCATTCCGTCGGAATAACGGTTTACGTATCGATCTCATTCTCGCAACACCCGCAATCGCAAAACGCTGTATTGGATCACGCATCGATCGCGAGCCGCGCCGCGCAGAACGACCCTCAGACCATACGCCGGTGATCGCTGAGTTCCATCGCGAGTGATGCAGCGGGCGCCGTCACAACATGCGCAATGAAACGTTGATAGAGCTCGTCGATTCGAGTCATCAAGATCTCCCGGCCCTCGATAGATGAAGATTCAATGGCGCGTGATAGAACGATTGAAGTCAGTTGATTTAGAAAGTGTGTCGATAGCGGTGCGAAACTAAGATGCCATGGTTCGGGGCTGACACCACGCGGTATCGTCCCGTCGCCCGGATCGGCATACGGACGAAAAAATCCGAATCGATACATGTGGGTATCGAGCCAAGCCGTCAGTCGTGCGAACGGCCCCGTGCATGTATATTCTTCAGAAATCAACCGCAGCCGTGATCGGTCAGGCATCGCCGCAGCATCAAAGACATCGAGATCTGTGCCCCAATGATGACGACTCGCGCCCGGAAGCGCCGACCAAAGAAGGATGGCCTCAACGCGTTCCTCGGGCGAAAGCTCAGTGGCGTTCAAGGCTCGCCCCGTACGATCAAGCAGTGGGCGCTCGCCGCGATATTTTTCGTTCCAGATCGCCACTTGGCGATCAAAGTCACGGAATGACGACGCTGCCTGAAGATCGATTCCCTCACATCGCGCCGCCTCACGTATGGCGAGGAACGATGGGATGACTTCGCGATGAAGAACGCAAGAAAGATCTGCGACGTCGGTGACGTGTGTACGGCTGCGCCCCGTGAGTTCAAGCTCATTGAGCCTAGCGGGCTGTGATTGCGCGGGCCGCATGAGCGGTGAGCATACACGTATAAACGTTGAATCTCGTCTGTGATCCATCTGAGCAATCTCCAGCTTCGCCGCGGACCAGAACCGCTCCTCAAGGACGTCTCCGTCAGCATCCTCCAGAGCGAAAAAGTTGGACTCGTCGGTCGTAACGGCTGCGGGAAATCCTCGTTACTCGTCTTACTCAGTGGCGAGCTCAGATCCGATTGCGGCGAATTCGAGTTGCCTCGCAAACTCGCGGTGTCATCGGTCGCTCAGGAATTACTGCGCTCGCAGCAGCCAACCGTCAAACATGTCATCGATGGCGATATCGCTCTGCACGCCTGCGAGCGCGAGTTTTCAAAAGCAGAAAAGCCGGACGACGGTCTGCATCACTCTCATGTTTTAGGCGGGCACGACGCTCTGGGGGAGGGATACACCGCTCGCACTCGAGCCGCCGAACTGCGATCACGCTTCTTCGCATCGAGCTTCGAAAAATTGAAAAGGATCTCTAGCAACCCGAGAAGGAGCGAATCCAAGTCGAGCAGCCCTTGGCAGACCCCAAGGTTTACAGCGTCACCGACGCCGCACTTGCCAAACTGCCCGTAGCTCACAACGATCTCAACAACCGGATTGGGGCGCTCGAGGAACGCTGGCTCGAACTCAGCGAGCAGTTGCCAGGATCAGGGGGTGGCTTAACCCAAAAAAATGGGCAGATCTTTCGATCCGCCCGAACGGCGATCACTCGTCAGATAGAACAGGCGACATACAAGGCTTACCGGCGATTCTCAAGCTATCAAGCATTTGTACCAAAATGTACCGAACAAATACTGTACCAATTAAATCAATTACTTAGGTTTTCAAATGCCCTTGTGAGAGCCGTCACAGAGCGGGGCTTTAGCGGTGTGTTTACACCCGCAAAACCAGACTGTTCCGGTCTTATTCGCGTCGTGCTTCAGCGGCGTGAACGTCGAGCCCTTGTGGGAGCCATCACAGAAGGGCTGCTTGGCGGACTTGCCGCAGGTGCACCACCAATAAGTTTTCCCGGCCTCGACGTCGACGGGGAACGGGGTCTTGCTGGCAATGACGGGATCGGACATGGGGAAAATTCCTGAAGTTAAACTCCTCTGCAGTCAATTCCGAGGCTCCGCATGACCACCATCGGCACCCCCTGCAAACCTTCGACAACGCGCTTAATGCTACTTGGCTCAGGGGAGCTCGGAAAGGAAGTGGCTATCGAAGCACAGCGGCTCGGCCTCGAGGTGATCGCCGTCGATCGATACGCCGACGCGCCGGCGATGCAGGTCGCGCATCGTGCGCATGTCATCCAAATGCTCGACCGTGCGGCGCTACGCGAGCTCGTACTTCGCGAACGACCTCAATTCATCGTACCCGAGATCGAAGCGATTGCAACAGAGGAATTGCTCGTGCTCGAGGCTGAGGGATTCAATGTCATCCCGACAGCGCGGGCCGCACGATTGACCATGGATCGCGAGGGCATCCGACGGCTCTCCGCCGAGGAGTTGGGTCTTCCAACCTCGCCTTATCGATTTGCTTCGACGCCTGACGAATATCATCGGGCGGTCGCCGCGATCGGCACGCCGTTCGTTGTCAAACCGGTGATGTCGAGCTCCGGGAAAGGTCAAAGCGTCGTACGGGAGCCTACAGATATCGATCTGGCGTGGGAGTACGCTCAGACGGGCGGGCGGGGAGGCGCCGGTCGGGTGATCGTCGAAGGATTTATCGAATTCGATTATGAAATCACCCTGCTCACCGTTCGTCATTCGGGGGGCACATCGTTCTGCGATCCGATCGGTCATCTGCAGATCGCGGGTGATTATCGCGAATCATGGCAGCCACATCCGATGTCCGCCACTGCGCTTAAAGATAGCCAGCGTATCGCCGAGCGGATCACGTCTGCGTTGGGTGGGCATGGACTATTCGGCGTGGAATTATTCGTTAAAAAGAATTCAGTATGGTTCAGTGAAGTATCGCCACGCCCTCACGACACCGGCATGGTCACAACGATTTCCCAAGACTTGTCCGAATTTGCGCTGCACGTGCGTGCCATCCCTGGCTTGCCCATTCCCGTCATTCGTCAGCTAGGCCCCTCAGCATCGAGTGCCATACTCGTCGAAGGCGCGTCGACTGATGTCAGTTTCAGTGCACTCGATATAGCCCTCACTGAGCCCGATACGTCATTTCGCCTTTTCGGTAAACCCGAGATCAGTGGTCAACGGCGTATGGGCGTATCACTCGCAAAAGCCGAGTCAATTGATACGGCGCGCGCCAAAGCCCGGCGCATCACGGAAATTGTGACCGCCGGAACCCGACTCTAAGATTTTGCTGCGTGCGTGCGCTTAGGTGTCATCGCGCCAGCGCCGCAGGCGAATCGCCGCGAGAATCAACGCCGCCGCAGCTAGCAAACCCGTGTAGAGATGCAGCTCCCCGAGCAGTGGCGCAGCGCTGAGACGGCTATAGGCGTTTTGTACGGCGTTGATGCTCGCCTCGATACTAGTGCCGCCCTTGTTGTCCCAAACCACCGACACTTCCTCTAAGTAATGCGTGAGGCGGAAGCTAATGAGTCGGATCACGTAGTTCGTGTCGAAGACGATTTCTTCGAACAATGCGACGAATCCTGGCGAAATCGCCCATAGGAACGGGGCGCGTTTGGCCCAAACCGATATCAATAGCAGCCAGCCGGCGAGCGGCGCGTACCATAAGCCTGCGATGAAGAGGTTCTGAAGCAAAGTCAGCTGCGTCACGAGCCAAGCGCCAAGATGAAAATTGGCGAGCGGTGCAAGCAGGGTGCCTGATACCTTGAGGGCCACGATTGCGAAGGTCAGTAACCCCATGACGAGCGACACAAGCCATACCCAAATGGGGATGGCAACGAGAGCCGTAACGACTTTGGACATCACTGTTGCCGCATCGGATACCGGCAACGACTTCCAAAACAGGATACTGCGCTCCTTCCGCTCTACATAGAGCGAATCGATAAGATAGAAATAAAGTACGATGGACGTGACGAAAATCACAGGTAATCCGATGGCCGATATCCAGATACTCATCAATTTGGATTGCGTCGCCACATCAGTCGCGAGTGCCTTGAAGAAAAACGACTCCCCGATTTGTTCAGCTGATCGCCAATCGCCGTCGATGTTGGTCTGAATACTTCCGAGGATGCTCGAGCCGACAAGCGCTGCAACCATGGTGAGCGTCGCCGAGACGTAAGGGACCCAAACGAGGCTACGGTGCTCCCAGATTTCCCGTCGAATCAATATCAGAAAAGACCTAGTACTCATGATGCTCTCCGGGTCATCTTTGCCTCGAAAAGATCAGATACGGAGGGCGTACGTGTCTCGCCGAGACTCGCAAGCTCCTCAGTACGACGTCCCTCGAAGACGAATACGCTTCGACCGAACACCTCGCGTTCGTATATCGGACCGAGACTGCGCGCAGCCTCTAGCGAGTCGTTATTGCCGATCAGCTGAACAAACCGGTTCGCCAGATCTTCTACCGACGAGTCGAGGACAATGCGTCCATGATCGATCAGCAGCACGTCGGTCAGTAGATGTTCGACTTCTTCGACTTGGTGCGTGGTCACCACGATCGTGCGCTCATGATCGAAATACTCGTTGAGTAACGCTCCGTAGAAAGACCGGCGATAAAGTAGGTCTAGGCCGAGAGTCGGCTCATCGAGCACCAGCAGCTTGGCATCGATCGCCATGATCAGTGCCAGATGCAGTTGGGTGATCATGCCTTTCGACAACTCACCGACCTTGCTGCACCGACGAATCTCGGTTTTCGCAAGCATTGCATCGGCTCGCGTAAGATCGAACCTGGGATGCACCCCGGCGACATAATCGATCGCCTGATCGACTCGCAACCATTTCGGCAGAACGGCGACATCTGCGATAAAGCACACGTCCTGCATGAGGCTGCTGCGCTCGCGACGCGGATCGCGACCGAGTACGTCGAGCTGCCCTTCGAACGATGTCAGACCGAGGATGGCCTTGAGGGCAGTCGTCTTGCCGGCACCATTCGGCCCCATCAGGCCGACAATTCGACCGCGCCCGATCGAAAAGCTCGTGCCGTCTAGGGCGACGGTATCTTTGCCGTATCGCTTACGTAAATCTTTGGCTACGATAACTGAGTCAGTCATTTTTGTTTTCCTTTGGACATCAACTCGTCCGCCGTGAAGCCCAATCGCTCAATCGTGGCGCGAGTGCGCGGCCACTCGTCGCGCAGGAAACGGCTGCGCTCATCTTTAAGCAGCGTTTCGCGAGCACCGGCATTGACGAACATGCCGCGACCTCGACGCTTCTCGACGAGCTGTTCGTCGGCGAGCTCCTGGTAGGCCTTGAGGACAGTCAGGGGATTGATCCGAAACTCCGCCGCGACCTTACGAACGGAAGGCAGGGGGTCCCCATCCTTCAATACGCGCTCGAGAATCATCGCCGCGACGCGATCGCGGAGTTGACGATAGATCGGGGCGTTATCGGTCCATTGCGGGTCCATTCACGTCGCTCCGAGGATCCGGTCGTTTAAAGGACGCCGGAAGCCTCGATCCGACCCCAGAAAAACTGAAGGTCGGCACCACAGCGATCGAGGCGGCCGCGACGGTCGAGACCAAATCCGGGGACACCTGATGGATGGGGCATTTGCTCACGTTACTTCCTCCTGAACAATCTTTATAGTGTTATATATAACTACAACACTATAACGAAGTCAAGGTCTGTGGGAGCGCCCTCTCTCCTGCGGGGCGATACCGTAGAATCCGCGCGCGAAAATAATCTTATTTCCCCGGAGACTCTTGAGATGAAGCAGCCTTTGAATGTCGCCATCACTGGCGCCGCTGGCCAGATCGGCTACGCCCTCGCTTTCCGCGTCGCCTCGGGCGCCTTGCTCGGACCTGATCAACCGGTCAATCTGCACCTTCTCGAGATCACGCCGGCCCTGCCTACTCTCCAGGGCGTGCTGATGGAACTCAATGACTGTGCGTTCCCGGCGCTGAACAAAGTCGTCGCGATGGATGACCCCCGAGTCGCCTTCAGGGATTGTCATGCGGCGCTACTCGTCGGCGCGCGTCCACGCGGCCCGGGCATGGAACGCAAGGACCTGCTCCTCGCCAACGCGCAGATCTTCTCGGCTCAAGGCAAGGCGCTGAACGATGTCGCTGCCCGAGATGTTCGCGTGCTTGTCGTCGGCAACCCAGCCAACACCAACGCCCTGATCGCCATGAGGAATGCGCCTTCGCTCAAGCCACAGAGCTTCACGGCCATGACGCGTCTCGATCACAATCGGGCGCTGTCACAACTGGCCGAAAAGACCGGTCACCACGTCAACAACATCCAGAAAATGATTATCTGGGGTAACCACTCAGCTACCCAGTACCCAGATATCAATCACTGCTTCGTCAAAGGCCAGCCCGCCCGCAGCCTCGTCGACGCCGAATGGATCGAGAAGACCTTCATCCCCACCGTTCAACAGCGTGGCGCAGCGATCATCAAAGCTCGCGGCGCCTCTTCGGCCGCCTCGGCAGGCTCGGCAGCAATCGACCATGTCCGCGACTGGTTCCGCGGCTCTGCTCAGGGTGACTGGGTCTCGATGGGTATCCTCTCGGACGGGAGCTATGGCATTCCCGAAGGCGTGATTTACTCCTACCCGGTGGTCTGTCGCGGCGGTCGGTACGACATCGTGCAAGGGTTAGCCATTGACGAAAACAGCCGAAAGCGCCTGGACGCCACCCACCAGGAGCTCTTGGAGGAGCGCGATGGGGTGAAGGGCTTGCTCGACTGATTGCGGGCGGCGAGGCGCCGCCCCTATAAAGGGTTTGCGCATACAATCGCATACAATAGTGCGTCTGTATGACCCACATCCTCATCGCCCTCGCCCTGCTGGTCCTCACGGGACTGGCTCTGACGCTCAAGGGCGGCGTCATCGCAATCCTGTTCGTCGCTGCGCTGCTCTATCTCGCCTACAAGCGACTGAGCTTGCTCGCCTACACCGTGACCTTCGGTGCACTGCTCGTTGCCTATTCGGTGATCGGCGAACCCGCGGGCCTCTGGAAAGGATTTCTTTGGCTGCTGTTTGCGGGTCTCGTACTACTCAACATCGCACCGCTGCGTCAAAAGTGGGTGACGCGCCCGTTCATGAAGATCTACCGTCGGATGCTGCCGGCGATGTCGTCCACCGAACGCGAAGCACTCGAGGCCGGCACGGTCTGGTGGGACGGTGAACTCTTCACGGGAAAGCCGAACTGGTCGAAGTTGCTTGGTGCAAAGGCGCCGATACTCTCTGCTGAAGAACAAGCCTTCCTCGACGGTCCGTGCGAAGAACTCTGTCGCATGATCGATGACTTCGACATCACGCACCGGCGTGGCGATATGCCTCCGGAACTGTGGGACTTCCTAAAGCGCAACGGTTTCTTCGCGATGATCATCGCGAAGAAATATGGCGGCTTAGAATTCTCGGCATATGCGCACTCCTGCGTTCTCGCCAAACTTTCTAGTCGCAGTGCGGTTGTGTCATCGACGGTCGCTGTACCAAACTCGCTCGGCCCAGGCGAGCTCCTTCAGCACTACGGCACCGATGAGCAGAAAAACTATTACTTGCCGCGACTCGCAAGCGGCGAAGATATTCCCTGCTTTGCACTGACGGGGCCGCGCGCAGGTTCTGATGCCGCCTCGCTCCCAGACTCTGGCGTCGTATGCCGAGGGATGTGGCAGGGCCGTGAGATCATCGGTCTGAAACTAAATTTCTCGAAGCGTTACATCACACTCGCACCGGTGGCCACTGTCATCGGCCTCGCATTCCGCATGTTCGATCCTGATCGACTGCTCGGCACCACGACGGATATCGGCATCACCTGCGCGCTCATCCCGCGTGAAACTTCTGGCATCAATATCGGTCGCCGGCACTTTCCACTGAATGTACCGTTCCAAAACGGTCCAATCAAAGGTGCGGACGTTTTCGTTCCGCTCGACTACATCATCGGTGGATCGAAGATGGCGGGACAAGGCTGGCGCATGCTCGTCGAGCAATTGTCGGTCGGTCGCTGCATCTCGCTGCCGTCGAGCGGCACCGGTGGCGGCAAGGCGGCCGTTTTCGCAACGGGTGCGTATGCGCGCATTCGTCGGCAGTTCAACATGCCGGTGGGTAAGTTTGAGGGCGTCGAGAGCGTACTCGCCAAGATGGTGGGACTCACCTACACCATGGACGCGGCGCGGTCCGTCACGGCGGGCGCCATCGACGGCGGCGAGCGCCCCTCGGTTCCATCAGCGATGTTGAAGTACCACGTCACCGAAATGAGCCGACAGATTGCGAACGACGCCATGGACATTCATGGCGGTAAGGGAATATGCCTCGGGCCACGTAACTATCTCGGCCGCGGCTATCAGGCCGTTCCTATCGCTATCACTGTCGAGGGTGCGAATATCCTGACGCGTAGCCTCATCATTTTTGGTCAGGGGGCAATCCGCTGCCATCCGTACGTCCTTAAGGAAATGGAGGCGGCTCGCAATCTGAACCGCACCCAGGGCGTCAAAGATTTCGATGACGCTTTGTTTGGACACGTGGGCTTTACCTTGAGTAACGCGGTACGTTCGCTCGTTATGGCGATGACTAACGCGCGCTTCACAGTTGTGCCAGTCGAGGGTCCGGTCGGGCGCTATTACCAACATATCGTACGCTTTTCAGCGAGCTTCGCCTTTGCTGTCGACATCGCAATGCTGAGCCTAGGAGGGTATCTTAAGAAGAAAGAAAATCTGTCTGCTCGGCTAGGTGATGTTCTCTCTTGCATGTATCTGGCGTCCATGGTGCTCAAACACTATGAAAACCAGAGCCGTCGCCCCGAGGATTTCCCTCTAGTGGAATGGGCGTGTCGGAACTTACTCTACAAGGCTCAGGAGCAGTTGCATGGTTTTCTGAGTAACTTCCCGAATCGATTTCTTGCCAGTGTGATGCGTCTGCTGATTTTCCCGCGCGGTCTTCAGTACTCCGCGCCTGACGATAGGCTGAGCCGCAAGCTCTCGGAGCTCGTCCTATCACCGACGGATGTGCGTGATCGTCTCTGCTACCCAGTCTACCGTCGCATCGAAGCGACCAACGCACTCGGCTTGCTGCAAGAAGTTCTGGAGATGGTCGACCGCGCGGAGTCGCTCGAGAAGCGTCTGCGTGTTGAGGGAGTCAAGACTGGTCGTATCACCGCTCTTGATATTCCGGCGCAAATCGTTGAAGCCGAGTCCACCGGACTACTCTCTACGGAAGAGGCCGCTTGGCTGCGCTCCTACGATCGCAAGATCATGGAACTCATTAATGTCGATGACTTTGCGCCGCACGAACTTGGCACTAACGGCAAGCCACGACCGCGTATCGATCTGTCGACGCAGGAACAAGCCGAATTGTTCGTGTGACCGTCGAGGTCAATCGCGCAATTCTGCATGTCGACATGGACGCGTTCTACGCGTCCGTCGAACAACGCGACCATCCAGAACTGCGTGGCAAGCCACTCATCGTCGGCGGCGTAAGTGGTCGCGGTGTTGTGGCGGCAGCAAGCTATGAAGTCCGCAAGTTCGGTGTGCGCTCTGCTATGCCCATTCAGCGCGCGCTCACTCTGTGTCCAGACGCCGTCTGCGTGCGTCCACGCATGGGTCGCTACGCCCAAGTCTCTGCACAGGTGTTCTCGGTTTTCCATGAGTTCACGCCGCTCGTTGAAGGGCTGTCTCTCGATGAAGCCTATCTTGATGTCACCGGAAGCCGCGCCCTGAAAGGCGATCCTATTCATATTGCTCAAACCATCAAAAGGCGAATCTTGGAATCAACCTCCCTCACAGCTTCTGTGGGCGTCGCCTTCAATAAGCTCGTAGCCAAGATCGCCTCCGCTCTGCAAAAACCCGATGGGTTGACCGTCGTCATACCGGAACGAGTCCACGAGGTTCTCGATCCGCTGTCAATCAAGCGACTACCCGGACTTGGTCGAAAACGCGGCGAACAAGTTACGGCAGCGGGAATCACCACCCTCGGCCGGTTACGACGTGCGGACGCAGCACAGCTCCTGCCGCTGTTCGGTAAGCATTGGCAAAGTTGGCACGCATGGGCCAGTGGTATAGATGATCGGGAAGTTGCACCAAATCACAACGAAAAATCTGTGAGTAAGGAACACACCTTCGATGAGGATCTTCGTGACATCAACACAATGAAAATCGAGTTATCAATACTTGGCGATAGGGTCGCAACAAGACTGCGAGAAAAAGACCTCAAAACTTCTTGCATCAGTATCAAGATTCGGTTGCACGACTTCACCACGCTAACTAGGCAGACTACGCTAGTAACGCCTACCTTCGAGAGTCGAGTGATTTCCGAACAAGCGATTGCGCTATTCGAGGCTTGGTTGATGACACATCCGCGCCCACGCATTCGACTACTCGGTATCTCGAGTTCCAACTTTTCGAATGAAGTTCAGTCAGACTTATTCGAAGAGCCCACGCGCAAGCAAAACGAAAAGCTCGACGCAACGCTGGATAAAATTCGCGAAAAATTTGGCGGTACGGCCATCGCAAGAGCGAGTCTGCTCAAGCGAGATCGTTGAAATTCTTGCGCTTTCGACGGCCGTCTGGCACAAGGCCGAACATCATGCCGGCGAGGACGCCAAAGAGATGGCCATCCGTCGCTACCGCGGACGTGCTGCCTGAAAAAGGCATCGCTCCAAAGGTGTTCTCATAAATAATTTTCGATAGACCAAAGAGCGCCACTAGCCAGGTAATGTGATCGTGCCGGTCGATGACGAGACGAACGACTACAGCCGCGGCGATGGCATGCAGTACGCCAGATAAGCCGACATACCACTCGATATCAGCAAGCCAAAAAAGCCCAGCGTCAATCATCAAGGTGCCTATTAGGGCATGGACGCTATGACGAGCGAGTGTAAAGATATCGCCGAATAGAAGAGCAAGCAAAAGCATTATACTCACATTCAGTACTGCGTGGTAGATATCCAGATGAACTAAGTGCCCGGAAAAAAGACGCCACAACTCTACCCGCTCAAGTCCCGTGCGCGTCCACGCAAGAGTCTGTCGTACTGGATCGCCGATCAAAGCTAGCGCGAGCACCACGATAGTAACAATGACCGCTACCATGATCACACGATCAAAGAAAATAGATCGTGTCGTCATGGATACAACCTCGTCGTTATCCACTGAGGCTGAATACTGATTGAAGTCTCAAGCACCGCGGCGGCGGCGAATCCTGTAATGGGCAATTCAAAGGACCAAACCCCCGCCTCCCAGCCGGGTTTCTGCGGAAGACTCACGGAACAAAAACCACGCTCGATTCCGACATGGATATCACGAGCAGTCCAAGTGAATCCATTACCCGCTGCCTTGAGCACGGCCTCCTTACGTGTCCAGCAACGTAAAAATGCTTCGTGCGTTTTGACCTCATCAGAAGACGTAAGAGCCGTCATGGCAGCACGCTCGGAGTCAGAAAAAACTCGTAAAGCTAATCTGTCCGCATTGGATACAGCATCCCGAGTTTCGATATCTACGCCGATCGGTTTTTTGCTCGATACTCCGCAGAGCCAAGCATCGCCACTGTGGCTAAGATTGAAGTGCAGAGTTTTGTGGCCCGCGGAGTTAGCGAGTTCGGGCTTACCGTATTCACCTCGAACGAGTTCGATTTCTCGGGGCGGAATTCCTAGTCGAGTACTCAGAACAGTTCTAAGGAGCACACAAGAAGCCATGTAGACCAAACGAACCGATTCAGCGGAAATCCGTCGCGAGCGATCGACTTCCTCGGGTGGGAGGCAAGTGTCAGTCATCGTTAACAACGCACTGCCAAAATCACTGAGCTGTGCGAACCAAAGCTCTACGGTCTCGATGCCGGACGGCAAAATGTGAGTTTGAAGGTCGCGTAGCGACCGCGGCTGCCAATGTCCATGCACGATGTCCGGGACTATGCCCGGCGGGGTCCTGCCCGTGCAATACTCAGCGAAAAAGGAGGACCTCCGCCGGCTATGGCGGGACGCTCAGCATGTCTTTCATTCTTGATGCTCTTCGAAAATCCGAGAACTCACGGCTACGCCAGGATCACCCGGCTGTATTTTCGAACCGGATAGTGGCCACGCGCCAACGGCTACCTGTTTGGAGCATCGTGCTCATTACCTTACTCGTCGTCAATTTACTGATCATCGCTTTACTATTGCTCCGAGAACTCTCCGTGGACTCGGCTGTCGTTTTAAATCCTACCGAATCGTCATCGCCATCCGTGACAACAACAGCTCCTAGTGAAATGATCTCTGTCGTGCCGCCAGATGCGACAACCGAATCTGTTGTGACGCCTGCAACGCCCCCAGTCGCATCGACCGAATCGGTCGGACTCATCTTACGTGACGATCTAATCGCACGAGGTACGAGCCTCCCGCCCACCGATCTCAATATGCATGTCTTCGATGCCAATCCCCAACAGCGCTTCGTGCTGCTGAACGGGCAGCGACTGCGGGAAGGGGAATCCTCCCGGGAAGGACTACTCGTTGAGCGCATCACGTCTGAGGGGGTTGTGCTGCGCTTTGGTAGCAATACCTTCGCCGTCAATCTTCAATGACTGACACATTGATCGAACTCGACGGACTACAACTGGCGGATCTGCTTCGAGCAGGTATCTATCGTCTCTTTGAGCGAACTGATCATATCAATAAGATCAATGTATTCCCCGTTCCCGACGGCGATACAGGAACGAATATGTCTCTCACCCTATCCGCCGTGCTCGCGTCGCTAGATCGATCGCCGGAACCTCACTCAGGGAGTATGCTAATCCGAGCAGCTGATGCTGCACTTGATGGTGCACGGGGAAATTCCGGGGCGATACTCGCGCAATTCCTACTCGGGTTCAGCGACGGCGCTGGTCACCTCGCCCGCATCAGCATCGGTGAGTTCGTGCTCGCGCTGCACAAAGGTGCCAGCTACGCCAAAGATGCACTCTCGCAGCCGCGCGAGGGCACCCTTCTCACCGTGCTACGAGAATTTGCTGATGCTGCGGAGGCGCAGGTCAGTCGCTCGCCAGATTTTCGTAGTCTGTTCGAGCAGTCGCGCACTCGAGTGAAAGACGCGCTAGAGGCAACTAAAAATCAACTTGAGGAACTGCGTTCAGCGGACGTCGTCGACGCCGGTGCGCTCGGTTTTGCAGAAGTGCTCGAAGGGATGCGTCAGTTTCTCGAAACGGGAGAGCTCAGAAAAGTGGTCGCACCCGTGTACGCAGGCGATGAAATTATGGCTGGCTTCGCGTCTCCCTCGCCAGATCAGGATTATCGGTACTGTACTGAGTGTCTCATCACCGCCAAAGCAGATAGTGAAATAGACCTTCGACCGTTACGTGAAACGCTCGCGTCTGTCAGTGCGAGTCTCGTCGTTGGTGGCAGCAAGCGAAAAGCGAAGATTCACTGCCATATCGACGATCCGGAAATCGTGTTCCGTATCGCAGGGGGTTTCGGCGAAGTCTCTGGCCAGAAAGCAGACGATATGCACATGCAGCAGAGCGCCGCGCATCTCCGTCGAACGCAGCGGGTGGCCGTTGTGGTCGACTCAGGCGCAGACATTCCCGAAGAATTCGTCGAGCGACTGGGGATCCACATGGTGCCGGTGCGGATTCACTTCGCCACCCATTCCTATCTCGACAAAGTCAGTATGACGCCAGGCGAGTTTTATCGAGAGCTCGTCACCAACCCGGCACATCCCAAAACGTCACAACCGCCGCCGGGCGATTTTCGTCGGATGTTTGAGTTCTTAGCCTCTCATTACGACGCCGTCGTTTCGATCAATCTCACCTCGCGTCACAGCGGCACTTGGGACGCTGCGACGAAGGCTGCTCAGCGAGTGGCTAACCAAGGTAAACCGGTGTCGGCTCTCGATTGTCGAAATGCCTCGGTGGGCCAAGGGCTGATCGCTATCGCCGCAGCCGAAGTGGCTGCGCAAGGGGCGGATGCTCCGTCTGTGGTTGCAGCGGCTAAGACCGCTGTGGAAAACGCTCAAACCTTCGCCCTGCTCGGCAACATCGCTTTCGCCGTTCGCGGCGGTCGTGTCCCTGCTATCGTGGGTAAAATGGCTCGGCTGCTGGGGCTCAACGTGATCTTACGAACCCGGCCTGATGGCCGTATCAGCGCGGGAGGCGGACTTTTCGGCTCGGCGAAGCTGTGTGTCCGCTTCGCGCGATTTGTCGTGCGTCGATTCTGCATCAATCCGTCTCACGAGCAGGTTCGCATCCTCGTCGGTCATGGTGATCGTCTCGAAAATGGTCGTCGATTAGCCGACGAATTACTCGCCAAGTATCCGTCGGGCAGCGTCGAGTTTTGTACAGTCACCGACATGGGTCCCGCGATCGGCGTACACGGTGGTCCCGGAACAATGGTCGTCGCACTACAGCGGGTGCCTATCCAAGCGCAGCAATAACCTCTGGGGGAGCTTGCACAAGCTCCACCAGTACACCTTCTCCGGCTATCGGAAATTCTTCACACGACTTCGGGTGCAAGAAACAGATGTCGTGCCCCGCGGCACCTTTGCGGATACCGCCTGGGGCGAAGCGAACACCCCGAGAGGAGAGCCACTCTACAGCTTTCGGCAAATTATCGATCCACAGGCCGATGTGATTGAGTGGGGTTGTGTGTACAGCCGGGTTTTTCTCAGGATCAAGCGGCTGCATCAAATCGACTTCGACACGAAAAGCGCCTCGTCCCATGGTACAGATATCCTCATCGACATTCTCTAGCTCACTCACGAAACGACCCGTCTCGCAGAGGCCCAACATATCGATCCATAAAGTTCGCAGTCGATGTTTATCGGGTCCGCCGATGGCAACCTGCTGGATACCAAGCACTCGAAAAGGTCTTATCACAGTGTCGGTCATTGGAACTTCATAATGATCTGATCAACTGCGAGACTATCGCCCTTCCTCACAACTATGTCGGTAACGACGCAGTCTTGCGTGGCAAAAAGAATGTTTTCCATTTTCATCGCCTCGATGGCGGCGAGACGCTCTCCCGCACGGACTGTTTGTCCAGACTGAACCGAGATGTCCACAAGAAGTCCAGGCATCGGCGATAGCAGCACCTTGGATAAATCGGGAGGTGCCTTAAACGGCATCAGCGCTTCGAGTTGAGCATGTCGTGGCGTGAAAACTTTAGCGAACAGACTCGTGCCATTGTGCGAAATTCGATAACCTAGGCCGGCACGCTCGATTTGTGCGCAGAATGGCTTGCCATCAAAATAACCATGAACTGCGATATCGCGTAAGTTGTCCTCAAAAGACACCTCGTGAATACGTCCTGCAATGCTCACGTGGAACATGGAACCAACTGGGTGTACGTTCACCGGTATTTCATCGCGTCCACCGGTCCCATCGCTAAGCACGATGGTGAAATCCTCGCGGAGGCGAACCTCTCGATGCCGGAGCTGTCCGGTAATGCGTGCCGCACGCTCTCTTGAGCGGCGGTGAGAAATGGCCGCGAGCGACAACAGGAACTCAGGTTCATCGTGCGAAACTGCCGCTGAGAAAAATCCTTTGGGATACTGCTCAGTAATGAACCCGGCGTTGAAGTCGCCTGCTATGAACCGCGGATGTGCGAGCAACGCAGCCTGAAATGGCACATTACTCGATATGCCGCGTATAACGAACCCATTGAGAGCCTCTCGCATGCGTGTAATCGCCTCATTACGATCGGCACCGTAAGTGATGAGCTTAGCGATCATGGAGTCGTAGTACACCGAGATCTCACCACCTTCGTACACGCCCGTGTCGACACGTACACCACCCTCAGCAGGAACTGGGTGAGCCGCCTCCATGTTTTGAGTCGGCGGACGGTACTTCACAAGTCGGCCAGTTGATGGCAGGAAATTACGGAACGGATCCTCCGCATTGATCCGACATTCGATCGCCCAACCCTGGCGCTTGATATCCTTCTGACTGAACGTGAGTTTCTCGCCCGCCGCGACTCGAATCATCTGCTCGACGAGATCGAGGCCAGTTATACATTCCGTGACCGGATGCTCCACCTGCAAGCGGGTATTCATCTCAAGGAAATAGAAACTACGATCCTTACCGACGACGAACTCGACAGTGCCCGCGCTTTGATAGTTGACGGCCTTGGCGAGCGCAACGGCCTGCTCCCCCATTTCCTTACGGGTCTTATCATCTAGGAAGGGACTAGGTGCCTCTTCGATCACTTTTTGATGACGACGCTGAATGGAGCACTCACGCTCCCAAAGATAGACACAGTTCCCGTGAGCATCACCGAACACCTGAATCTCTATGTGGCGTGGCTCCTCAACGAATTTTTCGATGAATACCCGATCGTCACCGAAGCTATTACGCGCTTCGTTCCGACAGGAATTAAAGCCGTCAAATGCATCTTTATCGTTCCAAGCGACGCGCAGACCCTTACCGCCACCACCAGCACTCGCCTTGATCATCACGGGGTAGCCAATGTTCGTCGCGATCTCGACGGCCTTCTCAGCAAACTCGATCGGCTTATTCCAGCCGGGGATAGTGTTGACCTTAGCCCTCGCAGCAAGCTCTTTCGAGGCGATCTTATCGCCCATCGCAGCGATCGAGGCATGCTTCGGGCCGATGAAGATGATGCTGTCTTCTTCAACACGGCGAGAGAACTCAGCGTTTTCCGATAAGAAGCCGTAACCCGGATGCACCGCCTCTGCACCGGTCTGCTTACATGCTGAAATGATCCGTTCTGCGACGAGGTACGACTCGCGCGAAGGCGCGGGTCCGATCAGCACAGACTCATCGGCCAGCTCGACATGCCGCGCGGCTTTATCGGCCTCGGAATACATCGCCACAGTCTTTATGCCCATACGACGAGCGGTCTTGATGACGCGACAGGCGATTTCACCACGATTGGCAATCAGTATTTTTTTAAACATCGTTGACTTCCTGCGCACGATCAAAGCGGAATGTTGCCGTGCTTACGCCACGGTTCTTCAATTTTCTTATCTCGTAATACCGTAAGCGCGCGGCACACTCGCCGCCGCGTTCCGTGCGGCATGATTACGTCGTCGATATAGCCTCTCGCTCCGGCAATGAACGGATTCGCGAACTTTTCGCGATACTCCACCTCCCTCGCAGCGAGCTTCGCCGGATCAGATTTTTCCTCGCGAAAAATAATTTCCACCGCGCCCTTCGCACCCATAACTGCGATCTCGGCATTCGGCCAGGCGAAATTGATGTCACCACGCAGATGTTTGGAGGCCATGACATCATACGCACCGCCGTAGGCCTTGCGAGTAATGACGGTCACTTTGGGTACCGTGCACTCGGCATAAGCATAAAGTAATTTTGCGCCGTGCTTAATGATGCCGCCATATTCCTGCGCTGTTCCTGGCATGAAGCCAGGCACATCGACGAAGGTGACGACAGCGATGTTGAACGCGTCGCAAAAGCGCACGAACCGTGCAGCTTTAATACTGCTCCTTATATCGAGACATCCTGCGAGCACAAGCGGCTGGTTTGCGACGATGCCGACCACCTGCCCGTCCATGCGGCCATAGCCGATAATGATGTTCTTAGCGTACTCAGGTTGCAGCTCGAAGAATTCGCCGTCATCGACCACCTTCGTGATCAACTCCTTCATATCGTAGGGTTTATTCGGGTTTTCTGGAATCAAGGTATCAAGCGAATAGTCGTCCCGATCGGGCGGATCGAAGGCTTCGCGCATAGGCGGCTTCTCGCGATTGTTAGCCGGTAGATAATTAAAAAACCGCCGTAACATCAGGACAGCCTCGACATCGTTTTCGAAGGCCAGATCAGCAACGCCGCTGCGGGTGGTGTGCGTAATGGCGCCGCCCAAATCTTCAGCAGTGACTTCTTCATGCGTGACGGTCTTCACAACATCAGGACCGGTGACAAACATGTACGAGCTATCTTTCACCATGAAAATAAAGTCGGTGAGCGCTGGGCTGTAGACGGCACCACCGGCTGAAGGGCCCATGACCAGGCTGATCTGCGGCACGACGCCCGAAGCCGTGACATTTCGTTGAAAAACCTCGGCGTATCCGCCGAGAGATGCCACACCTTCCTGAATACGCGCGCCGCCGGAATCGTTGATGCCGATCACGGGCGCCCCGACTTTCATCGCCGTATCGAGGACTTTGCAGATCTTCTGAGCGTGCGCTTCCGAGAGAGAACCTCCGAAAACCGTGAAGTCCTGGCTGAAAACAAATACGAGACGTCCGTTGATAAACCCGCACCCCGTAACGACGCCGTCACCGGGAATTTTTTGATTCTGCATGCCAAAGTCGATGCAGCGATGCTCAACGAACATATCCCATTCCTCGAACGTACCATCGTCGAGAAGTACCTCTATGCGTTCGCGAGCGGTGAGCTTGCCCTTCGCGTGCTGCGCTACCACACGTTTCGTACCACCACCCTGTCTGGCCTCAGCTCGCTTCTGTTCGAGCAGGTGAATAATGTCGTACATGGCCTATCCCTATGGTGAATCCGTGAAAAGTCAGTGTGCTTCGAAAAGGTCGAGAAGCCTGCGAGCGGCCGACGACGGTGCGACGCGCGATTGCGTAACATCGTCAATCGCCTGCGGTAATACGGCGCGGACCACCGCACTGTCCTTAAAGTCAGTGGCGAGGCGTGTGTGTACCTCATCCCACATCCATGTGAGAGACTGCTGTCGACGGCGCTCAAAAAACTCACCGCTGCGCTCGCGCAGCTCGCGGAAGTCGGTGACGTGAGCCCAGAATGCCTCCAGTCCCTCGCCCTTGAGTGCGCTCCCGCGCATAACGCGAACGTGCCATCGCATCTCATGGTGAGCGTTGGGGACATCGATAAAACGCAGTACACGCAATGCTGAGGTAACCTGCGCCTCCGCGCGCATCGCGGCATCGGGGTCAAGATCGGCTTTGTTGATGACGATGAGATCTGCAAGCTCCATAATTCCTTTTTTCATCGCCTGCAGATCGTCACCGGCATTCGGTAGTTGCAGTAGAACGAATATGTCGGTCATGCCCGCGACGGTAGTCTCGGATTGACCGACACCTACCGTCTCGACGATGACCACGTCATAACCTGCCGCTTCGCAGACGAGAACTGCTTCGCGGGTTTTCTCAGTGACGCCACCAAGCGTACCGGACGAGGGACTCGGACGAATGAACGCATTCTCCTGAACCGACAGGCGCTCCATACGGGTCTTGTCACCGAGAATGGATCCGCCCGACACGCCAGATGAAGGATCAACTGCGAGTACGGCTACTTTGTACCCGCGTGAAAGAAGGAACATGCCGAGGGCTTCGATGAAGGTCGATTTGCCGACACCGGGTACTCCAGAGATACCAAGCCGCAAAGCTTTTCCAGAATGAGGTAACAGCGCATCGAGCACGAGATCTGCACGGCGACGATGCGCAGGTCGGGTCGACTCGAGCAGCGTAATCGCCTTGGCGAGCGTGCGGCGATCGCCGCTGCGAACGCCGTCGATCAATCGTATGTCGTCGTCCTCAAGCCCCATTACTAGAGTACTTGATGTGATTGAGCACGTCACGTGCACTTTCGGGGATCGGCGTGCCGGGGCCATAGATGCCTTTCACACCCGCCTCTCGCAGGAAGGTGTAATCCTGCTGCGGCACAACGCCGCCCACGAAGACGATGATTTCCGGCGAGCCTTGCTCGCGAAGAGCGCGAATGATTTCAGGAACCAAAGTCTTGTGTCCGGCAGCGAGCGTACTCACGCCGACAGCGTGCACGTCGTTTTCGATGGCCTGACGCGCACATTCTTCGGGCGTCTGGAACAGCGGCCCGATATCAACATCGAAACCGAGATCGGCGAACGCGCTCGCTACAACCTTCGCGCCGCGATCATGTCCATCCTGACCGAGTTTCGCAATCATCACGCGCGGACGTCGACCATGGGTTTCCGCGAAGGCAGCGATGTCCGCCTGTAACTTTATCCAATCCTCACGCGATTCATAGGCTCCAGCATACACACCACTCACCTCCTGAGAATTAGCTCGGTATCGGCCCCAAGCCTGCTCGAGTGCGTCGCTCACTTCACCGACCGTCGCCCGCAGACGCATCACTTCGATCGCGAGTGCGAGCAAATTTCCGGCCCCGGATTTAGCAGCCGTCGTCAGCGCAGCGAGTGTAACCATAATCTTGTTATTGTCGCGCGATGTGCGCACACGCTGCAGGCGAGCGATTTGATTTTCGCGCACTGCGACATTGTCGACTTCGAGAATCTCGACTGGGTCTTCCTTTTCGAGACGGAATTTATTGACGCCGATAATGACATCTCGCCCGGAGTCGATGCGTGCCTGCTTCTCGGCAGCACTAGCCTCGATACGTAATTTGGCCCAACCGGTCTCGACTGCACGGGTCATTCCGCCAAGAGCATCCACTTCTCCGATGATGGCCCAAGCTTTATCAGCCATTTCCTGAGTGAGCCGCTCCATCATGTAGCTCCCGGCCCACGGGTCGATAACTCGAGTGATCTGCGACTCTTCCTGCAGGATGAGCTGCGTGTTGCGCGCAATGCGCGCGCTGAATTCGGTCGGTAACGCAATCGCCTCATCAAAAGAATTGGTATGCAAACTCTGTGTTCCACCGAAGATAGCGGCCATTGCCTCGACGGTGGTGCGGACGATATTGTTGTGCGGATCCTGTTCCGTAAGGCTCCAGCCTGAGGTTTGGCAATGCGTGCGCAGCATCAGGCTCTTCGGCTTCTTCGCACTGAAGCCGCTCATGATGCGCCACCACAGCAGTCGCGCTGCGCGCATCTTAGCGATCTCGAGATAGAAGTTCATACCGATCGCCCAGAAGAAACTCAGTCGACCGGCGAACTCATCGACATCAAGTCCCTTTGCGACCGCAATCTGTACATATTCCTTTCCGTTAGCGAGCGTGAAGGCAAGTTCTAGCGCCTGATTCGCACCGGCTTCCTGCATGTGATAACCCGAAATCGATATCGAGTTGAACTTCGGCATGTTTCGCGCCGTGTACTCGATAATGTCACCGACGATACGCATCGACGGTTCAGGCGGATAAATGTATGTGTTGCGGACCATGAACTCCTTGAGGATGTCGTTCTGTATGGTCCCGGACAGTTGGTCGGGTCTTACACCCTGCTCTTCCGCTGCGATCACGTACGCAGCAAGCACCGGGAGCACTGCACCGTTCATAGTCATCGACACCGACACTTTGTCGAGCGGTATGCCGTCAAACAGAATCTTCATGTCCTCGACGGAGTCGATGGCCACACCGGCCTTGCCGACGTCGCCCCTAACCCGGGGGTGATCGCTGTCATACCCGCGATGGGTCGCCAGATCGAACGCTACCGATACGCCCTGCCCACCGGCAGCCAGCGATTTTCGATAGAAGGCGTTTGAGGCCTCAGCGGTTGAGAACCCGGCGTACTGACGGATAGTCCACGGCCGAACGGCGTACATGGTTGGCTGTGGCCCGCGCACGAACGGGGCGAAGCCCGGCAAGGTGTCGGTGTAGGCGAGCCCTTCAAGATCAGCCGCCGTGTAAAGAGGTTTGACCTCGAGACCTTCGGGGGTCTTCCAGACGAGCTTGGAAATATCGCCATCGGGAGCCCCCGTGGCGGCTGCTCTCTCCCAAACCCGGAGAGCTCCAGAGTCAAGGATGTCGTCTTTGGCCATACGCTCGAGCGTTCCCTGCCAAAAACGCCAGTCTAGCAAGGGGTTACCGCTGGGGGAAAAGACCTCGGGAAAAGTCCGCTGTAGGGTCTATCCGAGACTCTCGGAAAGGGTCGCTGGTCACGGTTTTTGCGCTGCCCCGGAGGTCAACGCCTTCCAGGCCGGATAATCGCCCTCTAAGTGCTTGAGGTTGGTGTAGCCGACCGAGCGCAGGGCTTCGATGGCGGCCGACACTCGGCGACCGGAGCCGCAATACAGCACGATTTCGGCGTCTTTTGTCGCCGGTACGGTCGTCGCGGGGCTCGCCACTACCGCGGTGTGTGCCACATTGAGAGCTCCCTCGACATGGCCTGCCGCGAACTCCTCTGCCCGACGGACGTCGAGCACGACCGGGCGATTTCCAACCGCAGTAAGTCTCGCTTGAAGTTCGGCCGGTTTTACGGTGGGAACCGAGGCAAGGATTTCGGCGGTGCGCTCGGCCGAGGGGACGGGAGCAGCGGCGGCCGGAGGCGCTGCTGCGGGCTGCACTCGCTGCGGAATCCTCACGATCTTACTGATATCGTAGCCCATGTCGGCCACTTTTTTGACGAGCGTCGCATAGCGGGCTTCGTCCATGGTTGGCGTGCGCGCCATGATCCAGACATAGTCGCGAGCGGTACGGGCGATGATCGTCTCAGTGTAGTCGGCATCAATATGAGAAATGACGTACTCCGCCTGGATGGGCCACACGAACTGCATACCCCAAATGGCGTTGTTGGTACCGGGGATGACAACCCCCTTCGGTTCCATCTGCTTAGCGGGCCCGTCAAAGGCTCCCTTATTGAAGGTAAATGTCGTCTTGATGGTGCCGTCCGGCGCAAGCTCGTAGGTCTCGATGGCGTTGTAAATATCTTTCTCGATAAAGGTGGGGATGACGCCGATGACGTACCAGGGCCCCATGAAGCGCGGGAGGTCGACCGACGCCACGACTGGCACGGTCACTTTTTGAGGCGATACGCCACACGCGAAAAGACAGGTCGCCATAAGGGGGACGGCCAATACTTTTACCAGACGAATGAGAGTACGGTGGATCATGGTCAATCTCCTGATTCTTTAGCCCGATATCAATCTGCGATAAACCAGCGGCCGTCGACCCGCTCAAGTACATAACGATCGTACGGCAGGCCCTGCCCCGCGACGTCGTAAACCGCCCGCGTGCCACCTTCCTCAAAAACGGGAGCCGCACGCCGAACGATGCGCAGGGCTGCGATTAGAAGTTCGCGGCTGGCAATGCTTCGATTACACGTGGCGACCAGTGCATCGAGAGTTCGACCCGCGAGGGTACGTCGTAGTTGCGGACTAAGGTAATCGCGGTAGTATCGATCGCAGCGCTCCTCGACCAATATTTTTTCGGCCTGATCGAGCAAAGCGAGAATCTCGGGCGTGTTACGCCCTGACACTTCGGAGGTCGAGGGAGGAGCCGTCATTCCGCCGCCGCTCGAACTTCCGGACACTGCAGAGATCGGCGCTAAAGGGCGGACTCGGCCTACCATGAGATCGTCGATCTGGGCTTCAATATCAAGAGGGATCGCGGCTTTCCATTCTTTGCCGTAGGGCAGCAGCGTCACTAATTCCACGACCTCAACCCGACCTAGATCTACCGGCTGTCGCCCCTTAAGCACCACGTGAGTGAATTTTCCATCCCGAACTGCGGTGAGTCCGTCGAGCTTTTCGTACACTCGCGTTTGCACGCTAAGCCGACGGGCGATATTACGAAAGAGATTGACGCTCGTGAGACGTTCGATTTCGCCAATCGGCATGGCATCGCCAAAGAGACGGGCACGGAGTCTCGATTCTCCACGCGTCGCCTCAGTGCGTAACCGCTGGACAACCATGATACGAAGCCGATCGAGCTCTGCCGGGTGGATCGCAAATGCGACAGCTTGTGCGTCACCCGTTGCAATCGCGACGAGTAACTCCGCAGCGGCCCGCTCCTGCGATCCGCTGACACTCTCCGACGGAAAGGCAGCCATAGTGGCGCAGCACAACAAAAAACCGACTAGAATTTTTTGGAGGGTTCGTTTCATCCGCTCGACATTTTCGATTCTTCATTGGATTCGGGGATCGTCGCGCAATCGTGATGACGCCCTAAGCGCCAACCGTTGATGGCCCACCCCGTCGCAAGCGCGGCACCAATGAGCGCAACCCCCGCTGGCGATGCAGTGACCGCATCAAGTGCGACCTTCGCCTGTGAACCGACGTAATCAGCAGCACGATAAACCGGCACATCGATGAAGCTTTTTGCCTTGTACTTCGATTCTTTATCCATAGCTCCCCAAAGCATCTCGCGTCCCGGGCGCACGAACGCGTATTCGCCCCACCGACGCAGGATAAGCAGCGCAGCTACCACGCCAAAGACATTCGACATCGACAAGAGGATGAACCCACCGACCATACACACCGGTACAAACGTAAGCAGAGTTCGGAGGCCTAATTTCGAAGCGATACGTCCCGTGAGAAAAGCCTGCGAGAGAACGGTCAATACTTGAACGATAATATCAAGGTTCGCAAACACCTCGGTACGCTTTGTCGTATCAGTGAAGGTTTCACTGACAATGCGTAGTTGTTCAAAATAAACGAATGTATTTACAGCGGACAGGAACACGACAAACAAGGCGATACTGAGAAGAAAGGGCGAATGCAGTACGATGAATATGCCGGCGAAAGGGTTACCGCCCAATCCCTCGTCGTTTCGTACGATAACGGAACTAATCTTCGACTCCTTTGGAGGATGATGATTCAAAATCTTGATGAGGATCTGCTGACAGAAAATGGCGCCGATAAAGCCAGCGGCTCCGAGATACAGCACGCCGGAGTTTCCGATCACGTCAACCGTGAGGCGTGCGGTGAGCGGTCCTATGAGCGCACCGAGTGTGCCACCCATTGCAATTAAACCGAAGAGTCGCTTGGGCTGCTCACTATCGAATATTTCCAGTAGGAAACTCCAGAACACCGACACGAGCATCAAGTTGATGACGCTGACCCAAACGTAGAAGAACATACCTACGCGCAAGTTGCTCTCATCGACTTGGATGGACGAGCCAATGATCGCGAGGACAATAGCGACGGATCCATACAGCAGTGACAGCAACAAACTGCGACGCATCCGAGCGACGAACCAACCCCAAAGCGGGACAATCGCGATGGAAAATAATGCGGTATAGAGCCAAAGACCGGCCACGCGGTCGGGACCAAGCAGGGTCGCCACCGTCTCGCGTACGGGTCTAACGGCGAAATAACTCCCGAGTACAAAGAAGAAAAGGCAAAACGCTGCTGTGGCAACGGCGGTTTCGTGGGGTTCGACTTTCACGAGTCGCCCAATATGCCGCTGAATCATTTCTTCGATTCCGACATCGTGGTCGTGGGCGTAAGATCCAATCGTGCTCTCAGTGTGTACACGATAGCCTGGCTACTGAGTTTGTCCATCCTTTGGTGCGATGCGTAGCCGGGTTCAAGCTCCATGTACACGAGACGGATCAAGGGTCCGTCGGCGAAAAATTTGTGCCATTTCAGAGGGTCACCTCTACTCTCCGTTTGCAGACATCCCGTCCACAGTGTGCCCATTCGCCCTCATCTAGAGCCTCTGTCCGTGTATGCGAACCTCAGGTGCCTAGTCGGCCAGTAGGACCCCTTCGCCGACCTTAAGAATTAGCAGGAGCCCGTCACCTCACCGTCCGCGCCAAATAATTCTATTCCTACGCCTGGCCTTCCTGAACATCAACTTGGGTATAGTTCAATAGACTTCTGAAATGCTACTTGGAGAACTTGCGTGATCAGCCTCAGAGTGAACGGTGTGGACCGATCGGCCGACGTCGAGCCCGATGCACCCCTGCTATGGGTCATCCGCGATGTACTCGGGCTCACAGGAACCAAGTACGGCTGCGGAATTGCACAATGTGGCGCTTGTACGGTCCACCTCGACGGGCGGCCCATCCGCTCATGCGTGACACCGGTATCAGCCGTCGGCAGGTCAGAAATTCGCACCATCGAAAGTTTGTCGGGTGGCGCAGGTACCCACGCGGTTCAGCAAGCTTGGGTGGAACTCGACGTCGTGCAATGTGGTTACTGCCAATCAGGTCAAATCATGTCTGCAGCAGCCCTCATCGAAACGCAACCCAACCCGACCGACGCCGACATCAATGCCGCAATGAATGGTAATCTTTGTCGCTGTGGGACCTATCCGCGCATCCACGCCGCAGTGAAGCGCGCTGCCGAAATCAAACGTCGCTCAACCTGAGGCCGCGAAACCCTTCGGCTGTGGACCCCGAAAACTATTTCGAGATTAAGATGGGCGGTACGCCCGTAGCGTCTGCTGTGAGGTAGTCGAGGGCGAGATGCCCAAAAGCCTTACTTGCGATCGGAATAGCCGTTTCGTCGACGAAAAAAAGCGGTGAATGGTTCGATGCAGCCGTGAGCGAATTCTGGTCGCGCGGCGTGACACCTATAAAAAAAAAGAAACTAGGAACTTTTTCCGCAAAGAAAGCAAAGTCCTCAGCTCCGGTGACGAGCGGGACAGCGCGTACGTTGACGGTCCCGGCCGCGCGCCTCAGTGAAGGTAATACTCGTTCTGTCAATGCAGGATCGTTCCGAACCACCGGATTGCTACCGGGCCGAATTTCGAATTTGGCCGTCGCACCGTTCGCTTCGGCGACATTAGTCACGATACGGTCGATGTTCGCGAGAACTATCGCTCGCTGCTGTGGATCGAACGTACGGACCGTGCCGAGCATTTCGACTTCATCGGGAATGATGTTGAAGCGGACACCGCCCTTTATCACGCCAACGGTTACGACCGCAGGATTGGCGGTGATGTCCGTCTGCCGGCTCACGACCGTCTGCAAGGCTCCAATGATTTGCGAGGAGATCACCACGGGATCCACGCCGCTCCAAGGTCGTGCGCCGTGAGTCTGTCTACCTTTAACGAGAATTCTGAACGTGTCCGAGCCCGCCATCAGCGGACCACCACGATAACCGATCATTCCGGTCGGCATATTTGCAAAGACGTGTAAACCGAAAACCGCTTCGGGGCGATGACGCTGCAGCACCCCTTCCTGAATCATGAGAGAAGCGCCACCGTCCTCACCTTCTGGCGCACCCTCCTCGGCGGGCTGGAACAAAAAAATCACTGTGCCGGGCAGATCGGACTTCATGCCGGCAAACGCTTCGGCAATGCCCATTAATACCGAGGTGTGTACGTCGTGACCACATGCATGCATTACGCCCACGGTTTCGTTTCGATACGTCGCTGTTGCACGCGAACGGAACGGTACATCCGTCTGCTCTACGACCGGCAAGGCGTCCATGTCAGCGCGCAAAGCGATAGTGGGTCCAGGCGTACCGCCTCTGAGAACACCGACCACACCCGTTTTGGCAATACCGGTCTGAACCTCAAGTCCGAGACGCTTAAGGTGCTCTGCGACAACCTTCGAGGTACGGAACTCACGGTTCGACAACTCAGGGTTTTGATGAAGGTCACGACGCCATTCGATTACTCGGGGTTCAAGCGTAGTTATCGCTGTGTCGAGCCGTGCGCCGAGATCTTGGGCGTACGTGGAGACACCGCAGAGTAGTGTGCCGATGAAGGCGGTGTTGAGTCTATCGAAACACAGCATCATCAACCTCTATTTCCTAAAGACGGACGAGCTCGAGTAGGGAGAGTCTACCGCCGCGCTCGCCAACCGCCAAGAAACGCCCGTCCGACGACCACCGAAGGCAAGTCGGCTCCGAATCAGTCAGCTGGGCGTCGAGGGCCACGGAAGATTTTCCGGGCAACCACAACGACACCCGCCAGTCGCGACCGCCAGTCACGAGATAGTTGCCAGAGGGCTGAAACGCGATGCACTCGATGCGATCGGTATGTCCGCGGAGCTGTATGGGGCGAGAACCCTCTGGGCCTTTACCACCGAAATCCCAAACGATGACCTGATCGTCCGCCGCTGTCGCTAGGTAACGCGAATCACCACTCCACGTTACCTGATCGACTTTCATGGGGTAGCCGCGCATCTGCGAATCTCGTCCCGTTGACAGATGCCAAAAATGTACCGAGCCGTCCTGCGTTCCCGTGGCGAGATGACGTCCGTTGGGACTGAACGCGACCGTAAAACATGGAGCGGCCCACTTGTAGAGACGCATCTGAAAACGAGGCGGCTCGATACGATGTACGACGAGACCACCGTTGATCGCCGCGCCGAGGTCTCGACCCGGCTTGTCCCAGCCTAGCGCAAAGACCGTCGCTACTAGTGGCGCGAACACATGCTCTTTTTCAAGGGAGGGTGACCAGAGTGTGATCTGCTTACCTGCCGCCGTAGCCAAACGTTTGCCATCGGGCGACCACGTTACCGCAGTGGTCCACGCGATAGCCGGGCGCTGCTCGGAAACGAGATTGCCCTCGGCATCGTAGAGAGCGACCCGCGAGTCCTGACCGCTAGTTACAAACTTTTGGCCGCGCGGCTGCCAAGCCACCGAGAGGCCGCCCATGCCGTGCTCGCCAATCAATCGTGCTGCGATCGATATGTCATTGCGATCGAGCAGGAATATTTCGCCCTCGCCGCTTGCCGCCGCGAGTCGGCGCGAGTCTGGCGACCAAGATACGTCGACGATAAAGTCGTCGAGTACAACGCTACCGCGCAGTTTGAGAATGGTGGAGGGCTGCTTCACGCGATGTAGAAATGGCCCCTGCCCTCGAGCTCCTGAGGGTCGAGTTTTCGTCCGCTGGTGGCTACCTGATGATCGACGCCGACCTCGTCGGACTGTTTCTCGATCACGGCGATGCGCTTACCGTGGTTCTCGGCAAGGAGACGGTTGAGTACGTGGGTCTTTCCAGACCCCAAAGATTGCGTCAGTAAGGTGACGGGTCCCTGGTTTGTAGCGGCCATAACAATCACATGATAACGTAACTTATGGTTAAACCCGGTGCATCGTCGCCTCTTACGCACTCCCATGTGCACTCGCGTGCGGCGGAGCATGACCATGCGGCTTGTATCGTCGAGGCGGTCCGAAACGCGGCGGATGTATGTGCCAAACGGGGGCTTAATCTGACGCCTGTCCGAAGAAGAATTTTAGAAATCGTCTGGCGCACCCATGAACCCATCAGGGCTTACGACATCCTTAACGAGCTCGCTAAGGAGCGCGAGAAAGCGGCACCACCCACCGTCTATCGTGCCCTCGAATTTCTAATCGATGTCGGTCTTGTTCATCGCATCGATTCGCTTAACGCCTTCATCGGCTGCGACGAGGCTGCTCGTACCAACGTCGCACAATTTTTAGTGTGCCAAAGATGTCACCGGGTCGCGCAGATCGACGATCCAGAAATCAATAAATTGCTTGTGGGGAAATCACTCGCTGCTGGATTTCGGATTGAACCGACGTTACTCGAGATCAAGGGTCTCTGCGGCGAATGCAAAGCCTCGCACGTCGGCCGAATTTATTCAGTGGGTGGCGACAAGCCAGATCCCGACGATCAGAAGCACGATACCTACAACGCGTCCGCCGCTGACCAGATGCTGCGGAAATCCGAGTAGTCCGAAGTGGTCGATGATCACCGAGGCTAGCATCTGTCCTGCGACCGTCAACGCAAGCAGCAATAGGGCGCCGAGCCTCGGCCCCGCGAAGGTGGCTATGCCCACATAGAGCGCGCCAAACACGCCACCGAGCCATGCCCAAGCTGGCACACCTATGAAAGCCTCGCGAACCGGCCAAACCTGTCGTGTCAGAAACATGAATGCTGCGATAACAACGGTCCCCACAAAAAAATTGGCGAGGGTACCGTACACCGCCCCACCGAGTGCGCGACTCACCGCCATGTTGAATCCGACCTGAATCACGATCCCGGCTCCAACCAGAAAGGCGAGCAACATAGAAAGGCTTTGCACGGCTTCAGATTATCCGAGAAGGTCCATAGCGGCGAGCGATCCACTTGCGTCCGGCAGATGACTTCATAACCCACAGTATTAATCGCCAGAAAATACGTTTACCCAGGGGAACTCGGCGCGGTGGAATGACCTCCAGCACGGCGGTCGCGACATCTTCATGGACTAGCGGTAATCGATCGGCCATTTCGATAAGGATAGCGGGCGAATCATGGCCCGCGCTAGGCTTGGCTTGGACAACATTCACCGTGAACAACACCATTCCCCAACACACGCGCACCCTTATCGAACGCCTGCTTGAGGCATATTGCGCACGAATCTGCCCAGTAACGGCTTGTAATACCGTTCTTATAGGCTATAGCGTTGCAGAAGATTATGTGGTGATTCATGAGCTTAAGCGGATCTGCGGCGTATCGGGAACCTGTCTACCGTCGCCCGTTGCGCGTTTTCGCTACTGCTCTACGACCCAGTATTGGGCTCTCGATTATTTTGAGGAGGGTGATGTCGCCCGCTCATGGCGTCGCTACAAGCCTCTGTCACAGAGCCGAAGCTTCATCGAACTGTTACGCGTATTCGATATCGACCCCGAAGCTCACTTCTGGAGCCATCTCGATGGTAAGAGCCTGCGTTGGTGCAGTGCCAAAGGGCGCTGCTTGGAATGTGACATCCGCTACAAGCAGGTTCTAGGACTCGCGGCTCCCGTTAGCATCTCGCTTCTGGATAAACAGGTTTATCGTGATATTAGGCCATAAACACAAATGTAAATGCGTCGACGCTTAGGCAATACGCCGAAAAGTATCGGCAGATACGTTCCGGTCCGGTAGTTGCTATTCAAGAACCAGGTTTTAACTACGTCATACTAACTTGTGCGTTGTATTAGATAACTTAAATACAGGAAATTGAAATCTATGTCCAAAAAGAAATCCTCAAGGCTCGACCGTCGCTCATTGCTCGCTGGTGCTGCCATCGCGAGCATCACCGCCATTGCAGGTGGCGACACCGCGCCGACGGCCGAAGCCCAGACAACCTCTGCATCGTCTGCCAAAAACGATCTGCAGGTTGCCCATCGAGGGCAATACGCGAAGGCACCGCTCAAGCAGGAGTCAATCGACGTTGCTGCAGTCCAGTCGCAGCTGTACTCCATCGACCTTCGCGATCAGGCAGGCACTCTCAAGCGCAATCTCAATCGGGTACTCCGCCTCATCGACCTTACACAAAACTCTCCAGAAGAGTGGAACGGCGAACGTCGCTGGGGCTCAAAGGTAGATCTCATCTCCATGCACGAGTTTCCAATTCAGGGATTCCAGCCGTGGAGTCGCAAGGAACTCAATCGAATCGCTTTCGAGCTCCCGGGCCCTGAGTCCGAGGCCATAGGCGAGCGAGCAAAACGCTACGGCTGTTACATTTCATGGGGCTGTTACGCCAAAGAAACAGGCTGGCCTGATCATGTGATTAACATGTCGGTTCTGACAGGACCGGACGGCAGTATCGTGAGCAAGCAGTGGAAAGCCCGAAACATCCTCGGCTTGTTCGGTGATGGCGCCCTGATCGGCACCACAGTCTACGACGTACTCGATCGCTACATCGAAATGTATGGCTGGGACGCCGTGATGCCCGTAGCTCGCACGGACATCGGCAACATCGCCATCACGGCCGTCGGCAACGAGCCACTGCTCTACACCTGTCTTGCACTGAAAGGCGTAGAGGTCTTAGTGCTGTCGGTAACCGGCGGCAGCAATAGTGAGACGGCAAAGGCCGCTGCACGTAGCGCGCGCATTTACACCATGGGCGTCGGCAACTCTGTCTCACCCAATAATATCGGATTCCCTGAGGCGTCGGGAACGCGTGACGAAGGTACGGTGATCGTGGACCCCCGCGGTACGGTACTCGCTGAGACCGACAATCATCACGAAGATATCATCACCGCGCGAATTCCTATTGCCGAGTTTCGCAACACGCGTCGCGTTCAGGAACTGCCGATGGCCTTACTGTTACCTATCCTGCAGCAGTACCAGCCGCTGTTTCAGCCGAATGCATTCCTCGACAAACTGCCACAGACCTATCAGGAAGCAGGTGAGCTCGTCAGAAAACGCATGGGTATGAAGTAAATCCTACCGAGGTGCGACGGCGAATGCGCTACGGCTTAATACCGGCACGGTTGTTGAGATTGTCGGTGTCATCCCAGCGCATCGGGGACATCCTTCGCGGTAGGTTTCACTTTCGGGTCGCCGATCGACACTCGATAATGGCCGCCCGTGGGCAATCGGTACAAACTCATCGAGTCGAATGCGCCCTCAAGGCCTCGCGAGTTGAAACCGAGGAAGGACGGAATCAGCCCGAGTTACTGACTAACCGGCGGGGAATCAACGAAGTGCTCGGTGCAGGGTTCCTTAGGCGTCGTCGCATTCGCTCCGAAACTGCGCTTGAGCACCTCGAGTCGGTAAAGCGGATCGGTCGCCTTCGGCTCCGCCCAATCAGTCAATAGAACGGTGCGATTCTACCGACGCTCTGCTGAGCTGCAGGCTCAGCAACTATCAAGATCGTGGCAAATAATACCCATAACAGAATTACTCTGCGACGTATGAAACCCCCTCCCTCCTTACCATCGACTATCCACGAGAACCAAGGTTTAGGTTAGCCTCCCAACTCCTGATGAGCTGACTGGAGGATGCACCGATGACCGAAAACGTAATTACTGCCGCCCTCGCCGCTCTGCAGGCTCGAGTTGGCCAAGAGATTCATGTCAGCGAATGGATGACTATCTCGCAGGAGAGAATCAACGCTTTTGCCGCGGCGACCGATGACCCTCAGTGGATACACGTCGATGCCGAGCGTGCCAAGCGCGAGTCGCCCTACGGTGCACCGATCGCCCATGGTTATCTAACGTTGTCGCTGAGCGTACCACTACGCGGCCTCGTCGATGTCGATAAGCCGATCGCCCCGGGCGTTCGCAACGTCATAAACTACGGACTCAACAAACTTCGGTTTCCAAATGCCGTCCGTGCCGGCTCAAGAATTCGTGGTCGTTTCACCTTGCTCTCTGTCGATCAAGTGACGTCCAACATATTGCAGATCAACGAACAATACACAGCGGAGATCGAAGGTGCGCCAAAACCTGCGTGTATCGCCGAAAGCGTAATGCGTATGATGTTCTGATTGAAAAATGAGATCTGTTTTCCTCGACTTCGCAACACTCGGTAGCGGAGACCTCGAGACCACTCGACTCGAGACCGCCGCTCCGAACCTCACTCTGCTACAGGCGACGCCACAACACCAAGTCCTCGAGCGTATCGCCGGTCACGCCATCGTCATGACCAACAAGCTGCGACTTGATCGAGCCATTATCGAGGCTTCGCCAGAATTGCGGCTCATCGCCGTCTCGGCGACCGGCACCAACAATCTTGATCTTGAAGCCGCCCGCGAACGCGGCGTTGCGGTATGCAACGTGACCGATTACTGCACGCCTTCCGTCGTTCAACACGTGCTCGGGGTGCTGCTGTCTCTCACACATCGCTTGCCTGAGTACTCTCGCGAGGCGTGCAACGGCACTTGGGCTAAGGGCCCGCGATTTACTCTGCTCAATCACCGCATTCGAGAATTACGCGGACTGACGCTTGGCGTAATTGGCTGGGGCGTACTAGGTCAGGCTGTGGCACGTGCTTGCGAGAGTGCTCTCGAAATGCGCATCGTGGTTGCGAATCGCCTGGGCGGCACACCAATCGAAGGCCGTCTCGACCTCGATGATCTGCTGCATTGCTCTGATGTGGTCACGCTGCACTGTCCACTTACCCCCGTAACAACCAATATGATAGACGAGCGTCGGTTCGTTCTGATGAAATCTGACGCCATTCTCATTAATACGGCGCGAGGTGGACTCGTGGATCTTGGCGCCCTGGCGACTGCCCTAAGAAATCGTCGCCTCGGCGGCGCAGCCATCGACGTCCTGCCGGTGGAGCCTCCGGCGGACGGAAGCCCATTGTTCGCACCCGACCTGCCTAACCTGATCGTCACCCCGCATACAGCCTGGGCGGCCGTCGAGTCGCGCCAACGATGCCTCGACGAAGTAGCCGCCAACGTCGCCGACTGGCGGGCAGGGGGAACCCGACGCCGGGTGGTTTGATAAAGAGAGGTGCTAAATGGTCCGAATGGCGTCGGCTTTCCTTAAGGGTAGAATCGCCGCCCTACTCCCGGATCTCGAAGTCGCAGATGCCCGTCACCTTGCCTCGCGCTGTTCTCGGCTCCCTTTTGCTCGGTACCGCACTCGTCCTCGCAGCCTGCAGCGGAGAGTCGTCCTCGGGCCAGCCCAGGAGTGGTGATCGGTCGGCCGGTTCAGGTGGTCCTTCCCCTGTAAAAGTCATCATCGCCAAGGTAGATCTTCGTCCCTTCGGCCCGGAAATCGAGGCTGTGGGAACTGCCCTCTCCCGAGAGTCGGTCGAAATTACCTCCAAGGCCGCAAATACCATCACACGTATCAGCTTCGCGGAAGGGCAACGCGTCGCGGCCGGTACACTGCTGGTCGAACTCGATCGTACCCAAGCAGCGGCGGCGCTCGCCGAAGCGGAAGCTAATCTTGCCGAGGCGCGTAATCAGTTCAATCGTGGGCGCGATCTGTCGGTCACACAAGTGCTGTCGAAGGCTCAGCTCGACCAACTCGAAACCGCAGTCAAAACCGGCGAATCGCGAGTCGACGCCGCCCGTGCACGTCTTTCCGACACCGAAATCCGCGCACCGTTTGCGGGACGCACCGGTCTTCGTAGAGTGAGCCCAGGCGGTTTGGTTAACCCGGGCACCGTTATCACCACCCTCGATGACTCGTCGGTGATGAAACTTGAATTCACCGTCTCTCAGTCATTCCTTAAGGATTTGTCACTCGGCCTGCCCGTGGAGGCTCGCGCAGAGGGCCTCGGCGATCGAATCTTCGCTGGCACGATTACCGCCATCGATTCTCGTATCGATCCTGTGACTCGCGCTATTACGGTGCGCGCCGAACTGACGAACGCCGATGGCGCTCTGCGTCAAGGACTTTTCATGAGCGTTCGGCTGCGTGGCAAATCCGTCGACACACTTATGATTCCGGAAGAAGCGCTCGTCCCTGAAGAAGGGAAAGCCTACGTATTTATCGTCGACGGCGAAAAATCGACCCGACGCGAGGTACGTACGGGCGGTCGTCAACCCGGGAGTGTCGCGATCCTGGGGGGCCTTGATGGCACCGAGAACGTGATCGTCGAGGGTACGCAACGCGTTCGTGATGGTGGCAAAGTCGTCGCCGAGCCGCGTACATGAAGCTTTCTGAGTTCTGCATCCGCCGACCGGTCTTCGCGACCGTGCTCAGTATGATGCTCGTTATCTTCGGTCTCGTCACGCTTGAGCGACTGCCGCTGCGCGAATACCCGGACATCAATCGTCCGGTTGTGTCGATCACCACGATTTACCGTGGCGCATCCGCTAATGTACTTGAGAATAAAATCACACAAGTCATCGAGGATCGCGTCGCCGGCGTTGAAGGCATTCTCAAACTTGAATCCGACAGCGCCGATGAAAGATCAAGCATTCGCGTGGAGTTCGATGTCGCGAGGGATATCGATGACGCAGCCAACGACATCCGCGACCGTATCTCACGCGTTCTGACTCAGCTACCTCCTGAAGCTGACCCGCCGCAGGTCGTGAAAGCGGATGCCAATGCCGAATCGGTGATGTTCCTCAGCTTTTATTCAGACGTAATGACGCCTCTGCAGGTGACCGATTACGCAGAGCGGTACATCGTCGATCGCTTATCGACGGTGACTGGCGTTTCGCGCGCCGGACTCTCAGGATCCAGACGAGCGGCTATGCGTATCTGGATCGATCGCCAGGCGCTTGCCGCCCGCGCACTCACGGTCGGCGACATCGAATCCGCGCTGCGTCGTGAAAACGTACATCTGCCGGCAGGGCGTATTGAGTCAAAGCAACGAGAGTTCTCCCTGCGTACCGAAGTCGGTCTAGATACCGAAGAAGATTTTCGGAATCTTGTGATCGGACGTAACTCAGACGGACATCTCTTACGTCTCGGCGAAGTCGCTGACGTGCGCATCGCGGCCGAAAATGATCGTACACTCACGCGTACTAACGGCCGCGCCGGCGTAGGTATTGGCATCGAGGCAAACTCCAAGGCCAACGTTCTGGATGTGGTGCAGGGCGTTCGTACTGAAGTCGAACGCTTGCAAAAAACTTTGCCGAAAAGCGCCTCTCTCGTCATCAACGTTGATAACGGCATCGCGATTCAGGCTGCCCTACGAGAGGTCTTAATCGCAGTCATCTTTGCGTTCATTTCCGTTCTTATCGTCATCTACGGCTTTCTCGGTACTCTACGCGCGACGATCATTCCCGCAGTCACTATTCCAGTATCGGTCATCGCTGTGTTCATGTTCGTCTATGCGCTTGGCTACTCGCTAAACGTCCTTACGTTGCTTGGGGTTGTGCTCGCCATCGGTCTCGTAGTAGACGACTCCATCGTTGTCCTTGAAAATATTCACCGGCGAGCAGAGCTCGATGAGCAGCCGATTGTCGCGGCTATTCGCGGCAGCCGCGAAATCGGCTTTGCAGTCATCGCTACTACGCTGACGCTGGTGGCGGTATTCGTACCACTCTCGTTCTTACCGGGAGATAACGGTCGCTTGTTCCGCGAATTCGGTCTGACGGTCGCCGCGTCAGTGCTGCTTTCTGCAGTCGTCGCATTGACGCTCACGCCGATGATGGCATCGCGGTTACCGCCCGAACGCGAAATGCGGCACGGCTGTTTTGCCGTACACGTTGAGAGTTTTTTCAAAATACTTTCAAATGAGTACGAGCGTCATTTACGCCAGCTCATGCGGCGCCCGTGGCTGATTGTCGGCTCAGTGCTCGTACTCGGACTTCTTGCGGTACTTAGTTTCCGGGCTTTGCCCTCCGAGTTCATGCCGGCCGCTGATGTCGGCCGAGTCTTCGTCATGATTCAGGCTCCAGAGGGCGCGAGCTTCGAGTACACCAAAGAATATGGACACAAGCTGGAGGCTATCGCTCAGAGCGAGGTGGATTCGGGCGATGTTCGCCGAGTAACCCTGCGCGTACCCGCAGGTTTTGATAATACAGGCGGCGTTAATTCTGCTCGTTTGATTTTAGTGCTTAACGACTGGGGCGATCGTGACCGGTCCGCTCAGGAAATTGCGGCCTCGATCCAGCGCAAGCTCAGCAGCCTTCCCGGCGTGCGTGCGAATACCATGGCCGGTGGCAACATGCGTGGTAGTTGGGGAAAACCTGTTCAAGCTGTAATTGGTGGTCCCGACTACGAAACACTGGCCGAGTGGTCTGACAAACTCGTTCAGCTAGCTGAGCAAAACCCTGGGCTGATCAACATCGACAGCAGCTATCAGCCTCGTAAACCGCAAATTCGTGTCGCCATCGATCGCGATCGTGCGGCGGACCTGGGTGTATCACTGCAGACCGTGGGTCGTACGCTCGAGACCATGCTCGGCTCACGTATCGTGACGACGTTCATCGATCGCGGTCGGGAATACAACGTAATCCTGCAAGGTCGCGCCGACGAGCGCGCGACTACCACAGATCTAACGAATCTCATGGTGCGTTCCGATAGATCAGGCGAGCTGATTCCGCTCTCAAGTGTAGTGCGACTCACGGAAACAGCAGGCGCCACTGAGCTCAGCCGCTTCAACCGCCTGCGGTCGGTCGAAATCGGCGCGGGACTCGCCAAGGACTACGCGATTGGCGAAGCGATTGAGTGGTTCGAAGAGACTGTCACTGACGAATTGTCTGCAAACGCAACACTGATGTGGGATGGCGATGCGGGTGACTACGTGCGTAGCGGTGGTCAGCTTTGGACGACGCTGCTGTTCGCCGTGGTCATCGTGTTTTTAGTACTTGCGGCTCAGTTCGAGAGCTTCGTGCACCCGGTCATCATCATGGTGACCGTGCCGCTCGCCCTGGTTGGAGCCGTTTTTGGGCTGCAACTGCACGGCATGAGCGTCAATATTTTCAGTCAGATCGCCGTCATCATGCTTATAGGCATTGCCGCCAAGAACGGTGTTCTAATAGTCGAGTTTGCCAATCAACTTCGCGAACGTGGAGTCGACTTCAAAGAAGCTGTTGTACAGGCCGCAGCGGTACGTCTAAGACCGGTGCTCATGACGAGTCTCTGCACGGCCTTTAGTGCGATCCCGTTCTTATTCGCGACGGGTGCAGGTGCGGAACAGCGCGAGCCCATCGGTGTCGTGGTGTTTTACGGAACGCTGGTTTCCGTTTTCCTGACGTTGCTGGTCGTTCCGGCTGTCTATTCACTCATCGCACGGCACGCACGTTCGAGTAGTCATACTACGCGACTCGTCGATCGATTTATGGGGAACGCGCTGCAAGACTCCGAGGTTTAAGAGAGCACTGCGCTTACGCGCGGCGATCCTTTAGGCGGCGAGTTCGGCCGCCTATACCGACTGGCCGTGCTCAAGAATGCACGCCAAAGCATGAATCACTGCGGCAATCCGAACCGTACTCTGGATCGTCTCGCGCCCGATATCGTGCTTGCGCAGCAACTTCTCATGCGACTCGACGCAAAGACCGCAACCGTTCGCCGCAGACACCGCGAGCGAGTACAACTCGAAGTCGAGTTTATCGATCCCGGGATTTGCGATGATGTTCATCCGTAGTCGCGCCGGCATGGACTGATACTCCGCATCACCGACGAAATGAAGGAAGCGGTAGTAAACGTTGTTCATCCACATGATTGCGGCAGCGGCCTTTGCACCATTGATACCCACCTCATCGAGCTCCACGCACGCAGCCGTCTCGATCGCCTGAACGAGGGGTAAATGGCGCGAGGCGATCGCGGTGGCGAGTGCTGTACCCCAAATCTGCTTCGCGGTAAGTCCCGGTGCGCCTTGAACGGTAAGCACCGAGCCGAGATTTAGCTTGAGATCGCGGGCGTAATCGGGGATCGAGTCCCGCAGTTGCTCAAGGGCAGTCATGGTCAGGCCGCTTTGAGTGTATCTTCGCCCTTCTGCCAATTGCAGGGGCAAAGCTCGTCCGTTTGCAGCGCATCGAGGACGCGGAGCACTTCCTCCGGCGAACGACCTACGTTCAAATCGGTGATATAGACGAAGCGGATTACGCCCTGCGGGTCAACGATGTAGGTCGCACGCTGAGCAACGCCAGCATCTGCGTCGATGATGCCGAGAGCGTTCGTGAGTTCGCGCTTAATGTCGGTAAGCATCGGGAATGGCAGATCCTTCAGTTCGGACTTGCTGCTACGCCAGGCGAGATGCACGAACTCGCTGTCGGTGCTGACGCCATAAACCTGCACATCACGCGCCGTGAATTCCTTATTCAGCTTGCCGAAAGCGGCGATCTCGGTCGGGCACACGAAGGTGAAGTCCTTCGGCCAGAAGAAGACGATCTGCCACTTACCGGCGGCCGAAGCGTTAGTGAACGGCTGGAACGCCGTCTTAATGTCGTTGCCAACGACGCCCGTCAGGGCGAACTTGGGAAACTGCTGTCCGATGCCAATCATAAAAAGCACTCCGTGCGTTAAGCTCGAATGAGTTTGAATCTTCACGAGCTCCGTCTCGACAATCCAATCGATTGATGTGATTATTTCGATAGACGGTGTTTATCGATTTCCGGTGAGGGGTCCACCGCCGTGGCTGATATCAAGCTCAAGGATTTGCGCTATCTCGTCGCGATCGCCGACACCGGTCACTTCGGCCAAGCGGCAGAGCGTTGTTTCGTCAGTCAGCCCACCTTGTCAGCGCAGCTCAAGAAACTCGAGGAATACCTCGGTGCCTCGCTCATCGAGCGACAGCCACGCAAGGCTCTCCTGACGCCCGCGGGCGCGGAAATCGTCGCGCGCGCCCGTCGTATTGTCGAGGCGAGCGATGAGGTCGTCGCCATCGCCCAGGCTCATCGCGAGCCCCTCGCTGGTCGCCTCAAAATCGCCCTCCTACCGACGATCGGGCCGTACCTGCTCCCTGTCGTTGTGCCCCGCCTGCGCAAAGCACTGCCTCATCTCGAGCTCATGCTCTACGAATATCAAACCGTAACGATGCTTGAACGCTTGAGAGCTGGCAATATAGATATGGGCATATTGGCACTGCCCGTTGATCTCGCTGGCCTCGCCTCAAAACGGTTGTATGACGAACACTTCATGGTTGCGGCTCCAGCCGACCATCCGCTTGCTACGCGGAAACAGGTCAAGGTCGACGATCTCGAAGGCGTAACTTTGTTGCTGCTCGAGGATGGGCATTGCCTACGCGATCAGGCCCTCGATATCTGCAACCGAATAGACGTTTACGAGAAAGAGGACTACCGCGCGACCAGCATCGAAACGCTTAGGCAAATGGTCGCCTCAGGAGCAGGACTCACGCTTATGCCGGAATTCGCCACTCGAGGCAGTCATGCCTACCCGAAAAGCCTGGTATTCAAGCCCTTCGCCAAGCCGGTTCCCACGCGCAGCATCGGCGCGATCTGGCGCAAGAGCTCTCCCAGAACCGTCGCCATCGACGCCGTAGCACGAGTAATCACCGATCATGCCGAGTAACTCCATGGGCGTCACTCTGCTTTGGTTTCGACAGGATCTTCGCCTCGCCGATCACCCGGCTTTACGTGCAGCCATTGCGCGCGAAAACCCCGTTATTCCCGTTTTTCTTTGGTGCCCTGAAGAAGAACGCGAATGGGCGCCAGGCAGTGCCTCGAGATGGTGGCTATATCAATCCTTGGCCTCGCTCGCGAAGGATCTTGAGAAAGCGGACTCGAAGCTTTTGATTCGGCGGGTTGACGACTCGCTCGCCGAGATCAAGAAATTGATTCGCGAGACTGGGGCGGACGCAGTATACTGGAGCCGACGTTATGAACCTCTCGTCATCGAGCGCGACCGACGAATTAAAGAAGCGTTACGCACCGAGAACATTGAGGTACGCAGTTTCAATGCTGCGCTGCTGATCGAACCTTGGGACATTCAGAATCTGAGCGGAAAACCCTTCCAGGTGTTCACGCCGTTCTGGCGAAAAGTCTCCGCTAGCATTGAGCCGCCCGCACCACTGCCTGCACCAAAAAAAATATCGGCACCGGCCAAGTGGCCTTCCAGCGTGAAATTGGATTCACTCGGCTTGATGCCAAAAATTCCTTGGTATCAGGGAATGGCCAAGAACTGGCATCCTGGCGAGCGTGGTGCCGGGGAACGCCTCGAGACGTTCCTCGAGGGTCCCGTCAAAAATTACGGTGAAGCTCGTAACCTGCCAGCGCAACCGGGATCCTCAAGACTTTCACCGCATCTTCATTTTGGCGAGCTCTCGCCAAGACAGGTTTGGCATGCCGCGCCCAAGTGGCGGAGTGGTCAATTCATGGCGGAGATCGGATGGCGGGAGTTCGCCCACCACCTGCTTTACCATTTCCCGCGAACGACAAACGAACCCTTGCGTACCGATTTCCTACGCTTTCCATGGAGAGAGAACGCTCGCGAGCTCACGGCGTGGCAACAAGGGAAAACTGGGATTCCACTCGTCGATGCAGGTATGCGTGAGCTCTGGGAAACCGGCTGGATGCATAACCGCGCACGCATGGTGGTGGCGTCGTTTCTCGTGAAGAACCTACGCATGCATTGGCTGCATGGCGCTCGTTGGTTCTGGGGCACGCTCGTCGATGCCGATCTTGCCAGTAACACGCTAGGCTGGCAGTGGGCTGCTGGTTGCGGCGCCGATGCAGCACCTTACTTTCGGGTGTTCAACCCGAAGAGTCAGGCCGAAAAGTTCGATCCTCAGAGTAACTACATCAAGCGCTGGATTCCCGAACTCTCGGGTAGAGAAGCCAAGCCTTATCCAACGCCGATTGTCGACCTCAAAACATCACGCGAAGCAGCACTCGAAGCCTTCAAAACCCTACGGAAATGAATATGGTTAAACACATCGTGATGTGGCGCCTTCGTGATGGCATCTCCAAAACGGCGGATGCCGCATTGATCAAATCATTACTCGAAGGTCTCGGGGGCAAGATTTCAGGACTTTTCAAGATAGAAGTCGGGATAAATTTCATTGAGGATTACAATGCCGCAGACGTGGTGCTCTATAGCGAGTTTACCGATCGCACGGCGCTCGAAACCTATCAAAGCCATCCCCTGCATCTGGCCGTCGTCGCCGAAGTAAAAGCACGCACCGTCGAGCGCCGGTCAGCGGACTACGTAGTCAAAAACTGACTAAACATCACGCTCACAAGTTGGGCGACAAACTCATCAGATGATGGCGGCGTCTACCTCAAGCACACTCGACGCGCCGGCGATCACAACGCTCGAAAGGGCGTGCACATGCGGCAGGACGTGCGTAGCGTAGAAGCGCGCCGAGGCGATCTTACCTCTCAGAAAATCCCGATCCGTTGCGCTAGAGGCCAACTTGCGCGCCGCAATATCGGCTGACTTCGCGTGTAGCCAACCGCCGAGCACATAACCGGCGAGCCGCAACATCGGAACCGAGACCGCGAGCGCTCGCTCGGGTCCTCGGGCAAAAGCCTCGAGTGCTCCATGAACCGATACCTCGAGAGCGTCGACGGCCTTGAGCGCGGCCTCGCGTATCGCCTCGACTGCCGCCTCTTCGCTCTGAATCGCCGCTAACTCGCCACGCATATCGATAATGAGAGATGAAATCGAAGCGCCGCGATCGCGGGCGATCTTGCGGCCAATAAAATCGTTTGATTGGATCGCCGTCGTGCCTTCGTAGATGGTGGTGATACGAACATCGCGATAGGCCTGGGCCGCACCAGTTTCTTCGATAAACCCCATACCACCGTGCACCTGTATGCCGAGCGAGGCGAGCTCGATGCCCGCCTCAGTGCTGCAACCCTTGATGATGGGAATGAGCAAATCGCCACGAGTCTGTGCCGCTCGGCGCACATTTTTATCGGTGTGCTTGGCGCCAAGATCGAGTTGATAAGCGCCGTAAAGCGCTACAGCGCGCAGCGCTTCGACCTGCGAGCGCATAGCGAGCAACATGCGTCTGACATCAGGGTGATGAATGATCGGCGCAGGCCCCTCCGGAACTGCAACTGGCGGCTTCCCTTGCACGCGCGTGCGCGCCCACTCTGCTGCTTGTTGGAACGCACGCTCTGCAATTGCGTAGCCTTCGAGTCCAACCGACAGTCGCGCGGCATTCATCATGACGAACATGTATTCGAGACCACGGTTCGGCTCGCCCACGAGATACCCGACGGCGCCGTCTTTCTGTCCGTAGCCCATCACACAGGTGGGGCTGCCATGAATCCCAAGCTTGTGCTCGATCGAGATGCATTGCACGTCATTGCGAGCGCCCAGCGAACCATCTTTTTCCACCAGTACCTTAGGCACTATGAACATCGAGATACCCTTCACCCCCGGCGGCGCACCATCGATGCGTGCCAAAACGAGATGGATGATGTTCTGTGTGAGGTCGTGCTCGCCGTAGGTGATGAAAATCTTTTGACCAAAAATACGATAGTGATGCCCGTCGGGTACAGCTCGACTGCGAATGGCAGCCAGATCTGAGCCCGCCTGCGGCTCCGTCAGATTCATAGTCCCGGTCCATTCACCGCTCACCATTTTCGACAAAAAAAGATTTTTTTGCTCGTCGGTACCGAAGTGCTCAAGCGCCTCCACGGCACCCTGAGTCAGCATCGGACACAACTTGAATGCCAAATTCGAAGCGGCCCACATTTCCTCGACCGCCGTTCCGATCATCGTGGGTGCGCCCTGGCCGCCGCTTTCTTGGGAACCACGCAGCGCAGCCCAGCCGCCCTCGGCGTACTGCTGGTAGGCGGCCTTGAACCCCTTGGACGTGACGACACCCTCAGGCGTCCAGCGCGCACCTTCGCGATCGGAGCTTTTATAGAGGGGGTCGAGCACGTTCTCAGCGAACTTTCCCGCCTCCTCAAGAATGGCGTCGGCGACCTCTGGCGAGTAGTCGGCGAACGCAGGACAGGCCTGCAGGGCGGTCTCGTCCAATAACTCGTGGATGACGAATTGGAGATCTTTAAGAGGGGCGCGATACACCCATAAATTCTAACTCGCTAGGGCTGGTACGAGGTTAGCAGCGAGAAAATCAACGAAAGCTTTCAAACGTTCGTCCTCGGCCAAGCGCCCTGGAAAAACGGCACACAAAGGCGACTGCTCGGGTGGTCGCCAATCGGGCAGCACTTTTTTGAGACGCTGCGAAGCCAGTCCCTGGCGACAGAGAAATTCGGGCAGCAAACCGATACCGAGACCCGCTGCGACGGAGGCATGTAGGAGAGCTAGGTCGTTGACTGCCAGCTTCGGGCTAACACTAACCTCTTCACGCCGGTTGCCGTGCGCCAATCGAATTACGAAATTCGAGTTTGGCGGAGTCTCCGGGGTCAGCATGGCAAACCGGGTCAGGTCACGCGGCGTCGCAGGCTCGCCCGCCCTTTGTAAGTATGTGGGGGTGGCGCACAAAATGGCGGGGGGAGCTCCCAGCATACGGGATACCCGATCTGGTGAAGGGTCTTCGCCCACTTGAATGATCAGATCGTGCTCAGCACGTAAACCGGTCGACAAGTCGCCCAATTCCACCTCCAGAGGGATCTTCGGATAGCGCTCGAGGAAGCGAGGGACGAGGGGCGCAAGCAGCACCCGTCCGAAGGTAGGCTCAGCCAATACCCGAAGCGGCCCGCTGCGCGACTCCGTGAGCTCTGCAGCTAGTCGCTTGGCGTCCTCAGTCGCCAGAAGAATGGTCCGACATGGCGGCAGCAAACGCTCCCCGGCCGGGGTCAGCCGAAGGCGTCGAGTCGTTCGTGTCATAAGCTTCACCTCAAGCTCGGTTTCGAGCTCGGCAATCGCTCTGCTCACTGCAGCCTTCGGCACGCCGAGCGCCCTCGCAGCAGCCGAAAATCCGTTGAGATCGACGATCTTGGCGAACGTCGCCATGTGGGCCGGGGACCAGAACTGCGGCATGGGTGAGACTCCACTAGTCTTATTGTAGTTTATTGTTTCTTTAAGGAATCAAATTGGCAAGTAGCCTCAAGTGCGCTTTAGGGCGTCGTCCGGGGTTACCATGCTTCTGTAACGCTGCCGAGCGTAAAACCAACGGAGAATTTCATGTCACTTAGTGTCTATGCCTGTACATCCGCGCTCTTTATTCCAACGCTCCAAAATCTCGTGAATATCTTGGGAGAAGACGTTTGCCGACGCGAAGAAGCTCGAACGCCAGCTAACGACCCTCTTTCAGGGTCTCGACCACTTCGATACGGTGCAATTCCCACGGGGGCGCCTGCAGCGGGTCGGCGGCAAGCACCGTCAGGTCAGCACCCTTTCCCGGTACCAAGCTGCCCTTTTCACGCTCCTCGAAGCACTGATACGCAGCCCATGTCGTCAGGGTCTTCAGCCCCTCGAAGACGCTCAAGCACTGATCGGGATCCAACACGACACCGGAGCGCGTCGTGCGGTTCACCGTCGCGTCGAGGACCCGCATCGCTGACGGTGGGATGACTGGCGCGTCATGATGCGGGGTGAGGGTGAGACCGGCGCGGAGTACGTCGCGCGACGGCGAGATGCGGACGGCACGCACGGGCCCGAGCACCGAGAGGCGATGGTGATCACCCCAAAACAAAATGTATGCGCCGGGAACAGGGATGGCAGGACCTGCAAACGCGCCATGCGCTCGATTTGGTCCCGCCGCAGCGTCTGCCCGTGAATGGGTACCGTGCGACGGTCCGACGTATCGACGGCCGCCGATGCCCGCTCAACCGCATCAAGGAACTGGTCGATCGCTGCATCACCGTTGGCGTGAGCATGCAGGGTCCAGCCTGATGAATACGCCTTGCTCACCCACCGATCGGCCTCGGCATCGCTCATCGCGGGGACCCCGCGGTAGCCCGGGATCGATCCGGCGGGGGTGACACGGTAGGGCTGGGTGAGCCACGCGGTCTTGGCCTGCGGCCACCCGTCCAAGGGGAGTTTAGCCCACGCAACTCTGTAGCGGCCCAGATAGGCGCGATTTGCGCGGTGCAACGGCGCCCCGCGGCGCGGTGACCTCACCTTTAGCGTTGCGCTCGCGGAGAGCCACGGTCCAGTTGAGACCCATGAGCGCGCCGGTGTCGCGGACGGTCGTGATGCCGTGCGCCAACAGCAGTCTCAGCACATAGTCCACATGGGTGAGGCGACCGCCATAGAGGTGGGTCGGAGTGCCGATATGATCATGCACATCGACGAAACCCGGCAGTACATACCCGCCCTTGCCGTCGATGACATGAACGCCCGGTCCCGCGCTTTCAGTGGCATCGTTGAGCGTGCGAGTTCCGCCCATATCCTTGATAGAGACGATACGGTCGCGCTCGATGGCGATGATCACCGGGCCTTTGGCCGGGACCCCAGTGCCATCGATGAGGTGAATGTCCTTGATGACCAGACGCGGGAACGGCCCCGCAGCCTCCAGCCCAGACTCCGACGCCGACTCCGGCGCCGGAACACTGATCTACATCACGTCCCGGATGACTTCCTCGCCCTGCGGTGGCACGAGCGGCGGCGCGGCGGTCACCGCCGACGCGGTCCAAAGGCCGGCCCACACCACGGATCCGAGGATCGCGAAACGGACCCTAGCCAGTGACTTCGATGCGTACACCGGCAACCCCCGCTTTTTCTCACCCCAAGGGTATGGATCCCCCGGGCGCAGCATAGAAATTAGGTGAAAGATCGTGCTGGCATTTATCATTTTGCGCCAAGCGCGCTATTGTCCAGCCCGCTTTGCTTGGTCCAGTGTTGAAGTTAGTTTAGGCAGCCTTTTTGCCGGTTATTGAGATGATCCGAGGGCTAGGGGCGAGCCCCCAGGTCTCGGGCGCCGGGGGTCGATAGCCGAGGGCGCTGTGCGGGCGAACCCGGTGGTAGTGACATCTCCAGTGTTCGATCAGCACCTGGGCGTCACGTTAAGGTGGAGAAGAGCTCGCCGTTCAAAAGCTCGTTTCTCAGCTTGCCGTTAAAGCTCTCGCAGTAGCCGTTCTCCCAAGGACTGCCGGGCTGGATATAGAGGGTCTTCGTACCCAGAGTCGCCCGAGCCAAGCGCGCAGGCTCTTGGCCACCCTCTCCGGGCCGTTATCGGAGCGGATGTGTTCAGCGATGCCTCGCTCGATCCTCACGTCGGCTAATAGATCGATCCCATCGTGAGCGCGGATCCGGCGGGCGACGTAGATCGCGAGCGCCTCTTTCGGTGAACTCATCGATCAGCGTGAGGATCTTGAGCGGCCGCAGCCGCACGCATGATCCGTCGGCCAACCAGAGCCGAGCGCGCTTCGGCTGCTTCGGCGGCACTTTCAGCCCCTCCTGCTTCCAGATCCGCTCCACCCGTGCGCGGCTGATCTGCCAGCCCTGCTGCCACAAAAGCCCCG
>Ga0194128_10000994_pt1 | contig 50440 bp, 51 predicted proteins | sample TA2KigCa65mmetaG_FD_148650 | JGI IMG/M metagenome (GOLD analysis project Ga0194128, IMG submission 148650) | Freshwater microbial communities from Lake Tanganyika, Tanzania - TA2015037 Kigoma Deep Cast 65m | ecosystem: Environmental > Aquatic > Freshwater > Lake | place: Tanzania: Lake...
CCGTCGGTTCCGAAGGCGCCGAGGGCGGCGGCGGGGGCAAGACGCCGAGCGCGCAGGCGACCGATCGCGACCGCGAGTACATCGCGCGCGCCGTCGCCGCCGCGAAGCGGCGGATGCCCACGGTGGACGCATCGACGTTCGACTGGGTCCAGGACATCCTGTCGGCGAAGGTGCCCGAAGGCGGGAGCGACGCGGACCGCGCCGAGCGCCGCGACTTCGTGATGCGCTTCCAGCAGATCACCGGCCCGACGACCGCGAAGGGCTACGAGGACACCGCGCTCTACCGGTACAACCGTCTCGTCTCCCTCAACGAGGTCGGGGGCGAGCCGAGCCGCTTCGGCACGACGCTCGCCGAGTTCCACGCGGCCAACGTCGAGCGCGCGCGCGACACGCCGTACGCGCTGTCCGCCACGTCCACGCACGACACGAAGCGCGGCGAGGACACGCGCGGGCGCATCGACGTGCGGTCGGAGGTGCCGCACGAGTGGCGGGCCGCGGTCCAGCGGTGGCAGCGTCTCAACCGCCGCCACCGTGTGACGATCGACGGACGCCAGGCGCCGAGCGCGAACGAGGAATACCTCGTGTACCAGACGCTCGTGGGCGCGTGGCCGATCGACGCCGAGCGTCTGAGCGCGTACATCCTCAAGACGGCGCGCGAGGCGAAGCAGAACACGAGCTGGACGACCGCCAGCCCGAAATGGGACGAGGCCCTCACCCACTTCGTGGAGACGATCCTCGACGAGGGCACGTCCGCGGAGTTCCTGCGCGACCTGCGCGAGTTCCACGCAAAGATCGCGCCCTTCGGGATCCTGAATTCACACGCACGGCTACTTCCTGCGGCACCGCCCGATCACCACCGCGTACGGCAACGACTTCGCGGCGTGGACGGCGGTGCAGGTCCGCGACCAGGCGCTCTCCGAACGCCTCGCGGTCGTGAACCCGTTCGAGTTCCCGTCGCTGGAGGCGCTGCGCGAGGAGCTGGTGACGGTCGTGCACGATCACCTGCGGCGCCTGCGCACGGTGCCGCGCGTCGAGATCGGCGAATCCTTTCACTTCCAGCAGTCGTACATCGTCGAGGTCGAGCTGGGCTCGCCCGCGACGACGCTGGTCGAGTTTCGCGACGGCCTCGCGTCGGTCGACGCGAGCGCCGTGTACTTCCACATGGTGGAGGCGCGCACGCGGCTCGGCCGGCGCTCCGGCGACTTCGGCGAGTGGATCCGCACGTCGCTCGGCCTCACCGACCTGGCGGAGCGCATCGAGCGCATCGACACGTACATGACGAGCCTCGAGCGCGTGCGCGCGCGGGTGCTGAGCCTCGTGGACGCCGAGCTGGAGAGACAGCAGTGAGTGGACTGCCGAGCGGGCGGGCGAAGCCCGGGAGCCCGCGAGTTCAATGACGACGGCGAGCCGGATCGACGACTATCGGCAGGTCGCGCCGCCCGGCGCGGTCGATATCATCCTGAAGCTCGCCGAGCACGTGCGCGGCCGGCGCTTGCTCCACGTGAGCGGAGGCCGCTTCGGCGGCGGCGCGGCCGAGGCGCTGCAGACGCTCGTGCCGCTGCCCGGCGACGTCGGCGTCGACACCGCGTGGGAGATCACCGGCGGTGACCCGGTGTTCTACGGCACCGCGACGGCGCTGCAGGCGGCGATGGAGGCGGCGAGCGCGTCTTCGACGACGAGGCCCTGAGTCACTGGATGGAGATGAACCGCATCAACGCCAAGAAGCTCCGGCTCGAGGCCGACGTGGTGATGGTGCACGACGTCCAGCCGGCGTCGATCATCGGCAGCCGGCCCAACGGCGGCAAGTGGCTCTGGCAGTGTCACTTCGACGGCTCGGCGCCGCAGCGCCGCGCGTGGAGCGTCTTCCGTCCGCTGCTCGAGCAGTACGACGCCGCGGTCTTCGCGCTGCCGCGCTTCGGCCGCCGTCTCAGCATTCCACAGTACGTGATCCAGCCGTCGATCGATCCCCTCTCGGAGAAGAACCGCGAGCTGCCGCCGCGCGAGGTCGCGCGCATTCTGCAGGCGCTCGCGGTCCCGCAAGACCGGCCCCTGCTGGTGCAGATCGGGCGGTTCACGCGCAACGCCGATCCGCTCGGCGTCGTCAACGCGTATCGGCTGGTCAAGAAGCACCATCCGGTGCGCCTCGTCGTCGCGGGCACGGCCGGCGACGACCCGGAGAGCTTCCAGATCGTGGCGGAGCTCCGCCGCGCCGCCGAGCACGATCCCGACATCCTCGTGCGCGACCTCCCGCCCGACGCGCACCTGCAGATCAACGCGCTCCAGCGCGCGGCCACCGTCGTGCTCCAGAAGTCGGTCCACGAGGGTTTCGGGCTCGGCGCGACCGAGGCGATGTGGAAGGGCAGGCCGATCGTCGCGGGGTTCGCGGGCGGGCTGCCGCACCAGATCGTCTACGACGTGACCGGCTACACCGTCCACTCCGTCGAGGGCGCGGCCTTCCGCGTGCGCCACCTGCTCAACAATCCCGAAGTGGCCGCGCGCATGGGCGCCGCGGGGCGCGAGCTCGTGCGCCGCCAGTTCCTCGTGACGCGCCACCTCACCGACTACCTCGCGCTGCTCATCCACCTGACCAGTGGCAGTGCGAGGTGAGCAGCGTCTCGATGCGAGCCGAGCGGTGAAATGGTTCGAGAGATAGCCACGGTCGACGTGACGGGGCCGATGGACGAGCAGATCGCCCGGGTCGGCGGGTGCGACGTCGCGGTCGCGTTCCTCACGTGCAACAACGCCGACACGCTGCCGGGGCTCCTCGCCGCGACGGGCCGCGGCCTGGCCGAGCACGTCCCCGCGATGCCCGTCGCGTACGTCGTCGCGGACGCCGGCTCGTCCGACGGGACGCGCGATCTCTTCGCGTCGGCCGCCGTGCCCTCGGTCGTCATCACGCACGAGGCGCCGCTCGCGGAGCGTGTCGCGGTTCCGTTTCACGGGGTGCCGGGCCGCGGCAGCGCGCTGCGCGCCGCGCTCGGCGCGGCGCAGCGCCTCGGCGCGCGTGTCGTGCTGATCGTCGAGGCCGATCTCATCTCGTTCGCGCCGGACTGGATCGATCGCTTGACCGCGCCGGTGCGGGACCAGAAGGCCGACTACGTCGCGCCCGCGTACGCGCGCCACCGCTTCGACGGCACCATCACCAATCTCCTCATCGCGCCGCTCGTCCGTGCGCTCTACGGCCGCCGCCTGCGCCAGCCGCTCGGCGGCCAGCAAGCGCTCTCCGGCCGGCTCGTCGAGCATCTGCTCCTCCACCCGAAGTGGGATTGGAGCGCGCGCGAGCTGGCGGACGTCTGGATCCTCGGCACCGCCATCGCCGACGGATTCTCGGTGTGGGAAGCGTGGCTCGGACCGCGCATCATCCGCTCGCGGACGCGAACGACCGATCTGCCCGCGATGGTCTCGCAGACGCTCGGCGGCGTCTTCAGCGTCATGGACCGCCATCACGACCTCTGGCGCGACGTCCGCGCGAGCGAGCCGCTCCCGGCGGTGGGCGAGCCGATCCTTCCCGAGACCGAGCCGCGCGAGGTGGACGTCGAACGCATGGCCAGCGCGTTCCGCCTGGGCCTGCGTGACCTCCCCCCCGTGTGGGAGCACGTGCTCGCGCCGGAGACGCTCGGCGACGTGCTGAGCCTCGAGACCGACGACCTCGATCGCTTCCGTTTTCCCGACGAGCTCTGGGCGCGCGTCGTCTACGACTTCGCGCTCGGCCACCACTACGCCGTCATCCACCGCGAGCACCTGCTGCGCTCACTCGTGCCGCTGTATCTCGGGCGCACCGCCGCCTACGTCCTCGCCGTCCGCGACCGCGGCGCCGCCGCCAGCGAGGCGGCGGCCGAGGCCGTCGCCCGCGCATTCGAGCGTCAGAAGTCTTACCTCGTGGAGCGCTGGACATGAGCCCTCGCAACCCGACCGGGAGCACCGCCAAGCGGAAGCCGCGCGCCGCGCCGCCGGCCGCCGTGCCCGCGACACGCCGCACCGTGATCATCGAGAACGTCGCGCCGTCGGTCGACGGCGGGCGGTACGCCGCGAAGCGCGAGATCGGCACGCGCGTCGAGGTCTCGGCCGACGTCTTCAAGGAAGGCCACGACGTCCTCGCCGCCTGGGTCCTCTATCGTCACGAGACCGAGACGGCGTGGCGCGAAGCGCCCATGCGCTTCGTCGACAACGACCGGTGGGGCGGCGAGATCGTCGTCGACAGGCTCGGGCGGTGGCTCTTCACCGTCGAGGCGATGAACGACGCCTTCCAGAGCTGGCTCGCCGACCTCGCCAAGCGCGTCGACGCGAAGCAGGACGTCGCGAGCGAGCTGAAGGAGGGCGCGGCGCTCGTCGCGACGGCCGCGGAGCGCGCGAGCGGCTCGGACGCGCGGCGGCTCTCCGAGCACGCGACGCGGCTGGCCCGCGGCGACGCGAACGCCGCGCGCAACCCGGACCTCGCCGCGCTGATGGCGCGTCACCGTGACCGCAGCCAGGCGACGCGCTGCCCGATCGAGTTCCCGCTGCAGGTGGATCGCGAGCGCGCGCGCTTCGCCGCCTGGTACGAGTTCTTCCCGCGCTCCGGGTCGACCGCCGAGCGCTCCGCCACCTTCAAGGAGGCGCAGGCGCAGCTCGAGCGCGCGGCGGCGATGGGCTTCGACGTCGTGTACCTGCCGCCGATCCATCCGATCGGCCGCAGCCATCGCAAGGGGCGCAACAACACGCTGACCTCGAAGCCCGGCGACCCCGGCAGCCCGTGGGCGATCGGCGGGGCCGAAGGCGGCCACGACGCCGTGCATCCGGATCTCGGCACGATCGAGGACTTCGACGACTTCGTCGCGAAGGCCGGCGAGCTCGGCCTGGACGTCGCGCTCGACTTCGCGATCCAGTGCTCGCCGGACCACCCGTACGTGCGCGAGCATCCCGAGTGGTTCTTCCACCGGCCCGACGGCACGATCAAGTACGCCGAGAACCCGCCGAAGAAGTATCAGGACGTCTACCCGGTGAACTTCTACACCGAGGACATCGGTCCGCTCTGGGCCGAGATGAAGCGCGTGGTCGAGTTCTGGGTCGGCCACGGCGTCAAGACGTTCCGCGTCGACAACCCGCACACGAAGCCCGTCGTGTTCTGGGAGTGGATGATCCGCGAAATCCAGCGCGAGCATCCCGACGTCGTCTTCCTTGCGGAGGCGTTCACGCGCCCGAAGATGATGAAGGTGCTCGCGAAGATCGGCTTCACGCAGTCCTACACGTACTTCACGTGGCGCAACGAGAAGACCGAGATTCGCGAGTACCTGGAGGAGATCACGGAGGATCCCGTCGCGGAGTACCTCCGGGGGAACCTCTGGCCGAACACACCGGACATCCTCCACGCCACGCTCGTGCGCGGCGGCCGGCCGGCGTTCAAGATGCGCCTGGTCCTCGCGGCGACGCTTTCCTCGCTCTACGGCATGTACTCGGGCTACGAGCTCTGCGAGCACGTGCCGGTCGCGCCGACGTCCGAGGAGTACCTCGACTCGGAGAAGTACGAGGTGAAGGCGCGCGACTGGAACGCGCCCGGCAACCTGTCCGACTTCATCACGCGCGTGAACACGATCCGGCGCGGCAACCGCGCGCTGCAGCTCTACCGCAACCTGCGCTTCTACCAGTCCGACAGCCCGCACATCCTCTGGTACGGCAAGATGACCGAGGACCGCGAGAACGCGATCTTCGTCGCGGTGAACCTCGATCCCACCGCCGAGCGCGAGTCGATGGTCGAGGTGCCGCTCGACGTCCTCGGCATCCCCGCGAACCGGCCGTACACGATGCACGAGCTGCTGAGCGACCGCACGTGGGAATGGGTCGGGCCGCGCGGCTTCGTGAAGCTCTACCCCGACGTCGACCCGGCGCAGGTCTTCCGTCTCGAGCGCTAGGACGGCTCGGCGCGACCGATCACGACCGGACCGTCGCGGCGAGGCGCGATCTGAAATCGTTGGCGGCCGCGAATGCGATAGGTCTCGAAGTCGTCATGGTCGATCGTGAGGATTCGATTCAGCGACTCGCGCTGAGCCAATAGGACGAGAGTCGCGTCAGCGAAGTCCATGGGGCGATCGCGATAGCGCTGCATCAACTCGTCCAAGACGGGCAGATCGACGTCCGTGATCGCGCCGATCGTTACAGCCCCGGACCTCACAAACCGCCACGCCGCTTCGGTGTCGCGACGTCGATCGCCAACGAGGTGAAAAAGTTCGGTGAGCACCGCGGTGGAGGTCAGCAAGGGTAGACGAAACTGCCGGACGGCATCGGCGCATGCCGTGTGCCATCGATCGCCGCGATCGATGATGGCCAGAATCGCGCCTGTGTCGATGAGGCCGCTAGCGACCACGGCGGCGCTTGAACCGCTCTCGAATCACCACCCGTCCGCGCTCGGCCCGATGCGGGTCCCTGCCGTCGATCAATCCGATCACTTTGGCGAGGGCCGCGTGACGACGAGCCTGCTCCGCGGCATCGCCATCCTCACCACCCTGCCGACTTCGTAACCAGTCGTGCGCGATCTGGTCGAGAAGCGTCGCGACACTGGATCGCGCGCGCCGTGCCTCGGCCTCAAGCGCGGCCTTGGTCGCCGGCGCCACGCGCCAGCTATACACCTCGCTCTTCTTCATGCACTACAGTGTAGTGCATTCGCGGGTCGGCGTGCCACCGTCATCGGACCTGTCGCTGCGTCTCGTCGCGAAGGCGCCGGTACTGGTCGCGCGCGGGCAAGCCGAGCCGCTCCGCGATGCGCGCGGCGCGTTCATACGAAGCAAGCGCTTCCGAATTGTGTCCCAGCGCCCGGTGCACGTCGCCGATGTTCTTCATCGTGTCCGCGAGACCGGGCTCATTTCCGACCGTCTCCGCGAGCTTGACGCTGCGCTGGTAATGGTTGAGCGCCTCCGCATAGCGGCCTTGCCGCAGATGAACGTTGCCGATGTTATTGAGGGTCTCCGCCTGCCCGGCTGGTCGCCAAGCTGTTCCCTGAGCTTGAGGCTCCGGGCGTGGTGACTGAGCGCCTCGAGGTAGCGGTCCCGGCGCTCATGAATGACGCCGATGTTGTTGAGGGTCCGGCCCTGCCCCGGCTCGTCGCCGAGCCGCCGCATGAGGTTGAGGCTGCGGTCGTAGTGGCTGAGCGCCTCCGCGTAGCGGCCCTGCTGTGCCGCCGAAGCTCGTGTACGCGCCGAGGACGACTTGCTCGGCGCCCAGGAGCTTCCCGATCTTGATAGCCTGCGACGGGTCGACGAGATCGGCGAGGGGCAACTTCTGCTCCGCGAGCATCTTGTAAGCTGCGCGCGCTCGACGAGCTGCAGGCCACGGATCGCGTGCAGCTTCGTCGTCACCGTCTCCGCGACGGACGGCCCCAGCCACTCCATTGCGGGATCCTTCGCGGTGTTGACGAAGTCCATCACCGCGACCCGGCGCACCTGCGCCGACGCGGGGAGTGGACACGACATCAGCGCCAGCATCAGCAACAGCCACCGCACCATGCGGACGTCTCCCGATACCGCAAGAAATGGTGGAGACGGCCGCGTCTTACGAGTCGAGCCGGATTCTACGAGATCGCAAGGCGTTGCGGCGCGGTTCGCACTGATGAGTAGAATTGAGGCGTGCCTGCGATAACCCTTCACGAAGTCAGCCGCCCACTTCCGAGATGACAAAGGACTGGTACAAGGACGCGGTCTTCTACGAAGTCCCGGTCAAGTCGTTCTTCGACGCCGACGGCAACGGGATCGGCGACTTCGCGGGACTGACGGCGCACCTCGACTATCTTCAAGATCTCGCCGTCGACTGCCTGTGGATCCTGCCGATGTATCCCTCGCCGCTGAAGGACGACGGGTACGACATCTCGGACTTCCACGGGATCCATCCCTCGTACGGCACGGTGGAGGACCTCCAGAAGTTCCTCGACGCCGCGCACGCGCGCGGCATGCGCGTGATCACCGACCTCGTCATGAACCACAGCTCCGACCAGCATCCGTGGTTCCAGGCGGCGCGGTCCGATCCGAACTCGCCGTACCGCGACTACTACGTGTGGGCCGACACGGACCAGAAGTATCGCGGCGTGCGCGTCATCTTCACCGACACCGAGAAGTCGAACTGGAGCTGGGACCCGGAGGCGAAGGCCTACTACTGGCACCGGTTCTTCAGCCACCAGCCCGACCTCAACGACGACAACCCCCTCGTCCGCAAGCAGATGCTCGACGTCATGCGCTTCTGGCTCGACCGCGGGCTCGACGGCTTCCGCTGCGACGCCGTGCCCTACCTGATCGAGCGTGAAGGCACGAATTGCGAGAACCTGCCGGAGACGCACGAGATCCTGAAGGACGTCCGGCGCGTGGTCGACCGCGAGTACGGGGGCGACCGCATCCTGCTCGCGGAAGCGAACCAGTGGCCGGAAGACGTGCGGCCCTACTTCGGCGACGGCGACGAGTTCCACATGTCGTTCCACTTCCCGCTGATGCCGCGGCTCTACATGGGCATCCACCGGGCGGATCGCCTGCCGTTCACCGACATCTTCACGCACACGCCGCCGATCCCGCCGTCGTGCCAGTGGTGCCTCTTCCTGCGCAACCATGACGAGCTCGCGCTCGAGATGGTGACGCACGAAGAGCGCGACTTCATGTACTACGCGTACGCGCCCGACCCGCGCATGACGCTCAACCTCGGCATCCGGCGGCGCCTGGCGCCGCTGCTCGACAACGACCGCCGCCGCATCGAGCTGATGAACTGCCTCTTGCTGAGGCTGCCGGGCTCGCCGATCGTCTACTACGGCGACGAGATCGGCATGGGCGACAACGTCCACCTCGGCGACCGCAACGGCGTCCGCACGCCGATGCAGTGGTCGTCGAACCGCAACGCGGATTTCTCGACCGCCGAGGCCGAGCGCCTCTACCTGCCGGTCATCAACGACCCGGTCTACGGCTACCAGGCGGTGAACGTGGCCGCGCAGGCGAGGCGGCCCTCGTCGCTCCTCAACACGATGAAGCGGCTCATCGCCGCGCGGAAGCGCTCGCGCGCGTTCGGCCGCGGCACCATCGAGTTCCTTCACCCGCGCAACCAGGCCGTGCTCGCGTTCCTCCGGCGGTGGCAGGACGAGACGCTGCTGATCGTGGCGAATCTCGCGCCGACGTCGCAGCCCGTGGAGCTCGACCTCGCGCCGTACCGCGGCTCGGTGCCCCTCGAGCTGCTCGGACAGACGCGCTTCCCGCCGATCGGCGAGCATCCGTACTTCCTCAGCATCGGCGCGCACGCCTTCTACTGGTTCCGTCTCGAGCCGCGCGAGCGCGGCCCGATCCGCTATGGCATCGAAGCCACCGCCATCTGAGCCGCTCGCGGCGTGGCTGCCCGCGCAGCGATGGTTCGGGGCCAAGAGCCGCCGCATCGGCGGCGTCAGCGTGGACGACTCGATCGAGCTCGGACCCGGCACGCTCCACGTCGTGCGCGTGACGCTCGACGACGGCGACGAGCAGCGCTACGCGGTCCCGCTGCAGCCGGGAACGGCGATGGCGGACGCGCTGGACGATCCCTCGTTCGCACGCCATCTCGTCGGCCTCGTGCGCGACGAAGCCCGTGTCGCCGGCGGCGCGGGTGCCGTCAGCGGCGATCGCACGCGGGCGTTCCCCGCTGATCTTCCCGCCGACGCGGCCGTCCGCAAGATCGGCGGCGAGCAGAGCAACACCTCGCTGATCGTGGGCGGCGGGCTGATCGTGAAGCACTTCCGGCGGCTCGCGGCCGGCGTGAACCCGGAGCTCGAGATCACGCGCTTCCTCACCGAGGCGGCGGAGTTTCCGCACACGGCGGCGCTCGCGGGCTGGATCGACTACACGCCGACCGACGGCGAGCCCGCCACGCTCGCGGTCGTCCAGCGCCTCGTGGCGGACGCGCGCGACGGGTGGGAGTGGATGCTCGCGGCCATGCGCGACGAGCGCCGGCGCTCCGCGACGATCGCCGCGCTCCGGCGGCTCGGCGACGTGACGGCGAACCTCCACCTGGCGCTCGCACGGGCCCGGACGCCCGCGCTCGCGCCGGAGCCCGTCACGGACGCGGACGTCGCGCGGTGGACCGCGTCGGTGATCGCGCAGCTCGCGGCCGCGCGGGCCGCCGCGCCCGCGCACGCCGCCGCGATCCCGGCCGTGACGGCCGAGCAGGTCAGCGCCGCGCTCGGCAGCGTGCGCGGCCGCGTCAAGTGCCGGCATCACGGCGACTTCCACCTCGGCCAGACCCTCTACCGCGAAGCCGGCGGTACCTGGACGATCATCGACTTCGAAGGCGAGCCGCTGCGGCCGCTCGCCGAGCGGAGGCAGAAGCATGCGCCGCTGCGCGACGTGGCCGGCCTCCTCCGCTCGCTCGCGTACGCCGCGGAGACCGTCCGCGCGTCGGGCGCCGGCGACTGGATCGAGGCGTGGGAGGGCGAGGCGCGCGCGGCGTTCGTGAACGGCTATTTCACGACGGCCGGGCGCGCGCCGTTCCTGCCGGACGACGAGGACGGGGCGCGACGCGCGATCGCGGCCTTCGAGGTCGAGAAGGCGGCGTACGAAGTCGTGTACGAGGCGGACAACCGCCCGAGCTGGATCGCGATCCCGCTGCGCGGCGTCGTCAGCGCCGCGACGGCGCTCCGCCCGGCGCGGGCGGCTGGGGCGGCGTGAAGTACATCTGCTCCGCGTTCACGCCCTCCTTGTCGAAGTAGACGACGAGGCCGGAGCGGTACGCGGCGAACTTCCTGCCTCTTTCCACGCTGGCGATGTCCGGTTCGCCCCAGCCGTCGAGCACGGTCTTCCGCGTGAAGATGCCGGGCTTCGGCTCGAGGAGCATCTGCCGCACGACGTCGGGCTTGTACCCCTGCGGCGTGAGCAGACCGAAGTCGATGGTGACCTTCTTCGCACCCGTGGGGGCCTGCGCACCCTCGTAGAGCCACCGCGTGGTGTCGTAGCCCTCGAGCTTCTCGCTCGTGACCGTCGAGGGCGCGCCGAACCGCGCGCGCACCGCGGCCTGCGTGGTCTCGCCGGGCCGCACCGTGGACCATTCCGCACTGTCGACGGCGGCCGCGAGCGCGAGCGTCGCGGCGAGGAGTGCCCCGGCGACGACGAGCCGGCGCATCAGAGGCCGAGCGCGACGCCGTCGCCGCGCGGGTCGGCGCCGCCCATCATGACGCCGTCGCGGAACGTGATCGCGTGCGCGTGCCCTACCTTCGTGAAGAGCGCCGGCGCCGGCTTGACGGTGTGGCCCTTGCGCGCGAGCCCGGTGAAGACGCGCGCGGGCAGGCGGCTCTCGAGATGGATCGCGTCGGCCGGATCGTCCGGCAGGAACTCGCCGATGAGGAAGCGCGGACGCTCGATGGCTTCCTGCGGGTCCATGCCGTAGTCGAGGATGTTCGTCAGCACCTGCAGGTGAAACATCGCCTGCCCGTTGCCCCCCATCGTCGAGAACGCGATGTGCGGCCGGTCGTCCCGCGTGACGATCGAGGCGATCAGCGTGTGGAACGGCTGCTTGCGCGGCGCGAAGACCGCCGGGTGCTGCGGCTCGTACGTGAAATGCCGGCCGCGGTTCTGCAGCAGAACGCCCGTCCCCGGCACGACGATGCCCGAGCCGAAGATGTTGAAGACCGACTGGATGACACTGGCGACGTTGCCCTGCGCGTCCGCGACAACGAAGCCCGTCGTGTCGCCTTCGGGATCACCGGCTGCGTAGGCCTGCGCCTTCTTCGGGTCGAAGGCGTGGCGCCGCTTCGCCGCGTAGTCCTTCGAGAGCAGCGTCTCGACGGGCAGGCGCGCCCGAGCGGGATCGCCGATCCACCGGTCGCGATCGGCGTACGCGAGCTTCACGGTCTCCAGCAGCAGGTGCAGATGCTCCACGGAGTGGATCGTGCGACGTGAGAGCGGAAAGCCTTCGAGGATGTTGAGACCGATCAGCGCGGCCAGCCCCTGCGTGGGTGGGGGCGTCTCGTAGACCGTCGCGCCGCGATATGTCGTGCTGATCGGGTCGCGCCACGCGCCGGCGTGACGCGCGAGATCGTCGTCGGTCAGGAACCCGTCCGCGGCCATGCGCGCGGCGATGGCGCGGCCCACGCGCCCGCCATAGAAGAGGTCGGGCCCGTCGGTCGCCAGCGCCTTCAAGGTCCGCGCGAGGTCGTCCTGCACGAACGTGGCCCCGAGCGCCGGCGCGCGGCCGCCGGGTGTGAAGATCCGCTGCCATTCGGGATCGGGGTTGCCCGGCGCGAACTCGGCGATGTACTGGCTCTGCAGCGACGTCATCGGATAGCCGTGCTCGGCGCAGCGGATCGCCGGCGCGAGCAGCTCTGGAATCGGGCGCGTGCCGAAGCGCTCGTGGAGCATGAACCAGCCGCGCACGCAGCCGGGCACGCTCACTGTCGGCGCGCCGATCACGGGCAACCGCGTGAGGCCGCGCCGCGCGAGCTCGTCGAGCCCGGCGCGCGATCCCGAGCGTCCCGCGCCGTCGAGGAAGTGGATCCGCCGCGTCGCGGCTTCGTAGTAGAGGCAGAAGATGTCGCCGCCCACGCCGCACATCGCGGGCTGTGTGACCGCGAGCACCGCGTTCGTGGCGATCGCCGCGTCGGCCGCGGTGCCGCCGGCGCGCAGCACGTCGATGCCGGCGAGGGTCGCCCACGGATGGCACGCCGAGACCATACCCTCGCGGCCGAGCGCGACGGGACGATGCGAATAACCAACACTCGGCACGGGCGCTTACCTCCTCGGCACTCGCGGAGGGCGCGGATTCATTCCGCGCCCGCAGCGTGGGGGGCTTGGGGGGCGCGCCTCGCACCCCCCAAGGCAAACAATCGCGTGATTTCGTCTTGATGGAAGATCGGCAAAAGCTGCTGGCGCGCGCCATCGACGAGCGTGCACCCCTGCTCGCGCGGCACGACCTGGCCGATGAAGTGACAGTCGATCGACTCGCGCGCGAGCGCGTGGATGACCGCGCCCGCTTCGGCGGGCGACAGCGTCATGAGGAGCGCGCCGCTCGCGATCGTCCCCAGCGGATCGAGGCCGAACGCGTCGCAGAGGATCCGGCCCTCCGGCAGCGTCATGATGCGGTCGCGATCGATGCGGAGGCCGACGCCGCCGGCGTCGGCCATCTCGTGGAGCGCGGTCGCGATCCCGCCTTCGGTGGGATCGTGCATGGCGTGGACGCTCGCGAGCTCGCAGGCGATCTCCGCCTCGGGCAGCACGCTGAGACCCGGCGTCCGCAGGAAGCCCTTCGCCTTGCGGATCACGGAGGCGGCGACGCCGCGCGCGCGGAGCTCCGCCTCCTTCTCGCGCGCGATGATCGCCGCGCCCTCGAGCGGGACGCCCTTCGTCATGACGACCGCGTCGCCCACCTGCGCGCCACCGGTCGTCACCAGCTTGTCCTTCGCGACCTCCCCGAGCATCGTGCCGGCGACGATCGGGCGATCGAGACCGTACGTGATCTCGGTGTGGCCGCCGACGAGCGCGACCTCCATGTCCTCGCACGCCTCGTGCAAGCGCGCGAAGAGCGCCGTGACGTCGCCGTCGGAGGTGCGGCCCTCGGGCAGCAGGATCGTCGCGAGGAACCAGCGCGGGCGCGCGCCGCGCACGGCGATGTCGTTCGCGTTGACCTGGAGCGCGTACCACGCGACGTCGTCGGTGGCGAACGTGATGGGATCGCTCGTGGCGACGAGATAGCGGTCGCCCATGTCGATCACCGCTGCGTCCTCGCCCACGCGCGGGCCGACGACGACGCGCGGGTCCTTCACGGCGAGCCGCTCGAGGAGCGCCTGCAGCGTGCGGGCGGGAAGCTTTCCGACGGGGAGAAACGACATCGGCGCAGGAGTATATCAGGCGAGCAGCTTGAGCACGTCCGCCGTCAGATCGAACAGCTGCGCGCAGCCGCTCGCGCCGCCGACGAGACCGCTCACGCGCTTGCGGAGGCCGGCATCGACGGTCTCGCCGACGAGCGCCTTGATCCGTCCCTGCGGCTCCGAGCAGATGCCGGCGTAGGGCAGGCGCGAGGTCACCGACTCGGCGCGCGTGATGCGGCCGGTCGTCGCGTCGATCTCGTACGTGAGGTCGAAGCCGTGCACGTTGTCGTGCATCGAGTGGAACAGCCGCAGCGTGCCGTCGACGCGCTCCACGCGCGCGACCTTGCGGCGCACGAAGACGCGCGTCTGTCCCGGGCGCGGGCTGTAGAGGTCGGGCTGCATCGGCGACACGACCGTACGCGTGCCGAGCAGCGCGCGGCCCGCGGCGCTGTACGTGAAGCAGGAATCCGGCAGGTCGATCCACCCGGTCGTGTCGAGCGTCCAGCACTCGGCGGCGCCGCCGCTGGCGCGCTCGGCCTGATCGCGCGGGAGCTTCGCCACCTGCCGCGCCAGCCGCGCGACCTCGACCACCGCGTCGACGAGCAGTGCTCCGCCCGGACCGCGACCGACCGCCTCGGCCGCCGCGCGCGTGAGGCCGCCGACCATCCGGACGCCGGCGAGGCGCGGGATCGCGGCGACGGCCGCGGGATCGACGTCGCCTTCCGCGCGCGCACGCGCGTCGCGGATCACGTACTCCGGCGACGGGAGCGCGACCGCGCTGAGCTCGACCGTGCGCTCGGGCTCGACGAGGCGCACGGTGTGCGTGAACGCGTCGTCGTGGGTGTTGTCGGTCCACCCGTCCATCACGCGCTCGTAACGCGCGCGCCCCGCGAGCACCGAGGGCGTGATCACGCGCTCAGGTACTTCTCGGGCGCGGCGTCGAACTGCTTCTTGCAGTTGGGGCAGCAGAAGTAATAGGTCTGGCCCTTGTAGCTCGACTGCGCGGCGGCGCGCGGCGGATCGACGGTCATCTTGCACACGGGATCGAGCGCCATGTCACGACTCCTTCACGCGACGGGGCGCGGGCGCCACCGTCTCAGACGCAGGCTGTTGGTCACGACCGACACCGACGAGAACGCCATCGCGGCGCCCGCGAGGATCGGCGAGAGGAGGATGCCCCAGAGCGGATACAGGAGCCCCGCGGCGACGGGGATGAGCACCACGTTGTAGCCGAACGCCCACACGAGGTTCTCCTTGATGATCCTGATCGTGCGGCGCGAGAGATCGAGCGCGATGACGACACCGCCGACGTCGCCGCGCATCAGCGTGACGTCGGCGGCTTCGATCGCGACGTCCGTGCCCGAGCCCATCGCGATGCCGACGTCCGCCGCCGCGAGCGCTGGCGCGTCATTGATGCCATCGCCAATCATGGCGACGAGCTTGCCCTCGTCACGCAACGTGCGCACCTGGCGCGCCTTGTCCTCAGGGAGCACGTCCGCGAGAACACGGTCGATCCCGGCCTGGCGGGCGATCCCCTCGGCGGTCGCGCGGCGGTCGCCCGTCAGCATCACCACGTCGACGCCGCGGGACCGCAGCGCGAGCACCGACGCGGCGGCGTCCGGCTTGAGCACGTCGCCCACGGCGATCACGCCCAGCACGCGGCCCGCGAAGGCGACATAGATCACCGTCCTGCCCGTCTGCGCGAGCGCGGCCGCCTGCGCGTCGAGCGCGCCGGTCTCGGTGCCGCGTTCGTCCATGAGCAGGCGGTTGCCGATCAGGACCCGCCCGTCGGGCGCCATCGCGTCGATGCCCCGGCCCGCCACCGACGTGAACTCGCTCACCGGCGGCAGCGCGAGGCCGCACTCCTTCGCGCGCGCGACGATCGCGGCGCCGATCGGATGCTCGGAGCCCTGCTCCGCCGCGGCCGCGATCGCGAGCACATCGTCCACCGCGACGCCGGCGGCCACAATCACGTCGGTCACGTCCGGGCGGCCGACGGTCAGCGTGCCGGTCTTGTCGAAGACGAGCACGTCCACCCGATGCAACTGCTCGAGCGCGGTCGCGCTCTTGATCAGCACGCCGTGCTCGGCGCCCTTGCCCGTGCCGACCATGATCGCCGTCGGCGTGGCGAGGCCCATCGCGCAGGGACAGGCGATGACGAGCACCGCCACCGCGTTGGTGAGCGCGTACAGCAGCGACGGCGACGGTCCGAGCAGCACCCAGCCGGCGAACGTGAGGGCGGCGATCACGAGGACGATCGGCACGAAGACGGCCGCCACGCGGTCGGCGAGCCGCTGGATCGGCGCACGTGAGCCCTGCGCCTCGGCGACGAGCTTGACGATGCGCGCGAGCGTCGTTTCCGCCCCGACGCGGGTCGCGCGAACGATGAAGGTGCCGCTGTGGTTCAACGTGCCGCTGAAGACCGTCGCGCCCGGTTCCTTCGTCACGGGCAGGCTCTCGCCGGTCAGCATCGACTCGTCGAGCGTCGATCGGCCTTCGGCCACGACACCGTCGACCGGCACGCGCTCGCCCGGACGGATCCGCACGAGGTCGCCGACGATCACGTCGGCCGTGGGGACGTCGATCTCGGCGCCGTCGCGGAGCATGCGCGCCGTGCGCGGCGCCAGGCGCACGAGCCGGCGAATGGCCTCCGACGTCCGCCCGCGCGCCCGCGCCTCGAGCCAGCGGCCGAGCACCACGAGCGTGATGACCACGGCCGAGGTCTCGTAGTACGTCATCGCGCCGAGGTCCATGAACGCGTGCGGCCACAGCGTCACCGCGAGGCTGAAGAGCCACGCGGCACCGGTGCCGATCGAGACGAGCGTCGACATGCTCGCGGACCGGTAGCGCAGGTCGTGCAGGAAGCCGCGATGGAGCGACGCGCCGACCCACCACTGCACGGGCGCGGAGAGCACGAGGAGGAGCCACGGGTTCCGCAGCGCCGCCGGCGCCCACGGGAAGATCTCGGGCATGCTCCCGATCACGACGGGCGCGGTGAGGATCGCGCCGGCGACGAACCGGCGCCGCAGCGCCCGCTGCTCGGCGGCGCGCCGCGCGTCGTCGCCGTCCGCGGTCTCGCGCGCGGGCGCGGCCGTCGGCGTCACGAGCTCGTAGCCCGCCGCCGTCACGGCCGCCTGGAGCGCGCCGAAGTCCGTGCGCGCGGGGTCGAAGGCGACATTCGCCTGCTCGGTGGCGAGATTGACGGAGGCGTCCTCCACGCCGCCGACGCCGCGCAGCGCACGCTCCACCGTGCCGACGCAGGCGGCGCAGTGCATGCCGCGCACGGGCGCGGTCACGTGCTCGACGGGCGCGCTGGCGGGCATCACTTGCCCCGGAAGCGCGTGAAGACCTCGAGCAGCTCGTCGATCTTCCGCTGGCGGTCGTTCTTCGAGCCGGAGCGCATGGCGTCGGCCACACAGGATTCGATGTGCCGGCCGAGCAGGAGCTTCTCGACCTGCTCGAGGGCGCCCTGCACCGCGGCGACCTGCAGGAGGATGTCGACGCAGTAGGTGTCGGCGTCGATCATCCGCTGCAGGCCTTGCACCTGCCCTTCGATCCGCCGCAGCCGTCCCTGCACCTTGGCTTTCGTCGTCGCGTCGATCACCGATACCCCCAGGGGGTAGTATGCGGCCAGCGCACGGCCTTGTCAACCGCGGACACCGGCGGGCGGCGCGCTACTCGAAGAGCGACGGTTGCGAGGCGTTCGTGGCGGCGACGCGCCGGCGCTTGGCGGTCGCCTTGGCCTTGGGCTTCCTCGACGCGGCCTTCGCGGGTGCGGGGAGCTTCCACCCTTTCTGGTGCGCGATCCGCTCCCCCTGCTTGATCACGAGCAGGTCGACGAGCCGCGCGAACGGATTGCGGAGGAGCCCGAGGTACTTCTCCCAGTAGCGCGGCGAGTGCGCGAGGGTGCGCATCGACTCGAGCGCGAGGGTCAGCGACGAGCGGTCCCCTTTGCGACCGGCCAGACGGAGATCGGCGAGGATCTTCTGCCCGCTGACGCGCGACGGACTCCGCCTCGCCATCGGGCGGGATGCTACCACGCCGGCGTTCAGCGCCTCATCACGCCGCGCGCGATCGCCACGAGGTCCTTGACGGCGGCGACCGGCTTGAACACGACGCCGGCGAAGCCCATCTCGACGAGCTCGTGCGGGCGGTCCTCGTGCGAGGCCACGGCCACGATCGGAAGATCGGGCGAGCGCTCGAGCAGGCGATTCAGGAGCCACACCCCGTCGTGCTCGCCCCGCGTGAGCGACACGTCGGTGATCACGAGGTCGAGCGCCGTGGACTCCGCGATCGCGAGCGCCTCGCTGGCCGACGCGACGGCGGTCGCGCGCATCCCGGCGTGCTCGACGGCCTTCTGCATCATGGCGCGCGAGTCCGCGTTCTCCTGGATGACGAGGACGTGGGGCTCCGCCGTCTCCTTCGGCGCGCGCCCCTGCGCGTGCTCGGAGGCCGGCAGCTGGCTCGCCAGCGTCCAGTAGCGCTTCAGCAGCCTGATGTGCTCGACGAACTCCCGGAAGTCCACCGGCTTCGTGACGAAGCTGTTGGCGCCGACGCTGTACGTGGCGTCGATCTCTTCCTTGCGGTCCGACGTGGTCAGCATGACGACCGGGATCGAGCGGAACGCGGCGTCGCTCTTCACGACACGCAGGACCTCATGGCCGTTGAGCTTCGGGAGATGGATGTCGAGGAGGATCAAGCCCGGCCGGGGCGCGCTGGCAGGATTGGACCACTGGTTGCGGTGATGGAGGAAGTCGAGGGCCTCCTCGCCGTCCTTCACCCAGAACACGCGGCGCACGCCTTTGTCCGCCGCCAGGGTCTTCCGGGTGAACTCGGCATGATCGGGGTTGTCTTCGACCAGGAGGATGTCGACGCCCGCAGGCTGGTCCATGGCTTCCATGATTTCGGCCTGGCGGGTCAGGAACTTGAGCCCCTCACCATCAGCTCGTAGTCCTCGCGCGCCTTCGGCTGGCGGAAGGCTTCGACCGTGATCCGGGTGCGGAGCGCGTCGGCCAGCCGCGCGACGTCGTCCCGGGCCTCGCCGTCAAGGTGTTCGGCGAGGTCGGGGTGCACCCGCGCGACGATGTCCTTGTCCGGCGCGGTCGCGGCCCTGGCGCGGATCGCGCGGAACAGCTCGGCCGTGAGCGTCTCGTCCGATTTCGTCACGCCGCTGCCCTTGCACGTCGGGCACTGGGCGCTGAGGAGGGCGCGCAGGTCCTGGCGCACGCGCTTGCGGGTCATCTCGACGAGCCCGAGCTCGGAAATCTCGAGCACGTTCGTGCGCGCCTTGTCCTCGGCGAGCGCGCGCTTGAGCGCGCGATAGACCTGCTCGCGGTGCTCGGCCGTTTCCATGTCGATGAAATCGATGATGATGATGCCGCCGAGGTCGCGGAGGCGGATCTGCCGCACGATCTCCCCGACCGCTTCCATGTTGATCTTGAGCACCGTCTGCTCGAAATCGCGCTTGCCGACGTACTTGCCGCTGTTGACGTCGATCGAGACGAGCGCCTCGGTGTGGTCGATGACGATGTAGCCACCGGACTTGAGCCACACGCGCCGCCTGAGCGCCTTCTCGATCTCCTTCTCGATCCCCAGCGCCTCGAAGACCGGCGTGGGCTGGTCCCAGAGCCGCACGCGCTCCGCGAGCGCCGGCACCAGCGTCTCGACGTAGCCGCGCACCTTGTCGTGGATCTCGGGGGTGTCGACGACGAACTCCTCGACCTCGGGCGAGAGGAGATCGCGCACCACGCGGAAGATCAGATCGCCTTCCTCGTGGAGGACCGACGGCGCCCCGGCCGACGCCTCGCGCGTCTGCACCTGGCTCCAGAGCCGCCGCAGGAACTCGACGTCGCTGCGGAACTCGTCCGCGCCCTTGCCCTCGGCGTTCGTGCGCACGATGAAGCCGCCCGACGGCTGCGCGAGCTCGCGCACGGCCGCGCGGAGCCGATCGCGCTCGGCGTCGTCGCGAATCCGCCGCGAGACCCCGATGTGGCGCGACTGCGGCATGTAGACGAGATAGCGCCCGGGGATCGAGATGAACGACGTGATGCGCGCGCCCTTCGTCCCGAGCGGCTCCTTCGAGACCTGCACGAGAACGTCTTGGCCCTTGTGCAGCATCTCCTCGATCGGGGCGACGGCTTCGCGCCGCGGCTCGTCCTCCGCGTCGCTGTCGAGCTCCGCCTCGGGATCGGTCACGGCGTCGGGATCGTCTTCGGCGAGCCGCTCGGCGAGATCGCCGCGATCGGCGGTGTAGTCGCCGCCGTAGAGGAACGCGTCCTTGGTGAGGCCGATGTCGACGAACGCCGCCTGCATGCCCGGCAGCACGTTCGTCACCACGCCCTTGTACACGCTGCCCACGATCGAGCGGTGGCGCGCCCGCTCCAGGTAGAGCTCGGTGAGGAGACTACCTTCCTGGACGGCGACTCGGGTTTCGGTCAGGCCCGCGTTGACGACGATCCGTTTGGCCACGGCAGCACCTCGCTGACGCGGCGCCGGCGCGGCCGTCGCGTCTCATTGGAACTGCCGCATTCGGACCGAGACGAGGAGCCCCAGGCCCATGAGCGAGCACAGCACGGAGGTGCCTCCGTAGCTCATGAGCGGCAACGGCACTCCGACCACGGGCAGGAGTCCGGTCACCATGCCGACGTTGATCAACACCTGGGCCGCCAGCATGGTCGTGGCCCCGAGGGCGACGAGGCGTCCCACCGGCTCGCGTGTCGAGGCGGCGATGTCGAAGCCGCGCAGGAGCACGAACGCGTAACACGCGAGCAGGATCAGGCAGCCGACGAAACCCCACATCTCGGCGAATACGGCGAAGATGAAATCCGTGTGACGCTCCGGGAGGAACGCGAGGCGGCTCTGCGTGGCCCCGCTGATGCCCTTGCCCAGGAGCTGACCCGAACCGATGGCGATCTTGGCCTGGATCACGTTGTACGCGGTCCCGAGCGGATCGCGGAACGGGTCCAGGTACACGAGAATGCGTTCCCGCTGGTACTCCTTCAGGAAAAACCAGGCGACCGGCATCGCGGCGAGTCCCGCGAGGCTCAAGCCTCCCAGGAGTCTCAGGCGAATGCCCGCGCCGACGAGGAGTGCGAGGAGCACGGGACAGAGGAGAAGGGCGGTGCCGAGGTCCGGCTGTTTCATGATCAGCACGAACGGGATCGCGACCACGGGCGCCACGAGCAGCAGCGTGAAGCGGCTGATCGGCTGCGCCCAGCGCGAGGTCAGGACCCACACCGCCATGAGCACGAAGGCGATCTTGAAGAGCTCCGAGGGCTGCACGCTCACGGAGCCGATGACGATCCAGCGCCGCGCGCCCGACACCGTGCGTCCGAGCACGAAGACGGACGCGAGCCCGGCGAGGCCGAGCACGTAGATGAGCGGCGCGATACGCACGAGTTTCTTGTAGTCGATGCTGGCGACGATGAGCAGCGCGACGAGGCCGACGCCGAACCACACGAGCTGGCGGAGCGCCACGGTGCCGCCGGCGCGTCCGACGTGCAGGCTCGACAGCGTGAGCCCGCTCAGCGTGGCGAACGCGAGGCCGATGGAGATGAGCGGCCAGTCGACGTTCTGCAGCAGCCGCCGGTCGATCCCGATCATCCGCGGAACCCCGCCATCGCGACCTTCTCGTTGAAGATGGCGTTGAAGATCTTGCGCGCGATCGGCGCCGCGGCCTCACCGCCGTGGCCGCCGCGCTCGACGAGCACGACGACGACCACCTGAGGATCCCTCGCGGGCGCGAACGCCGCGAACCACGCGTGGTCCTCGCCGCGCTCCGACTTCGAGTTCGCGATGATCTGCGCGGTGCCGGTCTTGCCCGCGACGTCGAGGCCGGGGATCTTGGCGGCGCCGCCGGTGCCCCACTCGTTCACGACGGCCCAGAGACCGTCGCGGATCAGCGCCCACACGACGGGCGAGAGCTCGATGTGGCCGTTCACGTGGCCGGGGTCACGGAAGACGACGCCCTGCTCGGGGCGCTCGATGCGCTGCACGAGCCGGGGCTTCCAGAGCACGCCGCCGTTGGCCACCGCGCTCATCATGCGCGCGATCTGCATCGGCGTCACGAGGACCGCGCCCTGACCGATGGAGACGTTGAGGGTGTCGCCGCCGGTCCACGGCCGCGACTTCTTGTCGCCCTTCACGCGCGGCTTGGGCTCGGGGATCAGGCCGATCTTCTCCGTGCCGAGCTCGATGCCCGTGGGCGCGCCGAGGCCGAAGGCCTTCGCGTACTTCGCGATGTTCGTGCCGCCGATCTTCAGGCCCTGTTGATAGAAGTACACGTCGCACGACTGCGCGATCCCGCGGCGGAGATCGACGCTGCCGTGTCCTTCCTTCTTCCAGTCCTTCCACGTGCGGCCACCGTACTCGAAGTGCCCGGGGCAGTGCACGCGGTCCACCGGCGTGATGACCCCTTCCTGGAGACCCGCGGCCATCAGGATGATCTTGAAGATGGAGCCCGGCGGGTACATCGCCTGGCTCGCGCGGTTGAGCAGCGGGTGCTGCGGATCCTGGACGAGCCGGACCCACGCGTTGCGGTCGATGTTGCCGGTGAACGCGTCGATCGGAAACGCCGGCGTCGAGACGAGCGCGAGCACGTCGCCGTTGCGCGGGTCCATGACGACGACGGCGCCGGCCTTGCCCTCCATCGCCTTCTCGGCGGCTTCCTGGACGCGGCGGTCGATCGTCGTGACGACCTGCGCGCCCGGATGCGGCTCGGTCTGCTGCACGATGCGGATCGGGCGGCCCATCGCGTCGACTTCGATGCGCTCGCCGCCGTCGCGGCCGCGCAGGAACTCGTCGAGCAGCCGCTCGAGTCCCGTCTGGCCCACGAGCTCGCCGCGGCGATAGCGGCCCTGCTTCATCTGGTCTTCGCTCGCCTCGCGGACGTAGCCCAGGAGGTGCGCGGCGAAGCGGCTCGTCGGGTACGCGCGCTGCGGCTCGACTTCGACGATCACGCCCGGGAGCTCGAGCTTCCACTCCTCGACCTTCGCGACGTCGTCCATCGTGAGGCCGCGCCGGATGCGGACGGGCAGGAACGAGTCGGCCGACACGCGGCCGACGGCGTCGACGAGCTCCTGGTACGGCAGGCCGAGGAGCGTCGAGAGGCGCCCGAGCACGGCGTCGCGGTTGTCGAGCTCCCGCGGGATGATCGACAGCGTGAACGCCGGGCGATTGTCGACGAGCGGCACACCGTTGCGATCGAACAGGATGCCGCGCGGCGCGGCGATGGGACGGATCCGGATCCGGTTCTTGTCGGACGCGTCGAGGAACCGCCCGCCTTCGAGGACTTGGAGATACCAGAGCTGCCCGATGATGGCGAGGAACCCGAACGTGAGGACGCCCACGATCGCGATGATGCGGCGCTGGCCGGGATCCCGCCACCCCGGCTGAGGCCGGAGACGCGGATCGAAGCCGCGCCCCGGGTTCATGTCGCACGCTCCTTGAGGGCGTCGGTCCACGCGAGCGCGAAGACGAGCGCGGCGCCGAGGAACCCGTTGTAGAGCGCCTGCGGGAGCACGACGAACGTCATCAGCTCTCCGAACGGCGCCGGGAAGCGGAAGAGCTGGAGCAGCGTGAAGCGCACCACGCCTTCCGCGACCGTGAGCAGCACGAGGCCGGGCACTTGAACGAGCGGCTGGGTCACGCGCAGCCGGCCGCCGGCGGCGCCGAGGCCGAAGCCGACGAGCGACTTCGTGAGCGCCTGCACGCCGATGAGCCCGCCTGCCGCGACGTCCTGCAAGAGGCCGGCGACGAAGCCGGCCACGCAGCCGAACTCCGGACCGCGGCGGAGTGCCAACAGGATGACGACGATCAACGGGATGTCGGGCGCGACATCGGCGATGCGCAGCGCGGGCGCGAGCGTGGCGTGGACGAGACCGCCCCCGAAGACGGTCAGCACGAACAGCGTTTTCACCCGCCGCCGTCCCGTGGGAACGCCGCGGCCACGTCGTGCCGCGTGTCGCCGGTGAGGAGCAGCACTTCGTCGACGCGCGCGAAGTCCACGACGGGCGCGAGCACCGCGTAGTGGAACAGCGCCGAGCCGCGATCGTCGATCGCGCGCACGCGGCCGATCGGAATGCCGCGCGGGAAGACGCCGCCCGCGCCGGAGGTCACGACGAGGTCGCCGACCTGGATGCCGCCGCCTTCGCGCGCCATGTACTTCAGGCGCATCGTGCCGCGCGGCTCCCCTTCGACGATGCCGGCCGTGCGCGTCCGCACGACGTGCGCGCCGACGGTCGACGCCGGATCGGTCAGCACCTGGATCACCGACGTGCCGCTGCGCACCTCCATCACGCGGCCGATCAGCCCTTCGGGCGAGATCACGGCGGTGAGGCGCGCGACGTTGTCGCCGCGGCCGCGGTTGACGGTGAGCGAACGGACCCAGCCGCCCCACTCACGCGCGATGATCTCGGCGCTCAGGGTGGCGAGCGGCAGGCGCTGCTGCAGCGCGAGGAGCCGGCGCAGCCGCTGGTTCTCCATCGCGGTCTCGGTGACCTGCAGCGACTCCACGCGCAGCTGCTGGTTCTCTTCGCGCAGGCGCCGGTTCTCGGCGCGGACGTTCTTCCAGTCGAGGTACGTCGACCAGACGTTCACCGCCGCGCGGTTCATCTTCGCGAGTCCGCTCTGGATCGGCGTGGTGATGAAGGCGAGCGCTTCCGCCGTCGGGGTGCTGTGCCCGCGCGTCTGGACCGTGAGGAGCAGTAGACAAGCGGCGACCACGGTGCCGAGCACGAGGACGCCACGCATCTTCACCCTGCGGCCCCTCCGATTGAACTACGCCGGGATCGCGACCTTCTTCAGGAGGTCCAGCTCGTCGAGCACCTTGCCGGTCCCGAGCGCCACGCACGACAGCGGATCCTCGCCCGCCGTCACCGGCAGGTTCGTCTCCTGCCGCAGCAGGTGGTCGAGGCCGCGCAGCAGCGCGCCGCCGCCGGTGATGACGATGCCCTTGTCCACGATGTCCGCCGCGAGCTCGGGCGGCGTGCGCTCGAGGCACGTGCGCACGGTCTCGACGATCGTCATGACCGGCTCGCGCAGCGCCTCGCGGATCTCCTCGTCGGTGATCACGATGGTCTTGGGGATCCCGTCGATGAGGTCGCGGCCCTTCACTTCCATCGTACGGCGCTCGCCCCCCATCGGGTAGGCGGAGCCGAGCTTCATCTTGATCTCCTCCGCGCGGCGCTCGCCGACGAGGAGGTTGTAGTGCTTCTTGATGTACTGCACGATCGCCTCGTCCATCTCGTCGCCGGCGATGCGCACGGACTTCGCGTAGACGATGCCGGAGAGCGAGATCACGGCGACCTCGGTCGTGCCGCCGCCGATGTCGACGATCATGTTACCGCCCGGCTCCTGGATCGGCAGCCCGGCGCCGATCGCGGCGGCCATCGGCTCCTCGATCAGGTACACCTCGCGCGCGCCCGCCTGCATCGCGGAGTCACGCACGGCGCGCTTTTCAACCTGCGTGATGCCCGACGGCACCCCGATGACGATGCGCGGCCGCACGAGCGTGCGGCGGCGATGCACCTTCGAGATGAAGTAGTGGAGCATCTTCTCCGTGACGTCGAAGTCGGCGATGACGCCGTCCTTCAACGGGCGGATGGCGACGATGTTGCCGGGCGTCCGTCCGAGCATCGCCTTCGCTTCGTGACCCACGGCGAGGACGGAGTGATCCGCCTGGTGGATCGCGACGATCGATGGCTCGTTGAGGACGATGCCCTCGCCACGCACGTACACGAGCGTGTTCGCCGTGCCGAGGTCCACCGCGAGGTCGTTCGAGAACATGCCGGCGAGCAGGTTGTAAAACATCAGCGCTCCATGGTGTCGGGATTACGGCCAAAAGCGAGGCTTGAGGGTAGCACAGGGCGTGCCAGACCTACACAAATTCGCAGTCCTGAAGCCACTTTAGGCGGGTCCCGCGAGCGCCATCGCCGCCGTGATCATGCGGTATCTCCCTAGAATAAGGAAACACATTTCCTGCTCTCTGGCCGTTCCTCGCCCGGCCGATCCGCGGGGGCCGAGGAGTCGGGACACCGCCCGCCGGGGGTCTTCCGAGGCGCGGGCGGGAAGTCGTCCCGGGAGAAAAGCGGCCGCGTGGCATCAAAAACTGACCGGCGTGCCGTCACCGTGACACGCGGACGGCACGGAACGCACGGCGGCTCGGCTCGTCTTGCCGGGCGCGGGCTCGACGGCGGCCGCGCGGGACGCTCCGCATGCGCCGCGCGCACGCGTGTCGCGAGCTCGCGTCGTTGTAGAAAACGGGTTGACTTGCGGCGGGGTCCTGTGTGAATCTTGCGCCCGGTTCTGGCTCAGACGGACATCGGTGAAACAGAGTGACCGAGCACGACGCCGCACGAGATCCAGTTCGTGCGGCGTTTTTTCTTGTCCGCCAATAACGGCGGACAACCCCGCCACCACGGTGGGAGCACGCAGGGGCTGAGAAGACCCCGAAGAGAGAGGTCGGAGGTATGGCACAAGGACAGGTGAAGTGGTTCAACGACGCCAAGGGTTACGGGTTCATCACTCAGGAGGGTGGCGAGGACGTGTTCGTACACTACTCCGCCATTCAGGCGAGCGGCTTCAAGAGCCTCGCGGAGGGTGACCGGGTGGAGTTCGAAGTGACCCGCGGCCCCAAGGGTCTTCAGGCAGCCAACGTCCGGAAGGTCTAACCCCCCCCTCTTCCACCTGCTGCTTCCACCCGGGCCCGCACGGGCCCGGGTGCTTCTCGCGGAACACACGTCGCCGAAAAAAAGCCCCGACGAGAGTCGGTGACGCTTCTCTCAGGACTGCGCGTCACCCCGGTGGTGAGCCGGGTCTCGTCGGGGCCGGTGGTGCCTGGACTCCCAGGCGCGTCCACCTCACATCAGCGTGGATCCTGCCTTAGGAGGCAACCACCTCACAGGTCACCGTAGGGCTACACATCGACTGGATCACCTCCTATTCTCGGCAAGGGCGCCACGCGGGCCCAGGTCCCACTGACCTCCAACCGGGTGCCGACTCCCGGCCCGAGGCTCGGCCACGTGCTGCCGCCGGCGTGATTGCCCGCGGGGACGCTGATGGAGCGCTGTGACGCTCCGGCCGACTTGTTTTTTCATCGTACCTCAGCCCGCGAGAACTCCCAACAAAAAGTCGCTACTTCACGACGATGCGCCCGCGATTGCGCTCCCACACGCCGGTGCCGACGCCTTCCACCCTCCGAAGCTCGTCGGCTTTCTTGAACGGGCCGCGGCGCTCGCGATATTCGACGATCTTCTCGGCGACCCTGCGGCCGACGCCGGTGAGCGTCATCAGCGATTTCACGTCGGCGGTGTTGATGTTGACCGTGGGCGTCGTGTCGCTCGTGGGCGTCGTGTCGCTCCCGACGTTACGCACGCGCACGGGCGCGCGCGTGTCGGTCGCGGGGCGAGGCGCGTCGACGCGCGACGGCATCGTCGAGCGCAGCGCGGGCTTGTCGGGCTTGTCGGGGCGCTCGGCCGCGACGAGAGAGGGCGCGAGCACCACGGCGAGGACGAGCGCGAAGGGCGTGAGCGCGGCGTGCATCGGCATCGAGACCTCCTGACGGAAGAATGCGTGACGCGCGCATTCCATCGGCCCGTCGGAGGAGCGTCAATGTCCAACGTTTGAGTCACGACAAAGCGATACGTGTCTCCGTTCGTGCCCGGGTCAGTCGTCGTCGTCGCGACGACCGAGCGTGTCGAGATACTCCCGCCACTCGAGCGGGAGCAGCGCTTTCTTGCGATCGTTGCAGTCCTTGCAGGCGGGAACGACGTTGCCGCGAACACTGCGTCCGCCGCGGCCGAGCGGCACGAGGTGGTCCATCGTCAGCGCCTTCACGCCCACGGCGCGACGGCAGTAGTAGCAGACGCCGTCGGAGATCCGCCGCTTCCACCAGCCGCTCGCGCGCAGCTCGCGCGCCTTCGCCCGCTCGCGCTTCAGGAGGTCGGGGTCGACCGGCGCGTAGTAGTCACCCATGCGCGGCTCACTCGTGAGCCGCGAGCGCCGTCGAGAGCTCCTCCCACTCGTGCATCAGGCCGACGATCTCCTGCTCCGCCGTCCTTCGCTCGCCCGTGATCGTGCGCACGCGGTCGCCGTTCGCATAGAGCTTCGGGTCGGCGAGCATGGCCCCGATCTCTTCGATCCTCCGCTCCAGCGCGGCGATTTTCTTTTCCACGTCGGTCAGGCGTGCGCGCAGTTGCTTCACCTCGGCGCTCGGCCTCTTCTTCACCAGCCGGACGCCCGGTGTCGCGCCGCTCGCTGCACTCACGTCGGCCGTCGATCGAGCGGCAGGTGCGTCCCTGCGCGGGGCGCCGGGGGCTGCGGGCGGCGGCGCGGGCGGGTCCTGTCGCCGCTCACGGCGCCACCCGCCCGCGTCCGCGGCGCCGCCGCGCGCCCCCGCCGTCTCACGCGGCGGCCGATCTTCGGTTCGATCACGCACCGAGGTCGGATCCGCGATGGCCGCCAGGTAGTCGTCGTAGCCGCCCAGGTAATCCGTCAGCGTGCCGCGATCCACGTGGACGACTCGCGTCGCGATCCGGTTGATGAAGTAGCGGTCGTGAGAGATGAACACGATCGTCGCCGGGAACGCGGCGAGCGCCTCCTCCAGGACTTCCCGCGACGCCAGATCCAGATGGTTCGTCGGTTCATCCAGACACAGCAGGGCCGCCGGGCGGACCAGCATCTTCGCCAGCGCGACTCTCGCCTTCTCGCCGCCGGACAACACGCTGATCTTCTTTTCCACCGCGTCACCCGAGAACAGGAACGCGCCGAGAATCGTGCGCAGGCGCGTGTGACCGAGATCGGGCGCGACGCCTTCGAGCTCTTCGAGCATCGTGCGTGTCGGATCCAGCGCATCCAGCTGGTGCTGCGCGTAGTAGTGGACGTGCACGTGCGTGCCGAGAATCCGATCGCCCGCGTCCGGGGCGAGCGCGCCGGCGAGCATCTTCAGCAGCGTCGACTTGCCGGCGCCGTTGACGCCGACCAGCGCCACCTTCTCACCGCGCCCCACCTCGAAGTCGGCACCCCGGTAGACGACGTTGTCGCCGTACGCCTTGCGGATCCCGCGCAGCGTCGCGACCCGGCGCCCCGTCCGCGGCGGCTGCGGGAACACGAGCCGGATGTGCCGCGCGTCGCGGCCGACGTCGATCCGCTCGATGCGGTCGAGCATCTTGATGCGGCTCTGGACCTGGCGCGCCTTCGTCGCCTTGTACCGGAAGCGCTCGATGAAGCGCTCGATCTCGGCGATGCGCTTCGCCTGGTTGCGCGCCTGCGCCTCGAGCAGCTCGCGCCGCGCTTCGCGCTCCACCAGGTAGTCGTCGTAGTCGCCCGGATAGACGGTGAGCCCGGCCGTGCCGAGCTCCGCGATCGACGTCACCATCCGGTTGAGGAAGTAGCGGTCGTGCGAGACGACGACCACCGTGCCGTCGTAGTCCGCGAGGAACGACTCGAGCCAGCCGAGCGATTCCAGGTCGAGGTGGTTCGTGGGCTCGTCGAGCAGCAACAGCGACGGCCGGAGCAACAGCAGACGCGTGAGCGCGGCGCGCATCCGCCAGCCGCCGGAGAACTCCGTCACGGGGCGATGGACGTCGTCCGGCCGGAAGCCGAGGCCGCCGAGAATCGTCTTCGCCTCGGTCTCGAGGCGATAGCCGCCCAGCGCCTCGAAGCGATGCTGGAGATCACCGTATCGCGCGGTGAGCGCGTCGTGATCGGGGGGCGCGGTCGCGAGCGCCGCCGCGACGGTCTCCATCTCGCGCTCGAGCTGCCACACCTCGTCGAAGCCGCTCAGCGCTTCGGCGAGCACGGACAGGTCGCCCGAGACCGTCACTTCCTGCGGGAGATACCCGACGGTCGTGCTGCGCGCCCGGCTCACGCGGCCTTCGTCGGGCTCTTCGGCGCCGGCGAGGATGCGGCAGAGCGTCGTCTTGCCGGCGCCGTTCGGGCCGACGAGGCCGATGCGCTCGCCGCCCGCGATCGTCCACGTCAGGTCACGGAAGAGGTCCTGGCCCCCGTAGCCTTTGCCGATGCTTTCGAGCTGGATCACTCTCCGCCGACTATCCCATTCCCTGCACGCGCTCGGGGAGGACTTTCACGATCATCCGCCGCTCGCCGGGCTTCCGGCCCGGGTACTGGTCCTTGCCGAGATACTTCTTCGCCATCTTGTCGATGTGCGGGTCGGCGCCCTGCTCGGTGACCTCGGCGACCCGGCCCTTCACCTGGACGTAGCGATACGGGTTGTCGGGATCGGACGCCGCGAGCGTGATCGTCGGGTTCCGCGCGAGGTTCGCGTCCTTCACGCGGCCGCGCGCGGTGTTGAAGACGACGTGCGTGCCGTCGAACTCGCACCACACCGGTGTGACCTGCGGCGCCCCGTCCTTGCCGACGGTCGCCACGTAACAGAACGTCTTCTTGTCGAAGATGTCGCGGTACTTCTGCAGGGTCGCGTCCATGGACTACGTGCTCCCTCCGCGGAGCTGCTCGATGACCGAAAACGCGTGCCGCACCGATTTCACCGCCAGCGTGCCGCCCATCAGCACGCCGATGTCCAGGGTCTCGTTGATCTCGTCGTCCGTCGCCCCGAGGTTGAGGACCTCCTCAACGCGGTGGTCCACTCAGTCGAAGCAGTTCTGCGAGACGGCGACCGCCAGCGCGGTCAGCTCCTTGTGCTTCTTCGACAGCGCGCCGTCGGCGAAGACACGCTTGCCGAGCTCGCCGTACGCCGCGTAGACCTTCATGGACGACTTGGCCATGAGGCCGTTCAGCCGCTTCTTCTCCGTGTTGCGCTCGTGGATGTGCATCGGTGTCCTCCTAACCCTTCGAGGTCATCTCGTTCGCGCGTGATTCCGCCAGCGCGCGGAGCGCGAACAGCAGGCGCACGACACACTGCTGGACCAGCACCGCGTCCTGCGTGAACGGATCCGAGAGCCACTGCGTCTTGGTGTCGCCCTTCTCGGCGGCGAAGCCGAGCGTCGGCGACAGCGCCTGCAGCCTCAGGAGCAGGTCGTCCGGCGGAAGCCCCGACGCGCGCAGCCGCGCGACGACCGCGGCGCGCACCGCCGCGTTCCAGATGCCCGTCAGGCCCTCGACGAGCGCCTGGTAGCACGTGAGGTCCGGCTTCGCCTGGAACTGCTGGAGCACGAGCGGGACCAGCGCGCTGACCGTCGGGTCGCCTTCGTCGTCGACGCCGAAGAGGGGACCGATCACCGGATCCTTCTGCGGCTCGCGCAGGCGCTCCACGATCGCGAGCGCCTCGGACGCCGGAAGGGCCGGGAGCTGGGCCAGTCGCTCGAGCAGCGGAACATCAGGCACGCTTCATCCTCCCACGCGGGTCGGCTCGCTGCGAAGCTCCGGGCGCGCGAGGTCGCGCGCGCGGCCTGCCGGGACGAGGAACGCGGACGCCAGCGCCGCGAGACAGATGATCAGCCCGACCACGAAGACCGAATGGAGCGCCCCCTCGAGCGGCACCCCGGCGTCGAGCCGCTGCGTCTTCACCGCGCCCATGACGGCGACGCCGACCGCGCCGCCGACGCTGCGGAAGAACTGCGTCAGCGACGTCGCGACGCCGAGATCGGCGCGCGACACCGCGCTCTGCACGCCGATCAGCATCGGGACCATGCTCAGCCCCATGCCCATCCCGCCGAGGAGCGCGTCGCGGATCGCCACGAGCGTCGTCAGGCCCGCGTCCCAGCGCGTCAGCAAGAGAAACGAGATCGTGAGCGACAGCATCCCGGCGGTGACCACGGGCCGGTAGCCGATCTTCAGCACGAGCCGCGCGCTCACGATCGACATCGTCACCCATCCGAGCACGAACGGCGTCAGCACGAGGCCCGCGCGCGTCGCGGAGGCGTTGGCGACGCCCTGCAGGAAGAGCGGCACGAACGACAGCGTGCCGAACATCGCCATGCCGGAGAGGAAGCCGGTCGTGACCGCGGCACGCACCATGCGATTGCGGAAGAGCCGGAGCGGCACGATCGGCTCTTGCGCGCGGCGCTCCACCTGGACGAAGGCGACGAGCGAGATCACGGCCGCGGCGATCGGCACGAGCGCGCCCGGCGTCGAAAACCGCTGCATGCCGCCCACGCTGACGCCGTAGAGGAGCGCGCTGATGCCGACGGTGAAGAACGCGAGCCCGCCGTAGTCGATCACCGGACGACGCTGCGACGGCGGCATTCCGCGCAGGGCGCCCGCGAGCAACGCGATGGCGACGAGGCCGAACGGCACGTTGATGTAGAAGACCCACCGCCACGAGATCTGGTCGGTGAGGAATCCGCCGAGCAGCGGGCCGACGAGTGACGCCAGGCCCCACACCCCGGAGATGTAGCCCTGCATCTTCGCGCGGCGTTCGAGGCCGAAGAGGTCGGCGACGATCGTCATGCCGATCGTCATGAGCGACCCCGCGCCGAGGCCCTGGAGCATCCGGAAGACGATCAGCTGCGTCATGTCCCGCGACACGCCCGAGAGCGCCGAGCCGACGAGAAAGATCGCGAGGCCGGTGAGGAACGTGGAGCGGCGGCCGAAGAGGTCCGAGAGCCGGCCCCAGAGCGGCATCGTGACCGTCGACGTGAGGATGAAGCCGGCGAAGACCCACGCGTAGATCGCGAGCCCGCCGAGGCTCTTCACGATGATCGGCATCGCCGTCGCCACGACCGTGGACTCCATCGCGGCGAGGAAGACCGACAGCATCACGCCGAGGAGCGCGCGGCGCTTCAGGCGATCGTCCATCGGGGGGTTTGGGGTCCTCAGGTTCGGGGCCCCATGTTCAATGCCCGCCCATGCAGCCGGCGCAGCGACAGATGGCGCGAAGCTCCGGATAGGGATAGCGGCTGACGTGGCTGTCGGCCCACGTGACCTGCAGCGCCTCCGCCTCGCGCGCGACGTCCTTCGGCCACGCCGCGGCGGGAGCGACCTCCTCGGTCGTCGCGCAGAGGCCGCACGTGCAACTGCGCCGCAGGTGCTCGAACGGGTAGATCGATCCGTGCTGGTCGGCCCACGTCACACCGATCGCGTAGCGGCCGACCAGGTGAACGTCCGCGGGCACGTTCGGATCGGGCTGGCCGAGCAGTGGAATGCTGAGCTTCTTGATGGTCACGAGCCGCCTCCCGTGGAGGCGCCTGCGAGACGAAGGCCGGCGAGCAGGTAGTGGATCGCGAGGTTCTGATGCGGCCCCCACGCGTCGGCCGCCCGGCGCCGGATCGCATCTTCCGTGTACGGCCGACGGCGCGGGTAAAAGCGGTCGAAGACCTTGCGCACGGCGAGATCGCCGGCCGGGCAGACTTCGCCACGACCGAGACACCGCGCGATGAACCATTCCGCAGTCCAGCGGCCGAGCCCGTGGAGCGCGGTGAGGGTTTCGATCACGGCCTCGCTCGGTGCCGCGGCGAGGCGCGCGGCGTCGATCGTGCCGTCGGCGATGGCGCGCCCGACGCCGCGGACGTACTCCCCCTTGCGCGTCGAGAACTTCATCGCGCGATACGTGCGCACCGGCACCCGCGCGAGCACGGCCGCCTCGGGAAACGCGTACAGCGTCTCGCCGCGAAACGGCACCGCGGTGCCGAAGCGCCGCACGAGGCTCGCGCGGAGCGCGAACGCGAACGTGAGGTTGACCTGCTGCGCGGTGATCGCGCCGACCAGCATCTCGAGGGCGGTCGGGGTCAGCGTGGGCCGCAGACCATGGAGTGGTGTCACGAGCGGCGCGAGCGACGGATCCGCCTTCGCCATCCGGTAGAAGCCGGGCAGATCGAAGTCGAGGCCGAAGATCCGCCGCACCTCGGCGGTCGCGGCATCGCCGAGGCCGCTGGCCCGCTCGCCGGGTAGGTCGATCGTGAGGCACGGCTCGTCGACCGGCCCGCTCCAGCGCACCTCGTACGGCACCAGACGCCCGTCGGCGCGGAGCACGCGGCGGAAGCTCGTGTCGGTGACGCGATTCGCCGGGTCCTCTCCCCAGATCCGGTAGCGCGCGAGCGTCGCGCCGGGATCGAGCGGACCGTCGACGGGGAGAACGACTTTCATGGCGGGAGATTACGCGGGTGTGGAGTGTATCACCCGCGTGGGGGGCTTGGGGGGCCGCTGCAGGCGGCCCCCCCCGCGTCGATCAAATCAGACGGTGGTCGTCGAAGCCGTGCGACCCCCGGATGCGGTCCTCGCTGCCGGGGATGAACCGCCGCTCGAGCTCCTGGAAGTGCGCCACGCGCGCCATCACGTGGTGGCTCTCCGTCGGATGGCCCGCCTTCGTCTTCTCGAGCATCCACTGCGCCTGCTCCTGGTTCTTCACCAGGTCCTCGAGCGCGTTCCACGCGGCATGGGTGCCGGCGTGCAGAGCGTAGAGCGTGATGAAGATGAACTTGTAGCCCAGCTCGCCGAGCTCGCGGAACAGCAGCGGGCTCGGATCGGCGTGCCACTTGAAGGACGACGAGTAGTTGAACGCGAGCGGCAGGTTCGGATGCGTCTTCCGCATCGCCCTGGCGAACTCGATCGCCGGCTCGCGCGACGAATTGGACAGCTCCGCCCACACGAGGTCGACGCCGGCGTCCGCGTAGGCGCGCCCGCGCCAGATCGCCTCTTCCATGCTGCCGCCGACGGCGCCGTACGCGTCGGTGCGCGCGATGAGCACGAAGTCCGGGTTCAGCCGGTTGCGCGTCTCGACCGCGGCCCGGTACTTCCCGATCGCTTCCTCGCGGCTGACGATCGTCTTGCCCGCGATGTGTCCGCAGCGCTTCGGGAAGACCTGGTCCTCCAGGTGAATGCCCGCGACGCCGGTCTTCACGTATTCCTGGACGGTGCGCATCGTCGTCAGCGCGTTCCCGTAGCCGTCGTCGGCGTCCGCGATCACCGGGATGTCGACCGCGCCGGCGACCATGGAGGCGATGCGCGTCACCTCGGTCTGCGTGAGGAAGCCCATGTCGGGCCAGCCGTTGGCGAGCGCCATCGAGTAGCCGGACAGGTAGATCGACTTCATGCCGACGCGCTCGGCGATCTGCGCGTCGAGCGGCGAGTAGACGCCGCCCGTGAAGAGGTACTCCTCGTCGGTCAGCAGCGCGCGGAACTTCCGGCCCATGTTCGCCACGCGGGTCTCCTCACGCGGCGCGTCCGAGGGACGCGACGCACTCGTTGTAACTATTGTTCCTAAACGATTCGAGGGGCATGTCGCACGGGCATGCACCGTTCATGGATCGCTCCTTGACGGCCGAGGACTACTGGAGGTCGAACGCGCCGGCGGGCTGGACCATCCCCGCGCCGAGCAGGGACCGGGCGCAGCTCCGGCAATACGTGACCGACTCGAGCGGCACGGCGCAGGAGGGGCAGCACGCCGCGCCGCAGTCGATGCATCCGAGCTCATACGCCGCAGCGCCGGAATCGTGAGCACACCCGCAATTCGCCATGACTCCCTCCGGGGGGCCGGTGGCCCCTTGTGAGACAGTCTCTCTACAAGACCCGTTCCAGCGTGTTTCCAGGATAGCTACTCAATATTTCCAAATACTTAGGAAATATATGTGTCGATATAGACACATCAATCAGCGTCTTACTGCGGGAGAGAATCGACATAACCATCTGAATTATCGCTGCAAAGTATAGATATTCGCTGCGAGTCGAGATCAACTCATACTGAGTCTGTTTCGACTCTATTCTGGAACTCTCTCGGGTTGATTCGATGCTTGGCCAGGAGGTGATGGAAGTTCCGGCGCGTGATCCTGGCGAGCTTCGCGGCCGTGGAGATGTTTCCGCGACTCTGCGCGAGCAGCCGGGCGACGGCCTGACGCTCGAACTCGCGCACGAGGCGGTTCTTGCTGGCGACGAGCCCCTCGCCCGCGCGCATCCCGAGCGCGGGCGTGCCCTGGATGTGGAGAGGAAGATGCGCGGGCTCGACGGCGCCGCCCGACGCCAGAACGACGGCGCGCTCCACGGTGTTCTCGAGCTCGCGGAGATTGCCCGGCCACGTGTAGCGCTTCAGCAGCTCGAGCGCGTCGTTCGAGACGCGCGAGACCTTCTTGTTCACTTTCGCTTCGGCTTTGCGCAGGAAGTGGTACGCGAGGACGGGGATGTCTTCCGCACGCTCGCGCAGCGACGGGAGCGTGATCGTGAACGTGTTGAAGCGGTAGAAGAGGTCCTCGCGGAATTCCGCGCGCTGCATCGCCTGCTCCAGATCACGATTGGTGGCGGCGATCACCCGCACGCGCACGCGACGGGTCACGGTGTCGCCGACGGGCTTGATCTCGCCGGCCTGCAGCACGCGCAGGAGCTTCCCCTGCATCTCGAGCGGCATGTCGCCGATCTCGTCGAGGAAGATGGTGCCGCCGTCCGCCTTCTCGAAGAGGCCGGCCTTGTCGGCGACGGCGCCCGTGAACGAGCCGCGGCGGTGACCGAAGAGCTCGGACTCCATGAGCGTGGGCGTGAGCGCGGTGCAGTTCACCGTGAGCAGCGGCTTGTCGCGCAGCGGAGAGTACTTGTGGATCGCGCGCGCGGCGAGCTCCTTACCTGTCCCCGACTCCCCACGAACGAGCACCGTCGTCGGCGTCGGCGCGACGCGCGCGATGAGCTCGGCCACTTCTCGCATCTTCGGGTTCTGGCCGATGATGAAGTCCGCCTCGGACTGCGCCTGGAGCTCCCGCACGACGAGCGAGTAGCGATCCTCGAGCTCTTCCGAGCGCTTCCGCTCCGCGACGAGGTCCCACATGAACCGCGCGCCGATCCCGCCCATCACCTCGGCCGCGGGCGCTTTCTTCTCGAGGATCGCCCGGTGAACGTCCGCGTCGCCGGTCACGTCGATGACCAGGTCGACGCGGGGATCCGCGACCATCTCGCGGAAGTCGGTGGTGATGGGAAGGTTGAGACGGCGCGCGAGGTCGATGCCCGGCGCCCACGGGTTGACGTCCGAGATCCCGGCGATCGTGACCGTGGGATCGCCGACGAGCATTTCGAGGAGCGCTCGCCCACCCTTTCCCGCGCCGACGATGACGACGGTGGTCACGGAGGTCAGCCTACCACGCCATGAGTCGCGAGCGACTCATGAGCCGGGGCTCGGGGGCTCTGCTCAATCTGATCGCGGCACGATGCTGTGGGCCTGACTCCCGATACGGCCCCTCGCTTCCACCTACCCTCCTTTCGCGCGCGTGATTGCGCCTCAAAAGCGAAAGGGCCACGCTCGTGGCGTTGGCCCTTTCTCGTGAATCTCGGGAGCTTCGGGCGGCGGCCTATCAAAAGACCGCCGCCTTGATGTGGTCACCAGCAATCAAATCCGTTTCCCCTTCTTGGGCACCCGGTTGCTTTTCTGGTCATCGGTCCTTTCCTTGGCAAAGCCGGTCGCGGCGCTAGAAAGGTTGCGGCTGGCGATGCGAGTCCGCAGCGTTCTCGAAGCGGGCGTATTCGGGAAGGAAGATCAGCTTCACCGTGCCGATCGGCCCGTTCCGCTGCTTGCCGATGATGATCTCGGCGATCTTCTCCTCGTCCGGCGGGACGTCCTCCTTGTAGACCTTCTGCCGGTAGATGAAGAGGATCAAGTCTGCGTCTTGCTCGAGCGCGCCCGAGTTATGACTCACGATGCCGTCCGCGAGCCACGATGCCGGGCCGGGCACTGTAATGTCGAAGACGTCTTCGTGCCCCCCATCTTCGATCGACACCACGCGGTCCCAGAACACCTCCGCGCGGACGCGCGCACGGAGCGTCTCGTCGTCGAGCAACTCGGCGTACTCGCTGAGCATGTCGCGGGACGGCGCGAACTTGAAATGGGACGTCCCGCCATATGCCGTGCCGCGCAGCGCGGCCATGCGCCGCTGCGAAATCCCACGGCGCCGCATCGCCGCCTTCACCGCGACGAAGTCCTCTGGTGGCCCGGTATCGACGTTGGTATTCACGCGCACGTTGTCGAGCGCTTTCAACACACGTTCCGCTTGTGCGACTCGTGGCCCGAAGGCGCCCACACGTGCGAGGAACCGGCGCTGATCGGATCCTCCGGACACATCGACCGAGAACGACGGGCGATAGCCGCGTTTCTGACTCTTGCGCAGTCTGGCGACGATGCCGAGGCGCAGCAAAAGAGCGGCGATGTCTTCCGCGAGCCTTCGACTCGTGGTGCTGTAGTACACGCGATGGGCACCACGGCCCTTCGTGCGAACCACGATGCTGCCGTCCGTTGCCCAGAGATGGCGGAGGAGCAGCGCGATCTGTCCGTTTCCGAGACGAAACGCGGCTTCGGGCACACGTTTCTGGAATGAACGCTGACCGAAGACTCCCAGGGCACGCAGCCAGGCGTTGACGCCGGCCGGCTTCCACCGCGTGCCATTGCCGCTGATGAGCAACTGGTGCCAGGTACGCCGCCCCGCATACCGCTTGACCGAACTGTCGAACTCGTGCCCCGCAGCGGCAGTGACGAGTGCGCTGTTGTCTTCGGAGCTCGTGGCATATCGCATGGGCTGGCCGCGCAAGTAGCTCCCGTCGCCGATGAGATGCCCGAGGAGGGCAACGCGCAGATCAGGCCAGATATCTGGGAACCGCGGTTCCGGCAAGGAACGGGCGATCGCAACGCGATCGCCGATTGCGATATCGGACAGTCGTTTCCATCCTCCCCCTGTGAAGAATTGATGACGTTCGGTGGCACGCAGCGTGCGGCCGCTTGCGAGACGCACGGACCGCACCGGTCTCGTCCCGACCTTCCAGATGCGCTCGGACTTGGCTTCGACGATCCGGGCGTCAGGTGACATTCCAAGTACTTCGGGCGCGGTATCGACGAGATCCTGGATTGGGACCCGGCGACCGTCCGCCAGCACGACGAGCGTGTCGCCCGTCACGCACTCGCGAAGATCCGAGAGCTGAGGACGGAAGTCGCGCTGTGCGCGCGCTTCGACCGCGCGCGACAGCTGCGAGAGCGCGACGACCGGGACGTTCAGCTCCTTCGCCAGCGCCTTCAGCGAGCGCGAGATCTCCGAGATCTCCTGCTGGCGGTTCTCCTGGTTGGCGCGCCCGCGCATCAGCTGGAGGTAGTCGATGATGATGAGGTCGAGCCCGTGCTCGGCCTTGAGCCGCCGCGCCTTCGCGCGCGCCTCGAGCACGGTCAGCCCGGCGCTGTCGTCGATGAAGATCTGCGCTTCCGCGAGGCGTCCCGCCGCCGCCGTCAGCCGATGCCAGTCGGCCGACGTGAGGTAGCCCGTCCGCACGGCCTGGGAGTCCACCTTCGCCTCGGAGCACAGCATGCGCTGCACGAGCTGCTGCGCCGACATCTCGAGGCTCAGGACCAGGACCTTCTGCCGGAGATGCACGCCGACGTATTGCGCGATGTTCAGCGCGAAGGCGGTGTTGTGCGTCACCACGTAGTCGTCGGTGACGTAGAGCTTCGAGGGGTGGCTCACGGCGAGGCACTGCGTCTCGACCACGCCCACCGCCTCGATCGACACGAAGGCGGGCCGGATCGGGCGCCGTGGAGCCGTCAGCGCGCGGTGCATCTTCGCGGAGACCGAGAACAGCGCTTTCGGCTCGGGGTACGCGATCGTGCAGGCGTACGTCCGGTGCTGGCCCGCCTGGATGCTCTCGGGGGCCCTCCCGCACCACGCGCGCACCGAGCACCACCCGCCGAGCGAGCGGACGAGCATCGCGACGCCGTGCGCGAGCGGACGGCTCGGCGTGCACAGGCGGACGACGCCTCGGCGGTCGACGTCGCCGCCGACGTCGAGCATGCCCTTGAGAAGGTCGAGTCGCGCCTGGCGGTTCGCGTCGAGATAGAGGTCGGGGACGAACGTGGAGTCGGCGCTCAGCCCCCACAGCAGCAACGTTCGTAGCGCGGCGACAAACGGATGGCGCTCCGCCCCGGGGATGCCGCACCGGTGCGCCGCGCTCGCGCGAACGATCTCCCAGCCGTCGCGTCCCCGCGCGCGCAGCGTCATGTCGTCCGGGAGGCGCTCCTGCACGCGCGCGAGGATCTCGGGATCCGCGGTCGCGACGCGCACGTGAGTGCCCGCCGTGCCGCCGCCGGCGAGAAGCACGCCGAGGACCCACGGGTCGATCGGCAGCGCGGTGTCGCGCCCGAAGTCGCCGACGGGGGTATCGATCTCCACGCGTCCCTGGTACAGGCGTTTGCGCAGCAGACGCGCGATGTCGTCCGTCGTCAACGTGCGCGGTGCGCGCCAGCTGCGGCAGTGCACGCGCCAGAGATGGTCGCCCGTGCACTCGGTCGAGCGGCCGTCGGAGAACACCACGCGAAACGCCTGCCGCCTGCCCTGCGGGAAGATCCCGCGCACCTCCGACGGCGCGCCGTCGATCGACGCGAGCGCGTCGCCGACCCGCAGCTCGCCCATGCGCGTCCACCCCGTCGGCGTGAGCACCTTGGCATCGAGCGGCTGCGCTTTCCCCATGCTCGGCCTCGCCGCGATGATGATGAAATCCGACGGCTGAAAGCCGGACGTCTCGAGGTCCAGCTTCTCGAACCCCGTCGCGACCCCGGTGACGTGCTCCTTCCGCTCGTACAGCCGCTCGATGTGCTCGAACGTGTCCTTGAGGATGCGGCCGACCGGCAGCGCGCTGCCTTCGAGGCGCCGCTCGGCGAGGCTGAAGATGCGCCGCTCGGCGTCGTCGACGACGGTCTGGACTTCCTCCTTCGCATCGAACGCCTGCGTGATGATCTGCGTCGACGTCTGGATGAGCTCGCGCAGGACGGCCATGTCGCGCACGATGCTCGCGTACGACATGAGGTGCGCGGCGATCGACGCCTGCTCGACGAGCAGCGCGAGCGCCGCGGGCCCGCCGACGAACTCCAGCTGATCCGTCCGCCGCAGCTCTTCGCTCAGCGTGATGAGGTCGACGGGCTCGCCGCGATCGAAGAGCCGCAGCATCGTGTCGTAGCCCGCGCGATGCGCTTCCGTGTAGAAGTCCGACGGGCGGAGGATCTCGATCACCTTCGGGACGGCTTCGCGGCCTTCGAGGAGCATCGCGCCGAGCACGGCGCGCTCGGCGTCGAGATTGTGCGGCGGAATGCGTGCGGGAATTTCCAGGGGACTCATCGACCCTCGTCACCGCACACGAGGAGCATGCACCGCGATCTTGAGCGCGGCGCCGCGAACCGGTCAACAAAAAACGCGCGTGTGTGACCTCCTGTGCACAGCCGCGTGGATAGTCGGTGAGTAACTCACACGCGTCGGTGGATGGCGCGTGGACGGGGAGTGGATGAAAAAAGGAGACCCCCGAGCATCGGTCTCGGGGGTCGTGAGTCCCCGCGCGACGGAACGCGCTATTCGGTGCGAACGACGCTGACGGGAAGCTCGGCGGTCACGTCGGGATGAATCCGAATCTGGACACGCGTCTCGCCGAGCGTCTTGATCGGCTCGTCGAGATGGACGCGGCGCCGCTCGATCTTGATGCCGTTCCTGCCGAGGAATTCGACGATGTCCTGGGACGTCACCGAGCCGAACAGCTTGCCTTCCTCGGAGGCCTGGCGGCGCTCCTCGTAGGACAACGCCTCGATCCGGGCGCGGAGCCCTTCCGCGTCGGACTTGATGCGGCCCGCCTTCGCTTCCTGCTGCTTCTTGATGTGGTCGAGGTTGGTGAGGTTGCCCTGCGTGGCGCTGAGCGCGAGCTTCTTCGGGATCAGGAAGTTGCGCGCGTAGCCGTCGGACACGTCGCGGACCTCTCCGCGCCGGCCGAGCTTCGCGACGTCGTCGAGCAGGATGACCTTCATGGCGCTAGTCCGTCGCGGCGTACGGCAGGAGCGCCACCGTCCGCGCGCGCTTGATGGCGTGGGTGAGCTGACGCTGATGGCGCGCGCAGCTGCCCGAGATCCGCCGGGGAATGATCTTGCCGCGCTCGGTCACGAAGCCCCGCAGCCGGCGCACGTCCTTGTAATCGACGAGATCCACCTTGTCCGCACAGAACTTGCAGACTTTCCGGCGACCGAACCGCCGGCGCTTCACGGGCTTCTGCGGCGTGGGAATGGCTACTCCTCCTCTACGCGAGCACTAGAACGGAACGTCGTCGTCGCCGCCCGGCGCCTCGTCGGCGAAGCCCTGGGGCGCGCCGACCGCGGCAGGCGCGCCGGCCCCGGCGCCCTTCGTGCGACTCATGAATTGCACGCGCTCGGCGACGACCTCCGTCGCGGTGCGCTTCTGGCCGTCCTTGCCTTCCCAGTCGCGGGTCTGGATGCGCCCCTCGACGAAGATCTGGCTGCCCTTGTCGAGGTACTCGCCGCAGCTCTCCGCCTGCTTGCCCCAGACGATCACGGTGAGGAAGCACGCCTCCTCACGCTTCTCGCCCGACTGCGTGGTGTAGTTGCGGTTCACCGCCAGGCGCAGATCCGCCACGGCGGTGCCGCTGGGCGTGTAACGCAGCTCCGGGGGACGCGTCAGGTTGCCGATCAACAGGACCTTGTTGAGGCTGGCCATTTTACCGAACCTCCTCGAGTACTTTGTCGCCGTCTCCGACGGGCTGGTCGCCGCCGGCGGGAGAAGCCTCTTGAGGTCGGCCACGCACCTTCTTGTGGATCGGAATCTGGGTCGACAGGAAGCGCAGCACGCTCTCGTTCAGCTTGAGCTGCCGTTCGAACTCTTTCACCATCGCGGGCTCGGCGGAGAGTTCGAGGACGGCGTACGTGCCTTCACGCTGCTTGTTGATGTCGTACGCGAGCCGGCGCTTCCCCCAGTTCTCGACTTTCGTGACCTCGGCGCCGAGGCCCTTCACGGTCTCGCCGAGCTGGGTGAGCAGCGCGGCGCTCTCTTCGTCCGTGAGCGCGGCGTTGAGGATCACGAGCATTTCATATGGTCGCAGTGCACTCACCTCCCTCCAAAGCGCCTAACGATAACAAACGCCATGTCCGGCCGCAACGTCAATGCCCATAAATGGATACGGCCCGGGCCGCATCTGCGACCCGGGCCGCCCGTCCGCGCGTCGCGCGGACTGCAGTGGTCCTAGTACATGTCGCCGTGCGGCATCGCGGGCGCCGCGGCGGGCTTGTCTTCCGGGATCTCGGTGATGAGCGCCTCGGTCGTCAGCAGCAGCGACGCGATCGACGCCGCGTTCTGCAGGGCCACGCGCGCGACCTTCGTCGGGTCGATGATGCCGGCCTGCAGCATGTCGACGAACTCCATGCTGTCGGCGTCGAAGCCGCGGGTGGCCACGGTCTCCGCCTTCACCTTCTCGACGATCACGCTGCCCTCGAGGCCCGCGTTCTCGACGATCTGGCGGATCGGCTCCTCCAGCGCGCGCCGCACGATGCGCGCGCCGACGGCCTCGTCGCCCTCGAGTTTCTTCAGGCTGTCGACGGCCTTGGACGCACGGAGCAGCGAGACACCGCCGCCGGGGACGATGCCTTCCTCGACCGCCGCGCGGGTCGCGTTCAGAGCGTCCTCCACGCGCGCCTTCTTCTCCTTCATCGCGGTCTCGGTCGCGGCGCCGACCTTGATCACCGCCACGCCGCCCGCCAGCTTCGCCAGCCGCTCCTGCAGCTTCTCCCGGTCGTAGTCCGAGGTCGTCTCCTCGATCTGCGCCCGGATCTGCTTGATCCGGCCCTCGATGTTCGAGCCCTTGCCCGAACCCTCCACGATCGTGGTGTTGTCCTTGTCGACGACGATCTTCTTGGCCTTGCCGAGGTCCTCGAGCTTGATGTTCTCGAGCTTGATCCCGAGATCCTCGGTGATCGCCTTGCCGCCCGTGAGGATCGCGATGTCCTCGAGCATCGCCTTCCGGCGATCCCCGAAGCCCGGCGCCTTGACAGCCACCGTGTTCAGCGTGCCGCGGAGCTTGTTGACCACGAGGGTGGCGAGCGCCTCGCCCTCGATGTCCTCCGCGATGATGAGGAACGGCCGGCCGGCGCGAGCGACCTGCTCGAGCAGCGGCAGCATGTCCTTCATCACGCTGATCTTCTTTTCGTGGATCAGGATGATCGCGTCCTCGAGCACCGCTTCCATGCGCTCGGGGTCCGTCACGAAGTACGGCGAGAGATAGCCGCGGTCGAACTGCATGCCCTCGACCACGTCGAGGACCGTGTCCGCCGACTTCGACTCCTCGACCGTGATCACGCCGTCCTTGCCGACCTTCTCCATCGCCTCGGCGATCAGGTTGCCGATCGTCCGGTCGTTGTTGGAGGCGATCGTCGCGACCTGCGAGATCTCCTTCTTGTCCTTCGTCGACTTCGAGAGCTTCTTGAGCTCCTCGGTCACCGCCTCGACGGCGGTCTCGATGCCGCGCTTGAGCCCCATCGGGTTCGCGCCGGCCGTCACGTTCTTCAGGCCTTCGCGGAAGATGGCCTGGGCGAGCACCGTCGCGGTCGTGGTGCCGTCACCCGCGATGTCGGAGGTCTTCGAGGCGACCTCCTTCAGCATCTGGGCGCCCATGTTCTCGTAGGGCTCCTTGAGCTCGATCTCCTTGGCGACGGTGACGCCGTCCTTGGTGATCGTCGGGCTGCCGAACTTCTTGTCGATGACGACGTTCCGGCCCTTCGGCCCGAGCGTCGCCTTCACGGCCTCCGCCAGGATGTTGACACCCCGGAGCAGGCTCGCGCGCGCCTCCTCGTCGAACTTCAGCTGCTTGGGCATGGATCGCGTTCCTCCTTGATGATCGCTCTGAATTCGCTACTCGAGGATGGCGAGAACGTCTTCCTCGCGAAGGATCAGGTATTCCTTGTCGTCGATCTTCACTTCCGAGCCCGAGTACTTGCCGAAGAGGATCCGGTCGCCGGCCTTCACGTCGAGCGGGATCTTCTTGCCGTCCTCGGTCACCTTGCCGTTGCCCGCCGCGATGACCTTGCCCTCCTGGGGCTTTTCCTTCGCGGTGTCGGGGATGATGATGCCGCCCTTCTTGACTTCCCCTTCCTCGATCCGCTCGACGAGGATGCGGTCGTGCAGCGGGCGAATCTTCATGGCCATAGTTCTGGTACCTCCTGGGTTAGCAGTGATGGACCCGAGCGTTGGGCTCCTGCAGAATGCATCCGCATCATGACTCTCTGGACCTTAGCACTCAACAAAAGCGAGTGCTAATATAGCCGCGCTCTCCAGGGGCGGCAAGCGAAAAAGTCGGGAGACCTAAATGCCGAAAAGCATCTTGATTTCGAGAGGTTTGTCTCCGGAGGCGCTGACGCTCATCCCCAAGGACGTGACCGTCGATCTGAACGGCCACGAGCTGGCCTTGAGCCCTCAGGAGCTTCGCAGCCGGCTGCGCGGCAAGGCAGGCCTCATCTGCCAGATCACCGACACGATCGACGACGAGGTCCTCGCCACGCCGGGTCTGAAGGTCGTCTCGAACATCGCCGTCGGCTACAACAACATCGACGTCGCGGCCGCCAAGCGGCGCGGCGTCACGGTCACGAACACGCCCGACGTCCTCACCGAGACCACCGCCGACTTCGCGTGGACATTGCTGATGGCCACGGCGCGGCGCGTGGTCGAAGCGGACCGCTACGCGCGCTCAGGGCAGTGGACGTCGTGGAAGTGGGATCTGCTCTGGGGCGCCGACGTCCACGGCAAGACGCTCGGGGTGATCGGCTTCGGCCGCATCGGCCGGGCCGTGGCGCGCCGCGCGCACGGCTTCAACATGCGCGTGCTCTATCACGACACGCATCGCGTGTCGCCGGACGTCGAGCGCGAGCTCAACGCGACGTACGTCGACCAGGCCACGCTCCTGCGCGACGCCGACTTCGTCACGCTCCACGTGCTCCTCTCCGCGGACACGCAGCATCTGATCGACGAGCGGGCGCTGCGGGGCATGAAGAAGACGGCGATCCTCGTGAACGCCGCGCGCGGGCCGATCGTGGACGAGGCAGCGCTGGCGCGCGCCCTTCGCGAGAAGTGGATCGCGGCCGCGGGGCTCGATGTCTTCGAGGAGGAGCCCAAGATCCATCCCGAGCTTCTGCCGCTGACGAACGTCGTGATGGCCCCTCACATCGCGAGCGCATCGCTCGAGACGCGCGTCGCGATGTCGACGCTCGCCGTGCAGAACTGCCTCGCCGTCCTCGACGGCAAGGCGGCGTTAACGCCGGTCAGCTAGGGCACTCGCGGAGGGCCGGGATTCACTCCCGGCCCGGAGCGCAGGGGGATCGGGCGGGCGTCTCGCACCCCCATGTGGATCACATCCCAGCCGGCGCTCGAGGCGCGCGAGCCGGTACGTGAACGCGTCGAGGATCCGGCCCGGCGCGCCCGCGTCGGTCGCGAGGTCCAGCGCGCGGGTGACGATGCGGCGCGCGGCGGCGAGGTCCCGCGCGCGATGCTCGTGGAACTTCGCGAGCTCCTCCCACGGCCGCGGATCGAACGTGGTCGTCCCGCCGGAGGCGGGCCTGTGGACCGTCGCCCTCTCCCACAGCGCGCGCGCCGCGGCCCAGCGTGCGCGCCGCTTCTCCCACCGCGCGAGTCGAAGCCGCACGAGCTGCGCGAGCGCACCGTCCAGGCCGGCCGCGAGCGCGGCCTCGTAGCACGCGCAGGCGCGCTCGACGTCGCTCCGCTCCCAGAGCCGCCCGACCCCCGCGTGCTCCTCGGGACGGAGCGGCACCGCCCCGTCGAGCGCGCGGGTCAGCCATCCGAGCACCCCGACCAGCGCGAGGACGTCGTGACGGTTGTGCGCGAGCACGTCGCGGAGCGGCACGGCGTTGCGCCGGCGCAGGAACTGGAAGTAGAGCGACGGGATCGCGGAGCCCGGCACGTCGCGTTCGCGCTCGACCCCGAGGACGCGCTGCTCGAGCGTGGCGAGGCGGCAGTCGTCGAGCCATGCCCCCCACACGCGACGCGAGGGGTGCATCAGGTCGAGATGAGGCAGCGCGCCGGGCCACCGGCGACGCTGCAGGATGAAGCGCGTCTCGAGCAGGGGGACGTCGAAGCCGCCGCCGTTGAACGTCACGATGCCGCTGGCGCCGGCGAGGCGGGGAGCGAGCGCCGCGACCAACGCCGGCTCCTCGTCGAGGTCGCGCATGAAGAACTGCGTGAGGCGCAGATGGTCGCCGTCGATCCGCGCGAGGCCGACGAGGAACGCGTACGTCCCGGTGCCACCGGCGAGCCCGGTGGTCTCGGTGTCGAGGAACACGAGCCCGCGCGGATCGACCTGCGCGCCGACGTTCGGAGACAGGAGCGCGAGCGTGGCGGGCGCGACGGTCGTGATCTCGCCGAGGCGCACGGCGCCGTAGGACGCGGCGAGCGCGACGTCGTGCTGCACGGCCAGGATCGAGCCCGCGTCGGTTTCCAGCACCTCGCCGCCGAGCACGGTCTCGACGCGCCCGGGAGCGGGGCGCGGCGGCCGCGCGCCTTCGATGCGACGGATCACGCGGCGCAGGTCGTCGAGCGTGGGCACGACGGTCAGGACGCGAGCAGCGCGAGGATCGCGGCGGCCGTCGCCTTCGCCCGGCGTCCGACCTCGTTCACCGGACCGACGCACGACGGGCACCCCCACGCGCACGGGCACGCGCGCAGCGTCGCGCTCGCGTGCTGGACCAGCTCCGGCAGCACTTCGAAGAGCCGCTCGGCGAGACCGATGCCGCCCGCATGGGAGTCGTAGAGATAGATCGTCGGCTGGAACGTGTCCGCGTCGAGCAGGCGGCGGCGCGCGGACTCGCGCGTCGCGACGGTCGTCCCGGCTTCGGCCGGCGTCGTGTCACCGAGCCACGAGCCGAGATCGCGGACGTCGCAGAGCAGGAAGATCGGCGCGAGGTGGTGCAGGAGGTGCGTGACCCCGCGCAGGCCGTCGAGGAGCTCCTCGCGCGAGGGGCTCACGCGCGCGAGCGCCGCCGGGGGAACCGTCAGCCACACGCTCGTCGTCTGCATCTCCTGCTGCGGCAGCTCGACCTCGCCGGAGCCGACGTTCTCGAGCGTCGTCATCTTGATCTTCTTGAAGCCGACGACCTTCTCCGCCACGAGCACCTCGCCCTGCTCCGCGAGGAACGAGGGCCGCGGCCGATCCTCGAGCCGGCGCAGGATCCAGACGCCCTTCGCGCTGACGGCGTCGGTGAAGTAGTCGACGTGCACGCGCTTGACGTACGCGACCTTCTCCTCGTCCTCGCGGAAGTGGAGCTCCTGGACCTCGTAGGGATCGCTCTCGACGAGGTAGATCGCCTTGGGATAGATCGTGGCGAACGCGCTGCCCCAGTCGACCTCGGCGATGATCTGCCGCCGCTTGGTCTGCCTCTCGTCGCGCGCGGTCGTGTCGATCACGAGGAAGTTGTCCGTCGTGACCGTGCGCAGCGAGATGTGATCGGCCGGATAGGTCTCGTTCGCCCAGTGCCACCGGGAGCCGGCGCGATGCAGCACCCCTTCGTCCTCGAGCGCCGCGAGCTCGCGCTTCACGTCGCGCTCGCCGAAGCGCTCGCCGTCCTGGAACGGGAGCTCGAACGTCGCGCACTTCAGGTGGTTCACGAGGATGAACGGGTTGTCCGGATTGATCCGCGCGTGCTCCGGGCTCGCGCCGAAGAGATAGTCGGGGTGGCTCATCATGAATTGATCGAGCGGCGCGCTGCTCGCCACGAGGATGGCGGCCGACCGCTCGCTGCGGCGGCCGGCGCGGCCCGCTTGCTGCCACAACGAGGCGATCGTCCCCGGATAGCCGGCGAGAACCGCGGCGTCGAGATGCCCGATGTCGACGCCGAGCTCGAGCGCGTTCGTCGACACGACCCCGAGGACGTCGCCGACGCGCAATCCCTGTTCGACCGCGCGGCGGCGCGTCGGCAGGTAGCCGCCGCGGTACCCGCGCACGATGCCGCTGTCCCCGGTCTTGTCGGCGACCCCGGCCTTGATCGCGGTGAGCAGCACCTCCGTCGACAGCCGGCTCTGCGCGAAGACGATCGTCGGGATGCGCTCGCGGAGGAATCGCAGCGCGAGGTGCGCGGTCTCGCCGAGGTACGGCGCGCGGATGCCGAGCTCCGGATTGACGACGGGCGGGTTGTAGCAGATGAAGAGCTTGTCGCCGGTCGGCGCCCCGCTCTCGGTGATCTCCTCGACGGGCGCGCCGATGATCGCGCTCGCGTGCTCGCCGGGATTCGCGACCGTGGCCGACGCCATGATGAACTGCGGATCCGACCCGTAGTGCCGGCAGATGCGCCGCAGGCGCCTGAGGAGGTTCGCGACGTGGCTGCCGAAGACACCGCGATAGGCGTGCAGCTCGTCGATCACGACGAAGCGGAGGCTCTGGAAGAGCGTCGCCCACTTCGTGTGGTGCGGCAGGATCCCCGAGTGCAGCATGTCGGGGTTCGTGAGCACGAGGTTCGCGCGCGCGCGCACCGCGCGCCGCGCGTCCTGCGGCGTGTCGCCGTCGTACGTGAACATCTTCAGCTCGGGCAGCTGCTTCGCGAGCTGCTCGAGCTCCGCGAGCTGGTCCTGCGCGAGCGCCTTCGTCGGGAACAGGTAGAGGACGCGCGCGTCGGGCTGCTGGACGAGCGCCTGCAGAACCGGCAGGTTGTAGCAGAGCGTCTTGCCGGAGGCGGTCGGCGTGACGACGACGACGTGCTCGCCCTTTTCCACGAGCTCCCAGGCGCGCGCCTGGTGCGAATAGAGCGCCGTGATCCCGCGGGCGCGCAGCGCTTCACCGAGTCGCGGATCGAGCGACGCGGGAAACGGCGCTTCGACGGCGGCGCGCGCGGGAAAGTGGCGCGTGGCGGTGATGCAGGCGCCGGTCGATCGCGACACCAGGATGTCGTCGAGGACCTGGCCCAGCATCGCGGGCACTCTATCACGTCATCTGTATAGTGTCGCAGGAATGCGTCGTCTGACGATCTTCCTCTTATGGGTCGCCACCTTGGGCGGAGCCGGCCTCCTCGCGCTCGACCTGGCCGCCGGGGTCGGCGCCGGGGTGCTCTGGGTCTCCGTCCCGGCCGCCGCCGTGGCCCTCGTCCTCGCGCGGCGGCGGGCGAAGCCTAGACCTTGAGCCGCGGATCCAGCGTATCGCGCAGGCCGTCGCCGAAGAGGTTGATGCCGAGCACGGTCACGAGGATCGCGAGGCCCGGGAACGTCGCGAGCCACCAGGCCGTGGAGATGTAGACGCGGCCGTCGGCGAGCATCCCGCCCCACGTCGGCGTCGGCGGCTGCACGCCGAGCCCGAGGAACGAGAGCGCGGACTCGATCACGATCACGCGCGCCATGTCGAGCGTGGCGACGACGAGCCACGGCGTGAACGCGTTCGGCAGGATGTGGCGCAGCACCACGCGGCCGTCGCGGCTCCCCAGCGCCTGCGCGGCCTGCACGAACTCGCGCTCGCGGAGCGAGAAGACGGCGGCGCGCACCACGCGCGCGTAGACCACCCAGCTCGACACGCCGATGACGATGATGATCGTCTGCAGGCTGGCCCCGAGCACGCCGATCACGGCGATCGCGAGCAGGATGAACGGGAACGCGAGCTGGATGTCGGCCAGCCGCATCAGGACGTCGTCGATCCAGCCGCCGAAGTATCCGCCGGTGAGTCCCGCCAGCATGCCGAGCAACCCGGAGATCACGACGGCCGCGAAGCCGACCAGCAGCGCCGGCTGCGCGCCGTAGATCACCCGCGCGAGCAGGTCGCGGCCGAGATGATCGGTGCCGAGCGGATGGAGGCGGCCCGCCGCGTCGCGCGCGCCGGGCGCCTTGAGGCGCTGCGTGATGTCCTGCTCGATCGGATCGAACGGCGTGAGCAAGGGCGCGGCGACGGACGTCACGATCACGAGCGCAACGACGACGAGTCCGAAGAGCGCCGTGCGCCGGCGCGCCAGCCGCCCGAGGAACGTGATCCAGTCGTTGAGCTCGCGGGCGCCCGGGCGCTCGAGCGCCCGCC
>Ga0194128_10000995_pt1 | contig 50430 bp, 44 predicted proteins | sample TA2KigCa65mmetaG_FD_148650 | JGI IMG/M metagenome (GOLD analysis project Ga0194128, IMG submission 148650) | Freshwater microbial communities from Lake Tanganyika, Tanzania - TA2015037 Kigoma Deep Cast 65m | ecosystem: Environmental > Aquatic > Freshwater > Lake | place: Tanzania: Lake...
AGGCTCCATGCCAAGACCATTTAGTGACTACAAATCAACATTACGCAACATCGCCCTCGGGGCAAAACTGCTTGAGAATCAATGCGGATCGGCGCGGAGGGGGGCTGGGAGGCGCGGGAACTTCAGGCTAAACGGGCCGATGGAAAGACGTAGAACCAACCGGAGCGGTCGTCGTAGACGAACGACGCGTCTTTCAGCATGCGGTCTTCGACCGCCAGGATCGGGTTCTGCAACTGCGCCCAATCGATGAAGGGGTTGCCGCGATCGGAATCGCTGCAAGCCACGCCAAGTAGGAGGAGCGACCCGAACGCGACCCGTTGGTGCAAGCTCACGGGCGGAGATCGTACACCTGCGTTTTCGACGCGAGCAAGTGCGACACGCACGCGTAGCTGGCAGCTCATCGAGCAGATGATCGACTCGGCGGAGTAGCTTCTTCGCCGCGCAGCTCGCGCCGCGCCGCTTCGAGATGCTCGCGCGCCGCTGCCGCCTCCGGCGGCAGCCTCTTCCGGAGGAGCTTCGGCGGCCGCTCGGGCCAGCCCGCCGCGTCGAAGAAGCGGCCGTCGCTCTGCAAGCGGAAGCGGCCGTCGGAGAGGAACCATCCCTCGCCGAACTGAACGTACGCCCATTCGCGCCGCTTCGCGGGGTCCTGCCCGCGAAGCGCTCCCGCGAAGCTCCGTCCGTCGGTCGTCGAGGGCTCCGGCGGCGCCGCGCCCGCGAGCTCGAGCAAGGTCGGAAGGAAGTCGGTGAAGTCGACCAGGCTCGAAGCGACGGCGCCCTCGCGCACGGCCGGACCGCGGACGAGGAGCGGAACCACGGCGCCGGATTCGTCGAGATGAAACTTCCCGCCCGGGATCCTTCGGCCGCCGCGCAACACCGCCGTTCTCGAGTCCGTCCCGTTGTCGGACGTGACGAGCAGGAACGTGCGATCGGCGAGGCCGAGCCGCTCGACCTCGGCCCAGAGGCGGCCGACGGTCGCGTCTGCGTAGGCGACCTGCTCGCGGTTGTCGGTGAATCCCTCGGGCTTGCCGCGGAGCCGCGCCTCCTCGGCGGAGCGAGCGGTCGCCGGCGTCGGCACGAACGGCCGATGCGCGAGGATCATCGGGTAATACACGAACCACGGCCGGTCCCGGTTCTGCTCGATGAACTCGAGGACGAAGTCGGTGAACGAGTCGGGTCCGTACACGTCGGGCCGCGCGAGATCGTCGCGGGCCACGCCATTCTCGAGGATGCTCGGCGACCAGTAGCGCCCCTTCGCGCTCGTCTGCCGCCAGAGGCGATAGGTGTCGAAGCCGAGCTCGTGCGGGTGCGAGCGCATCGAATCGAGCGGAGCGAGGTGCCACTTGCCCGCGACAGCCGTGGCGTAGCCGGCCTCGCGCAACGACCGCGCGACGCTCGGCAGCGCCGGGGAGAGCGCGGTCTTCGGCTCCGCTTCGGAGCCGCCGAGCTGCGACCAGCCGCTGCGGAACGGGTACTGTCCGGTGATCAGCTCGGCCCGGCTCGGCACGCACATCGGCGTCGCGAACGCGCGCTCGAAGCGGACGCCGCGCCCGGCGAGCGCGTCGAGATTCGGCGTCTCGTAGTGCTCTCCGCCATAGGAGCGAAGCCCTTCGACGCCGAGATCGTCGATGACGACGAGCAAGAGGTTCGGCTGCGGAGCCGGCGTCGACGTCGTGCACGCAGCCGCCGCGAGGAAGACGGCCGCGAGAAGCGCGAAGGCTCGCAAAGGATGCTCGAATTCCGCTGCGCGCGGGCTCGCAGCGGGAGCAGTCGCCGCCTCGCGAGGCGCGAAGCTCATGCGCCGGCTTAGCAGGATCCTCGGGTTTCGAGGAAGAGGCTCACCACCGCGCGCCCGACTCGGAAGGCCGGACGCGCGGCGGAAAGGCCTCTGGTCTCAGAGTCTGTGAATCAATCCCCTCCCGTCGCCGGAAGGCCGATGCATCCCCGCCTCGACCTTCCGGCTCGGTCCGGGGATTGACTCACAAACTCTCAGCCGCCGTGGTGCGAGTGATCCGACTGCGAGTCCGCGACCGCGGCCGCGTGGTTCATGTGCGAGGTCGCGCAGCCCGAGACGTGCGGCAACGCGGGACCGCTGTAGAGCGACCGTCCGTTCTCGTCGACATCGTAGAGCCCGCCGGCCGCGGACTCGAGGCCCTCCGCACGGCTCACCGCGCTCGGATCGACGTACGCGGCACCGAAGAGGTTGAACATCTCGTTCTCGGTGCTCTCGCCGCCGGTGATGCGGCAGGCGTCGCACCAGCCGTCGCCGGCTCCGGGGGACGTGTCGCACGCGGCGTCGTCACCGACGCCGTTGCACGGCGCGCCGATCTTGCCCTCGTTCACGCAAGCGACCGGCTTGCAGATGCCGAGCTGCTCGCCGTTCCGGATCGGCTCCGGCAAGCGCGAGTAGCGCGTCACGAGCTCCACGTCGGGCGAGCCGTCCTCCTTGACGCCGTTGTTGAAGAGGCCGCAGTAGCGGAGCGTCCGCTCCTTCGGATCGGCCGAGTCGAAGGCGAGCGGCGGATCGTACCGCTGCCGCACCGGGTCGTTGTAGATGAAGCTCTCGTAGACGCGCGTCCCGTCCGGCAGATCGATCGTGAACTCCTTGCCGTGCTTGTGCGTGTGCGACGTCAGCTCGAAGAGCCGCGCGCCCTGCGGCAGCACGTGATCGCCGCAAACGCGCTCCGTCGTGAACGGAGGGGCCTTCGGCGCGAAGATCAGATGCGCGTCGAAGATGCTGTTGACGGTGAAGCGCTGGTCGGTCGCATAGAGGTAGTTGATGCGGCCGTTCATCATCGTGTCCTCGCCGGTCAGATTGAACGCGTGCGAGTTCCAGTAGATGACGCCCTTCGCCGGGAGCTGCGCGAAGACGCCGTCATAGAAGACCTGGTGCGCCTGCGCCTGCTGCGCGCCGCCGACCGGGATCGACGGCCCGTTGCCCGGGCCGAAGCCGATGCACGCGAAGGACGGATCCTGGATCTCGCTGATGCACTGCCCGGAGCCGCAAGAGCCGAGGTCCTTCGGATCGCAAGCGGCGCCGGCTTCGTCGCCGCCCGCGCACGTCCACTGCCCGAAGTCGGGCGCGTTCACGTCGATGCCCTCGGGACGGAAGTTCTCGGTCGGGTAATAGAGGATCAGATGGTGGCTCTGCGGATCCTGCCGCAGGTCGAAGCCCTTGAAGCGGAACCAGCCGCCGCTCGGGTCCATGAACTCGTCGGGAACCTGATCCGTCACGTCGTAGTACGTCGCGAAGCAGATCTCGCGCTCCGTGCCCGCCCGGAGCGGCCACTGCGGAAGCACGAGCTGGAACCCCTCGTTCTCCGCCGGCGGATCGAGCGGCTCGATCGTGATCGGCTTCGGCTCGGGCAGACACGCGTCGAGGAGACCTTCCGTTCCGCCGACCGTGCCGGTCTCGGGAGCGCCCGCGTAGATCCACAAGCGCACCGCCTCGAGCTCTCCTGCGGAGAGCGGCGGAAGACCGTTCGGCATCGGCGCTCCGTTGATCTCGACGGATCCCGGCTCCGTCGCCGCTGCGAGCTTCAGCCAGAGGTAGCTCCGCGTGCGGTCGCCCGGAGTGACGAGCGGCTTCGAGCTTCCGACGGACGGCTTCTCGAAGAGGTTGTCGTAGGCGACCTCCGGCCGGAGATCGAGACCGCCCTGCGCGCTCGAGCCGTGGCAGACGTCCTGCGTGCAACCCTTCTTCTCGAAGATCGCGTCCTGGATCGCCTCGAAGGTGCCTTCGTACGCGGTGCCCGCGTCGCACTCCGCGGGCGGCTCGGGCGGAGGCTCGTTCGGCGCGCCACCGGTGCTGGAGCCGCCGCCACCGCCGCAGGCCCAGAGCCCGGCGCAGCCGATCGCGAGGAGCATTCGCGCGTATCCCGTGGTCCTCATGAGACGATCCTCCACCTTTGGTTCTCCCTCGCGTTTGCGGCTCCCGTAAAGGCAGGTCCAGGCTGCTTCGGCCCTCCGGACGATCCGGCGCGGTGAACGGTCCGGGGCGACGAAGGTCGACGTGCGGCCGGTGCCGTCCCCGGCGCTTCAGAAGGGAAGCCCGCCTGCCGATGCATCCCGAATGGACGACGACCCGCGTCAGACCGCCCTCCGGAACCACACGCCTCCGAAGACTCCGAGCGGAATCTGCGCTTGGCAATCGCGCGCTCGTGAGGGCTGCGTCGCGGCGTCGCTGGTGCTTGCCGGGACGCTCCTCGTCGCTGTCTCGTCGCCAGCGAGCGCAGCGCCCGTGTGCCGCGACGAGGTCTGGGTCTCTCCGAACGGCGACGACGCGGGCCGCGGCGATCGCACGTCTCCCTTCCGAACGCTCGCGCGTGCGCGCGATGCGATTCGCAGCGACGAGCGCCGCGGCCGCTGCGAGCTCCGCGTGATGCTCCTCGGCGGCACGCATCGGCTCGACGAGACGCTCGTGCTCGACGCGCGCGACTCGGGCGCGCGCGGAGCCGACGTCGTCTACCGTGCGGCCCCCGGTGCGACCGTCGTCGTGTCCGGTGGAATCCGCGTCGAGGGCTGGGAGCCGTACGACGCGAATCTCGGCATCCATCGCGCGTGGGTCGGCCCGAGTCGTTCCCGGCAGCTCTACGTGGACGGCCTTCGCGCCGTGCGAGCGCGCTCCGAGCCGTACCCGCCGGAGTGGAGCCGCACCGACCGCGGCTACCGATTCATCGGGCAAGACGTGCCGGTGCCGACGTGGACGACACCGACGGACCTCGAGGCCGTCACGACGACGCAGTGGAAGATGATGCGCTGCCCCGTCGGGTCGGTCGCTGGTCGCGATCTCGTGATGGTCCAGCCGTGCTGGAAGAACGCGAACGTCTTCCCGCCGCCGTGGAACTTCCAGCTCCTCGCCTGGCTCGAGAACGCGTACGAGCTCCTCGACGAGCCGGGCGAGTGGTACCTCGACTCCGCCTCGGGCTGGCTCTACTACATCCCTCGCCGCGGCGAGGACCTCGACGAGGCCGACGTGGAGCTGTCGCTCCTCGAGACGTTGATCGAAGGGCGCGGAGAGCTCGAGAGCCCCATCACGAACCTCCGCTTCGAAGGGCTCACCTTCGCCTACGCGACGTGGCTCGGCCCGAGCGGCCCGAACGGGTACGCCGCCGACCAGAGCGGCTTCCTTCTCGTCGGCGAAGGCCACGAGCCGAACGTGACCGGCCACGACGAGAACGTGACGCGGACACCCGGAAACGTGGCCTTCCGCTTCGCGCGCGAGATCCAGCTCCTCGGCAACCGCTTCGTCCACCTCGGCGGCGTCGGGCTCGACTTCGACACCGGGAGTCAAGACAACACGATCTTCGACAACGTCTTCGAGGACATCTTCCTCGGCCGCGCTCCAGATCGGCGGCGTCGACGAGCGCGACCACCATCCGGACCACGCCGGGCAGGTCACGCGCGACAATCTCGTCTCGAACAACCTCATCCGGAGCGCCGGGCGCGACTACTACGACGCGGCCGGCATCTTCGTCGGGTTCACGACGCGAACGGTGATCGAGCACAACGATATCGGCGACCTCCCGTGGTCGGGCATCGCCATCGGCTGGGGCTGGGGCCTGTACGATCCGGGGAGCTTTCCCGGCATCCCGGGCGCCGTGAGCGGGCAATGGGGCACCTACGACACGCCGACCACGAGCCTCGGAAACGAGATCGTGAACAATCGGATCCAGGACTACGTCCAGGAGCTCTGGGACGGCGGTGCGATCTACAGCAACGGGCAGCAGGGCACGTCGCTCGAGGACGGCGAGCTCATCGCGGGCAACGTCGCTTCCGGCAAGCGTCCCGAAGCGGGCAGCAACACCTTCTACACCGACGGCGGCAGCCGCTACGTCACCCTCTTCGAGAACGTGTCGTACGACAACCCCGTCGGGGTGACGGACCTCGGGCCGTGCGGGTTGCCGAGCTCGTTGGCGCTGTGCTGGGTCCGGCTGCCGTACGGCAGCGACAGCGGCGGCTGCAGGCCGTACGGCGACCTGCACTTCCAATCGAACTACTTTCTCGACCCGATCTTCTACGACTTCGTATGTCCATATCCGCCCTACCCGGTCGACGTGACGCGCACGGACGACCAGGTGATCAGCGGCCCCTGGGACGTGCCGGAGCGGATCCTACGCGAGGCGGGACGTCAGTGGTCCGGGCGGAGGTTCGATCCCCGAGCGCAGCTCGCCGACACCGGGCCTTCCTCGAGCTCGGCCGGCGGCAGGGAGCGCATCTCCGAGCCCGGACGAAAACGGCTCGCCTCGCGGTAGCAGCGGGCTTTTCCTCCCCGGACGATCGAGCCGACCGAAAAGGCCGCTGAGAGGATCCTGTCGACAGGCACGCACCCGGGCGATAGTCACGGAGGCGAGCCCGCGCGTCCGTTTCGACGCGCGACGAAGGAGCCCCTCATGCACGACCTCGTAGTCCGCAACGGCACGGTAGTGGACGGCACCGGAGCGCCCCGGAAGTCCGTGGACGTCGCGATCGACGGCGGCCGGATCTCGGCGGTCGGAGAGGTCTCGGCGCGCGGACGGCGCGAGATCGACGCGAGCGATCTCCTCGTCACTCCCGGCTGGGTCGACGTCCACACGCACTACGACGGCCAGGTCACGTGGGATCCAATCCTCGCGCCGTCGAGCTGGCACGGCGTCACGACGCTCGTCATGGGCAATTGCGGCGTCGGCTTCGCACCGCGTCGTCCCGGCGAGGAGGACTTCCTCATCGAGCTCATGGAGGGCGTCGAGGACATCCCCGGCACGGCGCTCCACGAGGGCATCGACTGGCGCTGGGAGACCTTCCCCGAGTATCTCGACGCGCTCGAGCGGATGCCGCGCGTCCTCGACGTCGCGGCGCAGGTGCCGCACTGCGCGATCCGCGCCTACGTGCTGCGCGAGCGCGCACACGACGTGGAGCTCAGCGAAGCGGAGATCGCCGAGATGTCCCGCTTGACGCGCGAGGCGCTCGCCGCGGGTGCGATCGGGTTCTCGACGTCGCGGACCTTCCTGCATCGCTCGAAGCACGGCCTCGTTCCGGGAACCCACTCGACGCCCGAGGAGCTGCTCGGCATCGGCCGCGCGCTCGGCGAAGCGGGGCACGGCGTCTTCGAGATGGTCGCGGATCTCCAGGGCCAGGAGCCGGACCTCTCGTGGATGAAGGAGTTCTGCGAGACGACCGGCCGCGTCCTCACGTTCGCGATCGCGCAGACCGCGCTCCAGCCGCACGCCTGGCGGGAAACGCTCGCCCAGGTCGAGAAGCTCGCCGCGCGAGGGATGAAGATCGTTCCGCAGGTGCCGTCGCGCCCGACGGGAATGCTGTTCGGCCTGCAGAGCTCGTTCCATCCGTTCTTCTTCCATCCGACGTATGCCCGCGAGCTGGCTTCGCTTCCGCTTGCGGAGCGCGTCGCGCGCCTGCGCGAGTCGTCGGTCCGCGCGAAGATCCTTTCCGAGCAGCTGCAACACGAGAACCCGATGGTGCGCGTCATCGCGTCCAACTGGGCGCAGATGTTCCCGCTCGGCGATCCGCCCGACTACGAGCCGACGCCGGACCAGAGCCTCGCCGCGATCGCGTCCCGCGAGGGCCGCCGGCCCGAGGAGGTCGCCTACGATCTCCTCCTCGAGGGCGAGGGAAAGCGTTTCCTGTTCGCGCCGCTCGCGAACTACGTCGACTGCAACTTCGACGCGTTGCGCGAGATGATGATGCACCCGAACACCGTGCAGGGGCTCTCGGACGGCGGTGCGCACTGCGGCCTCATCTGCGACGCGAGCATGCCGACGTTCCTCCTGACACACTGGGTCCGCGACCGGACGCGCGGAGAGCGCATTCCGCTCGAGCAGGCCGTGCGCCTCCAGACGGGCAACACGGCAGCGGTCTACGGCTTCGCGGATCGAGGCACCCTGCAGGTCGGCAAGAAGGCCGACGTCAACCTGATCGACTTCGATCGGCTCCACCTGCACGCGCCGGAGATGGTCTTCGATCTGCCGGCCCAGGGGCGCCGCCTGATCCAACGCGTCGACGGGTACCGCGCGACGATCGTCGCCGGCGAGGTCACCTTCGAGGACGGTGAGGCCACGGGCGCGCTGCCCGGGAAGCTGGTCCGCGCCTCGTAGCGCCGACTCTCACCCGCCCGGTCCCCGCAGATCGTCTCATCCCGCGGGAGAGCTGCGTCCGGCCAAGGCCGGCGTGCGCCCGTCCGGGCGTGGCCCGAGCCCCGTCGTACAAATTTTGGTCAGACCGGCTGCGGGCCCGTTAGGCGAACGGAAGTAAGGGGTCACCCGCACCTCCGCCCCGATCACTCGCGGATCGGCCCGTTGCGTCGTCCTCGATTGACAGGGGTTTCGACGAATCCCTGCGGCCCAACGACAAGCTTCGCGCATGGGGCAAACCCCTACCCTCCGCGATCGAGCGCATTCGCGAAGCGTAGGCGATCACGCATTTCCCTAATGACACTTTTCATTGACGCCCCGACGAAGTCTTGATTGAGACAAGCCTCCTTCACGCACCACGTCTCCAGACTGCACCACTTCGATAGCCGGCACCTTCACGGGCCGGTCACGCACGGCACCAGGCGACCTCTCGCAACGAGGGGCCGCTCCGTTCCCATTCCAGAGACCTTCGGTTCCGCTTGCGCACGCACCGTAGCGCTGAGGTGCAGCGCACCCATTGCGCCCGCAGCGCGACGCACGACGACGAAGTCCGCGACATCGACCGGAAAGGAGGAGCGAAGCCCGCCCGACTGCGCACCACACTGCCGCTTCAGCCCAACCAGACGATCGTCAATCCAGACGACAATCGATTGCTTAGGAGAGGGGAACAATGAATCGAAAGATGATCGCTCAATTGAGCCTATCGGCGATCATCAGCTTCGCGTGGATCGGTCTCGACGCCGGCAATTCGACCGCCTGCGAACCGACGGGCGGACCGAAGTTCGGCCCGGGAGAATGCATCGACTCGACCTTCGGATGGACCGGCCCTTGCCGTGAGTACATCGATGGCGTCCCCGAGGCGCTCGCGCGATTCAACGTCGAGCGCGGCAAAGGGGCCGACCGTAGCCGGATCATCGACTACATCGAGTTCAAGCTGTTCGTGATTCCGACGATGGGGATGCCGTACGAGAAGAGCATCGTCCTCAAGCGCTCGAACGCGTCCTGCACGACGGCAGCCGCCAACTTGTGCATGGAAGACTGGCTCGTGAAGGGCAAGGGCAACGACCCGACCGTCCGAGCGACGTCTCTCGACGGCATCAACGCCAAGCTGACCGACAAGACCGGTGCTGAGTTCTGGCTGTATTACACGTGGATGTGCCCGAACATTCCGTTGATTGCGAAGGATGGTGATCAGGTGATGCTGGAGATCTACTATGCGACGGTCGATCCGGGCGGAGCTCCTGCGTCGTGCCGGTATCTCGAGGGACGGCAGCCCGACATCTTCCAGATCGTGCCGCCGGATCTGATGATCTGTCCGTGACACGCGGGCGGAGCGACTGACCTCCGCTGCGGCGGGCTGCGGGCGGGCCGGAGCACGACTCCGGCTCGCCCGCCTCGATCAACGGCCCGCGAGCAGAAACTTCCCGTTTCCCGCCGCCACCGGGCGGTCGCGCTGCTCCTGCCAGGCGACGACGTGGACGTGGGCGATCCGGCGGCCGAGCTTGAAGATGTCGGCGCGAGCCCGGGTCGTTCGCGGCCCGGCGGAGCGAAGGTAGTCGATGCTGAAATTGATCGGCTTCGGAACGTCCTGGATGCCGTCCGCGTCCATCAAGCGCAGGATCGCCGTCAGCTCCAGGAAGGCACCGAGCACGCCGCCGTGAATTGCAGGAAGGCGCGCGTTGCCGACGATATCGTCGCGAAACCGCAGCAGGCACTCGAAGCCTTCCTCCCCGGGCTCGATCTCGACGCCGAGGAGCCGCGCGTAGGGTATCGCGTCGACGAGGCGGCTCACGACTTGGCGGCCTCGTCGGCGATCAATCGGCCGAAGGGCGCTCCGCCCTGGTTCGCTCCGACCATGAACGTGCCGAGGCAGCCCGCGAAGGGATCGTCCGGGCTCCGCTCCCACGCCGTCGCGCGGACGAAGGCGACGTTGCGCGTGAGCTTGTAGCATTCCGAGCGCGCGAAGAGGTCGCAGCCCGGTTCGGCCGCACGGAGGTAGTCGACGCGAAGATCGATCGTCGCGACCGCGGCGAGCTCCTCCATCGCGCAAGCGACCGCGAGCCCCGAAGCCTGGTCGATCAGCGTCGTGATGACGCCGCCGAAGACGACGCGGCGTACCGGATCGCCGATCAGCTCGTCGTGGTAGGGCAGCGTCAGGACCGCCATGCCCGGACCGGTCTCCACGACGCGCATGCGGAGCCGCCGCGCGTGCGGCGTGTACTGCGTCATGTCCGCCCGGCCCGGACCGAAGAAGGGCTGCAGCGCGTATCGGCGTTCCTCGGGCATGCGGCTCTCGAGGAGCTTCGAGTCCGCGGGCGAGCGAGTCAAGGCGGCGACTCCGAGGTCACTCTGGGAGAACGGCGCGCCGCTTGATAGCGTCCGAGCCCCGCGGCCCGCCGGGGCCTCGGGCATCGACGCGGCGCGCCGCTCGGAGGACAGCCCATGCGATCTCCTTCTCGAATGTTCGTGACGGCTTCGGCCATTGCTCTCCTCGTCGCCTGCGGTGCCGAGGAGAAGCCGCCCGCACCGGCGAGCGAAAGCGCGAGCGAGAGCTCCGAGCCCGACGCGAACGGCTTCACCGCACCCACGGCCGAGACGGCGCAGTCGAACGCGAAGTTCGGCGAGGGCCTTCTCGACTACGCCGAGCAGACGGACTTCGACGAGGCGAAGCAGGGGCTGATCGCGAGCGATCCAACGGTCCGCATCACCCTCGCGGACGGCGAGGTCTGGAGCCCCGAGCTCTTCTCGTTCGTCCAGGGCGAAGCGCCGGCGAGCGTCAATCCGAGCCTCTGGCGGCAGGCGAAGCTGAACGGCAACCACGGGCTCTTCCAGGTCGCCGAGGGCATCTACCAGGTGCGCGGCTACGACGTCTCGAACATGACGTGGATCCGCGGCAAGACCGGTTGGATCATCGTCGATCCGCTGACCAGCGTGCAGTCCGCGACCGCCGCGGTCGGGCTCGCGCGGAAGCACCTCGGGAACGATCCCGTGACCGCCGTGATCTTCACGCACAGCCACATCGACCACTTCGCGGGCGTCAGCGCGGTCCTTCCCGAAGACCCGATCCCCGTGGTCGCACCGGCCCACTTCGTCGAGGAGGTGACGAGCGAGAACATCTTTGCCGGAACCGCGATGAGCCGGCGCGCGACCTACCAGTTCGGGGCCGGACTCCCGTATGGACCACGAAGCTACGTCGACACCGGTCTCGGCAAGCAGCCGGCAGCGGCGGACATCGCCTTCGCGCTCCCGACCGACTACGTCGACCGAACGCCGCAGGAGATGGAGCTCGACGGCGTCCGGTTCACCTTCCAGCACGTGCCGAACTCCGAGGCACCGGCGGAGCTCGCGTTCTACCTGCCGGATCACAAGGCCTACTGCGGCGCGGAGATCGTCAACCGGACGATGCACAACCTCTACACGCTCCGGGGCGCGAAGGTCCGCGACGCCTACAAGTGGAGCGACTACATCGACGACGCGGTCCGGCTCTTCGGCGGCGACATGCAGATCGTCTTCATGAGCCACACCTGGCCCGCCTTCGGACACGATCGCGCGATCGCGTTCCTGAAGGGTCAGCGCGACACGTACCGCTTCATCCACGATCAGACGCTCCGCCTGGCGAACCAGGGCTTCACGCCGCGCGAGATCTCCGAGCAGCTCGAGCTGCCTCCCGGCCTCGCGAAGAACTTCTCGAACCGCGGCTACTACGGGACGCTCCGGCACAACGCGAAGGCCGTCTATCAGTTCTATTTCGGCTGGTACGACGGCAATCCGGCGAACTTGAATCCATGGCCGCCCGTCGAGCTCGGCAAGCGGTACGTCGAAGCGCTCGGCGGCGCGGCGGCCGTCAAGCAGAAGGCGCAGGCGGCATTCGACGCCGGCGACTACCGCTGGGCCGCGACGCTCCTCGATCACCTCGTCTTCGCCGACGAGACCGACACCGAGGCGCGCGCGCTCCTCGCCCGCACGTACGACCAGCTCGGCTACCAGGCGGAGAGCGGCGTCTGGCGCGCGGTGTACTTGAGCGGAGCGAACGAGCTCCGCCACGGCGTCGTCCCGAGCGGCTTCGACGCCGCGCGCGCGACCGCGATCCTCGACCAGGTCCCGCTGCACCTCTTCTTCTCCGCGATGGCGACGCGCGTGAACGCCGCCGAGGCCGCCGACCAGGAGCCCGTGACGCTCAACTTCGTCTTCACCGACGTGAACGAGACGCACGTGCTCGAGCTCTCGAACGGCGTCCTTCTCCATCGGCGCGCCGAAGCCGATCCAAACGCGGCCGCGACCGTCAACCTGACGCGCGATCTGTTCCTCCGCCTCGGGACGGGCAAGGCCGGCATCCGCGACCTGATCTTCTCGGGCGACTTCGACGTCGACGGGAGCCGCATGGCGGTGCTCTCGTTCTTCTCGCTGATGGAGCCGCTGAACCCGGACTTCCCGATCGTCACGCCCTGAGCTCACGGCCGCGCGGCGACGAAGCCGATCTCCAGGACGCTGCGTCACGCGCGAGGTGGAGACGACGTCGCAGACGGTCGGCCAGGCGAACACGAAGAAGAAGGGCGACAAGAAGGACACGCAGTACGTCCAGACCACGACGACGAACACCGAGGAGATCAAGTCGCTCCGCGGTACTCTGATCAAGTACACGCCCTGACAGCGCCGCGATCCCCTGCTAGCTGCATCCCATGAGATTCGGAATCCAGCTCGGGATCGGATTGGGCGACATCGCGCGGCTCCGCGACCTCGCACAGATGGTCGAGGACCTCGGCTACGACGTGATCTATTTCCCGGATCACCTCGTGCTCGAGGGCCCGGAGCGCCAGCGCGTCGACGCGCCGTCGTTCGACTCGATGGCGATGGCGACGATCGTCGCGACGGCGACGAAGCGCGTCCGCATCGGCCACATGGTGCTCTGCAACCTGTTCCGCCACCCGGCGATGACGGCGCAGAGCCTCGCGACGCTGGATCACCTGTCGAAGGGGCGCGCGCTCGCCGGGCTCGGCACGGGCTGGACCGAAACGGAGTTCCGCATGACCGGCATTCCGTTTCCGCCGATCGGCGAGCGGCTCCGCATGCTCGACGAGTCGCTGACCTGCATCCGCGGTCTGTGGGGCGAGGCGCCCTTCACGCACGCGGGCGAGTTCTTCCGTTTCGAGGCCGCGGACATCCTGCCGCGGAGCGTGCAGAAGCCGCATCCGCCGATCGTCCTCGGCGGCGGCGGCAAGGGCCTCCTCCGCGTCGCCGCGAAGCACGCCGACGTGCTGAACCTGATCGCCGACGTCGGGAAGCAGGGCTACATCTCGATGGAGGGCGCGGCGAAGCTCGGCGACGACGTCTTCCGCGGCAAGATCGACTTCGTGCGCGCCGAGGCAGCGAAGCTCGGGCGCGATCCGAATTCGATCGAGATCAGCAACTTCGCCTTCACGATGGTGATGTCCGACACCGCGGAGGCCTCGAAGGGCGTGCGCGAGGCCGTCGCCTCGTTCGTGAAGACGACTCCCGACGCGGCCGCGCGCGCGCCGATGGCGCTCCTCGGGACGCCCGAGGAGATGATCATGGAGGTCCGCCGCCGCCAGAAGAACTGGGACGTCCGCGAGCTCGTCTTCCAGTTCTCGGACGAGGGCGTCGTCAAGCGGTTCGCGAGAGAGGTGATGCCGGCGCTCCGGACCTGAGCGTCGCCGAGCCACGGACGACCCGCGACGTCGACCTTGCCGTCGCCGTCGAATCCGACCGGGAAGCGGAGCGGCTCGTCCGCGCTCTGCTGGGTCTGCAGTATCGGATTGCGGGCCAGCGCAGGCCGCGTGCCCGTAGAGGACCCCGCTCAGGCTCAGAGCGCTTGCTTCTCGAGCTCCGCAGGCGGGCGACTCTCGCCTCTCTCGCTCTCGCGAGCGGCAAAGCGTTCGAGCAGGACCGAACGCGAGGGCCCGAGGACGACCTTCTCGCGCTCCTCACGCCGCGCGTACACCTCGAGAACGCGCTGCATCACGACCGGGTTCTTCATCAGGTCGCCGGGCGGATCGAGCAGATGGAGCGTCCGGAGAAACGTACGCAGCACGACGAGGTCCTCGCGAAGCGCGGGCAGGAGTCCGTCCTTGATCAGCGAGCGGACGAACGCCTTCGGATTCTGCGAGCCGTCGGGGTTCGTCGTGTGGAACGGATCGTCGCCCCGCTGCTGCGCCTCGGCGACCTCGATCGCGTCCGCGTCCTGCGCGACCTGGAGCAAGTACCACGGAACGATCTCCCGATCGATGCGCGCGTCGTACGCGAGCGCGAGCGTGCGCGGCTCGTCGCCGGTCGCATCGAGGCAATCGGCGAGCGCGAACGCCGCCGTCCACGCGTGCGAGCAACCGCGCCCGACGATCGGATTCGTGTGGATCAGCGAGTCCCCCACCGCCACGAACCCGAGAGCGAGCGGCTCCCCGTCTTCGACGAGCCAGCGCCGCGTGTTGGTCAGGTTCGCCATTCCGTGGACGTCGGAGACCGGCTCGGAGACCTCCGGCGAGGTCCACTCGGCCGCAAGCGGTACGGCGGCGACGGCGGTCTCGAAGCCGAGCGGCTGGCGCAGGAGCCGCCGCATCTCGACGTCGGTCGGCGAAGCCGCGAGCGTGATCGAGAAGACGCGCGAGTCGCCCGCGAAGATCCCGACCTTCAAGTACCCGAGGTCCGCGCCGATGATGCCGCCGTCGAAGGAAGGCGGCTCGACGCCGTCGAGCAGGCGGTAGAACCGCGACGTGTAGAAGATCCCGCAGGGGCTCGAAGCCTCGCGCACCGCTCGCGTCCCGATCTCGGGAAGCCAGCGGTAGAGCTCCGAGCGCCGTCCCGAGGCGTCGACGACGAGGTCGCCCGAGACGAGCTCCGGGGCCGCGTCGCCCTTCGCGTCGACGGCCCACACGCCCTTCACCCAGGGAAGGCCGCTTGCGGGATCGCGCTCCGCGTGGAGACGCTCGACCGCGACGCCGTCGCGAAAGTCGACGAGGCCCGTGTCGAGCACGTGGCGGCGCAGGATCCACTCGAAGGTGATGCGCCGGCACGCGAGAGCGACGATGTCCTCGTCGCCCTCCTCGAGCACGGGATCCGTGAAGAGCTCGCGTGCGCGCTCGGTGAAGCGTAGCTCCCCGGCTCCGCACGCGAGAAGCTTTTCGAGCAGCTCCGGTGCGTGGTCGCGGATCAGATTGCGCAGACGTGCGAGCAGCGCGTGCGAGTGCCGGGTCTGCGGCGCACCGCGACGCTTCCAGCGCGCGAACGCCTCGTCGTGGCTCGCGGGGAGCGGCGTCGCGTCCGCTTCGAGGATCGTCACGCGGTGGCCGCGGCCCGAGAGAGCGAGCGCGACTCCCAGTCCCGCGATCGAACCGCCGATCACGACGACGTGCTTGGAGGACATCTCGCTCACGACTCCGCGTCGCCGCCGCGATTCAAACCCGAGAACGTGAGCTGGAGGAACTGCCGGTTGATCTCCGCGGGCGTCAAGTCGTCCTTGCGGAAGACCTGGCCGCTGACGATCGCGCCCGCGGTCGCGAGGAAGGACGCCGCGGCGAGACGCGCGTCGATTCGATCGCTGAACTCGCCGCGCTCCTGTCCGCGAAGTAGGATCTCGGCGACGAGCCTCGGCAGGGCGTCGTCGCGCGAAGCCGGCGAGAGGGCCTCCGGGCTCGCGAAGAACTCGCCGATCATCGCGGTCATGATCTCGGCCTGCGCGACGAGCTCGACCGACATCCGCTCGACGAGAGCACGGAGCTCGTCGCGCGCCGACCCGCGCGGCTCGCGGAGCGAAGCGCCGAACTCCTCCGCGACGCGACGGTTGAACTCGTGGAGCAGCGCGGCCTTGCTCGGGAAGTGGAAGAAGAAGGTGCCGCGGCCGACGTCCGCCTCGCGGCAGATGTCGGCGATGGTCACGGAGGCGAAGCCCGAGCGCGCGAAGAGGCTCATCGCGGCCTCGTAGATCTCCCTCCGGGTCCGCTCCTTCTTCCGGTCGCGACGGGAAGTCGCCGTCGCCGCTTCGACTTCGAGCATCGTGCGAGCTTACTCCGAGATTGGATTTGTGTCCAATCTCGGAATCGAGTAACTCAGGCTGGGCTCGGAAGATTCTCGGGAACTCGCATGAACGACTCGACGATCCGCCATCGCCAGCTCCAGGTCGGCGACCTTTCGATGCACGTCGCCGAGGCCGGCGAAGGCCCGCTGGTGCTCCTCTGCCACGGCTTTCCGGAGTGCTGGTACTCGTGGCGGCATCAGCTCGTGGCGCTCGCGGCGGCCGGCTACCACGCCGTCGCACCGGACATGCGCGGCTACGGGAAGAGCGACGCGCCGGCGGCGGTCGAGTCGTACACGATGATGCACCTCGTCGGGGACATGACCGGCCTTCTCGCGGCGCTCGGCGAGTCGCAGGCGGTCATCGTCGGACACGACTGGGGCTCGCTCGTCGCGTGGAGCGCGGCTCTCCTCCGCCCGGATCGCTTCCGCGCCGTCGTCGGCATGAGCGTTCCGTTCCTACCTCGCCTGCCCGTCCGGCCGACGACGATGATGAAGGCGCTCGCCGGCGACCGCTTTCTCTACATCCTCTACTTCCAGGAGCCGGGGACAGCGGAGGCCGAGCTCGATCCGCGCGCCCGCGAGATGATGCGCGGCATGCTCTTCACCGCCTCCGGCTCGATCGACGCGAGCCACTACAAGAAGGCCGCGAACCTCCCGAAGACCGCGAAGTTCCTCGACGCGATGGCGCAGCCCGACCGGCTTCCCGCGTGGCTCCGCGAGGAAGACCTCGAGGTCTACGTCGCGGAGTTCGAGCGCACCGGCTTTCGCGGCGGCCTCAACTGGTATCGCAACTTCGATCGCAACTGGGAGCTGCTCGCGCCGTTCGCCGACCTCCGCATCCGCGTGCCGGCTCTCTTCGTCGGAGGACTCCGCGACGCCGTCGTGACGGGCCCCGAGCTCGCCGGCGAAAGTCCGACCGTGCAGATGCTCGGCGCCTTCTGCGACGACCTGAGAGGCAAGGTCCTGCTCGAGGGCATCGGCCACTGGAACCAGCAGGAAGCGCCGGAGCAGACGAACGCGGCGTTGCTCGAGTTCCTCGGCGGACTGGACCGGAAAGGCTGAGCGATGGAGCTCTCGTCGCGACGCGACGAGGCGCCGGTCCGCGACATGCCGGGAGCGGGCATGCGGTACGTCCGGAGCGCGAGCGGCGTGGACACGGTGATCGTCAATGGCGAGCTCGCCTGGTCGGCGGAGGCGGGCTACACCGAAACGCGCCCGGGAGTGATCGCGACGGTCCGCTGATGCGCTGGCGGAGCTCCGGCGACCCGCCTACAGTGCGCCGCGTGGTGGTGGCGCGGGAGTTCGATCGGAAGTTCGGCGAGGATCTGCTGCGAAGCCTTCCGGCATCGCCCGCCGTCTACCTCTTCCGCGACGAGAAGGGGAAGGTCCTCTACGTCGGGAAGGCGAAGGACGTTCGCCGGCGTCTCTCCGGCTACCGGAACGCTTCTCGCCGCAAGGCGCATCGGAAGATGCGCACGCTCGTCAAGAAGGCGAGCTCGGTCGAGGTCCGCGTGCAGGAGACGGAGCGCGCGGCGCTCCTCGAAGAGAACGCGCTGATTCGCGAGCTGCGTCCGCGGTACAACGTCGACGGCAGCTACAGCTTCCTCTATCCCTCGATCGGCGTCGGCGAGCGCGCGGGACAAGTGCTGCTCTGCTTCACCACGCGCGTCGAGAGCTGGGACGGTCTCGGGTTTCGCTGGTACGGAAGCTTTCGCTCCCGTCTCCGCGCGAAGGACGCCTTCGACGCGCTGATCGATCTCGTCACGCGCCTCGGCCACCGCGAGCCGCGCACCCGGATGCCGGAGCTGCCGCGAGCGCGCGGCGCGCGCGTCGTCGGCGTGCGGCGGCTCGAGCCGGGCCACGTCTCCTCGCTGCACCGCTTCCTCGGCGGTGAGTCGCGAGACGCGCTCCGCGAGATCTCCCTCGCCCTCCTCGAGAAGCCCGCCGCCCGCCGCGACGCCAGCGAGGTCCAGGAAGCCCTCGAGCGCCTCGCCGCCTTCTACGAGACCGACCTCGCGAAGCTCCGGAGTGCGCTCGGGCAGCTCGGACGCGAGATCGCGTTCGTCCCGCAGCAGGAGCGCGACGCCCTCTTCATCGAGACCCGCCCGCTCTGAGCCTGCGCGCCCGCTTCAGATTGCCGCGAGGCGCGCGCGTTCCACGTCCGCGCCGAAGGTCTTCGCGGCGAGGAAAAAGTGCAGGCCCGCCCAGACGAGCACGAGCGAGCCGGCGAGCAGCGCGTAGCCGATCGAAGCGGCCCCATACTCCGGTGCGAGCGCGTCGCTCAGCGCTCCGGTGGCGGCGGGACCAACGCCGAGACCGACGATGTTGGTCGCGAAGAGCAACACCGCGGAAGCAGTCGCGCGCATCCGGAGCGGCGCGAGGAACTGCACGGCTGCGAACGTCGGCGCCTGGCACATCATGCCGACGAACATCGAGGCGGCGAGCGCCGCGAGGGCGACCGCCTGGTCCGTCGTCGTGAAGATGACGAACGCGAACGGGAGGCCCGAAGCGATCGTGATCGCCGGCAGCCACAAGCGGCTCCGGATCTCGCGAAGCGCCCACGCGTCGCCGAGGACGCCTCCGAGGTAGTTGCCGACGGCGCCGACCACGCCGACGACGAGCGCGAGCCACGCCCCGGCCTCGGCGGTGCCCATCCCGTGCGCCCGGATCAGGAATGCAGGTGCCCAGGTCAAGACGGAGTACGCGCTGAACGCATTGAGCGCGGCGCCCGCCGCGACGTGGCGAAAGGACGGCGTCTCCCAGAGGTAGCGCATCGCCTCGGTGAGCGAAGGTGCCGGCCCGCCCGAGGCCTCGAGGCCTTCGGAGAGGCCCCGCGGCGGCTCGCGCAGCGTCCACACGACGACGAGCGACAGCGCGAGCCCCGGCGCTCCGGCAATGAGGAACGCCATCCGCCAGCCGACCGTCTCGTCGAGCCAGCCGCCGACGAGAAAGCCGAGCAGCAAGCCGAACGGCACGCCGAGGGCGAACACCGCGAGCGCGGTCGCGCGCCGCTCGGGCGGGAAGTAGTCGGAGATCAGGGAATGCGCGGGCGGGCTCCCGCCGGCCTCGCCGATGCCGACGCCGATCCGGTAGAGGAACAGCGACTCGAACCGCGCCGCGGTGCCGCAGAGCACGGTCATCGCGCTCCACAGGGCGAGGCAGACTGCGATCACTCCCTTTCGCGAGACGCGGTCGGCGAGCCGCGCGATCGGGATGCCGAGCGTCGCGTAGAAGAGGCCGAAGGCCGTGCCGGACAGGAGACCGAGCTGGACGTCGGTCAGCTGCAGATCTCGCTTGATCGACTGGAGAAGGATCGCGAGGATCTGGCGATCGAAGAAGTTGACGACGTAGACCGCGCAGAGGATCCCGAGCGCCCAGCGCAGATACGTCGCGTCGTAGACGGGATCCGCCGCTTCGGATCCCGTGGACCGCGCGAGGTCGTTCGAGGCCTTCACTCCTTCGAGAAGAGCGCGTTCCCGAGGAGAAGCACGACGCCGACGCTGATGAAGGAGTCCGCGACGTTGAACGCCGGCCAGTGCCAGTCGTCCCAGTAGACGTCGAGGAAGTCGATCACCTCGCCGTACGCGAGACGGTCGATCAGGTTGCCGACCGCGCCGCCGAGCACGAACGCGCACGCGAGGAGGACGGTGCGCTGCGTACGCGGCGTCTGGTGCACGAAGTAGAGGATCGCGCCGCCTGCCACGATCGCCACGACGACGAAGAAGGGGATCCGGATCGCCTCCGGCAGGTCCGCGAGCATGCTGAACGCGGCGCCCGTGTTCCGCACGTAGGTCAGGTCGAACCAGCCGTCGAAGATCGGGATCGACTGGTGCAGCCGCATGTCCGCCGCGACCCAGAGCTTCGTGACCTGGTCCAGGATGACGATCAGGATCGCGATCACGGCGACGAAGACGTACTTCGCTCCCTCGCCGCCCGAGGAAACCGATCCCTCGGCGGCCTGCGCATCGCGCGAAGCCCCGCGCGCGGCCGGGTTCGTCGTCGACCTCGTCGCGCCGTCGCTCACGACTGCGCCTCGAAGCCGGATTGCCGCAGCACGCCGGCGCAGCGCCCGCACGCGCCGGGGTACGACGGATCGACGCCGACGTCCTCGCGATAGATCCAGCAGCGCTCGCACTTCTCGCCGCTCGCGCGGTCGACGCCGACGCGAAGTCCCGGGAGGACGGTGCTCTCGACGTGTCCGTTTCCGTCGAGCGAGACCTGCGAGACGATGAAGAGCTCCGGCAGCGCGGACAGCGTCTCCTCGAGAAGCCGGGCCGTGTCGCCTTCCGCACCGAGAGAGATGCGAGCCTCGAGCGACTGCTTGATCCGCCCTTGCTTGCGCTCCTCCTCGATCGCCTTCGTCACGGCCGAGCGCACCTCCAGCAGCTCGTCGAAGCGTGCCGCGAGCGACTCGTCGATCCAGCCGCTCTCCGGCTTCGGGAACGGCTCGAGCAGCACGCTCTCGGGATCGCCGGCGCGCCGCGGAATCGCGGCCCAGACGTCCTCGGCGAGGAACGTCAGGATCGGCGCCATCATCCCGGCGAGGCCGCGCACGATCTCCCACATCACGGTCTGCGCGGCGCGGCGCCCCGGATCGTCGGCGAATCCGCAGTAGCAGCGATCCTTCGCGACGTCGAGGTAGACCGCGGAGAGGTCGACCGCGCAGTAGTTGTTCAGGAGGTGGTAGACGGCGTGGAACTCGTACGCGTCGTACGCCTCGCGCGCGCGCGTCTCGACGCGCGCCAGACGATCGAGCGCCCAGCGATCGAGCGCCGGCAGGTCCGCATGAACGACGGCGTGCTTCGCCGGATCGAAGTCGCCGAGATTGCCGAGGAGGAACCGCGCGGTGTTGCGCATCCGCCGATACGCCTCGACGCAGTGCGAGAGGATCTCCTTCGAGATGCGCACGTCGCCGCGGTAGTCCTCGGCGGCGGCCCAGAGACGCAGCACGTCCGCGCCGAGGTCTTTCAGGAGCGTCTCCGGCGCGATCACGTTGCCGAGCGACTTCGACATCTTCCGGCCCTGCCCGTCGAGCACGAAGCCGTGCGTCAAGCAGGAAACGAACGGCGAGACGCCGCGCGTCGCGACCGACGTGAGAAGCGAGGTCTGGAACCAGCCGCGGTGCTGGTCCGAGCCTTCCGAGTAGAGGTCCGCGGGCGCGCGCAGGTCCGCGCGCGCCTCCATCACCGCGGCGTGGCTGACGCCCGAGTCGAACCAGACGTCGAGGATGTCCGTCTCCTTTCGGAACGAGGAGCCGCCGCACGAGCAGCGGTATCCCTCCGGCAGGAGCTCCGCGGCGGAACGCGCGAACCACGCGTCCGAGCCCTCGCGCTCGACGATCGCCGCGACGTGCTCCGTCAAGTCGGAATCCAGGTGCGCCTCGCCGCAGCCCTCGCAGAAGAACGCGGTGATCGGCACGCCCCAGACGCGCTGGCGCGAGATGCACCAGTCCGGCCGCTTCTCGACCATGCCGCGGATCCGCTCGCGTCCCCACGCCGGGATCCAGACGACGCCGTCGATCGCCTCGAGCGCCTTCTCGCGGAGCGAGCTCGCTTCCATCGAGACGAACCACTGCTCGGTCGCGCGGAAGAGGAGCGGGTTCTTGCAGCGCCAGCAGTGCGGATAGCTGTGCTCGAGCGTCGATCGCGCGAGGAGAGCGCCGGCGCCCTCGAGGATCGAGATCACCTCGCCGTCCGCGTCGAAGACGCGCTTCCCCGTGAGCTCCGGGACCTCCGCGGTGAAGCGGCCCGAGCCGTCGACGGGCGAGTAGACGTCGAGCCCGTAGCGGAGGCCGATCTCGTGATCTTCCTGCCCGTGGCCCGGCGCGGTGTGCACGACGCCGGTTCCGGTCTCGAGGGTCACGTGCTCGCCGAGGACGACGGGAACCTTCCGGTCGATCCACGGATGCCGGAACAGCGCGCCCTCGAGGCGCTGCGCCGAAAAGCGGATCCGCGGCGCGCGAGCGCGCTCCGAGAGGCCGGTCGCTGCGAGAAGCGCCTCGACGCGACCCGCGGCGACGATCAGCACGTCCTCGCCGATCGAGAGGCCGACGTACTCGAGCTCCGGATGGAGCGAGAGCGCCAGGTTCGCGGGCAGCGTCCACGGAGTCGTGGTCCAGGCGACCATCGCGACGTGTGCGGGATCATGGCCCGCGAGCGCGTCGGCCCCCTCGTCCGCCGCCGCGGCCACGCGCGCGAGGTCCGCGACCGGGAAGCGGACGTAGATGCTCTGCGAGCGCTTCTCCTCGTACTCGACCTCGGCCTCGGCCAGCGCGGTCGCGCAGGAAGCGCACCAGTACACCGGCTTCTTCTTCCGGTAGAGCGCTCCGCCGCTCGCGAGGCGGCCGAGCTCCCGGATCTCCTGCGCTTCGTATCGGGGATCGAGCGTCAGGTACGGATTCTCCCAGTCGCCGACGACGCCGAGCCGCCGGACCTCCGCGCGCTGGATGTCGACGAACCGGCGCGCGTACGCGTCGCAGAGCCGTCGTACCTCGACCGTCGACATCGCGGCCTTCTTCTGGCGGCCGACTTCCTTCTCGACCTCGAGCTCGATCGGAAGGCCGTGGCAGTCCCAGCCCGGGATGTAGGGCGCGCGGAAGCCGGCGACGTGCTTGTACTTGACGACGACGTCCTTCAGAACGCGGTCGAGGACGTGTCCGATGTGGGCGTGCCCGTTCGCGTACGGCGGCCCGTCGTGCAGCACGAAGAGCGGTGCTTCGCGCCGCGCCTCGAGCATGCGGTGGTACAGGTCCATCCCGTCCCAGCGCGCAAGCTGCTCCGGCTCGCGCGTGGTGGCGTTCGCCCGCATGGGAAAGCTCGTGCTCGGCAGGTTGAGCGACGCCCGGTAGTCCATTGGGAGCGGGTACCAACCCGAAAACGCAGTTTCAAATTGACGCGTGCGCGCTTGGACACGCGGACACGCGCCGTGCGCCCGCGCAGAGCGCGACTCGGATCAGGAAGGGCCGGGCTCGACGTCGACGGGAACCCGCCACTCGTCGCGCAGCCAGTCGAGGAAGTCGCCGTTCCGGAGCATCTCCGGATCGGACAGCGCGGTCTCGAGGACGACGCCGTAGATCAGCTCGCGCGCTTCCTGGCGGTCGATCGTGCCGAGATGCTCCTTCAGCCCCTCGTCGTCCTCGAAGCGCTCGTCCGCTTCCTCGACGAGGTTGCGGTAGCGCTTGCGGCCGAGCGCCGCGGCGACGTCGGCGATCTCCTCGATCTCCTCGTCGGTCACGTCGCGATTGGACGTGACGACGTACTCGATCAAAGCGACGAGAGCGAGCTGTTCATCGTGCGTGAGGTCGCGGAGCTCCAAGTCGTTCCCCTCTCGAGATCGCCCGCGCCGCTCAGCGACGCTCGATCCTCCGCTCGCGCGGCACGCGCCGCTCCACGCGAGCGGGCTTCCATTCGTTCAGGTCCAGCGACCACAAGCGGCGAACGCCGAAGAAGTAGCAGCACTGCTCGCTGTCGAGGTCGTTGTTGAACGTGCGCTGCAGCCCGTCTTCCCAGAGGAGTCGTACCAGGCAGGTTCCGCCGGGCACGATCGACGTGCGCTCCTCGACGACGGCGCCTTCGCCCCACTCCTCGTGGTGCAGATGCGTCACGCGGTCACCGAGCCGCAAGTAGATCCGCTTGTCCTTGGTCCCATACTCCATCGGGCGCTCCAACGGTGGTAGCGCAGTCCTTCCGATCTAGGAAGAGTTGACAAAGCGACGGCGAGCGGACTCTACACCGCGCTGCCGCCGTCCGGAGCGACCTCGATCCGGCCCTCGCGCACTACGACGGGGACGATGGGACGGCCGCCGGTGAGCTTCAAGAGCTCGTTCATCGCCTGCGGAGCGCGCGTGAGGTTGACCTCGTCGATCGTGTCACCGGCGGCGCGAAGCCGCTCGCGCAAGCGATCGCAGTGCTCGCATCCGTCCCGCGTATACAGGGTCGCACGCGGCATGCGGCTCGGACCCTCAGCCTCCTTCGGAGGACGCAGCCGCGCGTGCGCGCGCGGGCGGGGTCGCAGGCGTGGAAGGCGCCTCGACGACCCGTCGCGGCGCGGGAGCGCCTTCCGCGATACGCTCGCGACGCCGGCGGCGCCAAGCGCCTCGGACGTGCAGCCAGGCGTTCGAGCAAAGGAGGTAGGCGAAGACGAACGGCGTCAGCACGGCTCCGGCGCCGTGCGCGCCGACGCCGAAGTGACGCGCGAGATCGCCGACGCGGAAGACGTTGATCGGGAAGTGATCCAGGCTGTCGTTGAACGCGACGATGCTCCGCCCGCGCAGCAGGAACGGCAGGGTGCGGAGCCCCTGCGCTCCGCCGCGCGAGAGCTGCATCACGATCACGTCGAACGACCTCTGCCTGAGGCCGCGAACGATCGCAGCGCGCTCCTCCCAGCGCACGACGGTCACCTCGTCCGCGCGAAGAGCCGTGGCGAGCGCCGCGTCCTCGCCGCGCAGGAGCACCGTGACGCGCGCGCCGGGAAAGAGATCCGCGAGCCGCTTGAGGACGCCCGACACGAGCCGCGTCGCACCCGTGTGCACGACGACGATGCTCCCCGTGGGGCCGTATCGCAGGCGGCGAAGGTACGCGAGCGGGCTAGGCATCGTGGTGCTCCGGAGTGCCGGTGCCGTTCCAACCATACGCGTCGAAGAGGCGCTTCGCGATGGCCGGCCAGTCATATCTCTCCTCTGCGAAGCGACGCGCGCGCGCGACGAGAGCACGCCGCCGCGAAGCGTCGCGCAGGAGCGAGGCGACCGCCTCCGCGAACGCTTCGGGCTCGTCCGCGATCGCGATCTCGCCGCCCGCGGCGCCGAGTCCCTCTGCTCCCACGGACGTGGAGACGACGGGACAGCCGCTCGCCATCGCTTCGAGGATCTTGAGCCGCGTCCCCGAGCCGCGCCGGATCGGCGCGATGAAGACGGTCGCGCGGCGGTAGTGCGAGGCCGTCTCCGGCACCATGCCGGCGACCTCGATGCCGGGATCGCGTGCGGCGAGATCCGTGATCGTCGGCGGCGGGTACGCGCCGACGACGCGGAAGCGCGCCTCCGGAACGCGAGCGCGGATCTTCGGCAGGATCTCGTCGACGAAGTAGAGGACCGCCTCGACGTTCGGCTCGTGGCGGAAGAAGCCGACGAAGAGGATCGTCGCGGGCTCCGCCTCGTCCGGCGCGTACGGGAAGTCGCGGCAGGACACGCCGTTCGGGACGACGACGATCGGCTCCGGGTCGACGAAGCGTGCGAGCGTGTCGCGATCGGTATCGCTCATCGTCAGCACGCGATCCGCGGCCTCGACCGCGCGCACCTCGTGGCGCAGCGTGCGGAGCCCGTCGAACCAGAGCCCGGCGCGGCGCCACGCGGAAGTCTCGCCCTGTCGCGCACGCGCCGCCGCAACGAACGTGATGTCGTGCTCGACGAGCACGCGCAGCATTCCGCGGCACGGCGGCGGCAGGTACTGCGCCATGTGCGTGTACTCGACCTGCACGACGTCGAAGTCGCGTTTCTCGAGCCAGGTCTCGATCACCTCGAACATCCGCGGCGAGAAGAAGCCCTGCGTCGAGACCGGCGAGAGCGGCCCGCCCGCACCGTGCAGGTCGCGCGGCAGGACCACGACGTCGCGGCAGAGGTCCTTCAGCACGGCGAGGCTCGCGGAGGTCACCTCGGCCGGCGTGTCCGCGAACGAGATCAAGGTCACGTCGCAGCGCTCGCGCATCTCGCGAATCAGGTTCAGCATGCGCACGGCGCCACCGTGCACCGCCGGGACCGGACTGTACGGCGAGACGACGAGCACCTGCGGACGCTCGACCCCGCGGCGCTCGTCGGGATGGAAGCGCGCGCGATAGACGTGGCGGTAGCGCGAAAGGTTCAGGATCTCCTCGTCCCCGAGGACGCGCGGGATCGCGCGCTCGCGCCGGCGCGCACGCAACGTCGTCGGAATCTGCCGGACGAGCCCGGAAACCGACATCGCCGCGGCGCGCGTCCCCTCCTGCCGTCGCACGCGATGCGGCAAGAGGACGAGGCCGGCGAGGTGACGTCCGAGAAGCCGCCACGAATCGGTGTTCTTCCAGAGGAGTGCCGCGAGGTTCTTGACGAAGAACGAGTGGATCCGCGCCTCGCTCCAGATCCGTCGCGTCGTGCCCCGATGCTTGTGGTGGACGCGGCTTCGCGGCGCGAGGAGCGAGGCCCAGCCGCGCTTCCACGCGCGGTAGCCCAGGTCGACGTCCTCGATGTAGACCGGCGAGAAGACCGCCTCGTCGAAGCCGCCGAGAGCGAGAAAGCGCGAGCGATCGTACGCGGAGGCGCCGCCGCCCGCGAAGAAGATCGGATACGTCTTGTCCTCGTCGAAGCGATCGAGGTGGAAGAGCCGGACGAGGCCGCGGCGCAGCGTCGCGTGCACCTTGCCCGTCTCCCAGCGCGGCCGGTTCGGATCGATGAAGTCGATCTGGCACGAGACGCCGAAGACGCTCGGCTCCTCTCCGAACACGTCGAGAAGCGGCTGCACGAAGTCCGGCTCGACGACCATGTCGTTGTTCAAGAAGATGAGGACCGGGTTGCGCGCCTCGAGCGCGCCGCGGTTCGTCGCTCCGGCGAAGCCCTCGTTGCGGTCGAGCCCGACGAGCCGGATCGCGACCGGCGCCTCGGCCGCGAGCCGTGTCACCGCGTCGCGCGTGTCGTCCTCGCTCCCGTTGTCGACGACGAGGATCTCGTCCTCGGGATGCCCGTGCCGGCGCAGTGCTTCGACGAGAGGCGGGAGGCTCATGTCGAGGAGCTCGCGTCCGTTCCATGTCGGGATGACGACCGAGACGGGGTCGTCGGGACGGACGCTGCGCGCATCCCGCTCGTCGGCGGGCGCACTCGGCGCGCTCGGCGCCGGAAGGAGGTCGGCGAGCGCGAGCGCGATCCCGAGCACGGCCGCGACCGCCGCCGAGATCGCGGTCAGAACGAGCATCAGAACGAAGCTTCCGCCGCGCTTCACGAGACGGACGATCGTGCGCAAGCCGTCGCGGAGATCGCGTCCGAGGCCGCGCAGCGTGTTCGCACGTGCGACCTCTGCACGCGCCGCTTCGCGCGCCGCTTCGAGAAGGCGATCGTCGCGCTCCGCCGCGAGCGCTTCGGCGCGGCGCTCGGCCGCCTCCGCGCGCACCGACACGCGCGCAAGCGCGGCTCGGACACCCTCGAGATCCTCGATCGGCGGTCCGAGGTGCGGGCGGGACCGCTCCGCGCCCTCTCCCTCCGCGAGCGGCAGCGTCGCGTTGTGGAGGAAGAGGAACTCGTCCGTGCCGACCGGCATCGACTCGGAGACGCCCGCGACGAGGTAGCGGAGCAGGAACGCGAGGCCGTCGCCCTTCTCGGGCGCACCGTGCGCGCCCGCGCAGCGCCACACGCACACGCGGCCCCAAGACGCCTCCGCGCCGGGAGCGTGCGCGATGCGCAGGCGGAACGCGAACTCGCGGCCGCGCGAGCCCGCGATCGGACGGAACTCGAACCGCTGCCAGTCACAGTGCGGAAGCTGCGGCGCCGGTACGGCGACGCGCGCGAGCACGACCTCCTCCGGTGCGCCGTCGAGCGCGAGCAGCTCGAACACGAGCGTCGCGCCGTCGACCGGCGGCTCGACCCACATCAGGACGTCGACCTGGCAGAGGTGGTCGTACGTCGCGGTGAAGCGCTGCCACGGCGCGAACGTCGGACCGAGCGGCTCCGAGATGGCGCGCGCGTCGCTGACGAACGTCTCGGTGACGAGCGCCTGGTCCTTCGTCGGCACGGAGTCGCGCGTCGGCTCCGGCGAAGCGAACCACGCATCGCCCGCGCGGTCCGCGGCGTGGTGCGGATTCCGGCAGAACTCCGCGAGCGGCTCGATCACGCGCGCCCAGCGCAGGTCCCAGCGTGCGCTGACGACGCGCTCGGTGCGTCCTTCCGGATCGGGCTCGTCGAGCACCGCCTCGATCGCGTGCGCGACCGCCGCTTCGTCGCCCGGCGGCACGACGCCACCGAGACGCTTCTCCTCGACGAGCGACGAGAGCTCGTCCCCCTCCGTCAAGACCATCGGGCGCTCGCACCAGAGGTAGTCGAGGACGCGCGTGCGGAAGGCGAACTCCGATTCGACGCCGCGTCGATGCAGGCTGACGCCGACGTCCGCCTCGAGGATCCACTGGCCGCGCTCGTCGTACGGCACCCAGTCGACGAAGGTCACGCCGTCTTCGAGGATCCCGAGCTCCTTCGCGAGGGCGCGCGCCTCGCGCGCGACCTTCATCTCGCCGATCTCGGGATTCGGGTGACGCGCGCCGAGGATCAGCGTCTTGATCTCGGGACGGCGCGCGCGGAGCCGCGCCGTGGCGCGGACGAGCGTCAGCGGATCGAGCCAGTTCCACATCCCTCCGGCCCACAGGACGACGCGATCGTCGCGTCCGATGCCGGGAAGGACGCCCTTCACGACCGGGCTCGGCGCCGGCTTCGGCGTCACGTCGGAGACGCCGAAGGGGACGAGATCGAGGAGGCGCTCGAGCGAAGGATCGGCCTCGTAGTTCGCGCGGTTCACGCGTCCCGCCGCCGTCAGCATGCCGAGCCAGAAGCTCCGCTGCCGCGCGCTCGCGCACAGGAAGAAGTCGCCGTGGCGCAGGTGATGCTCGAGCCAGCGGAGCGCGAGGAGCGCTCGACCTCCCGAGCGATTGAAGTCCTCGCCGAATAGATCGAGGTTCGAGAGGACGAAGGGATCGTACAGATCGACGACGAGCGGCTTCTTCACCGCCGTCATCAGCTCGACGCGCCCGGACACGACGACGACGTCGGCGCGATCGACCCAGCCCGAGACGTCGCGCACGTCGGGCACGCAAGCGAGCTCGAGTCCCTCCTGCGGATGGATCGTGCTTCCCTCGGGCGCGACGAGCGTCACGCGAAGCCCGGCCTGCGCGAGCGCGCGCGACATCTCGAGCGCGCGGATCGCCGAGCCGGCCATGCGGTCGCCGAGCCGGTCCCAGGAGAGGACGAGGACGCTCATGGCGCTCCCACCGGTGCCGCGAACGTGCGGAACGCGAGGCTTCGTCCGGCGACGGCTTCGCCGCCGATCGTGAGCCCGCCCAGCTCGCTCGGCCCGTGCAAGAGGAGGATCTCGTTCCCGGGGACCGCCTCGGGCGCCCTCGCGCGCACCGACACCGTGCGGCCTGCGGAGTCGTCGAGCGGCTCGTCGAGCTCGACCGAGACGAAGTGGCGGTCGAGGAGATGCGCCGCGGGCACGCGGCGCGCGCCGAGCGTCGCTCCGCCCGCGTCGTGCACCGAGAGGAGGACGTCGTGGTCGTTCCGGCGCGCGTACGTTCCGACCAGCACGTCGACGCGCCGGAGCCCGTCGCGCGCGCACGTGAAGGTCTGCTCGATCTCGCGGCCCGGACGGAGCGGCCCGCCCGATTCCGCTTCGAGCTGGTACGCGTCGTACGGACACGCCGGCGGCTCGAGCGCGACCTCCGAGCCCTCGCCCGCCTCGAGGTCGAGCGGCGCGGGGAGCGGACCCTTGCTCCCGTTCCGGCGATCGGCCGCACGGTCGACGATCTCCGCGAGGACCGACACGAGGTCGTCCGCTTGGGCCGCTGCATCGTAGCGCGCGCGCACGTCGCGACGCGCGGCCGCGCCGAGCGCTTCGCGAAGCGGCGCGCTCTCGACGAGGCGCCGGAGCGACTCCTCCCACCCGCGTGCGTCGTCGCAGAGGAGCGCCGTCGCGCCCTCACGGCTCGCGCGCGAGAAGGCGGGCGCGTCGCTCGCGACCGTCGCGACGCCGACCGCCGCCGCTTCGAGGAGCTTCACCTCGCTCTTCGCGCGATTGAACGGTCTCGCCGTGTCGAGCGGAGCGAGGTTCACGTCGAGCGCGGCGAGGCGAGCCGGAAGATCGCTCCACGCGACCCGAGCGAAGCGCTCGACCCGACCGCCGGCTTCGAGGCGCGGACCAGGCTCGACCGGACCGCCGAGCACGAGCGACACGTGGTCGAACCGATCGAGGACGCGCTCGAGCGCCGGCGCGACGAGCGCGAGATCCGCGTCGTGCGTGTCCGTGCCGGAGAAGAACCCGAGGCGGATGCGGGCGTCCTGCTTCCGGTCGCACCGGGCGCGTTCACGACGTGTGGCCGCCTCGGAGAGCGCCAGGAGCGCCGAAGAGAGCCCGTTCGGCACGACGAAGGCGGGAAGCCCGAGCTCGCGCGCGGCCTCCGCGAGCTCCGGCGTGCTGCCGAGGAACGCGTCCGCGGTGGCGCAGCTTCGCGCGTACGCCTCGACGCTCGCGCGATAGCCGGCGGCGATCTGCGCGTCCGCGTGCTCGAGCGCCGGTGCTTCGCCGAGGAGATCGGGACGAAACACGAGGTCGTCGGCGGAGAAGACGACGGGAACGCGACCAAGACGCGCCTCGGCCACGACGGTCGCGACGACCGCGCCGAACGGAGCCCGGTTGAGGACGATCACGTCCGCGCGCCGCGCGGCGCGAACCGCGCGCACGTCGGAGTGGAAGAGCACGTCGGACGCGATGCCCGCGAGCGCGAGCCGCTCGACGAGGTTCCAGACGCGGTAGCGGAGCGGCGCTCCGTCGATCCCCGAGAGGAAGAGGACGCGCAGACCGCCGAGCCGGCGTCGCGCCGCAGCTCCCGATCGCGTCGCCGACTCTCGCGTCGCCGACTCTCGCTTCGCCGACTCTCGCTTCGCCGCTTCGCGCACGACCTCGCGGTACATCACCTCGCTCGCGAGCGCTTGCTCCCGCGGCGTGATCGTCCGGAGCGGATCGCGGCGCGCGCCCTCGCGGAGGCCTTGCAGCAGATCGCGATCACGAGCGAGCCGGCGCAGCGCCCCGGCGAGCGCTTCCGGCGAGCCCGCAGCGAAGACGAGCCCGTTCCGCCCGCTCTCGACGACCTCCTCGGGACCGCCGCAGTCCGAGGTCACCACGGGACAGCCTCGAGCGAGCGCCTCGCGTGCGACGAGCGAGAACGACTCGCGCATCAGGGACGGGATCACGACGACATCGGCCGACGCCACGACGTCGTCGATCTCGGCGGCCGGAAAAGGCGGATGGAGCTCGAGCCGCTTTCCGAGCCTCTCCGCCCACGGCGCGGCCTCCTCCGCGGACACGGCGCGGCAGTCGAGGACGAGCTCCGCCGCTTCCGCTTCGAGCGAAGCCACCGCTTCGAGCAGCACCGCGAGGCCCTTGGCGTGGTTCCCCGCGCCGCCGACGTAGAGGAAGCGAACCGGTCCGGCGGACGAGCGCACGACCTCGCGCGCGGGCGGCGGCAGCCCGTTCTCCTGCACGACGGCGTCCCGCACGAGGCCGTTCGCGACGAGGCTGTCGCGAAGAAACCTCGACGGCACGACGACGCGGGCAACGGACGCAAGCGCCGCTTCGAGGATCGCGCGACGCGCCGCGAAGTCGATCTCGTGGTGACCGGAGCAGCTCTCCGGGCGGACGCGCGCGGGGCAGATCGTGCCCTCGGGCGAGAGCCGGAAGAGGCACGGGCAGAGCCACCACCAGTCGTGCATCGTCACGACCGCTGGAACGCCCGCGTCCGCGGCGACGCCGAGAATCCCCGCGCCGATCCCTTGCAGACTGTGCACGTGCACGACGTCCGGCCGCGTCTCGGCGAGGAAGTCGGCGAAGACCGCGTTCGCGTCCGGGCTCCAGTGGCTCTCGGGCGACCAGGGATGGAGTGCGCCGCCGACGTTCACGCGCCAGACCGGACAAGCGCCGACGCGCTCGCGACGCACGGCACCGGTCGGCTCCGCGGCGGTCGCGCGGCCGCTCACGACGAAGCTCGTGTGACCGAGCGCGACGAGCTCCTCCGCGAGGCGCTGGCAGACGAGCGTCGCGCCGCCCTGGAACTCGGGCGCGTAGAGCGCCGTCACGTGCGCGATCCTCACGCCGCTTCCCGTGCGAGGGCGCGCGTCCACGGCGCGAAGCCTCGGAGCGCGAGCGGACCCGCAAGCGCTTCGCCGTTCGAGCGCGCGGCCGGAAGCGCCCCGTCGACACCGGTCGAGAGCCCGAACGACGCGGCATTCCCCGCACCGGCTCCCGTCGTCTCGAGAACGAGCGTGTACTCGTGTCGCGACGAGTCCGGGAGCGGCTCGAACTCGAACGAGGTCCACGCGCGATCCGGCAGCTCGGCGGCTCTCCACGACGTCTCGCGCAACGTGCATCCGTCCTCGCCGACGAGGCGAACGACGACCGTGTGCGAGAGCGCCTGACCGTAGGTGACGGCGTGCAGGTCGATGCGCTCGAGCCCGTCGTGCTTCGCGCGAAGGCGCTGCTCGAAGCGTTCCTCTCCGAGCGGCGGGCTCACCGCGGTGGCGGACGTCTCGTCGAGAGCGGGACAGGCGTCGGGCTCGAGCGCGCGGCGCGCCACCGCCTCGTGCCACCGGGATTCCGGCAAAGATTCTGCCGCCCGCTTCTGGACGCGGTGCAGCACCGCATCGAGCTCGCTCGCGCGCTCGTTCTCGCACCAGCGCTCGTCGAGGTCGGCCCAGGCGCGTCGTCCGAGCGCGACGCGGAGCTCCGGCTCGCGGACGAGCTCGGTCAAGCGAGCGTGCCAGTCCTTCACGCTCTCCGCGAGCACGCCGTTCCTTCCGCCGTGGATCGCTTCGGAGAATGCCGGCGTCGGGCTCGCGACGGTCGGCGTCTCGACCGCGGCGGCTTCGAGATACTTGACCTCGCCCTTCGCGCGCGCGAACGGGCTCTCGGCGACGAGCGGAGCAAGGTTCACGTCGATCCCGGCGAGCCATTCGAAGAGCTCGGTCCACGGCACGCGCGGGCGGTGCTCGATTCGCGCGGCGAGCGGTACGAGGTCCTCCGGAAGAGCGACCGGACCGAGAAGGGCGAGCCTCGAGCGCGGATGCTCCTGCAGGAGGTCGGCGAGCGCGGGCGCGATCGAGGCGAGGTCCGCGTCGTGCGTCGGCGTCCCCGAAGCGTAGCCGAGAACGATCTGCTCGGGGTCGCGAACCGCCGCTTCCCGCGCCCGCTCCGCGATCGTACGCTCCGGCTCGGAGAGCGCGTTCCGGTGGAGATACGCGCGCCAGCCGAGGGAGCGCGCGTGCTCGACGAGCGGCGCCGTCGGCGCGATCACCGCGTCGCACGCTTCGAGCGTCGCACGGTAGCGCTCGACGCCTTCGATCCAGAGAGCGCGCTCGGCCGCCGGGAGGTGATCGAGCGGCGGGAGAAGCTCGGGCGCGGGATCGAAGATCAGATCGTCGATCGCTCCGATCACGATGCGGTCCGCATCACGGGCTCGCTCGACGAGCGCACGCGTCCGGTCGTTCCAGGGCACGCGATAGAAGAACAGCGCGTCGTGGGCCTCGAGCCCGGCCGGAAGATCGGGATCGACGAACGAGCGGACCGTCGCCTCGCCCCCGCCGAGCTGCACCTGCCGTGCGCGATGCAGCACCTGATACCGGTGGCAGGCACCATCGATCCCGCTCACGAAGAGCACCCGCATGACGGGGCTGTAACAGTTGCCGCGGAGACGGTCAGGACGAGCCACCCGCAATCCGAGCCGAACGGACGTTCGAGGTACGCGAAATTTTCGCCGGACCCGCGGGTTTCGCCCCGCCAAATCTGGTTGCTTCGTATCTCTGGCTGCCCGACCATGATCGGGCCCGGTATGCCGACGGATTCGGACAAGCCAGGTGGCCTCGGACTCTGGCGCCGCTTGGAGTCGAAGAAGGTCTATGCGACCCGGGTCTTCGACGTGCTCCGCCAGCGGAGCCAGTCGCCGCGGACCGGTCGGGAGCACGACTTCTTCGTGCTCGAGACGGGCGACTGGGTGAACGTCGTTCCGCTGACGGCGGCGGGCGAGGTCGTGCTGATCCGCCAGTACCGACACGGGATCGCCGATTTCACGCTCGAGGTGCCCGGCGGCATGGTCGACGAGACGGACCCCTCGCCCCTCGCCGCGGCGCGCCGCGAGATGATCGAGGAGACCGGCTACGATTCCGAGGACGTCGTCTCTCTGGGTGCGATCCATCCGAACCCGGCGCTGCAGGGGAACCGCTGCCACTCGTTCGTGGCGCGCAACGTTTCACTCCGTGAGAAGCCGCGCTTCGATACGACCGAGGAGACCGAGGTCGTTCTCGTCCCGCTCGCCGAGATTCCCGATCTGATCCGCGCCGGACGGATCTCGCACGCGCTCGTCGTCGTCGCCTTCCACTGGCTCGCGCTGCACGAGGGAGCGCGCTCGTGACGACCGCGAATCCCGGCCGGAAGAACGCGCTCGACGACGGTTCGCTCGGCGACGTCCTCGACGCCTTGCCGTCGCACGTCGCGGTCCTCGATGCGGACGGCAAGGTGGTCGCGACGAACGCGCCGTGGCGCGCGCTCGCTTCGAACGAGCCGCCGTCGCCGGGGCACCCGCGCGTCGGCGACCTCCTGTGGGACGCCTGGGACGAGCCCGACGTCGCGCGCACCGTTCGCGACGGCATCGGCGAGCTGCTCGCCGGAGGACGTTCGAGCCTCGAGCTCGAGTACCGCTGCCCGCTCGCGGAGGAGAGCCGCTGGTTCGCGCTCCACGCGGCGCCGCGCGCGTGCGGCGGCGCCGTCGTGACGCAGACCGACGTCACCCGCTCGAAGAGCGCGGAAGCGCGCCACGCGAAGGAGAACGCGACCGCGCACATCGATCAGGCGCTCGCGCGCGCCGGCCGCGAGTTCATCGGCTCGCTCGAGATCTCCGACATCCTCTCCCGCCTCTGCCGCCTGACGATGGAGCTCCTCCGCTGCGACACGAGCCACACGCTGCTGTGGCAAGAAGAGGATTCGACCTACCTGACGGCGGCGACTCTCGGCGAGACCACGGAGCGCGACGAGATGCTGCGCGCGCTCCGCGTACCGCGGGATGCCTTCCTCGGTGCGGTCGCGCGCGGGGAGGAGAGCGAGATCGTCGAGATCGACATCCACACGCTTCGCGACGCGCCGCTCCGGCCGCTCGTCGAGCGTCTGGGCGTCGACGTCTTCCTGCAGATCGCGCTCCGCCACGGCGACCGCACCATCGGCTTCCAGACCGCGTGCCGCCGTCGGCACGAGCCGTTCTCGGACGAGGAGAAGCATCTCGCGCGACGCCTCGGGCAGCTCGCTTCGCTCGCGATCGAGAACACGCGGCTCGTCGGACAGCTCGGCGAGGCGAGCCGCCTCAAGTCCGAGTTCGTCGCGACCGTCTCGCACGAGCTGCGGACGCCGATCCACGTCGTCCTCGGGTTCGCCGAGCTGATGCTCGAGGGCGAGTACGGACCGCTGTCGAGCTGTCAGCGGGAGACGCTCAACCGCATCCTCTTCGGCGCGCGATCGCTCCTCGAGCTGAGCGAGGCCGCGCTCGAGCTGATGCGGCTCGACGCGACGCAGATCCCGATCCGCCTCGAGAGCGTCTCCGTCGCGGAGATCCTCCACGAGGTCGAGCGGGAGATCGTCGGGCCGCGGCCGAAGAACGACGTCGCGCTTCGCTTCGCCGTATCGAAGGATCTCGACGAGCTGCGCTCGGATCGCGGCAAGCTGAAGCTGATCCTGAAGAACCTGATCGGAAACGCGCTCAAGTTCACCGACGCGGGGCACGTGACGGTGAGCGCGCGGCGCACGAACGGCACCCTCGAGCTCGTCGTCGAGGACACCGGCGTCGGCATCCCCGAGGCGAGCCTGCCCTTCATCTTCGACGCGTTCCGCCAGGCGGACGGCTCGACGACGCGCCGGTTCGGAGGCGTCGGGCTCGGTCTGCACATCGTGCGGCGTGCAGTCGAGCGGCTCGGCGGGAGCATTCGCGCGACGAGCGTCGAGGGACGCGGCTCGCGCTTCGACGTGCGGATACCGTTCCTGGCGGCGCTGCGCTGATCCGGAGAGGCGCGGCTTTACAGCCCGTCCGCGGCACCGCTACAGGGGTCGCTCATGGGCAAGCCGCTGCGCAGCACTCCCGAGATCAAGGAAGCCGTCCTCCGCACCGCGAAGGACCTCCTCCGCACCGGCCTCGTCGAGGGAACCGCCGGCAACCTCTCCGCGCGGCTTCCGGACGGGAACGTCGTGATGACGCCGTCTTCGCTCGACTACGAGGAGATGCAGCTCCAGGATCTCGTCGTCGTCGACCTCGACGGCAACGTGCTCGAGGGCGAGCGCCCGCCGACGACCGAGAAGGCGCTCCACCTCGCCTGCCTGCGCCGGCACGCCGACATCCACGCGGTGATCCACTCGCACGCGATGTTCGCGACGATGTTCGCCGTGACGCACCGGCCGATCCCGTGCGTCATCGAGGAGTTCGACGTGTTCGTCGGCGGCGAGGTCCCGGTCGCCGACTACAAGCTGACGGGCAGCGACGAGCTCGGCGAGGAGGTCGCGCGCTGGGTCGGGGACCGCGGCGCGGTGCTGATGGCGAACCACGGCTTGATCACGGTCGGCACCGGCCCCGAGAACGCGATGAAGGTCGCGCAGCTCGTCGAGCGCACCGCGAAGATCATCTGGGGCGCGAAGATGCTCGGCGACCTCGTGCCGCTTCCCGACTCGACGCTCGAGCGCTTCGCGCCGATCTACAAGCTCCTGCGGAGCTAGCCTGCATTTCTCACCAGATCCCTACTGCGGCGGCCGATAGCACCGAATCTTCGCGAGCTTCTCCCTCCGGGCTCCTCGACGTACTGTTCAAGTACGTCTGCGTCGCCCTCCGGTCCGAGGCTCGCGAATCTTCGGCACTCTCGACCGCCTCGCGACGTGATCTGGTGAGAAATGCAGGCTAGGCCACCGCTTCGAGGTCGGCGAGCGCCTCGCCGAGGTGCATCGCGAGGAGCGAGCCATCGGAGCCGAGGACCTCGATCACCCGGCGGTAGAACCAGATCTGCTCGTCCCGCCCAGCGTTGAAGCGCTTCCACACCTCGGGGCCCAGGCGGCGGCAGTCGTCGACGAGCTCCCGCAGGTTGTGCAGCTTGTCGCACGCCGCGATCAGGCGCACCGACGGCTCGGCGGACGCGAGCTTCGCGAGATGGCGCTCCTTGCGGGCACGCCAAGGCTCCTTCGCCGCTCCCGAGCGCGTGTCGACGACGCTGTCGCTCAGCGCGACGGCGAGCTCTGCGACGCGCGCGCCGAAGCGTCGCTCGATCTCGACGCGCGTCTCCTCGCCGCCCTGGTCCTCGATCGCGTCGTGGACGAGAGCGGCGATCGCCTCGTCCTCGTCGGCGCCGTTCTCGATCACGAGGGCCGTGACCGCGAGCAGATGGCCGACGTACGGGACGTCCTTCTGCTTGCGCGTCTGGCTCGCGTGCAGACGCGCCGCGTAGCCGAGGGCTTCATAGAACCGATCGCCGAGACGCGGGACCATCGCTCCGCTCGTACGCTCAGGCGAAGCGCTCGCGGATCCAGTCCGCGACCGTCGCCATCGCCCCCGGCCGATGCCCCTCGAGATAGTGCGGTGCGCCCCGGAGCTCCTGGTAGGTCACGTCGTCGCTGCCCGCGACGTCGCGGATCTCGCGCGCCTGGCGGAGACGGATCTCCGTGTCCGCCGTGGGATGCAGGATCAGCACGGGACAGCGGACGCGCGGCATCGTGTCCGCGAGCTTCGCGTGCGAAGAGAGGCTCGACCACGTCGAGAGCCAGCCATACGGCGTCATCACGCGCGCGAGACCGAAGCGCGAGAACCAGTTCGCCTCGAACGGATCCGGGAACGCGAAAAGCGAGCCGAGCGGCCGGTCGTCGGGCTCGATCGTCGGATCGAGGTACGCCGGATCCGCGAGCGTCCGGTAGATCGTCAAGTACGGCGTGTGCAGCCCGCGACGGCGGGCGTCGCGCCAGGCATCGCTGCCGCGCTCGAGCCCGCGGCCCGCTTCCCGCGCGGCGTCCGCGGCCGCGATCCGGGCGCGCGCGATCGCGTCGAGCTTCGCGATGCGCTCGGTCTGCGCCGTGCGATACGTCTCGAGCCAGGCGCGGTCGTAGCGCGAGGGCTCGGGCCACGGCCGCCAGCCGTTCCGCGGGTCGTACATGTCGAGCTCGGGAACGATCGACAGCGGATCGTCCTCGTCGGCGACCGACGGATCGATCACCTGCCCCATGAAGACGCCTTCGCCGGGATGCGCCGCGACGCCGACCCACGCGTCGCCGCAGCCGGTCTCCGCCTGCGCGAGAGCCATCAGCGAGCCGCCGCCACTGTTCCCGAAGAGCACGAGGTGGCGCGCGCCGCGGCGGCGCATCTCCGCCGCCGCCGTCTCGACGTCGACGACGCACTTCTCGTGGAGGCAGTCCGCGTCGTTGTTGAGGTAGCGCGTCGAGAACCCGAGGACGGCGAAGCCTGCCGCGGCGAGGAGCGGGCACGCGTAGTGGACCGAGAAGTCCCCGCGCGGGTGCGCGAGGATCACGCCCGTGTGCCAGGGCTTCCCCGCGGGCGTCCAGAGAAGACCGCGGACCAGCACGCCGTCGGGCGTGACGAGACGGATCTCCTCGCGCGCGAGAGCGACGCCCGGCGCGTCCTCCGTGAGGGGCCAGTAGCTCATGCCGAGGGGACGCGGCTTCTCGAGGAGAAGGTCGGGCATCGTGCTCGAAGTTGGGACGCGGACGGGCCGCGTGTCAATGGTCGCGGCGGAAACCCTCCGCACGTTATGCGAAGGGACGATGCTCCGCGGGCTCCTCCGGATCGCGATCCTCTCGACGGCGTGGATGACGATCCTCGCCCTTCTGTCGGTCGTGGCGCTGCGCTGGGTTCCGCCGCCGACCACGAGCTTCATGATCGCCGAGCGGATCAGAGCGCCGTCGCAGAAGATCGAGTACGACTGGGTTCCGTGGTCGCAGATCTCGCCGCAGGCGGCGCTCGCGGTCGTCGCCTCCGAGGATCAGCGCTTCCCGCGCCATCGCGGCTTCGAGCTCGGCGCGACACGGCGTGCGCTCGCGCACTGGTGGCACGGCGAGAAGACGCGCGGTGCGAGCACGATCACGCAGCAGGTCGCGAAGAACCTCTTCCTCTGGCCGGGACGGAGCGCGGTGCGAAAGGTGCTCGAGGGCGCGCTCACGGTGGTGATCGAGACGCTCTGGTCGAAGCAGCGGATCCTCGAGATCTACTTGAACGTCGCGCAGCTCGGTCCGGGGACGTTCGGCGTCGAGGCGGCGAGCCGGCGCTACTTCCGGAAGGACGCCTCGAAGCTGACCGCCTCCGAGGCAGCGCTCCTCGCGGTCGTCCTGCCGAATCCAGAACGGCTGCGCGTCGATCGCCCGTCGCCCTACGTGCTGCGGCGCCGCGCCTGGGTGCTCAAGCAGATGAACCGGCTCGGCGGGACCGCGTACCTCCGCGAGCTCGACGGGGTGGAGCGCTCTCGTCAGGCTCCGCGCGCAAAGCGCGCGGCCGAGCGGGGCGCGAGCGGGAGTTGAGAAGGCGTGGCTTTGCCGCGCCTTCGGCGAGGGGGCGGCGCCCCCTCGCTTGCGATCAACCGTGGAGAAGGCGTGGCTTTGCCACGCCTTCGGCGAGGGGGCGGCGCCCCCTCGCTGGAACCGAGGTAACGGGTGACGAGACGCACGACCTCGTCGCCGACGCGCTCGAGGTCGGGACGGTCCCCGGCGTACAGGACGAGCCGGTGCGTCAGGCCCTCGACGACCTGCACGACGAGCCGCGCCGCGAGAGCGGGATCGGCGACGTCGACCCCCGGAGTCGCGCGCAGAAGCTGCTCCACGCCCTCCGCCATCACGTTCTCCGCGCTCGCGAGCGCGCGACGGACGCGCGGTGGAAGCGGGGCCTCCTCGAAGAGGACGCGGTGGAGCGCCGGGTCGGTGCCGTGGAGCTCGACCATCAGGTCGACGAAGCGGCGCACGAGCTCGGGAAGCGACGGTCGCTCCCTCTCGGCCGCGCGAATCGCCGCCGCGAGGCGCTCGCTGCTGTCGCGGATGTGCTCCTCGACGAGAGCCACGAGGAGCGCGTCCTTGCTCGGGAAGTACTCGTAGAGCGATCCGACCGAGACGCCGGCGCGCTCCGCGATCCGGTTCGTCGTCCCGCGCGCATAGCCTTCCGAAGCGAAAACCCGAGCAGCCGCTTCGAGGAGCGCCGCCGTCGTCGCGCGCGAGCGCTCCTGCACCGGCTTCCGGCGCGGATTCAGACGACCGCCGCGCCGCGGCTCCGCCCGTCCTGAAACCCGAGTAGCCAAATCCGAGCAATTCCTCGCATATGAGACGTGCAGGAGGAAGTGCCCATGCCACGGTTTGCCATCTTCGCGTACGTCGTGTTCGCCGCTCTCGCCTTCGGTTGGCGGAGCTGGGTGCAGTATCGCCGCACCGGCTCGACCGGCTTCCGCGGGCTCTCGGGCCGGCCGGGATCGCTCGAGTGGTTCGGCGGGGTCTCGTTCGCCGTGACCTGCGTCGTCGCCGCTGCGGCGCCGGTCTGCGATCTCCTCGGGATCGTTCCGCGCTTCGCGGCGCTCGACGGCCCGGCGTTCCGCTTCACCGGCGTCGTCCTCTTCACGGTCGGCCTCGTCGCGACGCTCTGGGCGCAGATGGCGATGGGGATCTCCTGGCGCATCGGCGTCGACCCGACCGAGGAGACGCCGCTCGTGACGCGCGGTCCGTTTCGGCTCGTCCGCAATCCGATCTTCACCGCGATGGGCCTTGCGATCGCCGGCCTCGTCTTCCTCGTGCCGAACGCCGTCAGCATCCTCGGCCTCGTGCCCCTCGTGCTCGGCCTCGAGCTGCACGTGCGGCTCGTCGAGGAGCCCTACCTCCTCGGAGTCCATGGCGAAGCCTATCGGCGTTACGCCTCCTCGACCGGGCGCTTCCTGCCGGGGCTCGGTCAGATGCACGCGGCGTCGAAGTAGCCTTCGCTTCGGGGGATGGCGTATCCCGCGCTTCGCGCGTAGAGTCGGCGGATGCTGAAGTGGACACGATCGCTGTGTCGGCTCGCTCCCGTGGTCTCGGTCGCGCTCGCGTGGGTGCTCGCCCTTCCCCCGCTTCGCGAGGACGGCGCGGTGCTGAGCGGCCGGCCGATCGACCAGTGGCACGTGAACGGAAAGTTCTCGACCGAGCGGGAGTGCGATCGCGTGCGTCAAGCCAAGGTCGATCAGCTCTATCGCGGCGGTGGCACCGCCGAGGTCACGCAGCAGATCGTGCTCCGGCTCACCTCGGCGAAGTGCGTGACCGAGGCCTCGATGGTGAAGCCCGAGGCGAGCCCGAGCGCGAGCGCCACTCCCGCGAGCCACTGACCCCGCCCGTGCGCTAGAGTCGCCACGTCGTCGCCGTCGGCCGCGGCGAGATCACGCTTCCCTGAGCGAGTCGCGGAAACGCGTCTCGCGGCTCGACCGTGGATGCGGTAAGGCCCCGCCATGGCCGACGTGAAGCGGATCACCTTCAAGACGGCTCCGGAGCGGACGGAGTGGAGCCGGCTTCTCGATACCTGGCTCGAGGCCGAGCAGATCGAGGCGCTCGACGGCGGCTGGCTGTTCGATCACTTCTATCCGATCTACGGCGATCCGACCGGCCCGTGCTTCGAGGGCTGGACGGCGCTCTCGTACCTCGCGGGACGGACGAAGCGGCTCCGCCTCGGGCTTCTCGTGACCGGGAATCCGTATCGCCATCCCTCGGTGCTCGCGAACATGGCGGCGACGTTCGACGTCTTCTCCGGCGGGCGTCTCGATCTCGGCCTCGGCGCCGGCTGGAACCAGATCGAAGCGGACGCGCTCGGGCTCGAGCTGCTGCCGATCCGCGACCGCCTGAGCCAGTTCGAAGAAGCGTGCGGCGTGGTCGACTCGCTCCTGACGAAGGAGACGACGACGTTCACGGGACGGTTCTATCGCTTGACGGACGCGCGCTGCGCGCCGAAGCCCGTGCAACGCCCTCGCCCGCCGTTCATCATCGGCGGCGTCGGCGAGAAGCGCATGCTGCGCATCTGCGCGCGCTGGGCCGACGACTGGAACTTCCCGGGCGGCTCGCCGGAGATGTTCCGGGAGAAGGTCGCGATCCTCCACCGGCACTGCGCCGAGATCGGGCGCGACCCCTCCGAGATCACGCTCTCCACGCACGTCTTCGCGGGCGACGACCCCGCGAAGACCGCGGCCGACTCCGTCGGCTTCGCCGAGGCCGGAGCGCAGCACCTCGTCCTCTACTTCCTCTCACCCGCAGCGCCCGGTCTGCTCGGACGCACCGTCGAAGCCGTCACCGCGGCTCTGCGCTAAAGCTAGGAACCCACGTCGCCGCCCCCAGGGCGCTCGGTTCGCGGTCGTCTTGGCTGGTCGGAAGCCGACAAGCGGCGACGAACGATCGGCGCGTCGCGGCAAGGGGTCTTCGGACGGTGCGGGTGGAGCTGCGGCGCCCTCTTCGACGGCACGTGCCGCTCGGAATCGCTGCGCGGACATCCTGGCGCCAAGCTCACCTGCACGCAAAGCTGATGCAGGGCTGCAAACCGCCCTCCTCGCGTCGCCGAATGGCAGCGGCCGACGCTTCAGTCCGGCTGTGCCGCAAGCCAGCCGTGGATCTCGCCGGCAAATCGCTCGAAATGCTCGGGTGCCTTGGCGAGCCCCTCGCAAACGCGCTCCGGGTCGATGCCGAGGTAGTCATGAACGAGAACGTTGCGGAAGTCGCCGAGCCCTCGCATCTCGGCGCGGAGCGCAACCGAGATCACGCCCTCGGAGGCCAGAGCCTCGAGGATTTGCTCGTAGCTCTCCGGGGTGCGGTGGAACCTCCCGGCGAGGATGTGGTTGCCGACGTCGAGTACGATCTCGCATCCGAGGTGAAGCCCACGCTCGACGAGCCATTGCAGGTCGTCGTCGGTGCGCAGTGCGTCCTCGCCTCTCGCGCGATAGCGGCGCAGTCGGCGGATGATCTCGTGGAGGCGTCGCAATCTCGCGTCGACGCTACGGCGACGCAGTGTCACAGCGGGTCGCCGTAGAGGTAGTGGTTCTGGACGCGGCGGAGGTGCTCCGTATCGCGATAGGTCCGCAATGCACGTTCCTCGGCGAGGTCCGCCCGCTCGTCGTCCCGGGCGAAGACCCGACGGCCGTCCGCGACGATCTCGAACGCAAGAACGGGGCTCGCCACCTCGAATCGGCACACGTCGACGTCGAGACCGGTCCGCTGCGCGATCTCGCCGCCGAGGCGGTCCTCGATCGCCGGGGGCCGAGCGGCGTCCGTCAAGATCGCGAGGTCGAGGTCGCTCCGGCGCCGCTCCTCGCCCCGCGACCGCGACCCGAAGATCCAGACCGCGACGATCGACGGCTCCGCCGCCGCGGCCCTCGCAACGATCCCCGCGATGTCGGCGAGCTCCATCCGCGGGCCATGATAGCTCGCGATGGCCAGGGAAGACGAGCCGCTGCACTAGCCTGATTTCCAGGCGAAGAGCAGTTGATCGGGAACTCCCCCGAAGCCGCTCCTGCGAGCAACGTGCAGCAAAGGAGAAGGCTCGTGGTCGAGGGAGATTGGATGGTGCTGCACGACGCCCGCGTGGCCCGTGCTCGACGACCGGCCCGCACGGATTGGAGTCTTTACGGTCCGGGAGTAGATCTAGCGGATGATCGGTCTTCCGCCGGCGCGCCACGCGCGCGCTCTTCTCGGAATCGGTGCGGCGGCCGGTCTCCTGCTCGCGGTCGCGGGCATCGTGCGGCCGGGGCCGCGCTTCGACGCGAACCTCCCGGCGGGCGCCGCGGCGGTCGTCGAAGGAACGGTGATCGAGGAGGAAGCGTTCGAGCGCGCCGTCGGCCTCTTCGCCGCCGACAGCAAGAACCCGATCGGCGAGGACGACCGACGACACGTGCTCGATCGCATGATCGAGGAGGAGCTGCTCGTTCAGCGCGCGAGAGAGCTCGGCATCGACGAGCACGACCGCCGCGTCCGCACGCTTCTCGTCCAGGCGATGATCGACGCCATCCTCGCGGATGCGCAGCCTTCCGAGCCGACCCGCGCCGAGCTCGAAGAGTTCCATCGCGAGAACCGCGGCTACTTCGCGCGCACCGGTCGCGTGCACGTCCGACCGCTTCGCTTCGCGAAGCGCGAAGGAGAGGACGCGGACGGACCGAAGCGACGCGCGAGCGAGGCCGCGGCACGTCTGCGCGCCGACGACGACCTCGCGACGGTCGCGGACGAGCTCGCCGACGCCTGGATCGTGCCGATGCCGGACGGCCTGCTGCCGCCGACGAAGCTCCGCGAGTACCTCGGTCCGACGCCGACCCTGCGCGCGATCGAGCTCGAGGCCGGCGACACCAGCGAGCCGGTTCCCGCGGGCCGGAGCTGGTTCGTACTGCGGATGGTCGACCGGGAGCCGGAGATCTCGCCGCCGCTCGACGAGGTCGAGGGCGAGGTGCGCTCCGAGATGCAGCGCCGCGCCGGCGACTTCGCTCTGCGGAGCTACCTCGACGGGCTGCGAGAGAGCGCGCAAGTGCACGTGCGTCCCGACGTGACCAAGGTGCCGGGCACGTCGTGAATCGTCGCGTCCTCGCGTGGGCGGCGCTCGTCCTGCTGGCGCTCGCTTCGTCGCCGAAGCTCGCGGAAGCACACACGAAGAGCGCCTCGTACTCGCACTGGCGTCTCGACGACGGCGGCGCCGAGGTCCGCTTCCGCCTTCCGCTGCTCGAGCTCACGCGCTTCCCGCCCGAGCTCGACTGGCCGAGCTACCTCGCGAGCCGGCTCGAGCTTCTCGCAGGCGATCGTCCGTGCACGCCGAGCACGCCCGTCCGCGTGCGTGACACCGCGCCGGGATGGGCGGTGTTCCGCTGGCACGTCGCGTGTCCCGACGCCGGACCGCGGACGATCCGGAGCCGCATCCTCGACGACGTGCTCGCCTCGCACCTCCACTTCGCGCGCGTCGCGACGCCGGAGGGAGGTGCGCTCGAGCGCGTCCTCGTCTCCGCGGCGCCCGAGTGGCCACTCGATGCAAAGGGCGAGGAGTCGATGGGGACCTCGTTCCTCGGCTACGTGAAGTTCGGGATCGAGCACATCCTGGCGGGCTGGGATCACCTCGCGTTCGTCGCGGCCCTCCTCCTGCTGTCGCGGTCGCTGCGCGAGGTCGCGACGCTCGTCACCTCGTTCACGCTCGCGCACAGCGTGACGCTGGCGCTCGCCGTCCTCGGCGTGATCCGTCCCGAAGCGGCGGACGTCGAGATCCTGATCGGCTTCTCGATCGCGCTCGTCGCGGCGGAGGACGGTTGGCTTCTCGCCGGCCGTCCGGGGAGCGTGCCGCGGACGATGCTCGCGGTGCTCGTGCTCGCGACGGGGCTTTCGCTCGCCGGCAGCGGCCTCCTGCCGCCGCTCGCCTGGATCGGGCTCGCGCTCTTCTCGCTCTGCCACTTCGGCCTCCTCGAGAGGACGGAGGTCGGACGCGACGCGATCCTTCGCGCGATCGTCGCCTTCGCCTTCGGGCTGATCCACGGCCTCGGCTTCGCGGGCGTGCTGATGGAGGTCGAGCTGCCGACGGATCGTCTCGTGCCGGCGCTCCTCGGCTTCAACGTCGGCGTCGAGATCGCGCAGCTCGGGATCGTCGCGCTCCTCTGGCCGGTCCTGCGGCTCCTCGCGCGCTGGGAGGGCGGAGTGTGGTACGTCCGCCTGGCCGCGGGAGGGTCGGCGGCGATCCTCGCGCTCGGCGTGCATTCGGTCGTGGTACGGAACTGGGGTTGAACTGGGATCGAGATGAAGGTCCACCTCGTCGACGGCACCTACGAGCTCTTCCGTCACTTCTTCGCGCTTCCGTCGCATCGCGACCGCGACGGAAACGAGGTGGCCGCAGTGCGCGGCGTCGTCGGCTCGGTGCTCGGGATGATGGAGGGCGGCGCGACGCACGTCGGCGTCGCGACGGATCACGTGATCGAGTCGTTCCGGAACCAGCTCTATGCCGGCTACAAGACCGGCGAGGGCATCGAGCCGACGCTCCTCGCGCAATTCCATCCGCTCGAGGACGCGCTCGGTGCTCTCGGCGTCGCGATCTGGCCGATGGTCGAATTCGAGGCCGACGACGGGCTCGCCTCGGCCGCGGCCGTGGCGCGCGCGGACCCGCGCGTGGAGCAGGTCGTGATCTGCACGCCCGACAAGGACCTCGCGCAGTGCGTCGAGGGGAAGCGCGTCGTGCAGCTCGATCGCCGGAAGAATCTCGTCGTCGACGAGGCGGGCGTCATCGAGCGCTTCGGCGTCCCTCCCGCTTCGATCCCCGACTACCTGGCCCTCGTCGGCGACAGCTCGGACGGTTTTCCGGGTCTCCCGGGATGGGGACCACGCTCCGCCGCGGCGTTGCTCGGGGCGTACGGACACATCGAGGAGATCCCCGACGACGAATCGCTGTGGCCCGTCCATCCGCGCGGCTCGGCGCGTCTCGCCGCGGCGCTCCGCGAGCAGCGCGCGAATGCGATCTTGTTCAAGGATCTCGCGACGCTCCGGACGACCGCGCCCGTCGGCAGCTCGCCCGACGAGTGGCGCTGGCGCGGCCCGAGCGAGCACTTCGCGCCGCTCTGCGAGCGCCTCGATGCGACGGGGCTCGCGAAGCGCGCCGAGCGTCTCGCCGCTTTCCGTACCTGATGCCCAGCTCCGAGCTCTCCCATGCGTCGATTCACTCTTCTCCTCGCTCTCGTGGCGACGTTCGGGCTGGGCTGCTCGCGGAACGGCTCGCCCGACGAAACGCCGGCCCGCGCTGCGAACGCGGATGCACAGCGACCGAACGTGATGCTCGTCGTCGTCGACACGCTCCGCGCCGACGAGGTCGTGATCGAATCGAGCGCCGCGGATCCGACACCGAACCTCCGTGCGATCGCCGAAGCCGGCGCGGCGTTCACGACGGCGTACGCGCACACGGCGACGACGGCGCCCTCGCACGCGACTCTCTTCACGTCCCTTCACCCGACGACGCACGGCGTGACGAAGAACGGGCTCGTCCTCCAGCAGGAGCACCGCACTCTCACGGACGTGCTCGACGAAGCGGGCTACCAGACTGCGGCGATCGTGAGCGGACTGCCGGTCGTGCGCAGCTTCGGCGTGCTGCAGGGTTTCGAGAGCGTCATGGACGACCTGCCCGTGGATCGCAACGCGCTCGAGCCGCGTGCCTGCCAGACGTCCGGCGTGGAGAAGTGCGGCGAGCGGACCACCGAGGAAGCGATGCGCTGGCTCGCCGACGGGCGGGATCCGAAGCGGCCGTTCTTCCTCTTCGTGCACTACTACGATCCGCACAAGAGCTACGAGGCGCCGGCGCCGTTCGCCTCGCAGCCGACACCGTCGGGGAAACCGAGCTTCCGCGAGCGCTGCCGCGCCGCGCGCGAGCGCTATCGCAACGAGGTCGCCTACACGGATCATCTGATCGGGAAGATCACGGCCGAGATCGCTCGCCTCGGGCTCGCGGACGACACGCTGGTCCTCGTCACCGCGGACCACGGCGAAGCGTTCGACGAGCACGAGAACTGTCAGCACACGGGCGACCTCTACGAGGAGCTCGTGCGCATTCCACTCCTGGTCCGCTGGCCCGGAAAGATCCGCGGCGGCTGGCGGTCGAGCGAGCCGATCGGGCTCGTCGACGTCATGCCGACGGTTCTCGACCTGCTCCGTCTCGAAGCCGGTACGACGCTGCAAGGACGAAGCGTCGGCGAAGCACTTCTCGGCGACGAATCGAGCGTCTCCCCGGGCCCGGTCTTCTTCGAGCGCGCGCACTTCGAGCGGAAGAAGCGCCTGCAAGGACGCCGCTTCTTCGGGACGCAGCTCGGCGTTCGGGATGGGCGCTGGAAGTACATGGAGGCGACCGAGGAGAGTCGGCGGAGCCTCTACGATCTCGAGACGGATCCGCGCGAATCGGACAACCTCATCGCCGAGCGGCCCGACGAGACGATGCGTCTCGCGCGCGTCCTCGCCGATTGGCGGCAGCAGACCATGGACGCGCGGCCCGAGTGGCGCTCGCAGAAGCGCGCCGACTCGAAGGAGGTCGTCGAAGGGCTGCGCGCGCTCGGCTACGTCGAGTAGCGGCGGTCGGGCGCGTCCTCTTCTCGATTCGCATCATCGACCTTCTCGATCTCGTTTCTGCATCCACTCCGGTGGTGCAGCGGCGCGAGTCGTTGCGGCTGCGCAGGCGAATCGGGTAGCGGCCCGCGTGCCGCGGACTCTTCGTCGTCTCTCGACCAGGCCGGAGGGCTCCGCGTGATCCGATACGCGCTCCTCGCTCTTCTGACCGACGGCGCGGATCACGGCTACCGGTTGAAGCGGCGGCTCGACGCGCGTCTCGGGCCGGTGTGGCACGTGAACGCGGGCCAGATCTATCGCGCCCTCGAGCAGCTCCGCCGGGCGCGCTGGGTCGAGGAGCTCCCGCCCGACGTCGAGCGCGGCGGCGGCCACGAGCGCTGGCCCGTCGCGATCACTCCCGCCGGTGCGGCGGAGCTCGATCGCTGGCTCGACGATCCGATCCCGCCGGAGGCTCCGTCTCCACCGCGGCCGAGCGAGCTTCTGGCGCGGCTCGTGGTCGGCGGATGGGAATCGCTTCCGCGCGTCCTCGAAGGAATCGACACGGAGCGCGAAGCCATCCTTCGCGCCCGCGTGCGGGTCGAGCGGGACCGATCGGAGAACGAGCGCGACGAGTCGCCCTCGGCCCTCGCGGGGTTCCTCGCGCTCGAAGCATCACGGCTCGAGCTCGAGGCACGCCTCGCGTGGCTCGACGTCTTTCGCGAGCGCGTGGCGCGCGTGCTCGAAACGCGGAAGGCCGCCGGCGCTTGACGCTCAGCGCGCGCAGCGAAATCCGACGAGGTTGTCGGCGCGGTCCCGTTCGAGGAGGTAGCGATTCGAGACGCGCACGTCCTTCGGAAGGCTGTACCAGGAAGCGCCGCGTACGACGCCGTCCGCGCCGGTGGAGTCCGCCGTCCACTCCCAGACGTTTCCGATCATGTCGAGCGCGCCGTACGGCGAAGCTCCGCCGGGGTAGCTGCCCACGACGGACGTTCCACCGGGTCCGCGCCCGAAGACGTTCGCGACGGCGCCGGCCACCGCAAGTTCCGCGTTTCCCCAGGGGTACTTTCGCCCGTCGACGCCGCGAGCTGCGGCCTCCCACTCCGCCTCCGAGGGCAACCGTCTTCCCTTCCAAGCGCAGTACGCGCTCGCCTGCTCGAAGGTCACGCAGCTGACGGGATGATCGGGGAGGCCCTGCATGCGCCACGAGCAGGAGGATCCCTCGCCGGGGCAAGCGCCAGCCGAAACGCACCGGGCGAACTGGGCGACGGTCGTCTCCGTCTCGTCGATCCAGAACTCCGCGAGCTCGACGGTCCGCGGTGCTTCGTCCGCCTCGCACCCGGAGTCGACCGACGACCGGCAGCCGATGGCGAACGAGCCGCCTGGGATCCGGACCATCTCGGTCTCCGTCCCCCCGGGCGGCGTCACGGAACGGCTCGTCTCCGCACTCGTGTCCTCCGCCTTCGTGTCCACGTCGACATTCCATCGGGCGAGGATCGTCGCGGGCTGCGCAGCGCGCGCGAGCTCGACGACGTAGCGCCCCCCGCGCTCGGGCGTCGAAACGTCGAGCCCGAGGTCGAACCGCGCACCCGGCGCGAGCGCGATCGGCAGTAGGGCTCGTTCTCGCGATTCTCCGGCCGGCTTCCCCGCGTCGTCGAGCCACCGGACGATCAGGTCGTCCGGTGCGAGCGGGTCGGGCTGGCGGAACGTCTCCTTGCCGCGGTTCCGCAGGACGAAGGCGATTCTCGCGCGGGGACGAGTGACGGTGATCGACCTTTGACGCCGGCCGCGCACGGCGAGGAGCTCGAAATCACTGCTGACCGGAACGGGGCTCGCCAGACGATACGCGACGACGTCGCCCGCGGCGTCGATGCGCGTCAGCCGCTCTCGCACTTGCGGGTCCTTCGCGATCTTCCTGCGGAGCTCCTGCGATGCCGAGGGAGGCAGGAGATTCGTGTGAACGAAGACCGAGCCGAAGCCCAGCGCGGCGAGCGCATCGGCCGCGCTCGGGAGCGGAAGGTTCGCAGCGAGCGCGGTGATCTGCGCTTTGAGCGGCGAAAAGAACGAGTTGTAGCACGCCGCGACCGGCCGATGATGATGGCTCTGCAGGGAGACGTATTCGGCTGCCGCCTGGCCGCTGAAAGGCACGTCGAGGACCGGCCCAGCCGGAGCTCGTCGGTAGAGATCGATCACCGCGGGGTCCGGGCGCGCTCGATGGGTCGTCATGTCGACCGGGTGCCGAAACGAGAAGTCCGTCACCGGCGCGTAGAACGACTCGACGAACGCGGAAGCGACCAGAACGCCTCCGACGACGAACTGTGTCGTCCTCGCGCGCCCCTCGATGAGCCACAGAACCCCGTATCCCGCGAGGAACGCGGTCACGAGGTAGTATCCGAGCCGCGCGTGCACGGGAACGCGCATCGCCGCGAGCCCAGGAACGAGATCGCGCGCAACGACGAGCGGCGACGGAA
>Ga0194128_10000997_pt1 | contig 50383 bp, 47 predicted proteins | sample TA2KigCa65mmetaG_FD_148650 | JGI IMG/M metagenome (GOLD analysis project Ga0194128, IMG submission 148650) | Freshwater microbial communities from Lake Tanganyika, Tanzania - TA2015037 Kigoma Deep Cast 65m | ecosystem: Environmental > Aquatic > Freshwater > Lake | place: Tanzania: Lake...
GACTGTTCCAGGCCGCCCGCGCGCGGGCGCGCGGCTACAGAAAGACCGCGACCTACGTCACCATCATCTACCTGCTCGGCGCACCGCTCCCCGATCTCTTCAATTCCATCTGAAACGTCGAGGAGCCAGATGCTCAAGTCGGCCAACTCAAGTGAGGTCGTCGACCTCGACAATGGAATCGACATTCGCCCTGAGAACGGCGTCGTATATCTCGGCGCGAAGCACCTGAACCCCAGCGGGTGTCGCCACTCCGACCTGCACGGTCTTGCCGCTGACGCCCAGCACACGCACCCGGATGTCGGCTCCGATAACGATCTCCTGACCGACCTTGCGCTTGATGTTGATCATCCGGCGTTGCTCCAGACCGAGACGGTCTTCGTCCGAACTTCACCGGACGACGTCAACCGGCCGGTGCGTCCCGCAGGCACAGATGCGCGTCCGGCAGCATGCCACACTCTCAGGGAGAAATCAGCAGGCATGACGCGGCTTGTCGGCCCATGCGCCGATCCGCCAAGCTCTTCGCCAAACCTCGCGATCTGGGGCGCGCTCGGCGACGGTCGGGGGCGGCGGCGCGATGTCCGGGGCGCCAGGCCGGTCCGACCTACACGCGGCCGAAGTCTTGGTCAAGCCGACGCATCAGCTCGTCGGCCTGGCCAAGGATCTGGCGGGCTTGCCGATTGTCGCCAGACCACAGCAGTACTTTCAGAGAGACACAGAGCCCGACGATTTCGTCGATGGTGCCCAAGAGACCTTGCGCGTGCGCATGGCCGCCCGTCTCCGCCGTGGCGGCGGACGTGCGCCCGGCGCTCGGGTGTTCCGGGCGCCTGGCGTCACGCGACTCCAGTTCGACAACGAGGCGTTCGCGCAGCCACTGCTCGAACAACTTAGACTTGCGTCGATGCAGCGCGCTTTCAATGGCGCGCTTCAGGCCGGCGGGGACGACCGGCTTGATCAGGAAATCGACTGCATTCAGACGGACCGCCAGGATCAGGTTGTCGGTCGTGGGCATGCCGCTGACGATGATCATTTCCGGCGCCGGCTCGAATTCGGCCCGCTCCTGCAGCCGTTCGGTCACGTTGAAGCCGTTGAGCCCCGGCATGTAGATGTCGGAGATCAGGATACCGATGTCGGGACGCCGCGCGACCGCATCGAGCGCCTCCTCCGGGTTGGTCGTCGCAATCACTTCGTACCCCTGCGCGGAACAGAACTCGGACACCTCTTCGACGAAACACGGCTCGTCGTCGACCACCAGGATCGGGACCGGCCTATTCAGTTTATCAACCTTGCGCCAATTGTCGTGATGCACAGGAGAAGTCATTTTCATATCCATGTCCGTTTGCGGATGCCGCCTGCCGACCTCAACCGGCTCCGGCGGCTGCCAGTTTCTCGACGATCTCCTTCGCAAACCGCTCGCCCAGCTCGGTCAGGACCAGGATGCTGCGCCGCCGGTCGGTCGGATCGTCCCGCTTCGCCAGGAAGCCGACCTTCAGGAGCCTATCAATGCGGCGCAGAGCCGTCGTCTGTGGCATGCTCGAGCTGATGGTCAGGTTGGTCACGGGCACGCCCTGCCGGCGGACCGCGGCCCTCATCACCTCAAGGATGATCGGCCACGAGTCCACCTCGACGCCGTGCTTGGCGAAGTGCCCATCGACGAGGCCGTAGACGCGTATCCACATTTCAATCTTGGTGCTCAGCCACGTGTTGCCGACCGACAACGGCGGCGTCTCGCCGGCTTGGCCGAGCTCTGCATCGATGGAAGCCGGCTCCGGAAGGCCGGCGTCGCCTTCGGGAGGTCCCATCCGATCGAGCTTCATCGCCGTGCCGGCGATGCGCCGGCTCAGATTCTCCATGGCGCGGAATTGCCCGATCATCTCCTGCAGGTTCTCGTGACGTCGCCTGGCGGTCGCGATGCGCCTCGCCGCGCGGTTCACCGCCCCAAGCAGAACCGTCTTGTCGACCGGCTTGCCGACGAAGTCCACCGCGTTGTGCCGCAGGGCGTCCAGAACGATCTGGGAGCCGGACAGGCCGGAGCAGAAAATCAGCTGCAGCGAATCGCTGCCCTGCAGGCGCCTCTCCAGGGATCGCGCCAGCTCGAAGCCCCCCATGTCGGGCATGGCAATGTCGCTGACGACAATGGCAATCGAGCCATCATGATCGATCTGCCGCAGCGCCTGCGCGCCGCTCGCGGCCGTCAGCAGGCGGTGCCCGTACGGGCCGAGGATCTCGCTCAACTCTGACAATGCCTGCCGATCATCGTCGACGAGAAGGATGACGCAAGGCTGCATGGCCGCACCTGCTCGCCAATCAGCAGCAGTCCGTTCCGGCATGCGCGCGGCGCTTCATCCGGCCGACTGCCGCACCGTCAAGTCACCGCACGGCGGTCGCAGCGTGATGTGGGAGCGCCCCTGCGCCAGGGCCCAGGCAACCATGTCCATCGGCGGCATGGCGCTGGCAAACAAATGACCCTGGCCAATGCAGCATCCCATATCAAGCAGCATGCGCGCCTGGTCTACCGTCTTGATACCCTCAGCCACCACCGCAACTTTGAGATCCGACGCCAGCCGGATGATGGAGTCGACTATCGCCCGGGCGCGGCTCTCCTTGCCGATTGCCGCGATCATGGCCCGGTCGATCTTGATCTCGGTCAGGGGCATGTCCTCGAGCAGCTCGAGATTGTTCATGCCCATGCCGAAGTCATCGATCGAGATTCCCATGCCCTTGAGCCGGCAGCGGACCAGCGTCCGCAAGCTGGCGGATTGGCGTTCGATCCGCGCGGTCTCCGTTATCTCCAGTATGACATCACTCGGCGACAGACCGTTGATCTTGATCAGCGCTTCGAGGCGCTCGGGCAGCGCGCCGTCGATCAGGCTCTTGGCGGAGAAATTGACTGAAATGGTTCCGTGAACGCCGCGATCACGAAGCTGTCTTGCGGCAGAGAACGCACGCGAGCAGGCAAAATTCGTCAGCGTGTTGATCAGGAAGCTTCTCTCCGCCACGCGGATGAAACTGCTCGGATTGACCAGCCCCAGGGTGGGCGATTTCCAGCGTAGGAGAGCCTCGGCTCCCTGATAGGTGCCGTCGATCAGCGACACCTTGGGCTGGAGATGCACGGACAACTCCCTGCGGGACAGAGCAACCTGCACATGCTCCTGGGTCAGAAACTCGTCCGGCAGCGCACGGTTCTCGTCCGCGGGCAGGCTGTCGAGTCCGCGCCTAACGGTCTCCTCTAGCGCGCGGGCGGCGACCGGCTTCTTGAGCACCGCGACCAGATGCAGACCCGCGGATCGCGCGGCGTCAGCCGCAATGCGCAGGATGGCGTCGTCGTAGCCACTCATCAGAATCAGCCGGCTGCGCACGCCGTGGCAGCGCAGCGCCTCGATCACCGCCATGCCGTCCGCCTCTGGCATGGCCAGGTCGAGAATGAGCAGATCAGCCCAATTCTGCGCGCGCACGATCAGCTCGACGGCGCTGCTGGTCCAGATGCAGTGATAACCGGCCCGGTGCAGAATTTCCGCCATTTCGCTGCACAGAGCTTCGTCGTCGTCCGCAATCAAGATCCGCTTCATGACCATGTCTTCGGTGTCTCCAAGGGATTATCGGGTCCGTCCGTGGGCTGCCCGACTCCGGTTTCCGGGGCGGCTCGTTCGACCGTCAATCGGCCGTCCGACGACCATCGCTTCGCCATCGGCATCGGTGCCTGGCACAGCTTCATTCGCTCATTGGATCATCAATTCCTGGATCAGGACCGCGCGGGCCCGAATGGCCTTGTCGAGCCCGTTGATGCGGTGCAAGATCTCCGACCGTACGGCAATCAGGCTCGATACCGACACGAATGCATCGGTCTGTTGTGTCCGAAGAAACAGCTGCACCGCGTCGACGATCTTCGGAATCTGCGACTTTGCGGCGCCTTCGCCTTGGCTGTCCGCCACCTCGATGGCCAGGGTCAAGCGGAGATAGCGGGGTTTTGCGCTGTCCTTGATGTTGACGACCACGGTCGGAATCGACACGAAAATCGGACCGGTCGGCAAGGCGTTGGAGGCCGATGGCTTCTTGGCGGCATCCTCCTTGGGCTTGTCAGGTTGCGCCTTGTCGCCGTCACGAGCCGCACCTCCGGCCTCGTCAGCCGCGCCCGCCTTGCCACCGGTCCCGGCCTCTTGCTCTTCGGTAGCGGGCGCCGGCTTGTTCCGCAGCAGAAGGAAATACGCGGCACCTCCAGCCCCTGCGATCACGATCAAACCGAAAAGGATCAGCAGGATGATCAGCAGGAGCCGGCTCTTTTTTTTCACGGGCGGCTGCTCGGCGCCCTCACCCTCGGCAGCTGCCGGCTTTTTTTCCTCAGCCATCGCCGATCACTCTCCTTCAAGAACCCGCAGCTGCCTTTTCCGCAGGCTCCGGCACGGCAAGGCCGAACCCATAGTCGACGCCAAGGTCGCGCGCCAGCACGGTCATGTCCGGGGTGTCGATGCCGCCGGCATAGAGCTTGAGCCGGCTGGCCTTGGCCGACCGGCAAAACACCTCCATCTCCTCGCCGGCATCCAGGGAGCAATCGGGCGCAATCGCCATGGCTCCCGTCTCCTGCATTCCGGCGAACGACTTGAAGCCGGCGTCGAGCCGCAGCATCGTGGCGAAACAGAATGGACGCACAATGCCGGAAATTTCGATCAGGCGGCCGAGCGCGACGCCGGCCGGAATTGCCGTGATTTCGTAAACGACGCCGCGCCGCATCGGGTTCGGCACTCTCTGCGCCAGCTTGAGATACAGGCTACGTGTGTAGGCATTCGCCAGCGTCTCGAAGCTGACCGACGAAATCATCGGCAGCGTGATCTTGCGCGCGTACATGGCCCTCAGCTCGGTTCGCATGGCGCGCTGGCAGCGCAGATCCAGCTTGGCCCGCAGCTTCGGATCGTCGAAGTCGTCCAGGAAAGTCAAATCGTCAAGCCCGCCATCCGACTGATCGGACTGCGACGCCAGGTAGCGCATGACCAGCGAGCCGCTTGCAAGGTCGACAACCGGCTGCGGGACGAACCTGATCCTGTCGATGAGCGCAGCCGGGGACGGGACACCCGCGTCCTCGTCGTCGTCCAAGGCCAGCTCGGACTCGAGGTTGATCGCGCTCGGCCCATCCTGCTGCGCGCCGGCACGCTGAAGATCGAGAAAGCTGAGTTGCCGAAATCTGAGCGCATCTTCCTTGTCGTCGTGCAGCACCTCGCGGACGGTCAGGCTCAGAGGACCGAGATCTTCTCCCGTCACCGCCAGAATCATGGACTGATCGAGCTTGATCGCTCGCACCGCCGCGTCCTTTTTCAAACCGCTGCCGATCATCAGGATGAAATCAATCGGCCCGACCGGCACCATGATGTCGGCCTCGGTCAGCTGCTCGCGGATGGTCTCGCTCGCCGTGCGGTTGGCCTTTTGGCCCATATAGGTCCACGCGTTGCCGAAGCGGCTGCGCACGCCGTCCAGGCTGAGCACGAACAGCCGGCCGGCAATTCGATCCGGCGCAATCTGAATGATGCTCCGCAGTGCGTCCTCGAGTTTGCTCAGCTCGTCCAGGCGTCTCAATTTCGGATTGTTGGCTTGCGGACCCATGGGCGCGAGCGGCAAGTCCCGGCCAGGGTTTCCGCGCTTGAACATCCTGGTAATGAACTCCAGCATCCCCACCTCTACTCTCTCGGCGACCGTCGCCTCCGAAAGCCCATCGCGCATCTTCAATTTGCCATGAATTCGACGAAAGCTACGTTCTGGTTGCACCAATCCGGAACGACCGGCCTCAAAATTCGATCATTTTGAATATAACGACTTTGTTGATGGGCAATTCGGAACCTTTGACACATCCTTCGTATTGCGTCGCCAATGCCAGGTCAGTGCAGGGCGTAGCGGCGATGATCTGATCAGCCAGGGCGCGGAGATCGGCAGCGACCTGCAAGGGCGCATCGGCCGACTTCAGATAGGTATCCAGTCGTTCCTCCAGCCGGCTTGTCGCCATCTCGAGAAAGCGGGGCATTCGCGACCGCAGGATCAGTTCCGAACCGGTCGTCGGCAGCTCCAGCGCGGCGGCGACCAGGACGCCGCGCTGGTGCCCGTCGATCAACCGTCGACCAACCAGATCGGGCAGTTTGACCATTCGCGGCGCGATGACGACCACTGGCTGCGGTTGCGGCGGCTTGGGCGCATCGACGATCGACCGAACGGCCGCGCCCAGGCCCAGGCCGATGCCGATCAGCGCGGCGATCAGCACGACCGAACCGGCGGCGAGCACGGGCACTGGCAGTCCCGTGACCCGCCGGCGCTCCGCTTTCGGCGCGAGCGCACCGTCCCCGGCTGCCGCCTCGCTTCCCTTGGACGACATGATCGATCGTAGTGCGCCGCTCGTCGACGGCTACATGTTGGGAAACAGGCGCAAGAGCGATTCGGGCATCTTGTTCGCCTGCGCCAGCATGGCGACGCCCGCCTGCATGAGGATCTGCTTGCTGGTGAACGTCGTCATTTCGCGCGCGACATCCAGGTCGAGCAGGTCGCTGCGCGCGGCCTCGGTGTTCTCGATCGATGTCGCGAGGTTGGTCGAGGCAAACTCGAGGCGGTTCTGCGACGCGCCGACATTGGCGCGCACCGTGCTCAGCTTGAGAATGGCGTCGGTCACCTTGGCCGAGGCGGCCTTGGCCAGATTCTCCTCGATGACGCTGCTGCTCGTCAGCTTGAGCGCGTCGGTGGTGATCCCGTCGACGCTGAACGAGAGGACGTCCGTATCGCGCGCCGCGGTTCCGAGCTTGAAGTTGAATTGCTTGCTGTCGGCGACGGTGCTGCTGTTCGCCCCGACAAGCTGAGACAGCGTCGCCAGGTAGATCGACCCGTAGTCGAGGGACGGCCTCGCCTCGTTGGTCGATATGAACCTGATGGTCGCCACCAGGTTCCGGTCTGCTTCGCTCGAGATCGTCACGTCGCGCAGCTCCGCCGTGTAGACATTGCCCTCGCGCTGGAACACGCCGTAGATGCGCGGCGGGATCCGGGTCTCGGCGTTCTCGACCTCGGTGATCGACTTGTAGGTGGGAGTCGTCGTGTTTCTGATCGTGGCCAGAGTGCTCGTCGTCAGCTGGGATCCCTCGGACAGCGTCGCCACGGCCTGCTGGCCGCGCGAATCCGACTTCGTCGGATCGAAGGTCGCGCGCGTGATCACCTGCAGGCCCAGTTTGCTGAACGTCAGGGTCTGGGCGCCGCTCGCGGACGTCGTGACCGTCTGTGACACCCCGCTCTCGGCATCCTCCATCGTGATCGAGGCCGACGTGGCGCCCGGCGTCACGGTCACCATCACTTTCGCGGGATCGAGAGCGAGCAGCTTCGGCGGCTGCACCACCGTGATCGCATCGATGTTCGGATCGGCCGCCGGCGGCGCGAAGATGAAGCTAGCCACGCTGGCGGCATTGGCGGCCGCCGGCGTGGCCAACGTGATGTTCACGCCGCTGGTGAAGCCGGCCGCCGACACGCTGGCAGCGGAAAAGCTGATGGACTGGATGTGGTTGCTGGCATCGAGCGTCGTCGTGCCGGTCGCGACGTTGACATAGCTCCCGGCGTTCAGCTTCTGCAGGACCGCGACGGCGGCGCTCGCGTTGCCATCGACGATGCCCGTCACGTTGACGCGATAGGTGCCTTCCGCCGTCGTGTTGGCGGTCGGATCGCCGCCGCCGAAGGTGAAATTGCCAACCGTGGCCACATTGATCGCCGTGAAGGCGTTGGTGCCGCGCAGATCGTCGTCGAGCGTGATGCGCTTGTTGTAGGATTCGTTGGTTCCATAGATGTAGAAGGTGCCGTTGTCATCGGTGTCGACCTTGAGCAGCTGCGGCAGACGGGAGAAGGCGGCCCCGGCCTTGATGACGTTGATGCCCTCTTCCTCGAGCCTGGACGGCACGATCCGCAGGCTTGCATCCGAGCTCGCTGGCACGCTCGCGCTGTCGATGTAGCGATTCTGATCGATGAACACGTCGGCAGAGCCGTTGTTGATGACGCGTGTCGGGTCGAACCCGAGCTCGTGGGGGAAGCCGTTCGATGTCTTGTTGAAGAGGTTGTTGAGCGTCACGGTCATGCCGAGCTGGGAGAACTTGACCACCTCCGTCTGACCTTCGGGAATGCTGCGGTTGGCCAGCGTGACGGTCTGCGCCGTTGCGGTGTCCAGGGAGCGTGCCGTGAGTTCGCGCGTAACCTGGTTGTACGAAAACCGATAGACCGAGCTCTGCACGTCTTCGTCGAAGGCGATGTTGTCGAAGCCGTTCTCGTTGCTGATATGGTTGACAAAATTTTCGTTGCCGTCGTAGCTGAGCCCGTTGAGTCGCTTTTCGACGTCCACCGTGCCGTTGACCAGCAGGTTTCCGGCAAACTTGGTCGTGATGGCGATTCGATTGATTTCCGAGAGCAGCGATTGGTATTCGTTGTCGAACATTTGCCGCTCGGTCGACGAGAACTGGCCGGACGACGCCTGCACGGCCAGCATCTTGGCGCGCACGAGAATCTCGCTGACATTGGCCATGGCGCCGTCGGCGATCTGCAGCAGAGACCCGGCTTGGCGCGCGTTGACCGTCGCCTGCTCCATGGCCATCACTTCGGCCTTGAGGGCGGAGCCGATCGCCATCGACGCCGCGTCGTCTTTCGCCGAAACCACACGGGATCCTGACGACAGCTTGTTCAGCGAATTGGTCGCCTGCTGGTCGGCCGCGCGCAGGTTACGCTGTGCGATGTTCGCGGCAAAATTCGAGATGACGTTCAAAGCCATGGGACGCTCCTTAGGGTGGCGTCCAAACCTGTACGGCTGGACGCGCCGAGACACCGCCCCGCAAGATGCGTGCCAGGAACAAATTTTTGGCGGCCGGGCCAGCCGCGCCGCGGATTTCCGGCGCTGCCGTCGCAATGGCACGGCGCGTGCACGGAGTGGACCAGTGCAAATATTGTTGCTGGTGAACCGGCGTGAGCACACGAGCTGTCAACGCGGTCAGCGTCGCGGAGGTCGCCCAGGCCGTCCGGGACCGTGGCGGGGATTTCCGCTACTTGGCTGCGATAATGCAGCTCGAGAGCGGCGGCAACGCGACGGCGCGCGCCGCGACGTCGACGGCTGCCGGCGCCTTCCAATTCACCGACTCGACCTGGCTGGACCTCATTGCGCGATCGGGCGCGCAGGTGGGGCTGGCCCGTGAAGCCGCCCTGATCGGCAGGAGCAGCGCCGGCCAGCCAGTGGTCGCGGATCCGGACGAGCGCACGGCGATCCTCGCCCTGCGCGAGCGGATCGGTCTGGCTGCCGCCCTGGCGCAGGAGCTGGCCGACGCCAACGCGCGGCATCTGACGGCCCGGCTCGGCCGGCCACCCGATCGGGCGGAACTGTACCTGGCCCATTTCCTGGGAGCGCGAGGCGCGGCGGCGTTGCTCGCCGAAGCCGGGGAGGGGAACGGCGACCGGCCCGCCGCCGATCTTCTGCCGCGGGCGGCGACGGCCAATCGCGACACCTTTTTCCGCGGCGGCACCGCCGTCTCGACCGCGGCATTGGTCGAATCGGCGGCCGCTGCGTACCGGCGCGCCGAGACCACGCTAGATCTCTCATCCAATCAGGCGCCCGGAGACAGGGAGACCGACCGCCGGCAAAGCAGTACCGCGCCCCCAGGCACCGCAGGTCACCCGGCGCCCCCCAGGACCACGGCGGCCACGCCCCCGGCTGGGTGGGCACTTGCTTTTCTCAGTCTGCTATCCATCTCCAGCCTTGGGCTCGCCTATGCCGACGGCGAGTCCGACACGGCGCCGGGCGACGGCAACTTCCGGTCGCCCGGCTTCCTCTTGGCCCATCATGGTGCCAGGGCCATCGACCTGGTCGCCTGAATTCGAGGGAAACACCACATGAAAGTCAGCCACAGTCCAGACTTCGCCGCTACCGGCATCCCCGCAAGAATCGATCCGGCATCGCCGCGCGCCGGCGAAACTGCGGCGGACGCCGCGGGCTCGGCCGCCCTGGCGGCGGCGGTGGCGGAGGACATGCGCGCCGCCTGCATTTGGACCCCCGACGCCGTCGCCCTGGCGATCGATGCCGCCCGGCGGCATTAAGGCCAGGTCATGGCTTGCCGCGCAGGCCCCGCCGGTCGCGGCGAGGCACCACCCCATCCGTCGCGCGTCGACCGTCATGAATCCTTGGAACGACCGCGGACGCTGTCGATGAACTCCTGCGCCCGGCGGGCACTCGCCTGATCGCCGGCGCGGTAGCTCACCGTCACCGTCATCGTCAGATACGGCATGAATTGGTTCTCCCATTTCACGACATATCGCTTCCCGCCAACCGTGCGCTCGCCGCTGACGACGAAGAGAACCGCGTCCTGCAGCCGCTTATAGAAATAGCTTTGGCCGAACGTGCCCAGCTTGCGGGTATGCTCGAAATAGGCCTGGATTGCCTCCTCGCGCTCCGGCTGAAACGGCCGATTTGCCACCGGCTTGAAGCAGCTGTATTGCAGCAGCAGCGAGCGGTCGCTCGACACGAACTCCGCCCCGGTCAGCTTTCCGAGGCGGCCGAACGGATCTTCCTGGTCGACGGAGAAATAGGTCGCCGGGCCTGGAAAGGATGCCGATATGCCGCATGATCTGGGTGACGTCGCGGCCGGAGCCGCCCCGTCCGCCCGCGGCGCCGGCGCAGCCATCGCGCCGGCGACCGCAAGGGCGGCCGCGACTGGCACGATCCAGCCGGCGCGCCCAAGGCTCCTGTCATGCGTCATCGCGGCCATTCTTCCGGCTATCCAACTTTGGACCACCCCGAGCGCTGCGGCCGACCTCAGGATGGACCGCCTGGTTCTGCCGATTCTGGCCGCCGACGGACGCGTCGCCAGCAACGTGTCGTTCACCGCCGTGCTGGAGATTGCCGACATCGAACTCGCGGCGGCGCGGTCGCGCATTCCCGAATACCGCGACGTAGTTGTCGTGACGTCGCTCGGCTATTTCGGGCATGTCGCACGAACGTCGGGCTCGATAGACCCGGGGCGGCTGCAGGAACTGCTCCGGAGCAGGCTCCACCTGCGCCCGGAGCTTCCGCCGGTCCGAAGCGTTGTCTTGGTCGACTTCATCGTCAAGCCGGCGGCTGGTTCAGCTCAGTGAGATCCTCCCGGGCCTCCCGCAGCAGCATCTCGACCTGATCGAGCTTCGCCCGGTCGGACAAGTTGGTCCGAAGCACGCGGCGGATCTCCGACGCGACCGTCCAGAACAGCCGGATGCAAGACGCCTCGCCGATGGGGCCGTCTGCGCTCATCAGCGCCGCCGCCGAACCAGATCGCGACGCTCGAGCGCCGCCTCGGTTTCTGCCAACCGCCTGTCGATTCGGTAAAGCTTGCGCGTGTCGCTGTCGACGTCGCGGATGATGGCCAACAGCTCATCGATCAGCGCCGACAGCTCGGCCGCGGCTTTCTTGGAAGGGTCGGACATCGGTTTGTCAGATCATCTGGTGGAAAGCCAACCACGAATGACGCTGACGGCCTCCTCGGGGTGCTTGTCGAAGATCTCGGTGATTCGGCGCACGGCGGACGCCTCGACCTGGCCTTCAATCTTCTCGATGTCGATCATCTCAGCAAGCTGCTGCGACCGCTTCTGCTCGAGCTCCTTCATCTCGTTCTCGATCTCCGCCTTCAGTGCGGCGACCTCGTCTTCCGGCCCCGCCAGCGCCGGCGTCTCCGGCCCCGCCGGCAGCAGCAGCGCGTCGTCCGCGATCCCTACCGTGCCCGGCCTCAGCGCGCCGAGCAGCGGCCTGATCGCAAATATGACGATCGCTGCGACGGCGAGCCCGAGAACGCCGAGCTGGCTGAGACGGACAATGTCGTCGCGCGTGAACCACATCTGTCCATCAGACAGCCCGGTCGTATCCGGCGGCGCAAATGCCAGATTGACCACCTCGACGACGTCGCCGCGGTCGGCGTTGAAGCCGACAACCGATCGAACCAATCGCACGAGTTGCTGCAGTTCGGCGTCACTGCGCGGCTCGTACTTGGCAGCGCCCGAACCGTCCGGCAAATACTTGCCGTCGACCATGACGGCCACCGAAAGGCGCTGCAGCGTACCTGGCTCGATCGTCTCGCGCACCTGGGTCTTGGATACCTCGTAATTGGTGGTTTCCTCGGTGCGATTGGTGACTTCCTTTGATTGCTGCCCGGCCGGGGGCGTGCTCTGCCCCTCGGGAATGTTCTGTCGGACAGAGACATCGCGATTCTGGCGCAAGTTGTCGCGGTTGGCGCCCTCTTCGACGATCTGGATCGACCGCTCGACCCGGCTCTTCGGGTCGAAGCTTTCGCTCGTCCTGGTGATCGAGGACAGCGAGAATTCGGCCGTTACGTCCGCCCGGACCTTGCCCAGGCCGACATGCTGCTCGAGCAGCCTCTCGATCGAGTCTCTGGCCTTTCGCTCGAAATCGAACTTCCGCTCCATGATGCTTGCCGACACGGCGGACTGCATATCGCCGTCGCCACGCGCCAGCAGGTTGCCGCGCGTGTCGGAGATCGCCACGCGCGACCCAGCCAGATCCTTGACCGAGGACGCAACGATCTGCTGGATCGCCTCTATGCTGCGCTTGGGCAGCATGCGGTCGCTCGCGGGCTTCAGCAGAATCGACGCCCGCGCCTCCGAGCCCTGCTGCGAGAACAGCTCGCGCATCGGCATGACCAGGTGGACGCGCGCGGATTCGATGCCTTCGATCGCGCCGATGGTGCGCGCCAGCTCGCCTTCCAGCGCGCGGATCCGATGGACCTGGAACAGGCTGTTGGTCGTCGACAGCGCATCCAGCTTGTCGAACAATTCGTTGCCTATCGTGCCGCTACCGAGCAGTTTGCTTTCCGCCAGCAGGATCCGCAGCCGTGGAAGGTGGGATTTCTCGACGAGAATCGTCGTGCCCATGTCGTCGAGGCGAAACCGCTCGCCTGCTCCCTCGAGCTTGCGGATGATGGCGCCCGCCATTTCCGGGGTCGCTCGCGTGAGCAGCACGCCGTACTCCGGCGCAAGCAGCAGCGCGCCGAAATAGACCAGCGCCGCCAGGGCGCCGACTACGGCGGCGATGATGCCGATCACTTGCGGCGAGCCGAGAGACTTGAACGCCACCGTCAGCCGCCCGGCAAGACTTTCCGCTGCCGGCGCCTCGTTTCGTTCGGTGTCAGACAGGGCTACCAAGCTGCCTCCACGGCAACGCTAAGTCCAACAGCGGTGCGTCGACGCCATCGTGTTGATAACTCAGTAAAAATATTCTCCGTTCGACCACAAAGCCATCGCCGATTGCACCAGGGCAGACCGATCGCGCGCGGATTCGCGTCAAGTTGGACCAAACGGGAAGACGACAGGCGGTGCCGGTGTTTCAATGTTTCGACATTGCGGAGCAAGCGAACGAAACGACCACCATTGCAGCCACACAGGGTTCGACGCGCGACATTGCCATGCGGGGACCATTTCCGGCTGTCACCGCCGTAGACGGCCTCCGGCAGGTGCGCCGGCACACGCGCTCGCATCGCCCGCCGGTGTTCGCCGTCATCGCCGGCATGCGGTATCGCATGCGCGACATCTCCTATGGCGGATTTGCCATGGACGGGTGGCTGGGCGTATCCAAAGCTGTCGCGCCTCTCGCCGGCGAGATCGTCGCCGGCGAGATCGTCGCCGATGACCTCGACGAGGCGACGGGCGGTGGCCGGATCCCGTTCGAGGCTAGGCTTCTGCGCGCCGAGCCGAAGAGCGGCACGATCGCCGCGGAATTCGTTTCGATCAATGACAATGACTTCGACAGGCTGATGGCGCTGCTCGCCGCTGCCGCAACGACGCAAGCCTATGTCGCCGAGCTGGAGGCCAACGGCAGGTTTCCGCCCGCCCTGCTCCACATGCTTCGGCGCGTGCCGCCGAGCGTGCTGCGCAGCTTCTCCCGCCGGCAGATCGACGCAATGATCGATGGCTTTCCCGTGGTCGCGCCCGCCCGGTCGTACAATGCCGCCGAAGGCTGGGGCGTGCCCCCGCTGGGGTTCGCCAGTGGCCTCCGGCACGTGACCACCCCTGCGGCGCGGTTCTCGCTCGGCCTGCTCAAGGCGGTGGCTCTCGCCGTTGTCGCATTTGCGACGATGTACGTGGCCATTCTCGCGGTTTCCACCGCCGGCACCCTGGCGATCAACTTGCTGACTTAACCCGTTATGTTCACAGCGATCATGAATGACCGATTTTTCGCGGCGATCGAGAATCGAGGCTGCCACGGTTTCAACGGCGGGTGACATCAGCCACGTGAGCGTCACTTGGTTTTCTTGGGAATAGTTAATATCACCGGTAGAGTCGAGGAGAGGCGCGGTCGCGAGGTCTGCCAACCAGCGCTCCGTTTCCCCTCCCCGCTCATCGAACCGGACCGGCCGATCTCCGGCATCCGGCTCTCCGACTGGTTTCGTCTCAAGGCCCACGGCGTGGCTCAAGATGCACGCGCTTGAGAGCGAGCACGCCGAGTTCCCCAAACACCAGATCGTGGGGGAAGTGCCGTGTGCCGCGCCCTTGCACCTTGTGCCGCTTGACGAGGAAGTTGCGCACGCGGTCGTAGACATGGGCGTCGATTGCCCGGTACGCCTGCAGCCGAGTGCCATAGCCGAAGTAGCTCGACCACCCCCGCAGCATGCGGTTGAGTTGATCGCACACCTCGGGCCAAGCCCCTTTGTTGCCGGGAACCAGGATCTCTCCGATCTTGTCCTTGAGCCGCTGCACGCTCTTCCTCGACGGGCTCGCGCCCAGATACCAGTGGCCATCCTTGCGATAGCGGTGCGGACCGAGCGTGTCGCCAAGGAAGTCGAACCGCTCTTTCCGGGCCTCTCGAATGGAGGTCTTCACCTCGTTGAGGGCGAGCCCGAGCCTGGCCATCACCGCGTTCGTCCACGCCAGGGCCTCGGTCGCGTGACCACGACTGAGGATGACGAAGTCGTCGGCATAGGAGACAACGTAAGCTCGGAAGGCCTCGCCCCGTCCGGTGATCCGCCAATGCTTCAAGAACCGGTTCATGTAGAGATTGGCGAGGATAGGGCTGATCACCCCGCCCTGCGGTGTCCCGCAAGGGCTGTCCTTGCCGCCCGTCATGCGCCGGCCTCCGCCGCCGTCCCGCTCCTCGACCGGCGCCTTGAGCCACAGCTTGATCAGCCGCAGCACGTGTCGGTCAACGATGCGCCGCGCCACCGATTGCATCAGTTCCGCGTGCGGGATCGTGTCGAAGTACTTCGACAGATCAGCGTCCACCACCTCCGAGTAGCCCCGGCAGACGAGCCGGTGCACTTCCTTGATCGCGTCGGCCGCACTCCGCTTCGGCCGATAGCCATCGGCACCTTGTTCGAGGTCTGCCTCGAAGATCGGCTCGACCACGATCTTCACAGCGGTCTGCACCACCCGATCCCGAATGGTCGGGATGCCGAGGGGTCGCTCGCCGCCGCCGGGCTTGGGGATCATCACCCGCCGCACCGGTTGTGGTCGATACGCTTTCGATCGCAGTTCCTCGCGCAACCCGGCCAGCCACTCCTGCAAGCCCGCCACCTCGATCATGGCGAAGGTTGCTCCGTCCACACCCGGCGCGCCTGCATTCGAGCGGGCGAGCGCATAAGCGTGGGCGAGGATGTCCTCCCGCCAAACCTTGTCGTAGAGCTGGTAGAAGCGGAAGTCGGGCTCCGCCTTCGCCTTGAGATAGAGCTTCCTTTGCAGCGTCCTGATCTTCTCGGGTGTTGCCAGGCTCATCACCAATCACCCCGTCCTCAACTGCTTCGGAAAGTGCGCCAGACGTCAGGGCCCTTCGCTCCGCCGGCGTTACCCGGCCTCGACGCTCCTACTCTTACTGCGTCACAAGTTTAGCGAGCCGCGCCGCGCTATTTTTCGTGCGCAGCAGGGGCATCGTGGCACGGCTCTGACGAGCGCGAGGATCAGCCTGCGTCGCAAGGTTGCGATCGAGCTTGGAATGTGACGTTCGGTTCGGATCGGTGGCGCCTCTGGGTCTGCAATCGGCGGGAAGGGCAAGTTTCGGGAGCCACGCGACGGGACGCGGTGCTGAGGGGGGAATCGTCTCCTGCTCGGAGATCAAGAACCCGTAGGCGGCGATGCACAGCGTGGCGTGGTGGTGGAAGCCGCGCCAGCCGCGGCCTTCGAAGTGTCCAAGGCCGAACTCCTGCTTGAGCTCCTGATAATCGCGCTCGATGCGCCAGCGCAGCTTGGCCAGATCGACCAAGCGCTCGAAGGTGATGTCCTCCGGCAGGGTCGAGAGCCAGTACTTGGTCGGCTCCGCCTCGCCTTTTGGCCACTCGATCAAGAGCCACTCTTCGGCGTACAGCTTGTTGCGATGGGCGGGGCGCACACGCACGCGCGCGAAGCGCGAGGTCAATCGTTCGTGCGCCCCCTCTCGCCAGCCGATGGTCCGCCAGGCGCGCCTGGGCAGGGCGAACGCAAGCTCCGTGGCCGAGACAGGCTTGTGCTTGGCGCTGCGCGGCGGGCGGATCGGCGGGCGCCCGCCGGCCGGCCGTCGCTGGGGCGGCAACGGCTGCGGGTCGGGCGCCCATAGCGTTGTGCTGGACAAGATGCCGGCAACGTAGATCAGCCCAAGAGCGCCGATCTCCTGGCGCAGCCCGGTGTGATTGCCATAACCCGCATCGAGCAACACCACGCCACGCGGCAGGTCCGCCGCGCAGGCCCAGCGAAGCTGGTCCAATGCGATCTCCGGCTTGGTCTTGAAGACGATCTCTCCAGGCACGCCGGCCTTGCGCCGGCGCGCCGCATCGTCCGCCCATTCCTGCGGCAGATAAAGCCGATAGCGCACCGGCAGGCTCGCCGCGCGATTGGCAATCGACAACGACACCGCCGTCTGGCAATTGTCCTGCTTGCCCAGCTGGCCGCAATATTGCCGCGCCACGCCAACCGAGTGCTTTCCCTTCTTCGGAAAACCAGTGTCGTCAATGATCCAGGCTTCGACCGGCCCGTGCCGCTCCAGCGTCGGCAGCACCATCTCGCATACCTTCGCCAGCACCTTCTCGTCCGACCACGAAGCCTGGCCGACAAAATGCAACAACGATTGATGCTGCGCCGATGTCCGGGCCGGCGCCGTGACCGCCGCCATCGGCTCAACGCTCTTGCGCTCGCAAGGCATCATCAAGCCGGTGCAGTAATCGCGCAGCGGGCCGCTCCAGTCCGCGTGACCGATCACGCTTGCCAAGCCTTCGACGTAGCTCGAAAAACGCTCCTCGCTGCCGCCCGATCCTTGAAGATCCATCCAGGCTCTCCCGCCAAAAAACGAATCCTCTCAACTTACCTCAACCTCGGCTCACCAAATCTGCGGCTTTTTGACTCACATTTCTGACTCAGTAAGACTACGACCCTGTCCGACTCCCGCCCGGCCCGCCGGCTCACCCGGCGTCAGAGTTGCGACCTCCGACCGGAACGGGCCTCCCCCGATGACCCGCAACACCTTGACCAGCGTGCCGTGCCCACTACCCCGGCGGATCGAGACGGGTGCGTCTGTCGGTTGCTTCCCCATCCCACGCGGCCTTCCCCGTTACTCAGGCGGGTCGGCATCCGCGACATCACTTTCGAGGCCTGCTCGGGCTTCACTCGCGTTACGGCCCACTGGCTCGCTCGACCGCCCAAGGCGGCCTTTGTCGCAAGGCTCCGATCCGCCCGGTTACCCGGCGCAGACCGCTTGCCAGCTACCAGATCAACCGACAACTCTCTGGGTGGTACCCACCTCCACTGGTGCTACGCGCCCTCGGGGCGCACTGAAAAAAGACGGGCTAGAGCACCGAGCTGCGTCCGCTCCGCCGGTCCGTTCCACTCCGATTCCACGACCAGGGGCGTGATCGCGCCGCTCGCGCGCGTGATTGTTTCGCATCGAGTATCAGTCGTGATTTTTCAGGATCCGCGACCTAACCCCTTGGGATTCCGTGGGTCAGTTTGGGCGTCTGGATTCTGAAAAGCCGAGGCGGCGTCTAGGGTGGAAGCTGACTCTTAATCAGCGGGTCGAAGGTTCGAGTCCTTCACAGCCCACCACTTCTTCGTCCCGGCCGGCATCTTCCCCGACATATTAGATTGGATCCGAACCCGCCTGCCGGGCGCGCCGGCAGCGCCGTCCGGGCGTGGATAGCCCCTCTACTTGCGAACGCCGGGGGCGCGCGAGTGTTCCCCTTATCGGATGTTGAAATTGTCGCATCGCTCCCCTTGGCGAGCGCGCGTGACGCATTTTTGGCTCGCGATATTCCACGGCGCCACGGAACGCAGCGGAGCCGTTCTGCCTTAACAAGTTGCGGGGGACTGTTTAGTACCCAGGAGATGTCATGAAACGACTTTCAATCGCATTCGTGACCGCGGCGCTTCTCACTGGCGCCTCGGCTATTGCCATCGCGCAGTCGACGACGACGCTCGGCACCGGCGGCACCTCGGCGGGCGGCGGCACATCCAGCTCGACGCTGGGTACCGGCGGCTCGGCTGCCGGCAGCGGCGCCGCCGGCACATCGACCACGCTGGGCACCGGCGGAACGTCCGCGGGTGGCGGCACGTCCAGCACGACGCTGGGTATCGGCGGCTCGGCCGCCGGCAGCGGCGGCGCCGGCACGTCGACGACGCTTGGTACGGGCGGCAGCTCGGCCGGCAGCGGCACGGGCTCGACCACGCTTGGGATCGGCGGCTCGTCCAGCGGTACAGAGCCCGGTGCCACCCCGCATGAGAACCGCGGCAAGCACAAGGGCCACCAGAAGAACAAGCAGGACTAGCACTGTGAGGCCCAGGCGGGAGAGACATCCCGCCTGGGCGTCACGCCAATGAGGTTAGGTTCATGAAACACGCATTCCTTCGCGTGACTGCGGCGGCCATTGCATTGGCGGCCGCGGCCACAACCACGTCATACGGGCAGACCAGCAGCTCTGCCAGTTCATCAACCAGCACATCGTCGGGAGGCAGCGCCAGCAAATCGACCACCAGTCCGGTAGAGGCAAGTCGGAACTGCAAAACCGTCGAACTCAAGGCCGGGCAGGAACCGCCGTCGAATAGCGTCTCGAGCTCGATCACAGCCGGCGGCGGCTCGATTTCCGGATCGACCACGGTGGGTGGAACGACGGTTCATAGCCATTCCGGCTCAGGCGCGACCAGCATGTCGTCGGCGACGTCCGACGGACGCACGGTGGTCACGTCGTCGAACGGCGACTGCACCATCTATGTCCGTCCACAGAAATAGGAGTATCCAATGTTGAATACGCGACAAGCTTTGATCATGGCGGCCTTGTGTGTCTTGCCGATCCAAGTCGGGGCGCAGAGCGCCAGCGGCGTGGCAACTGGCGGATCGTCCACAACGCCGAGCGGATCGGCAGCGACGGTGGGTAGCGGCGGCAGCGGTGCCGCGGGCGGCACCTCGGCCACCACGCTTGGAACCGCCGGAACCTCCACCGGCGAGAGCGGCACGTCGTCTTCCCTGGGCGTCGGCGGAAGTGCGGCGGGCGGCAAGGCTTCCTCGAAATCGAAGGTCAATCCGAACGCCACTCACGGACACTCCAAGGCCCAGGCCAATGAGGGTGGTGGCGTATGGAGCAAGTCGAATACCCACACCAAAACCAAGGACGGCGAGGTTTCGTCGCGAACCAAGTCGATGTCCCATCTGCCGGGAGGTCCTCCGGCCAAGTCGACGGTGGAGTCGACGCAGGGCACTCGCTGACGAGATGAGGTCACGCGTGCCGTCGCCTGTGAGCGGCGGCCGCGTGACCGCGGGGCCAAAGGCTCGTACGACCGGATTCTTCTAAGCCGTCATGAACCGCGCGGGCATGGCGTCCTTGAACGGGAAGTATTGGAAGTAGGGCCGCGCCTCGACGATCACGCGCTTGAATGACGGTCGGGTGAGCAGCCGCTTGAAATAGGCTTGGGCATGTGGACGCGTGTCGGCGAAGGGCGCCACGATGCCGGCATAGAACAGCGCCGGTGCTGCCGCGCAATCGGCAATGCTGAACTCTTCGCCGATTGTCCAGAGGCGGTCGGTCATCCGCCGCTCGAGCATGTCGTAGGCGGTTTCGAGCGCCGCGCGCGCCTCCGCCACGCCTTTCGGATCGCGTTCACCCTCGGCCCTCAGCCGGTCGGTCACGATCTTCTGCATCGGGACCTGGAGGTAGAGATCGAAGAAGCGATCCCACAAGCGCGCGTCGAGAAGCTGATATTCATCGACCGGCAGCAGGCGGCAGGGGCCCGGATAGTAGCGGTCGAGGTATTCGATGATGATGGTCGACTCGGGAATGGTCCGGTTCAGCCGATCATCGCGCAGGACCGGGATCTTGCCGACCGGCCACAGGTCGAAAAAGCCCACGCTCGCGCTGCGGTCCGACAGGTCGACGACCTCGGCCCTGAACGGCGTGTCGTTCTCGTAGAGCGCGATCAGCACCTTGTGGCAGAACGACGCGAGTGGATGAAGGTAGAGAGTTAGCGACATCGCGAGCCTGCCCTTTGATGACGCGCGTGCCTGATTAGCTGGGTCGTTGCCGCAAAGGTTGCAAGACGTCGCCTCGGCGTCCGACGGGAGAGTAGCGCACCCTGGGGGTGGGGGAACCAATGCCGACCCACCCCTGTTGATGTCGCATGCAAGCCGCGCGACGCGGCGGCAATGAGCCGCGCCCGCGCCCGACTTTGACCGGAGTTTGCCATGGCATCCTGCGAGACCTGCGGAAACAACTACGACAAGTTGTTCGAAGTCCTGTGGGCCGGCAAGACCCATGTCTTCGATTCGTTCGAATGCGCGATCCACGCGCTGGCGCCCCAGTGCTCCCATTGTGGCACCCGGATCGTCGGGCATGGGGTCGAGGCGGACGACCGAATTTTCTGCTGCGCCCATTGTGCGCGCAGCCAGGGCGAGAAATCCCTGAAGGACCGCGCCTGACAGCAGTGGGGTTGTCTTTCGGCGGCCCGTGGCGTGCCCGACATCTGTCCGTTCGGGCTCCGACGTCGACCGGCCCATTCCGCTTCGGCACGCAAGCGACCGGGCGAGCGGCCTTTACGGGCTGTTAAGGGTTTTGGTGCAAGCTTCCGGGTCGGGCCGGTTGGACTTGCGGAATGTCGAACATCTCAGAGCGTTTTGAGCCACTCGACGATGACACGCAGCTCGTAGACGACCGCTTGCGTGATCTGTACGCCTATTGGCGGGCCCGGCGCGGCGAGCGGCCGATGGCCGATCGCAGCGACATCGATCCCGTCGACATCCCCCGCCATCTGCCGTTCATCAGCCTCATCGAGCGCTTGCCCGGCACCTGGGAGAATTTCCGCTACCGGCTGGTCGGCAGCGAGCTCGTCGCCATGATCGGCCAGGACATGACCGGACGCACGTTGCTTGAGCTGACGCACGACAACATACGGCGCGTGATCGGCGAGACCTTCCGGCGCTGTCTTCAGAGCGGCCGTCCCCATCACCACCACATGGTGGCGCCAGGCACGCAAGGGTGCCACTACGAGCGCATTCTCCTGCCGCTGACATCGGGGACCCGCGAGCCAGAGATGATCCTTTTGTCGGTCGCAACGCGGAACTGGCCGCGATTGCGGCCTGCTTTTCTGCTCGAGTCGCAGCTGTTCCGCAGGGTCACGGCGGGCGCCCTGTAGTCCGGACCCGTCGCCGCGGTCGCCGGCGGCGTCTCGACGGGGCTTTCGACGATCTGGACTCCGGGTTGAAATTGACCGGGCGTTTGCCTGCTGTCTATGCTCGACTCGAGCCTGGCGACGTCGCGTCGACAACGGGAGGTCCGAAGATGAGCATCCGTCTCAGCATCTTGCTCCTTGCCTCGGGCATTGCTCTCGGAGCGCCCGTCCAGGCCAAGGAGAAGGTTACCTTCGCCTATCTGCTCGATCCGGCCTACGAAGCCGCGCTCTGGCCGATCCGCAACGGCAAGGTGACCTCGACGAAGGTCGAGATCGAAGCCAAGGGACTGGCGATCCCCGCGCTGCTCCAGGCGACGGGCGCCAAGACCTACGACGTGATCATGACCGCCGTCATCGGCCTGCCGCGCGCCAAGCAGCAGGGCCTCGATCTCAGCATCATGGCGACCGGGCTGCGCTATCATCCCAATGGCGACGGCGCCGACATCTGGGTCAAGGGCGACAGTCCGTTCAAGTCGATCGAGGACCTCAAGGGCAAGACGATCGGCGTCTACTCGCTGCCGTCTACGGGCATCACGCTGGTGCGCATCGCTCTGTGGAAGAAATGGGGCGTCAACGTCTCCTACAGCGGCGGCGACTTCAAATGGGTCGAGGTCCCGGCACCGGCGCTGCCTGCCGCGCTCTCGACCGGCAATATCCAGGCGGCGACGCTGATCCACAGCCAGGCCTATGCGGCGAGCAAAGGCAAGGACTACCGCTCGCTGGTGCGCACGGCTCCGGCGGCGATCGAAGTGATGGGGGTGCGCGCGGTCTCGGCCATCCACGTCGGCTATCCCGAGAAGCTCGCGGCGCGGCCTGAGGCGTACCGCGAATTCGCGCGCATGATCAAGGCCTCGATCGACTACACACTGAAGAACCAGGCCGAAGTGTTCGCGGCTGCCGGCAAGGAGAACAACATCGATCCCGATTTCTTCAAGACCTGGTTCAACTCCTTCTCCGAGGTGCCCATGGCCGTTTCGGGCGACGACGTGAAGGCGATCCAAAAGGTCTGGGAGCTGGCGAAGGAGATGGGCATCATCGAGGCGGCGCTGCCCAACGCGGCCGACATGGTCTGGCAGCACGCGATCCGCGAATAGAATCCGGGCCGGCCGCGCCGGCCGCCCGCCCTTCCGGCGGCATCCATGGTCCTCGCGGGCCTCGAGCGGCGACGGCGTGTCGTCGCCCATCTCGTCACGCTCGCCTTCGTCATTGCCTGGGCGATTCAGGCTGCACCCTTGCCCGCGCTGGTGTTGCCGAGCCCGAGCGAGGTCGTCGAGCGGCTGGGCAGGTTCCTCGCCAATCCCTACATGTGGGCGCATATGGGCGTGTCCCTCGCCCATGTCGTGGCGGCGCTCGGCATTTCCTTCGCTATCGGTTCGGCTTTGGCGCTGCTTGCCCACTACGTCCCGGTGTGTCGCCTGCTCGTACACGGGCGGATCAGCCCATTCCTCAATTCCTTCTCGGGCATCGGCTGGACGCTGCTCGCGGTCATCTGGTTCGGGCTCAATCACACGACGGTCGTCTTTTCGATCAGCCTGGTGCTGATCCCCTTCGCCATCGTCAATATCCGTGCCGGGCTCGACAGCCTCGATCCCGAGCTGCTCGAGATGGCGCGCAGTTTCGGACGCCGGCGCCTCCGCCATTACCTGCTGGTCGTCCAGCCGGCGCTCTACCCGTTCATGTTCGCCACGCTGCGCATCAGCTTCGGCGTCGCCTGGAAGGTGGCGCTGACCGTCGAATTGCTCGGCGGCAATGCCGGCTTCGGCTTCCTCTTCAATGTCGCGCGCCAGGACTACGACACGCCGCTCGTCCTCGTGGTGATCGGGCTGATCATCGCCTTCGTCTATTCGACCGATCGCTACGTCTTCGCGCCGTTGCAGGCGCGTCTCGCGCGCCACTACGAGCAGGCCTGATCGCATGACGGAAACCGCGCGCGGACGGAGGCTGGGCTCGCACCTGATCGCCGACGGCTTCGTCGTCGCCTGCGTCCTCGGCTGGTGGCTGACCTCGCTCCGGCTGCCGAAGTTCGTGCTGCCCGACCCGTTCAGCGTCGGCGCGACGACGGTTCGGCTGTTCGTCGATCCCGGTTTCCTGGTTCACACCGGCGCCAGCGCGCTGCGCGTCGCGGCCGCCGTCGTCCTCTCCGTCGTGCTCGGCCTGGCGCTGGCGCTGTTGGCCGAGCGGGTGCCCGTCCTGTCGCATGCCGTGCACCGCCGGCTGCTTCCCGTCTTGAATTCCTTTCCCTCCGTCGGCTGGGCGATCCTCGCCACGGTGTGGTTCCAGCCGACCAGCGCCGCGGTGATCTTTGTCCAGGTCATGATCCTGACCCCCTTCTGCCTGATCAATGCGGCACAGGGACTGCGGGAGCTTGACCGCGAGGTGGTCGAGATGGCGCGCAGCTTCACCCGCTCGCGCGCCAGGGTCGTTCTCCATGTCATCCTGCCGCTGCTCATGCCCTATCTCATGGCGGCCGTGCGGATCGCCTATGGCATCGGCTGGAAGATTGCGCTGGTCGCCGAGCTGTTCGGCGCCGACAGCGGGCTCGGCTACCTCATGCTCAAGGCCCAGGTCATGTCCGATGCAGCCATGGTGTTCGCCACCTGCTTCGCCATCGTCATCATCTTCATCGCGGGCGAGAAGCTCGTCATCGATCCGATCACCCGGCGCATCCGCGCCCATTAGAGCCGGCGCGTCCGCGCCCACTGGAGCCGGTGCGCCGGGTCGCGATGGCAATATGCTCCGATGTCGTGAATTGTGTATCCTGACACGGCGGCGAGTGTCAGGCAGGTCCGCGGCACGCCCCGACAGAGTGGACCGCTCACAATGGCTGACGGCAACCCCAACGAACTGACACTCGAACTTCGAGCCGAGGATTGGCAGAAAATCCTCGAGAGCGTGCGCAAGAACCCCAAGATCCTGTTCTTGAGCAAGACATTTCGGCGACTGGTGGCGGTGCGCCGCGCGGAGAAGCTCAATCTGCCGATGCTTGTCAAGGAGGTGCCGGAGAATTCGATCCTGAATACAATTCCGCACAACGCGGTGATGATGCCCAAGTTTCTCGAGGCGCATTCCGCCCGACTGACCAATGCACTGGTGACGATCGATCCGATCTTCGGCCGCGAAAGCGAAGCATCGATCCTGTGCATCGGGCCGCGCAACGAGATGGAGCTGTTCCTGCTCTATGGCCTCGGCTTTGCGCCCGCGAACGTCAAGGCAATCGACCTGATCAGCAACTCGCCCCTGATTTCGGTCGGCGACATGCATGCGATTCCTTACCCGGATTCGAGCTTCGATGCCGTCCTGTGCGGCTGGACATTGAGCTACAGCCGCAAGCACCAGCTCGCTGTCGACGAGATGGTGCGGGTTTGCAGGCCAGGAGGCTTGATTGCGGTCGGCTTGTCGTACATTCCGGTCGGACATGAAGATCGGACGCTGACAGAATCTCAGGGCTCCATCTGCTATGACAGCCTGGCGCCGCTGCTGGCTTTGTTCGGCTCGCATGCCGCGGAAGTGCCGTTCCGGCACGAGCCCCTGGACAAGACACGCAAAGGAGCGCTGATGGCCGTCGTGCGTGTGAGTAAGACATGAACGTGGCCGAGCCATGACCGACCAATCGATGGCTGCTCCCTGGCGAACGGACCATGTTCAGGGCAAGCCGCGCATTGCCTACGACCACGCCGGGCACGGGCCCGTGCTCGTGTTCCTGCATGGCATCGGTGGCAATCGCACCAACTGGCACGACCAGATCCCGGTATTCGCCCGCGATTTTCATGCCGTGTCCTGGGACGCGCGCGGCTATGGACTGTCGGACGACTATGACGGGCCACTCGATTTCGGCGATTTCGCCGCCGACCTGGCTCGCCTGCTCGACCATCTCAAGGCCGAGCGCGCTCATCTCTGCGGCCTGTCGATGGGCGGTCGCATCCTGCAGGACTTCTATCCGCGCCACCCGGATCGCGTCGCGACCTTGGTGCTGTGCGACACGTTTCCCGGCTTCGACGCCTCGTTCACGCCGGACAAGCGCGCCGAATTCATCCGCCTGCGCAAGGAGCCGCTGGTACAGGGCAAAGAGCCCAAGGACATCGCGCCGGTCGTCGCCAGGACGCTGATCGGGCCGAAGTCGCCGCCCGCCGCCTTCGACCGCCTCGTCGCGAGCATGACCGCGCTGCACAAGGAGTCCTACATCAAGACCATCGAGGCGACGACCAACTACGACCGCACGGCCGACCTGCCCAAGATTGCCGTTCCGACCTTGCTGGTCTTCGGCAGCGATGACCGGCTGACGCCGCCCTCGATCGGCCGATCCATGGCGGCGCAGATCAAGGGGTCGGAGCAGGTCGTGATCCCCGACGCCGGCCATCTCCCCAACATCGAGGCGCCCGACAAGTTCAACGAGGCCGTACGATCATTCCTGATGCGCCATCGGGAGAGGGCACGGCAGCGCTAGCCGCGGCACTTACCTTGACCCGCCGGATGATGGGAGTACTCTGTCGCAAAACTGAGACCCAGCCTACTTAGGTTGGAAGTCCAGGCGATCCAATGTGATCAGAACAGGGGAGACATTCATCATGCGCGCATCTCCGTGGCTCTTGTCGATGGTGCTGGCCGCCGCAATCGCAGCTCCCGCGACTCTTGCGCGGGCGCAGTCGGGCGACGTTGTCGTGTACACCGCCGCCGACGAGAAACTGCATGCCGATGTCGAGGCAAAGTTTAAGATCAAGCACCCGAACATCGCGATCAAGGTCGTCAACCTGTCGACCGGCCCGATCACTGAGAAGGCGATCGCGGAAAAGGCCAACCCACAGGCCGACGTGATCTGGGCGGTCAACACGATCGCGCTTGAGCAACTCAAGGCTGCCGGCGCTCTCGAGCCTTATATGCCCAAGGGCACGAAAATTCCGGCCGAGTACCTCGATCCGGATGGATTTTATGTCCACCACTGGCTGACCGTCATGGTCATGGCCGTCAACACGAAGGTGCTGGAGCAGAAGAACTTGCCGATACCCGCGAGCTGGGAAGACCTCGCGAAGCCCGGTTACAAGGGGCTTGTGTCAGTCGCCGCTCCGACCAAGTCGGGCACGGGTCTGACCATCTTCATGACGCTGGTCGACGCCTATGGCTGGAACTACCTCGATCAGCTCCACCCCAGCATCTTCCAGTACGGTTCGAGCGGTGGCGCGCCGGGTCGGCAAGCCGGGTCTGGCGAGGTAGCGATCGGCCTGACCTACGATACGGTCGTGCTCGACCAGATCCAGAAGGGCCTGCCGGTCAAGTTGGTGTTCCCGTCGATCACGCCAAACATCATGGAAGGTGGTGGCCTCCTGGCCGGCTCGAAGCGCGCCGCCAACGCCAAGCTATGGCTCGACTTCATCGCCAGCCCGGACGGTGCGGCCGCCTACAAGAACTATGTCGGCGTCGCCACCACGCCCGGCATGTCGAACGTCGACATCGGCGGGGTCAAGCTCTGGAAGATGCAGAAGCCGATGGACGCCAACGAGTTCAAGCGCGTCTGGGCATCGAAATACGAAAAGTAGCGGCCACGACTTCCGAGCGGACACGCTGCCCGCCCTCCCCGTCAAGGGGAGGGCGGGGACCGGACGAACTCATGGACGTTCCCGCGCCGCCCGAATTCGAACTTGCTCCATGACCCGCCTCAGCCTGCGGAACATCAGCAAGAGCTTCGGCGACGTTCGCGCGGTCGACAATGTCTCGCTCGAGGTCGCCGCCGGTGAATTCGTCACTCTCGTCGGCGGTTCCGGCTGCGGCAAGACGACCCTGCTCAGGATCGTCGCCGGCTTCACGCGTCCCGACGCTGGCGAGCTCCTGATCGACGGCAGGCGGGTCGAGGCGCTGGCGCCGCGCGAACGCAACATCGGCTTCGTATTCCAATCCTACGCGCTGTTTCCGACCATGACGGTGCGCGGCAATATTGGCTTTGCGTTGCGCCTGCGCCGGCGGCCGAAACCGGCGATCGATGCACGCGTCGACGAGCTGTGCGCGCTGGCGCGCATCGGCGAGTTGGCGGAGCGCTACCCACATGAGCTCTCCGGCGGCCAGCAGCAGCGAGTGGCGCTCGCGCGCGCCTTGGCGCCCAATCCGTCGATATTGTTGCTCGATGAGCCACTGTCGGCGCTCGACGCCAAGATTCGCATCGCGCTGCGCGCCGAGATCCGCAGCATTGTCGGCCGCGCAGGCGCGACGGCCGTGTTCGTAACCCATGATCAGGAAGAGGCGCTCTCCATGTCGGACCGCGTCGCGGTCATGGAACGCGGCCAAATCGTCCAGGTCGGCACGCCGATGGAAGTCTATTTCCAACCGGTGGACGCCTTCGTGGCGGATTTCATCGGCGTCAGCAACCGGCTTTCGGCGCGCGCGGACGGGGAGGGCAAGGTCACCGTGTCTGGCCGGCCGATCGGCGTTACGGCGTCGACGGCGCTGTCCGGGCGATCTGACCTGACACTGTGCATTCGGCCGGAGCACGTAGCTCTGGATCGGCCCGGCATCAAATGCGGCCTGCCGGGACGGATAGCCGCGCGCACCTTCATGGGCGAGATCGTGCGTGTGGAGATCGACGTCGGCATCGGCACGCCCGTGTTTGCCGATCTGATGTCTGACCGCTGGATGGCGCTCGATCTCGAGGTCGGCAGCGATGTCGAGTGGCGCGCCGACCCCATGCATGCGCGATTGTTTTCCGGGGAGACAGCGGTGCGATGAGCCGGTTCTCCGGCGGTCTTGCCGCCCTTGCGATCGGCATCGTCTTTGGTCTGTTCATCCTGGTTCCGATCGGCGCCGTGCTGCTCGAGAGCGTGCGCGTTCAAAGGCCGGTCGCCCCGGCCGAGATGCGCGCGCGCACCGTGGCCGCACTCGACCTGATGGAAGCCGATCGCCGCGCCGCGGTGGTGACGCGCTGGGTTCAGACGCTCAATCCGCGCCAACGCATGGAAGTCACGGCGGCGACCTTGGCGGCGCTCGGCCTGCTCGTGACTTGGGACCGGCAGGCAGCGTTCGATGAGCAGATCGTCGCGGCGACAGGCGCCGTCGAGCGCCTGACGCCCGAGCAGCGGACCCGGTTCGAGGCCGAGTTTCCGGTCCAGACGGTCGTCGTGCATCGACGCATTCCTCTCGCATTCCAGCTTCGCGATCGGCTCGATCCTGCCGAGTTCGAGGCGCTGCGCTCCGGCGTGCGAACCGGCTTTGGTATCGATCATCTCGCGGCATTCTTGACCGAACAGCGCTTCCAGCGCATTGCGCGCAATTCCATCCTGCTCGCCCTCGTCACCTCGGCGTTGACCGTGCTGATCGCCTATGCGCTCGCCTATGCCGTGACGCGTGGCGATCTGCGCTGGCCGGGGCCGGTTCGGGCCGCCGCGCTGGTCCCGCTGGTGTCACCCCCGGTGATCATCGCCTTTGCCATTATTCTCCTGTTCGGTCGCCAGGGATTGATCACCAAAGGATTGCTTGGCGACATGCTCGGCCTGGTCAATCCCGAGCAGTTCAATGTCTACGGCTTCGGCGGCGTCGTCGCGGCGCAGGTGCTGAGCTTCCTGCCTCACGCCTACATCGTCATCGAGAACGTGCTGAGCCAGCACGACGGCAGGCTGGAAGAGGCGGCTGTGTCCCAGGGCGCGACCTCGAGCCAAGTGTTCCGTCACGTCACGCTCCCGATGACCATGCCGGGCGTCACGCGCGCATTGTTGCTCGTCGCCATCCTGTCGATGACGGATTTCGGCAATCCCCTGGTCATCGGGCGTGACTACCCGGTGTTGGCGGGCGCGATCTATGACGAAATCCTCGGCTTTCAGAACAAGCCGCTGGCTGCCGCGCTTTGCCTATGGCTCATGGTGCCAACGATCGGCGCGTACTGGCTGGCGGAGCGCATCGGCCGGCGGCGGCGTCACGCCGCGGTCGGCGGAACAGGTGGGCCTCCCGAGCTGTTGATGGAACCGGCATTGCGCGGCGCCTTGTCGGTGTTTTCGGGCCTCGTCGTTGCTTTCGTCGCGCTGCTCTACTTGACAGTCGTCTATGGCTCCTTCACGCGCGTCTGGGGCATCGACTTTTCGCTGACCCTCGAGCACTACCTGTTCGACCCGAGCCTTGACACAGGCCTGCAGGCCGAGCGTGGCATCCCGACCGTGTGGACAAGCATCAAGATCGCGGCCGTTGCGGCTCCGATCGGCGGCGTGCTGAGCCTGCTCGTCGCCTATCTTGCGGAGCGCGTGAGGCCACCCGGAGCCGAGGCGTTGGCGTTCCTGGCATTGCTGCCGGCCATCCTGCCGGGCGTTATTCTCGGCATCGGCTATCTGATCTTCTTCAACGCGCCATTCGGCTTTGTCGATTTGGCGATCACGGGTACGGCCGCGATCCTCATCGTCAATGTGCTGTTTGCCAACCTCTATGTCGGCGTGCTCGCCGGGCGCGCCGCGCTGCAGCGTCTGGATGCGGCGACCGACGAGGCGGCATCGGTGCTCGGTGCGACCATGGTGCAGAGTTTCCGTCTCGTCACCTTGCCCATGCTGCGTCGGACCCTCGTGCTATCCATGCTCTACGTGTTCATTCACGGACTGACGACGCTGTCTGCCGTGATCTTCCTGGTCAGTCCGGACCACAAGCTGGCGTCGGTCGGCGTCTTTCTCAATGCCGAGGCGTCGCATTATGGCCTCGCCTGCTCGACCAGCGTCGTCATTCTCGCGACCGTGCTGGTCGCGCTTTCGGTCGGCCGCGCCGTCGACCGGCCGTCGCGCCGCACGGGTGTCCGACAGCAGCTCCAGGTGGAAGCGTTGCCGGCGGCTGCGACCGCTCGCTAAACGCGAGTTTACGCCGCCCGGCGCTCCTCCTCGCCGAGCGCTGCATCGAGAATCTGAAGGGCCCGCTGCATCTCGGATTCGGTGATGATCAGCGGCGGAGACAGAACCAAGACATTGCCGGCGGAGACCGTGAAGCTGAGCCCGGATGTGAGGCAGCGACGCATCACCGATTCCGCCTCGGCTGTCGCCGGCGTCTTCTCGGCACGATCGCGCACGAGCTCGACGGCAAGCCGCAGCCCGAGGCCGCGCACGTCGCCGATCAACGGGTGCCGCACAGCCATCGCCTTCAGCCGGTCGAGCGCCAGCGTACCCACTCGCCTGGCGTTCTCGATCAGGCCGTCCCCTGTGATGATCTCAAGCGTGGTCAGAGCGGCGCGGGCGGTCAGCGGGTTCTTTTCGTGGGTGTAGTGACCGATCGACAACTCGTTCGCCACGTCGAGGTCGGCGTGCGCGATCAACGCGGCGATCGGCAGCGTGCCGCCGCCCAGCGCCTTGCCCAGCACGAGGATATCGGGCACGACCCCCCAGTGCTCACAAGCGAACAAGCGGCCGGTCTTGCCGAGACCATTCGGGATTTCGTCGAAGATCAGCAGCGCGCCGTGCGCGTCGCACGCCGCGCGCACAGCCTGCCAATAGCCGGGTGGCGGGATGTTGCATACGGATCGAATGGGTTCGGCGATGACGGCGGCGACATCGCCTTCCTTGTCGAGTACATAGCGCAACATGTTGGCGCAAGAGAGCTTGCAGACATCGAGATCGGGCTGACCGGCGCGGTCCGGGTAGCCATAGGCGCACCGATAGCATTGGAAGGAAGCGACGTGCTCCGTGCCCGAGAGCAGGGGACCGTTCACGCCGGAGCGGTAGAGCGCTTGGCCGCCGACGCTGCTGGCGCCGAAGCCGGCGCCGTGGAAAGCATCCCAGAACGACACGGTCTTGTGCCGCCCGGTAGCGGCGCGGGCGAGGCGCAAAGCGATCTCGATGGCGTCGGAGCCGGAGGGCGCGAAGAGCACCTTGGAAAGCGGCTTGGGCGCCAGCTCGGCCAGCTTGCGTGCGAGTGCCACGGCTACGTCATTGGTGTAGCGGCGCGGGGAGAACACGAGTCCATCGAGCTGTACTTTGAGCGCTGCGATCAGCTTGGGATGCGCATAGCCGATGTGATGCACACTGTTGCCGTGAAAATCCATGTAGCGCCGGCCTTCGAGATCCTCAATCCAGATGCCCTCGACGCGTCGGACCGCCGATATGCATGGCGTGGACTCGGCCTGATGCAGGAACAGCCGCGCGTCTTCGGCCACCAGCGCTGCGCTCGACTTGGAAATGGATGAATCGACCATGGAATCCTCCTGACGGGTATCATGGGCCGGTTGCACGTCGGGTCAAGCGCGCTGCCACCGGGTGCGCCTGCCCCAGTGTCGATAGCCCGAGTGTCGATAGCCCTAGTTGACGGCAATTTCGGCCGGGGCGAGGCTGGACCATGCGCGCCATGACACTCGATGCGCCCGGCAAGCCACTGCGTCTCGTCGATCGGCCGAGACCGGTGCCGGGGCGGGAACAAATCCTCATCAAGGTCCATGCCTGCGGCGTGTGCCGCACCGATCTCCACGTGGTCGACGGCGAGCTCGGCGATCCCAAACTGCCGATCGTACCCGGGCACGAGATCGTCGGGACAGTTCTTGAGGCGGGCAGGGAGGTCGATCGCTTCCGGCCCGGCGACCGTGTCGGCGTGCCCTGGCTCGGCTGGACCTGCGGGACCTGCCCGCATTGCCGCGCCGGCCATGAAAACCTGTGCGACCGGGCGCGCTTTACCGGCTATCAGATCGATGGCGGCTATGCCGAGCAGTGCCTCGCCGACCAGCGCTATTGCTTTGCCGTTCAGGGCAACTATTCCGACGTCGAGGCGGCGCCGCTGCTGTGCGCGGGCCTGATCGGCTATCGGGCGCTGCGCATGGCGGGCGGGGCGCGGCGCCTCGGCATCTATGGCTTCGGCGCCGCGGCCCATATCGTGGCGCAGGTCGCGCGCCACCAGGGGCGCAGCGTGTTCGCCTTCACGCGCACCGGCGACGATGCCGCGCAGAGCTTCGCGCGCTCGCTGGGCGCCGTGTGGGCGGGAGGGTCGGACGACCGCCCGCCCGAACCGCTCGAAGCCGCGCTGATCTTCGCCCCGGTCGGGGCACTCGTGCCCGTCGCGCTCGCCGCGGTCGCCAAGGGTGGCACCGTGGTCTGCGCCGGCATCCACATGAGCGACATTCCGGCCTTTCCCTATCGCCTGCTGTGGGAGGAGCGGCAGATCCGCTCGGTCGCCAATCTGACCCGGGCCGACGCCGAGGAGTTCCTGGCGCTGGCGCCTCAGGTTCCGGTGCGCACGCACACGACGGCATTTCCTCTGCGCGAGGCCAATCTCGCGCTTGACCGCCTGCGCGCCGGGCGGATCGAGGGGGCGGCCGTGCTGGTGCCGTAGATGAAACGGTGTCTGACCCCGATTTCCCTCGGGTTTTGCCTTTGTCTCCCGACAAATCGCTTGCGGACATCGGCCGCGCCGGCCGTATACGATGCGGCACCACGCCACGACGAGGGCGGCGGTGCGGATGGCGGAGCGGCTGATGTTCAAGCAATTGCATGGCGCGACCCTGGCGGCCCAGGCGATGGGCAGAATCCACGCGCCCTATGGCGAGGTGGTGCCGCCCATCCACGTCGCCACCACCTATGAGCGCGCACCCGACAATTCCTACCCGCACGGGCGGACCTATTCGCGCGATGCCAACCCCAGCTATGACCAGGCCGAGGCGCTGCTGGCGGCGCTCGAGGGCGGCCCCAAGGCCTTGCTGTTCGCCTCGGGCATGGCGGCCGCCACGGCGTGCTTCCTTGCGCTCACGCCCGGCGACCACGTCGTGGCGCCACGAGTCATGTATTGGGGGCTGCGCAAGTGGCTGCTGGAGTACGCCGCGCCGCGCGGTATCGTCGTCTCGTTCTTCGACAATGAGCGGCCCGGCCAGATCGACGAACTCAGGGGACTGCTGCAGCCGGGCAAGACCAAGCTTGTCTGGCTCGAATCGCCGGCCAACCCGACCTGGGCGGTGACCGACATTGCGGCCGCCGCGGCACTCGCCCATGGCGCCGGCGCGCGTCTCGCCATCGATTCGACGGTGGCAACGCCGGTTCTGACCAGGCCGATCGCGCTGGGTGCCGACGTCGTCATGCACGCCGGCACGAAGTACCTCAACGGCCACTCCGACGTGATCGCCGGCGCTCTCGTCACGGCGCGCGAGGATGAGTACTGGCAGGCGATCAAGTATGTGCGAAACGCGGTCGGTGCGGTGCTCGGGCCGATGGAGGCCTGGCTGATGCTGCGCGGCATGCGCACGCTTTTCCTGCGCGTGCGCGCGCAGAGTGCCGCGGCCCAGCGCGTCGCCGAGCATTTCCAGGGCCACCGCGCCTTGACCCATGTTCTCTATCCGGGCCTCGGCAATGATCCCGGTCACGCGGTGGCCAAGCGACAGATGTCCGGCGGATTCGGCGGGATGATGTCAATCCGAGTGAAGGGCGGGGAGGCGGCCGCGGTCGGCGTGGCGGCGCGTCTCAGCGTTTTCAAGCGCGCGACGTCGCTCGGCGGTGTTGAGAGCCTGGTCGAGCACCGCGCCAGCATCGAGGGACCCGGTACGCCCTGCCCGCCCGATCTCCTGCGGCTGTCGATCGGCATCGAGGAGCCGGCGGATCTGATCGACGATCTGGAGCAGGCGCTGGCAGCCGGCCAGCCGAAATAGCGGAATCGATTTCGGTGGAAGCCCCGACGGCAACCGCTCCGAAGCTCGGCGCTCTGGTCCGGCCGCCCGATCGCGCCTGGATCGGCATCCTGTGCATGGCCGGCGCGATCTTCATCTTTTCCATGGCGTCGGTGCTGACCAAATGGCTGACCGAGAGCTATTCGGTGCCGCAGGCCATGTTCTTCCGCTGCCTGGTGGCGCTTGTGCCGGTCATGGTCGTGGCGGCCTGGGAAGGCCGGGTCCAGGTCTGGCGGACCCAGCGACTGTCGGGCCACCTCCTGCGCGCGTCGTTCGGGCTGATCGCGATGGCGCTGCTGTTCACCTCGCTGTCGCTGCTGCCGATCGCCGACGTCACGGCCATCACCTTCGCCGGGCCCATTTTCGCCACGGCGCTCTCTGTGCCGCTCCTCGGCGAGAAGGTCGGCGTTCGGCGGTGGACCGCCATCCTCATCGGTTTCGCCGGCGTGCTGTTCATGGTCCGGCCGGGGGCGGACGGATTTCGCCTTGCCATGATCGTGGCCGTGTGCACGCCTATCTTCTATGGGCTGGTCGCGACCACGCTGCGCCAGCTCACCGCGACCGAGGAGAATCTCACCATTGTCTTCTACTACATGACGATCGGCGCCACGGTAACCGGGCTGATACTGCCGTTTGGCTGGTGGAAGACGCCCGACGTAACCGACTTGATGCTGTTCCTGACCCTCGGCCTGATCGGCGGCATCGGGCAGTTCCTGATGACCCACGGCTATCGCAACGCGCCGGTTGCCGTGCTCTCGCCCTTCGAGTACACCGCGATCATCTGGACCAGCCTCGCCGGCTTTTTCATCTGGGACGAAGTGATGACCATCTGGACGATCGTCGGCGGCAGCTTGGTGATCGCCAGCGGCCTCTATATCCTGCACCGTGAAACGGTGTTGAGGCGCCAGCGCGCGTGACGACATGGTGCAGTTGACCGAAGAGGAGCGGGGCTTGCTTCGCGGCGACGCCGGCGACGGCGTGGCGATGGCCATGCGCATCCTGGTTGGCACGGCCGAGATGCTCGATGCAGAGCGGCTGATCCCGATCTCGTCGGTGCATGTCGATGGCTGCCTCTATCACGGCGATAGCGGCACGCATTTCGTGGAGCGACTGGTGGCCGCGGGCGGCAAGGTGCGCGTGCCGACTACGCTCAACGTCGGCGCGCTCGATCTGGTCCATGCCGGCCGGGTCAAGCTCGACCCGCACCGGCACGACATGGCGCGCCGCATGATGATGGCCTATGAGCAGCTCGGCTGCCGGCCAAGCTGGACCTGTGCGCCCTACCAGGCCGGGCATCGGCCGGCCACGGGCGAGGATGTCGCCTGGGGCGAGAGCAATGCCATTGCCTTCTGCAACTCCGTGCTCGGCGCGCGCACCGACCGGTACGGCGACTTCCTCGACATCTGCGCGGCCCTGACGGGCAGGGCGCCTTACACCGGCTTCCACAAGCCCGAGAACCGCCTCGCGCGCATCGTGATCGATGCGCACAACTTGCCGGCGCCGCTGACGGACGAGGATTCCTTTTACCCTGTCCTCGGCACCTGGCTTGGCGCCACCTGCGGCAGCGAGGTCGCGGTCATCGATGGCCTGCCGGCACCCATCTCGGAGGACCGGCTAAAGGCGGTCGGCGCGGCCGGCGCCTCGGCGGGCTCAGTCGGGTTGTTCCACATTGTCGGCGTCACGCCGGAGGCGCCGACCCTGCAGGCAGCACTCGGCGGCCGCAGCCCTGACCAGACCATCGTGCTGACGGCGCCCATGCTGCGCGGCGCGCGCGACCGGCTCTCGACGGGGATCCCCGTGGCGGGCGCGCCGATCGACGCGGTTGCCATCGGCAGCCCGCATCTCTCAATCGATGAGTTCGACCGGCTCAGCCGGCTGCTCGCGGGTCGCCGCGTCGCGGTGCCGTTCTATGCCTGCACCGGCCGCCACGCGGTCGAAGCGCTCGATCGCGCCGGCATGCGCGCCGGCCTGGACGCGGCTGGCATCATCGTCGTGGCGGATACCTGCGTGGTCGTGACGCCGATCATGAAGGAAGGCGGCGGCCTGCTCATGACCAACTCGGGCAAGTTTGCGCATTATGCGCCCGCCAATGTCGGCTACGACGTGGTCTACGGCAGTCTCGCCGACTGCGTCGAAAGCGCGATCGCGGGCCGCATCGTGCGCGATGAGAGTCTGTGGCGATGACGACTTGCGTCGCTGGGCGTGCCGTCATCGACGGCAGCGGCACGGGCCGCGTCATGCGGCTGGCGGAGCCGATCAGCTTCTGGGGCGACGTCGATCCGTTTTCCGGCCGGTTGACCAACCCACGCGGGTCACGGCACGGCCAGAGCATCGCCGGTCGTGTGCTCGTCCTGCCGGAGCTGCGCGGCTCGAGCTCGGGCAGCGCGGTCATGCTCGAGCTGCTGTCACGCGGCATTGCGCCCGCCGCCCTCGTGCTCGGCCGCATCGACGCCATCATCGGGCTCGGCATCCTGGTCGGCCGCGAGATGGGATACCCCGTTATCCCGCTGATTCAGCTCGACACGGCACAGCAAGCCGCCCTGGCGGACGGGGCCATGGCTCGCATCGAGCCCGGCGGGCGGATCGCCCTCGTGGAGAGCGACGGATAGCGCCTCTGCCGCACGGCGCCAGCCCATAACCAACGAGCATCGCTCATCATTTTTCACACGACGTGCGTCCGTGCACGACGCCTGTGCGCTCCAGCAATTTTACCTTCCACTTACCCCAAACGAGGGATGCGGGCCGGGTAGGCGTCGACCGATCATCGCCGACAAAGCGCCGTTCGGGCGCACGGCCGCTGATCTACCTTGGGGGACGCAAACATGGCGACCATCACCGGCACCACCGGACCTGACCTTCTGTTCGGCAGCGCGGGCGACGACACCATCAGCGGCCTTGCGGGGGACGACACGCTGCGCGGCGAATCGGGCTTCGATCTGATCGATGCCGGAGATGGCAATGACGATGCGGGCGGCGGCCTGGACAACGATACGGTACGAGGCGGCGCCGGCAACGACACGTTGAATGGCGAGGACGGCAGCGACTTGGTTGCCGGCGATGACGGTGCCGATCTTGCCTTCGGCCACACCGGCAACGATACGGTCGATGGCGGCGCCGGTGATGACACGCTGCGCGGCGAGTCCGGCAATGATCTGGTGGTCGGCGGCGATGGCAATGACGATGCCGGAGGTGGCCTCGACGACGACACGGTCCAAGGCGGATTGGGAAATGACGGCCTCAATGGCGAGGCCGGAAACGACGTCGTCGACGGCGGCGACGGCAATGATTTCGTCTTCGGCCATACCGGCAATGACACGCTGTCGGGCGGGGCCGGCGCCGACACGGTGCGCGGCGAGGACGGCACCGATGTGCTCGATGGCGGCGACGGCAACGACGACCTGCACGGTGGCGCCGAGAACGATACGCTCAGTGGCGGCACCGGCAATGACGCGCTGAATGGCGGCGATGGAAATGACTTGATCAGCGGCAACGCCGGTGACGACAACCTGAGCGGCGAAGCCGGAAGCGACCGGCTCGAGGGCGGATCAGGCAACGACACCGTGGCGACCGGCTCGGGCGCCGATACCGTCGCCCTCGATCACCCCGCCAGCAACGGCATCGACCAGCTCACCGACTTCAATGTCGGCCAGGGTGACGTGCTCACCAGCATTTTCAGCTCTGCCGGCGCCTGGCGCATGACGTCAGCGACGGAGATGCGCGCTTTCAACTACCTGACCGGCGAAACCGGCACGCATGGAATTGACTTTGGCGGAACGAGCGGCAATCCGACGACCGCCGAGTTCAACATCCTCTGGAACGGCGCCAGCGTTTTCAAATCCGAGATCGACAATTCGGGCGATATCACCGGCAGCGGTCATGCCGATCTGCTGGTGCTCGCCGGTTCGAGCGCAGGGCGCACAGCTGACGGCGGAGCCTTGCCCGACATCGTCCAGGACCTTTCCAGCAACGGCAATCGCCTGGTCGGCGGGGGAGCCGAAGACTATCTCGATGGCGGAGCGGGCAGCGACACGCTGAGCGGCGGGATCGACAACGACACGCTCCTCGGCGGCAGCGGCGCCGACAGCATGGATGGCGGCGACGGCAACGACATCTTCTATGCCGACAGCACCGACGATTCGATTCTCGGCGGCTCGGGACTCGACACGGTCTATACGGTCGACGGCGTCACATTCGCCTATTTCGACGCCAACAAGGCCGCGTTCGGAATTGAGACCGTCGTCAATCTGGGCCCGCCCAGCCCACCGCCCCCGCCGTCATCCGCCCCCGGCGCTCAGTTCGGCACGGACGGCGACGACACTCTGTTCGGCACCGGCGGCAATGACACGATCGACGGCCGTGGCGGCAATGACCTGCTCTCCGGGCTCGCGGGCGACGACAGCCTGGTTGGCAGCACGGGCGCGGATGCGCTGTTCGGTGGCGACGGGATCGACCGTCTCGATGGCGGCGAAGGCAACGATGCGCTGGATGGCGGAGCCGGCGCGGATGCGCTTTATGGCGGTGCCGGCAACGACACGCTGACGGCGGGTGCTGCCGGCATCAGCGGTACGGACGCGCTCTATGGCGAGGCCGGCGACGATCTTCTGGTCAGCAGCACCGGCGCGGATGCGCTGTTCGGCGGCGACGGCGCCGACACGCTGTCCGGCGAGCTCGGCAACGACACGCTGCTGGGCGGCACCGGAGCGGACATTCTCTATGGCGGCGGCGGCGCCGACAGCATGGACGGCGGCGGCGACAACGATATCTTCTATGCCGACAGTTCGGCCGACACGGTTCTCGGCGGCGCCGGCAACGACACGGTCTACGTGCTCGACGCGGCGACCTTCAATCACTTCGAGACCAACAAGGCGGCGTTCGGCATCGAGACAGTGATCGATCTGAGCTTCACCGGCTCGTCGGTTTTCTACGGCAGCGCGGGGCCGGACCTGCTGATCGGCACGACGGCGGGCGAGATGATCTTCGGTCTCGACGGCGCCGACACGATCTCCGGGCTTGCCGGCAACGACAGCCTCTATGGCGGAACCGGTGCCGACATCCTCTATGGCGGTGACGGAACGGATCAGCTCTATGGCGGCGCCGGCAACGACACGCTGGCGGCGGGTGCCGCTGGCATCAGCGGCGTGGACGCACTCTATGGCGATGCCGGCGACGATCTGCTGGTCGGCAGCTCTGGCGCCGACGTGTTGTTCGGCGGTGATGGCGCCGATATGCTTTCCGGCGGATTCGGCGACGATGTGCTCAGCGGCGGCACGGGGGCTGACGCCCTCCATGGCGAGTCCGGCAACGATACCCTGCAGGGCGAAGGCTCCGACACGCTCGACGGCGGTGACGGCAACGATTTGATCGTCGTTGCTCCCGGCACGTCGTCCGGCGCGCTGGCGGCCGGCGGCAGCGGGAATGACCTGATCTTCTCCGCCAGCGGCAATGACATTCTCTATGGTGACGCAGGCAATGACCGGATCATCGCGTCTGCGGGCGACGACAGCCTGTTCGGCGGCGCGGACGACGACAGCCTGTATGGCGACAGTGGCGACGACGCTCTGGATGGCGGCGCGGGCACGGATGTCCTTTACGGCGGTGTCGGCAACGACACGCTGACGGCGGGTGCCGCTGGCATCAGCGGAACCGACGCGCTCTATGGCGAGGCCGGAGACGACCTCCTGATCGGCAGCACCGGCGCGGATGCGCTGTTCGGCGGCGACGGCGCCGACTCACTGTCCGGAGACCTCGGCAACGACACGCTGCTGGGTGGCACGGGCGCCGACATCCTCTATGGCGGCGACGGCGCCGACAGTATGGACGGCGGCGGCGACAACGACATTTTCTACGCCGACAGCTCGGCCGACACGGTGCTCGGCGGTGCCGGCGACGACACGGTCTATGCGGCGAACACGGCGGTCTACAATTACTTCGAAGCCAACAAGGCGGCGTTCGGCATCGAGACGGTCATCAACCTGGCGCCGGAGCCGATCCTCGGCACGGCGGGCAATGACATGCTGACCGGGACCGCCGGGAGCGACACCATTTCGGCTCTCGACGGCAACGACTTTGTCAACGGACTCGCGGGCGACGACAGCCTGTCCGGCGGCAACGGCAACGACACTCTCGAAGGGCAGGCAGGCAACGACACGCTCGACGGCGGCGCGCACGGCACGGGCGATTTCGCCTGGTACCTGAATTCGCCGGCGGGCGTGACGGTCAATCTGACGACCGGCACGGCGTTCGACGGCCATGGCAGCACGGACACGTTGATCGGCATCGAGCATGTCCAGGGTTCCGCCTTCTCCGATGTCCTGATCGGCAATGCCGGTGAAAACTGGTTCCGGCCTGGCGCCGGCAACGATCAGATCAGCGGCCAGGGCGGCCCAGATGTGGTCATGTACGAGAGCGCGCCCAGCTCTGTGTCGATCAACCTGGCGACCGGCCTGGTCAATGACGGTGCCGGCGGAATCGATACGCTGATCGGTATCGAGCAGGCCCACGCCAGCCACTTCAACGACACGATCATCGGTTCCGCGGCCGACAACAACATGTGGGGCCGCGCCGGAAGCGATACGCTCGACGGCGGAGCGGGCAACGACCGCTTCCGCGGCGGTAGCGGCGCCGACACGATCAACGGCGGCAGCGGCAACGACGAAGTCGTCTACCGCGACGATGGGTTCGACGGCCCGGGCTTCGTCATCTCGCCGAATGGCGTGGTGGTCAATCTGTCGACCGGTACGGCGATCGACAATTGGGGCGATACCGATCAGCTCGCATCCATCGAGACTGTCAGCGGCTCGGCATTCGGCGACATCATCGTGGGCAACACGGCGGCGAACCTGCTGTACGGCGACGATGGCGACGACCTGATCACCGGCGGCGACGGCAACGACGTCCTGCGTGGCGGCAACGGCAGCGACCTGCTCGAGGGCAATGACGGCGCCGACAATCTGAGCGGCGATGCCGGCCACGACACCATGCTGGGCGGGCTCGGTGACGACGTGTTCATCGGTGGTGTCGGCAACGACTCGATCGTCGGCGGCGGCACGGGTGAGACCGACTCCGACACGGCGGTTTATGTCAACGCGACCAGCGGCATTTCGGCCAACCTGGCAACCGGCATCGTGCAGGACGGTCAGGGCGGCACCGACACCGTCCAAGGCATCGAGAACCTAAGGGGCTCGAACTTTGCCGACCTGATGATCGGCGGGGCCAACGATCCCTTCGAGATGTTCGAAGGTCGTGGCGGAAACGACACGATCGACGGCGGCACGGGCTTCGACCGGATCAACTATCAGAACGCGGCCGGCGCCGTGAACGTCAACCTGGCGACCGGCCAGGCGCAGGACGGCGATGGCGGCACCGACAGCTTCTCGAACATCGAGGCCGTGCGCGGCTCGGCCTTTGGCGACGTCCTCACGGGCAGCGCCAACGGCACGACGACGGCAGAGTCGTTCGACGGCCGTGCCGGTAACGACACGATCGACGGCGGCGACGGCTTCGACCGGGTCGAATATACCGGCGCGACGTCCGCCGTCACGGTCAACCTCGCGACCGGCGTGGCGACCGATGGCCAAGGGGCCACGGATGCCCTGGCCAATATCGAGGCGGTGCGCGGCTCCAGTTTCGGCGACATGCTGATCGGCCGTGACCAAGGCCGGTTCGCCTCCGTGGAGGCATTCGACGGACGCGCCGGGAACGACACCATCGATGGCGGCGGCGGCACCGACCGCGTCGAGTACACGGCGGCGACCTCGGGCGTCACGGTCAATCTCGCGACCGGCGTGGCGACCGACGGCCAGGGCGGCACGGATGCGCTGTCCAATATCGAGTGGGTGCGCGGCTCGGCATTTGCCGATGCTCTGACCGGTCTCGACCAGGGTTCCTACGAGGTCGAAGATCTTGAGGGCCGCGGTGGCAACGACACGCTCGACGGCGGCGCCGGCGGCGACCGCGCCGTCTATTCCGCGGCGACCTCTGCGGTGAACGTCAATCTCGGCGCCGGCACGGCAAGTGACGGCGAGGGCGGCACGGACACGCTGATCAGCATCGAGCGCGTGCGCGGCTCGGCGTTCGATGACACGCTGATGGGCGGCAGCAATGCCTTCTTCGAGGGCTTGGAGGGCGGTGCCGGCAACGACCTGATCGATGGCGGGTCCGGTCACGACCGCGTCGAGTACCACACCGCGACCGCCGGGGTTAACGTCGACCTCGGCGCGGGCATCGGCCTGGACGGCATGGGCGGCACTGACACGCTGGTCAGTATCGAGGCGGCGGCCGGCTCGAACTTCGGCGATACCCTGACCGGCGGCACCGGCAACGAGGTCTTCGAAGGCCGCGGCGGCGGCGACGCGATCGACGGCGGCGCCGGTATCGACCGGGCCTCCTACCGCAGCGACGCGGGTCCCGTGCTGGTCGATCTGTCGCAGGGCATGGCGATCGACGGGTCGGGCGGCACCGATACGCTGGTCGGCATCGAGTGGGTCAACGGGTCGCGGTTCTTCGGCGACACGCTGATCGGCGACGGCGGCGCGGCCGATGTGACCGTGACGCTCGACGGCATCTACACGGTGACCAATTTCGTGGCCGCCGGCGGTACGGACATCGCCTTCCAGGCGGTCAATAGCGGCACGCCCGGCAATGACACCATGACCGGTGGCGCCGGCAACGATGTGATCGACGCCGGCTCCGGGAATGACACAGTCAATGCCGGTGCGGGCGACGATACGGTCGTCGGCGGCGCGGGCAACGACACCGTCCACGGCGGCAACGGCAGCGACGAGCTGCAGGGCGGCGAAGGCAACGACGTTCTCGTCGGCGGGGACGGAAACGACGTGCTCGACGGCGGCACCGGTGACGATGCGATCACCGGCGGCGCCGACAACGATGTGGTCTCCGGGGGAGCCGGCGCCGACACGCTGGTTGGTGGTGCGGGCAACGACGAGCTCGCGGGCGGCGACCAGGCCGACGACCTTGTCGGCGGTCAGGGCGACGATACGCTCGATGGCGGGTCCGATGCCGACACGCTCGGCGGCGGCAGCGGCAATGATCTCGTCTCCGGCGGCGCGGGCGACGATAGTCTCGCCGGCAATGGCGGCGACGACACGCTAGTCGGCGGCACCGGCAATGACACGATCCGCGGCGGTGGCGGAACCGACCTGCTCTATGGCGGCGAGGGCAACGACAGCCTGGTGGCCGGCAGCGGCGACGATCTCGCCGATGGTGGCACCGGCATCGATGGCGGCCTCGGCGATGACACGATCCAGGGCGGCGGCGGCAATGACTTGCTCAACGGCGGCGTGGGTAGCGACCTGCTCGTCGGCGGCAGTGGCAACGACACCATGGACGGTGGAGAGGATGCCGACACGCTCTCCGGCGGTGGCGGGACCGACATGGTCCTGGCCGGCGCCGGCGCCGACGTGGTGTATGGCAATCAGGGCTCGGATACCCTGTCCGGCGGTGACGGAAACGACACGCTGCTGGCCGGCCAGGCCGACGATCTCGCAGCCGGCGGCCAGGGCGCCGATCTGCTGAACGGCGGCGACGGCGCCGACATCCTTGCGGGCGACGAGGGCGACGACACGCTCTCGGGCGGCGCGGGCAACGACAGCCTGTCGGGCGGGACGGAGAATGATCTGCTGGTCGGCGCCGCGGGCAATGACTCGCTCGACGGTGGTGCCGGCAACGACGTGGCCTACGGCAACCAGGGCGAGGATCGCTTCGACGGAGGAACGGGCGACGATCTGGTCTTCGGCGGCCAGGCGGCGGACCTGCTCTCCGGCGGAGATGGTGCGGACCGCCTGCACGGCGACGAGGGCGCCGACACGCTGTCAGGCGGCAGCGGAGCGGATACGCTCACCGGCGGCGCCGGTGCCGACTTCATGGCCGGCGGCGCCGATGCCGATACCTTCGTCTTCGCCTCGGCGAGCGGTAACGACACGATCGCGGACTTCGACGCGGCCGGCGGCGATGTGATGCAGATTGCCGTGAACATCAACGGGTTGAACGTGAACGCGCCGAATGCGGCGTGGTTCGCGCGCATCACCGACGATGCCAGCGGCAATGCGGTCATCGACCTCGGCCGCGGCCACAAGGTGACGCTGACCGGCGTGCAGAAGGCCAGTCTGAGCGCCGACGACTTCCTGTTCGTCTAGCAGGAAGCCCGTCGTTACGGGGTCGAAGTCAAGGCTGACTGCCCTCCACTGGCGGAGGAGGCTCGGGCGACCGAACCTCCTCCGCGCTTTTCGGTGCGCCGGCTTGACTCCGCAATCCGTGCGGACGCATGGTTCCACGCGTCACGCCAAGAGGGGGGCCGACCATGCGCATCCGTCATTTCATCGTCCTGCTGGGGCTGCTGGTGGCCGCCACACCGGCTGCGGCACAGGAAAAGTCGACCTGGGCTGCAATCAAGGAACGCGGCAGCTTCCGGGTCGGCGCCACCCAGGCCGAGCCCTGGTACTTCAAGGATCCGCGCTCGAACGAATGGGGCGGCTTCTCGATGCACGTCGCGCGCGCCATCGGCAAGGCGATGAACGTCAAGGTCGACGTCGTCGAGACCACCTGGGGCAATGCCATCGCGGCGCTTCAGGCCAACCAGATCGATCTGATGTTCGTGCTCGACGCCACGCCGGAGCGCGCCATGGCGGTCGACTTCATCATGACGCCGCTGCTCTATTACGCCATGGCCGTCCTGCACAAGGACGCACTCAAGGTCGAGCTGTGGGAGGATCTGAACAAGCCGGGCGTCAACGTCGCAACCACATTGGGCACTGTGATGGACACGCACGTCACGACCAAGCTGCCCAAGGCGACGATCAACCGTTTCCCGAACAATGACGAGGTGGTCGCCTCGTTCCAGTCCGGCCGCTCCGACGTCGCCGTGCTGTTCCATCCGCCGCTGATCGCGCTGCAGAAGAAGGTCGGCATGGGCAAGATCACGCTGCCCAAGCCGGTGCGCGCCTCGGTGTCGTCGGTCGCGGTCCGGCGCGAAGCCGACACGACGTGGCGCGACTATCTCACGCACGCCGTGCGCTATTACTACGAGACAGGCCAGCTCCAGGCCTGGTACGAGGAGTTCCTCGCGTCGCGCGACATCAACCCCAAGTCGGTGCCGCCGATCATGAAGGAGCTGATGTAGGGCGCGTTGCGTTCGTGGGACTGCGTCAGTCCGTAGTCGGCCTCATCGTTCGACAGGCTCAGGATGAGGCTCTAGCCAGGCCTATTGCCTCATGGTGAGCTCGTCGAACCATGAGGCCGCCTCCGCTGCTCCGACGCGGACGAGGCGGGGGCGGCGTTGAACTACACCTGGGATTTTTCGCCGGTCTGGCGCAACTTCGGCCTCTTGCTCGATGGCCTTGTCGGCACGCTGGCGATCACCGCAGTGGCGCTCGTCGTTGGGCTGGCGCTCGGCCTGCTGGCGGCCGCAGGCCGGCTCTCGCGCAGCGTCGCGCTGGCGCGCGTCGCTCAGGGCTATATTGCGGTGTTCCGCAGCACGCCGCCGCTGGTCCAGCTCTTCTGGGTCTTCTACGCGCTGCCGATCCTGCTCCAGCTCCGCCTCGATCCGTTCATGGCGGCGGCAATCACGCTCTCGCTGCAATCGGGCGCCTTCTTTGCCGAGGTGTTCCGCGGCGGCATCGTGTCGATCGAGCGCGGCCAGTGGGAGGCCGGGCGCGCCATCGGCATGGGTTATGCCACGCTGATGCGTCGCATCATCTTGCCCCAGGCGATCAAGCGCATGATGCCCGCCTTTCTCGAGCGCGTGTTCGAGCTGATGAAGACCACGTCGCTGGTGTCCTCGATCGCCTATGCCGACCTGCTGTTCCAGGGCATGCGCATCAGCGTCGAGACCTTCCGGCCGCTCGAGGTCTTCACCGTCGTGGCGCTGATGTACTTCGTCGTGCTGTTCTCGATCAGCATGGCCGTGCGCGTCCTGGAAGCGCGCCTCGCGCGGGCAGGCTGAACCATGTCGGGCTACCGCTGGGATTTTGCTTCTGTGTTCGCGAATTTCGACCTCTTGCTGCGCGGCCTGGTCGGCACATGCAAGCTGGCGCTCGTCAGCTTTGCCTTCGGCCTCGCCCTGGGGCTCCTGATCGGGGTGGCACGCACCCTGCGCAACCCGCTGGTCAACTGGCCGGCCACCGCCTTCGTCGAGCTGTTCCGCAACACACCCGTCCTGGTCCAGCTCATCTGGTTCTTCTACGCATTCCCGATTGTGCTCCACGCTGCTTTTCCGCGCCTCGCCGGCGCCAAGCTCGACGCATTCACGGCGGCGACCATCGCGCTCTCGCTCAACACGGCGGCCTTTGCCGCTGAGATTTTCCGTGGCGGCATCCAGTCGATTGCGCGTGGGCAATGGGAGGCGGGGCGCGCGCTCGGTATGACCTACGTCACGCTGATGCGGCGTATCATCCTGCCCCAGGCGGTCAAGCGAATGATCCCGGCCTTCACCAACCGCGGTATCGAGCTGACCAAGATGACCTCGCTCGCGTCGACCATCGCGGTCGGCGAGCTGCTCTACGAGGGCAAGTTGCTGTCCTCGATCATTTATCGGCCGATCGAGACCTACACGACCGTGGCCGTGATTTACTTCGTCATCCTTCATGCCGCAACGCTGATGGTCGATCGCCTGGAACTCCGCCTGAGGCGGGCCGACTGATGGCTGATCAGCCCGAAGCCGTCCGCGTCGAGAACTTGCACAAGCGTTTCGGCAAGCTCGAGGTGCTGCGGGGTGTCGATCTCTCGGTAGCCAGGAGCGAGACCCTCGTCGTCCTCGGTTCAAGCGGCTCGGGAAAGAGCACGCTCCTGCGCTGCATCAACTTCCTGGAGCTGCCGAGCGAAGGACGCATTCACCTTGACGGCAAGCCGATCGGGCAGCAAGGACGCAGCGGCTGGACCTACCGCGAGGCGGAGCTGACGGGCGTGCGACAGCGCGTCGGCATGGTCTTCCAGCAGTTCAACCTGTTTCCGCACATGACCGCGCTCGAGAACGTCACGGAAGGCCCGCTCAGCGTGCTGGGCCTGCCGCATGCCGAAGCGAAGGCGCGCGCCGCCACGTATCTCGAGAAGGTCGATCTGGCCGACAAGGCCCACGAGTATCCGTCGCGCCTGTCGGGCGGGCAGCAGCAGCGCGTTGCAATAGCGCGCGCGCTGGCCATGGAGCCCTCGATCATGCTGTTCGACGAGGTCACGTCCGCACTCGATCCGGAGCTGGTCGGCGAGGTGCTGCTGACCATGCGGGCCCTCAGCGAGGAGGGCATGACCATGCTGATCGTGACCCACGAGCTCGGCTTCGCCAATGCCGTCGCCGACCGGGTCGTGTTCCTGCACGAGGGCCGCATTCACGAGCAGGGGACGCCCGAGCAGGTGCTGCGCAGTCCGCAGAAGCCGCGCACGCGCGAATTCCTCGCCGGCTTCTCGCATTTCCGCCTGCCCTGAGGCGGGCGATTTCGATTCGGAGTTGATGATGGCGCGACCAGGCAGCAACACCCACGGCACTCACGATGCACTCGCCGACCCGCGCAACGCCAAGGTCAGGCTCTACGTTAACGGAAGGCTTTTGCGGCGCGACAGGGCAGTCATTTCCGTCTTCGATGCCGGCTTCATCCTGGGTGACGGCGTGTGGGAAGGCGTGCGCCTGCACAAGGGGCGCATCGCCTTCCTCGACCGCCATCTCGACCGGCTCTATGAAGGCGCCAAGGCGATCGCGCTCGATATCGGCAAGACGCGCGCGGAGATGACCGACATCCTCTATCGCGTGGTGCGCGCCAACCGCATGGAGTCCGGCGTGCACATCCGGCTGATGGTGACGCGCGGCCTCAAGAAGACGCCGAGCCAGGACCCGCGGCTCGGCATCGGCCCGGCGACGATCGTCGTCGTGGCGGAGCACAAGACCGTCAATCCCACGGTCTACCGCCGCGGCATCCGGCTGATCACCTCCAGCGTGCGGCGCGGCTACCCGGACGTGCAGGATCCCAAGCTCAATTCACACAGCAAGCTCAACTGCATCACCGCGATCGTCCAGGCCCATGCCGCCGGCATGGACGAGGCGCTCATGCTCGACCCGCATGGCTTCGTCAGTACCTGCAATGCGACGCATTTCTTCATCGTGCGCAAGGGCGAGGTGTGGACCTCGACCGGCATGTACTGCCTCGCCGGCATCACGCGGCGCCACGTGCTCGAGCTGTGCCACGCCAATGGCATTCCCGCCCAGGAGCGCAGCTTTTCTCTGACCGAGACCTACGGCGCGGAGGAGGCCTTCTGCACCGGCACCTTCGGCGGGCTGACGCCGGTCGTCGAGATCGACGGACGGACCATCGGCACGGGCAGGCCGGGGCCGATGGCGCAACGGCTCACCCGCCTCTATCATGAGCTGATCGAGCGGGAATGCGCGGCCGGCACGCCGAGGCGGCGCGGCTAGGGACGTCAGAAACGGCATGATCATGTCGGCGCACGCCAGGAGACACATCATGACGGCAGCATTGGTGCTGCCGGCCATGCTGTTCCTCATCCTGTGCTTCGTCGCGCCGCTGCTAGCCTTGTTCAAATTGAGCGTGACCGCGGAGCAGGGTTGGCAGTGGGCCTATGGCCAGATCCTGGGCAGCTCGGTCTATCTGCGCGTGTTCTGGAACACGCTGGTGATTGCCTTCGTGGTGACGGTGCTGTCCGTCATCCTGGCTTATCCGACCGCCTACTTGCTGACATTGCTCAAGGGCTGGAAACTGGCCCTCGCCATCTACGGCGTGCTGTTCCCGTTGTGGATCAGCGTCCTCATCCGCACCTTCGCCTGGATCCTGCTGCTCGAGAAGAACGGGCCGGTCAACCGCCTGCTCGTCGGATCGGGGCTGACCGAAAGCCCGATTCAGTTCCTGTTCAACAACACGGGCGTGCTGATCGGCATGGTCCATGTGCTGCTGCCTTATGCGATCCTGCCGATCTTTGCCAACATGCTGCGCATCGACGGGCGGCTGCTGCTCGCGAGCGACGGTCTTGCGGCCTCGCCCTGGATGACGTTCCGGCGCATCTATCTGCCGCTGTCGATGCCGGGTATCAGCGCAGGCGCTGTCTTCGTGTTTCTGCTGTCGCTCGGTTTTTTCATCACGCCCGCCCTTCTTGGCGGCATCAACAACCTCACCGTCGCGATGCTGATCGAGCTGCTGGTCAATGAGCGGCTGATCTGGTCGCAAGCCGCCGCCGCGTCGGTTCTGCTGCTCGCGGCGGTCGGCGCGTTCCTCGCGGTAACCACGCGCTTCGTGCGGCTCGGCGCCGTCCTGGAGGCGCGCTGACATGCGGACCCGCTGGGCGGCCCACATATTCGGCTCGGCGGTCCTCGCCTTCCTCATGCTGCCGATCCTCGCGGTGGTGCCGGCCTCGTTCAACCACCAGACATTCATTCGCCTGCCGCCGGAAACATGGTCGCTGCGCTGGTACGGGCGCTTCTTCGCCGACCGGGAATGGCTGACCTCGCTGTGGACGAGCTTCGAAGTTGCGGTGATCAGCACGCTTCTGTCCGTCGCGCTCGGCACCGCCGCGGCGATCGGGCTCGCCCGGCTGGGTGGGCGATTGCGCGCGTTGCTGACCGGCCTCGTGCTGGCACCGATGATCGTGCCGGTCATCGTGACCGCGGTGGCGCTGTACTATCTCGGGCGCTATTGGGGGCTCACGGGTACGGTGCTGGGCCTGTCCATCGCCCATGTGCTGACCTGTTTGCCCTTCGTCGTGCTCAACGTGGGGGTCAGCCTGCGCGCGCTCGATCCGAACTGGCTGCGCGCGGCCGAAGGGCTCGGCGCGTCGCCGGCGCGTGTGTTCTTCACGGTGACCCTGCCGACCATCCTGCCCGGGCTGTTCGGCGGGGCGGCATTCTCTTTCATCTCGTCGTTCGACGAAGTCACCATGTCGATCTTTCTCGCGGGTATCACCGCCAAGACTCTGCCGGTCAAGATGTGGGAGACGGTCCGGCTTGAGTTCACGCCGGTGCTGTCCGTCGCGTCGACCCTGCTGATCGTGCTGACGATCGCGACCTTCGCGGCGTTCCGCGTCGCCGGCCGACGCACCTGAGTTCGTCCTGGGGTGGGGCACGGTTTCCTGAGACAGCGCACTGCGCTACCGATCGTAAAGACGGAGGTAGGGCATGGACGGAAAGAATGGGCTGGAACCGGGTGTGACGGAGGCCACGGCGGCGCC
>Ga0194128_10000998_pt1 | contig 50367 bp, 38 predicted proteins | sample TA2KigCa65mmetaG_FD_148650 | JGI IMG/M metagenome (GOLD analysis project Ga0194128, IMG submission 148650) | Freshwater microbial communities from Lake Tanganyika, Tanzania - TA2015037 Kigoma Deep Cast 65m | ecosystem: Environmental > Aquatic > Freshwater > Lake | place: Tanzania: Lake...
TCGACCTTTTGTCACCTGAAGCCACGGCATGAAACGGACTCCTCCATCACTGGGCGCCGGCAACTGGCACGTCATCGCCCGATTTCAGAGGGCGCGGATCGCATGCTCTGCGGCACACCCTTTTAGAAGAGTATATTAGCGTACAACCAGGAACCATAAGGCGAAATATGGAAAAGCCAGGTAAGCTCTGACGCCTAACACGCCGGCAGAATGCAGGATGGTAACATTGCCCGTCTCGCATGATTGCTCAACTCAAAGCCTTGGCCTATCCGATAACAAGAACAATCGGCAAAGTCGGCAAGTTGGTTACGATTGTTAGAACCCGCAGATTGGGTGGAGTCTCAACGCGATGCCCCGGATCATCATGGTTGCTGTGATCGGTCTCGCCGCGCTGCTCTTCCAGACGCCGCGAACATTCGCACAACAAATCCGCGACACGACACGCCCCATCGAATACTCGGCCCCACCGCCGCCTGTGGCCTGGAAACGGCCCGCCGTATTCGAGAACGCCCTGCCCATCAACCTGCCCACCGCTCTACGTCTGGTCAACGCTCGCACGATGGACATCGCCATCGCATCCAAAAGGATTCAGCAAGCTCATGCTCAGTTCGAGCAAGCAAAATACTCGTGGGTTCCCACGTTAACGATCGGGGCCGACTATCTTCGTCACGATGGCCGATCGCAAGATATCCAGGGCGGAGTGATTGAGCCAAGCCGCAGTGCGTTCATGGCCGGGCTCGGCCTGAACGCAGTCTTCACGCCGAGCGATGCCATCTTCGCGCCCTTGGCTGCAAAACAAGTCATGCGAGCCCGCGTCGCGGATCTCGATGTTGCGGAGAACAACATGCTTCTGGCCGTCGCGGAGGCATACTTCAACGTTCAGCAAGCGCGCGGCGAGTACGTCGGCGCCGAGGTCGCAGCCGCCCATGGGGAGGAACTGGTCAAGCGCGCCGAGAAGCTGGCCGAGGGTCTGGTGCCGCCGGTCGAAGCGGTTCGTGCCCGCACCGAGTTAGCCCGACGAAAGCAAACGGCCCGGCTGGCACAGGAGCGCTGGCAGCTGGCGAGCGCGGAGCTGATTCGCTTGCTGCGCCTCGAGCCGACCGCCGTCATCGATCCCGCTGAGCCGCCTCATCTTCGTGTCTCGTTGGTCGACTTGAATGAAACGATCGACAACCTCATCACCGTGGGGCTGCGCAATCGGCCTGAGCTGGCGTCGCAGCAAGCGCTCGTCGAAGCGACGCTACAACGTTTACGGCAAGAAAAGATTCGTCCCCTCATTCCGAGCCTCGTGCTTCGCGGGGCCGGGACCAGTCCGCCAGCATCCTTGACAGGCGGAGTGTTCGGCGCGGGCAACGATGCGCTCAGCAAGTATGGTCCGCGCGCCGATGTCGGACTGCAAGCCGTCTGGACATTCGAAGGATTCGGCCTGGTCAATCGTGGCAAGATTCGCGAACGCCGGGCCGACAACGAAGTGGCCATGCTGGAGTTGTTTCGCCTGCAGGACCGCATCGCTGCTGAAGTTGCGCAGGCACATGCTCAAGCAAAATCCGCTGCCCTGCGTCTGGCCGATTCCGAGTCGGGCCTCAAAGACGCCGCCGATTCCGTCGACAAGAGCTTCAAAGGGCTGAGCCAAACGCGACGAGCGGGCGACCTGATTGTGCTGTTAGTTCGGCCGCAAGAAGTGGTGGCCTCGATTCAGGCATTGAACCAGGCCTATGCGGATTTCTATGGTGCCATTGGGGACTTGAATCGAGCTCAGTTTCGTTTGTACCGCGCCCTCGGCCATCCGGCGGGATTCGTGACAGGAAATGCGCTGGAGTGCGTGCCTTGATCACATTGAGAGTCCGCGCGGCGCCGGGCGAACGCTAAACGAAAACAAGCTCACCACCGAAATGTTGCTTTCACCGCCGGGTTGACGACCTTCTCCGCGGGCCATTCGCCGCGCGAGAGCGACACGATCGCCTCAGCGGCCGACAGGGCCATGTCGTCTCGCGATTGCAAGTCCACTCCGGCGGCGTGCGGCGTCACCACGACGTTGCTCATGTGAAATAGCGGATTGTCGGCCGGGGGTTCCTCTTCAAACACGTCGATGCCCGCTCCAGCGATTGTCTTCGCCTGTAGCGCTTCGATGAGATCCGTTTCCTTGACCAGAGCGCCTCGTGCTGTGTTGACGAGGTAGGCGCTGGGTTTCATCTTTGCCAGCGTGTCGCGGTTGATCAGGTAGCGCGAGTCCTTGGTGGCTGGCAGATGCAGCGACAAGAAGTCCGACTGGGCCAACAGTTGATCGAGGTTCACGAAAGTCACACCATGCTGCTTGGCAAACGCATGATCCGGGAACGGCTCGTAGGCGATGAGTTTCATGCCGAAGCACTCGCCGCGCAGGGCAACCGCTTTTCCAATGCGGCCCAGCCCCGCGATGCCGAGCGTTCGGCCACGTAGCGGCAGATTGGCCTGGCGCGGCCACTTAAGGGCGCACGTGCCCAGGTGCTGCGTGATCAGGTTTTTTGCGATGGCCAGAATCAGCGCAAACGTGTGTTCGGCGACAGCGTCTTGATTGGTGCCCGGCGTAATCGTGACGGCGACACCGTGAGCCGTCGCCGCTTCGGTGTCGACGGCGTCATAGCCCACGCCGGCGCGGGCAATGACGCGAAGCTGCGGATGGGCGTCGAGCACGCGCTTGGTGTACGGTTCCGAGCCGGCCACCGATCCCCGGATGCCAGTGAGTTGCTCTAACAGCTCGTCTTCGGTGAGCTGAGCTTTCTTTTTGGGGAACACCAGTTCAAAGCCCGCTTTCTTCAGGACGCTTAGAAACTCGCCGTCGATGCCGGCCAGCGTCGCGGGGGCGATTAACACTTTGTCCATGGATTCCTCGAATGTTCTCGGTTCAAAGTTCAGAGCCTGAAGCATTAGCGAAGGAAACGCTCTTCTTCGCTGACGCTCCAGGCTCTGACAAGTGATTCATGACACGGAAAATCTACGTGCCACCGTCAAAGCGTCCAGGCTAAGGTGGAGGCGCAGGACTTTGGCGGCGAGTTCGCCGGCCGTCTCCCGATCACGCCTGACCGCTTCCTGCATGGTCGCGCGATGAAAGCGCACGCGCTGACCGGGACGTAGTTGGCCGATGGCATCGAGGTCTGCCTGGGTGACCTGTGCGATTTTTGGATAACCGCCGATCGTCTGACCATCGACGCCGAGGAGGATGCCTTGGCCGTCGCGTGTCACCTGGATGGCGCCGGGGCAGACAGCTTCGGAGATCATCTCGCGGTCGGGCATCGTCAGTGCGACACCCTGAAGACGAACGCCCATGCGGTTGCTCGCCGGCGCGGCGGTGAAGATCTGCTGGTAAAACTCCGCCTCGTCGAACCATGCCGATTGTAACCCTGGCAACACGCTCAACGTCCAAACCTTCGACGGGTAGCGTGGAATCTCCGCGCAATATCGGCTCGGCATGGCGCTCGACCGGCACGGCAATTCATCGTCGGCACGGATCGGCTCTAGCGACGACCTGCTGCCGAGGACGATTGGCATTTCGAAGCCCCCGCAGACGCAGAGATAGGCCCGGACGCCGAAGGGCGTGCCGAGGATGCGGAGTTCGTCACCACGAAGCAGCGTAAAAACATGCCCGATGTCGACGGGCATCCTGTTGTGCTCGATCTCGAACGGCGCCCCGAAGATGACGCAAGCGACGTCGGCATCGGCGCGCAGGCGCGGACCGCGCAAAGCGACTTCGAGCGCAGGCGCATCCGGAGCATTGCCGAGCAGGGCGTTGGCGATCGCGAGCGAATGGCGATCAGCCGCGCCGCCGACGGGCACGCCGAGGCTGCGCGAACGAGGTCGGCCGAAGTCGACGATGCGCGACTCCAGGCCAGGATCGACGACGACCAAGCTCATACGCAGGCTCGCAGAGGAATACCGCGCCGGTGCAACGCATCACACAAGCCCCGGACGAAATCGAGTGCGCGCGGGTTGTCGCCATGCACGCAGAGGCTTTGGATGGCCGATTCGCGCACAAGGCGCTCCGCCTGGGCGACCGCTTCGGCGATATCGCTAACAAAGGCGTCCGGCTGGTCGCGTGGGACGAGCGAACCGTCGGCGCGATATCGGCGGTCGGCGAAACCCTCGGCGATGAATCCGGCCCTGGCCTTGCAAAGTAACGCCAAACGCGAGCCGGGCAGCCCCATCACAGGCAGATTCAGAATCTCTGCGGCGGCGGCAATGGGCCGCGCGAAGGCGTCGTCTCGGCCGGCCTGGTTGTACAGCGCCCCATGCGGCTTGAGATAGCGCAGGTGAATGCCGACCGATTGCGCCAGACCGGCCAACGCACCGACCTGAAACAAGCAGAGTTCGAATACCGCATCCTCGCTCAGGGTCAGGTCTCTGCGTCCAAAATGCTCGCGGTCGGCATAGCCGGGATGGGCGCCGACGTGAACGCCATGTTTTGCCGCTGATTTCAGCGCGGCATGGGCTGTCGCCGAATCGCCGGCATGAAAGCCACAACAGATGTTAGCCGACGTGAGCAGCGGCATCAACTCCGCGTCGAGGCCGCAGCCTTCACCGAGATCGCTGTTCAAATCGAGAAACATGGAGGAACCCAGGGCGCCCCGCGGTGTTCAATAGTATCGGCCCAGAACGCCATCAGCTCGGAGCGCGGGCGAAGGGTTTAGGCTGCACCCATCGATTGCGCTCCGGGCTGGTGGAATTCCGAGAAAACACACGAAGTTTTCATTGCACTCACCCGCCTGACCGAGTAGTGTCATAATAGCACCCAGAGCGTGAAAAACCTGCCCCCGGTAACCCCCCACCCAACTACCCCCATGTACGTTTTCCGCAAAGTCTACCTCATCGCCACCGTCGTTACTGTTTTCCTTCCCGCTGGTGTTCAGGCCGCCGATTGGCCGATGTGGCGTTACGACGCTAATCGCAGCGGCTCGTCTCCAGCAGAGTTGCCGAGCAAGCTCTACTTGCAATGGGTGCGCGAGTATCGGCCCACGCGCCCTGCCTGGCCAGATCAGGACAAGATGCAGTTCGACATCGTTCGCGAACCGGTGGCGGCCGGCACGACGGTATACTTCAATTCGTCGCGCTACGACGCCTTGCGAGCGGTCGACACCCGATCGGGCGCTGAGCGTTGGACGTTCTTTGCGGATGGCCCCATCCGTTTCGCCCCCCTCGTCTTCGAAGGGCGAGTTTATTTCACATCCGACGACGGCTATCTGTACTGCTTGCACGGCGATTCCGGCAAGCTCCTGTGGAGATTCCGTGGCGGCCCAGGCGACCGCCGCATCCTGGGCAACGAACGGCTCGTCTCGACCTGGCCGGCGCGCGGGGCACCGGTGATCGCCGACGGCAAAGTCTATTTCGCCGCCAGCATCTGGCCCTTCATGGGCGTCTTCATCCATGCCCTCGACGCCCGCACCGGCGAGCCGATCTGGACTAACGACGGCGACGGCTCCGTGTACATGAAACAGCCCCACAACACCGATTCATTCGCCGGCGTCGCGCCGCAAGGCCCGCTCGTCGTCATCGGCAACCGCTTGCTCATTCCCGGCGGTCGTTCGATCCCCGCCGCGTTCGATCGGCGCACCGGCAAGATGCTGCGCTATCAACTCGCCGACAACGGCAAGCGCGGCGGCGGGTCCGAAGTCGCCGCCATCAACAACATCTTCTTCAACGGCGGCGCCGTCTTCGAAACCGCATCGGAAAAATATCTCGCCGACTACGGCAAGCACGTCGTCGTCACGAAAACGCATGCCTTCGCCTGGGGAAAAGACGCTTGCAAGGTCTTCGACCTGAAAAACACCAAGGAGCAAGAGGCTGAGACCACCGACGCCAAGGGAAAGAAATCGAAGGTGAAACGCTGGGGCATGCCGGAACTGGCATCACTCAAGGTCGCGAATGTCAACACGATGATGAAGGCCGGCTCACGCATCTACCTCGGCGGATCGGACCATGTCACGATCTTGCAGTGGAATGATGCCAAGAAAGTCCTCGCGCCGGCCTGGAGCTTGAAGGTCAAAGGCAGCGTCGTCCGCATGATCGCAGCCGATGATCGCCTGTTTGTCGTAACGCGCGAAGGCGGCTTCTATTGTTTCGGCGGCGAGGACGTAAAAGCCGTGGTCCATGCCGCTCCCCAGGATGAGCCGCTCAAGCCGACACCGGCCGTGCAAAAGCGTGTTCAACAGATTCTCGCAGCTTCCAAGGCTCGATCCGGCTACGCCGTCGCTTGGGGCGTCGGCGACGGGCAACTCGTCGAATCGCTGGTACGGCAAAGCGATCTGCACTTGATCGTCGTCGAGCCAAATGTCGAGAAGGTGCGCGCCTTCCGTGAACGCTGGACTAAAGTCGGTCTCTACGGAACGCATATCGCCATTATTCCCGGCGACACAAAGTCGGCTCAACTGCCGCCGTATCTCGCCACAGTGATGTTCTGTGAGAACTTGGCTGACATGGAACTCGGCGCGCTCGCCGTCGCCTACCAGTCGCTGCGTCCGTTCGGCGGCACTCTGTGCCTGTTCGATTCGCCGGCTGCCGCCAAACAAGTCGCCGCCTTCACGGCGCAGAAGCTGCCGAACGCAAAGATTACGCAAAGCCAAGTTTTGACCGCGATTACACGCGAAGGCGCCCTGCCCGGATCGGCCAACTGGACTCACGAGAACGGCGATCCCGCCAACACGCGCGTTTCACGTGATCAACTCGCCAAAGCTCCGATGGGCGTCTTGTGGTTCGGCGGCCCCACGCACGACGGCATCCTGCCACGCCACGGCCACGGCCCGCAACCCCAGGTTGTCGACGGTCGAATGATCATCGAAGGCGTCGACCTCATGCGCGCCATCGACATCTACACCGGCCGGCTGCTCTGGGAAACCAGACTGCCCGGCGTCGGTTATTTTTACAACAACGTCGCCCATCAACCCGGCGCCAACGCCAGCGGAGGCAATTTCGTTTCCACGCCTGACGGCATCTACGTCGCCTACGATAACAAATGCGTCCGCCTCGATCCGGAGACGGGGAAAAAGGTCGGTGAATTCTCGCTTCCGAAGTTTCCCGGCATGAAAGAAAATCCGCGCTGGGGCTATATCAATGTCGCGGGCGATTACCTCATCGGCGGCGCCGACCCGCTCCTCAACCCGAAGTCAATCCCGCCCCCTCTGCCTCCGAACGACAACGGCGATGACCCCGATCCGCCCGACAGCAAAGACGACAAGGACGGCCCGAAGAAGGCCAAGGAATCGAGCATCTCCAAGCTCATCAAGACCATCAAGGGCTACACCGACAATATGTCGGCCAGTCGCCATCTGGTCGTCATGGACCGCAAGACCGGTGAAGTTCTTTGGACCGCCTCCGCGAAAAACGCTTTCCGCCATAATGCCACCTGTGTCGGCGGCGGACGGCTCTACACCATCGACCGTCTCTCCGGCGAGCAACTCGCGCGGCTCAAGAAAGACGATCCGCAACCACCGCCGTTCCGTGTAATCGCCTTCGACCTCAAGTCCGGCAAGGAAATCTGGAGCCGAGCTTCGGATGAGGCGTCCGAAAAGGCCAAGGTGTTCGGCACCTGGCTCAGCTATTCCGAGAAACACGACGTCGTCATCGAAGCGGGCCGAGTTGCGCGCGACTCGCTCTTCGATGAACCCAAGGGCATGCGCGCCTACTCCGCAAAAGACGGCAAGGTCCTGTGGTTCGAAAAGACCTACACCGGACCGGCCATGATCCACGGCGACATGGTGCTGCAAGATCAGAGCGCCTGCGATCTGTTGACCGGCAAGCTCAAGATGCGAACCGATCCCATCACCGGCGAATCAGTCCCCTGGAAGTGGATTCGCAACTACGGCTGCAACACGCCGGCCGCCTCTGAGCATCTTTTGACATTCCGCTCCGGTGCAGCCGGCTATTTCGATCTGTGCAACGACGGCGGCACGGGCAACTTCGGCGGCTTTCGCTCCTCCTGCACCAACAACCTCATTGTCGCCGGCGGCATCCTCACCGCCCCCGAATACACCCGCACCTGCACTTGCGCCTACCAGAACCAATCCTCCATCGCCCTTATCCATATGCCCGAAGGTGAAATGTGGACCTCCTTCGGCAGCAAAGACGTCAAGGGCTACGTCAAACGGCTCGGGCTCAACTTCGGCGCCGCCGGCGATCGCAAGGCCGACGACGGCACGCTTTGGCTGGAGTATCCAAGCATCGCCGGGATTTCGCCCGCTGTCCAGGCCGTAGCCAAGCCGGCCAGTCCCGTCGTCTTTCGGCGTCACTCCTCGGCTATCATCGGTCCCTACAACTGGGTCGCCTCCTCCGGGATGAAGGGCCTGAGCGAACTCTCGATCACTCTGGGCACAATGCCCTCGCCGAAGCCGTACACCGTCAAGCTCTATTTCGCCGAGCCGGACGGCTTGGCAGCGGGCAAGCGTCTGTTTCACGTCGACATCGCCGGCAAGCGCGTCCTGAGCGATTTCGATATCGCCAAGGAAGCCGGCGGCCCAGGACGATCGCTTATCAAAGAGTTCCCAGGCATCATGGCCCAGGGCAGCATCGTGATCACGCTAACGCCGGCCGCCAACGCGTCCGTACGCGAATCGATCCTGTGCGGCGTCGAAGTCGTGATTGAACAAAAGAAGTGAGTGGACCGCCGGGGAGTTGAACCCCGATTCCCTGAGTGCAAACCAGGTGTCGTACCAAGTTGGACCAGCAGCCCATCGGAGTACTGAGTACTGAATTGCGGAGGCCGGATTCGAACCGGCGTGGTACGGCTTATGAGACCGAGCTGGAACCAGGCTCCAGTCCACTCCGCAAGGGTATGCGCCACCGAGTCCCGGCGTAATAGTCTCGGCTGGATTTGAACCAGCGTTCTCCACCATGTCACGATGGCGAGCACTCCAGGCTGCTCCACGAGACCGAGAATCTTTGGGAGGGCGATGCCTCCCGCCGAGCCAATGACGCTCGCGGCTCGGCAGGAGCCTCGCCCTCGCGGCGATGAAGTCGGGCCGGCAGGAGTCGAACCTGCCTGAAACCGCGTATCAGACGGTTGCCTCGCCGCCCGGTCCCCAGCCCGCAATCAAGCAAGGTCGGTAGGATTCGAACCCACTACGTCCACTTTGGAGGCGAACTGCTCTCCCAGGAGCACAACCTTGTAGTGTCAGGGGACAGGAGCCAGGGGTCAGAGTTGACACATCGAGTGTGCAGTCTCTGGAATGGGGTGGTAGATGCCTGCGTCTTGACTCTTGACTCCTGACCTCTGACTGCTGACCCTTAACCCCTGAGCAATGCGGCAAGCCGGAATCGAACCGGCGCTCCCACGTTGGCGACGTGATGTACTGCCGCTATACGATAGCCGCGTCATCAATCGGAAGACACGATCAGACGTGGGAGGTTCGCGAGACTTGCGCGGAAAAAAGCTGCGTCATTTGCCCCGAGCAGACTGAGCTATGGCGCCGTTGCCGACGTGCGAGAGATTCTGTTCGCCGCGCGCATGGCCGTGCATGAAAAGGTCGTAGATCCACTCGGCGAGGTGATCCGGCCAAGGTTGGGGCGTGAAGCGCAGAATGCCGCGGATGATGCCGACGAGCGCCAGTGCGGCCAGATCGGGATGCTCGGCTGAACACAGATCGGCGTCGGCCAGTTGCTTGATCAGATCGGTGACCAATTCGAACCATTGCGCTCGAACGTCCTGCAATGCCGCCAAGGACGTCGAGGACCCCGACGATTCGATGCGCTGGATCAACTCCAGGAAATAGGGATACTGCTCGTAGTAGCGGACGATGCGTTCGATGAAGTCGCGCAGCTTCTGATCGGGATCGCCCGGGCCGGCGATTTGGCCATGTGCTTCTTCGTAGAGACCTTGCAAGCCATGGATCGTCAGGGCTAGGTAGAGTTCTTCTTTGTCTTTGTAGTAGCGGTAGAGGGTGCCCTTGGCGACGCCGGCGTGGGCCGCGATGTCGTCCATGCGCACCTCGTGGTAGCGATGCTTGGCGAAGAGTTGGGCGGCCGCGTCGAGAATCAAGAGGCCACGCTTCGGATCGCAGGTGCGCATATGATTATCATACCTTTCCGACGAACGCTCCGCAACGCATTCACGTACGGTACCCGCACGCATTGGGCACGCTTTCCAGCCTGACTTCTTACAAGCCTCGTCAGGCTGGAAAGCCCGACCTCCTTGGCGAATCCACGAAAATGGACTGGCCAAACGCCAGATTATCACTTAGCGTAATAGTAATGCGGCGACCGATTCCGTCCTCAGGAGATATCCACGGCGATGGCCAAAGAAGAACCCTTTCTTGTTCAGGGCAAAGTCACCCAGGCGCTTGCCAATACGCAATTCCGCGTCAAGCTCGACAATGGGCATGAGATCATCGCCCACATCGCAGGCAAGATGCGCAAGCACTTCATACGCATCCTTCCGGGCGACATCGTCACGGTCGCCATCTCGCCATACGACCTGAACAAGGGACGCATCACTTTCCGCGGCCCATTGCGCCAGGCCAACAAAGAATCCGCCGCCGACGAAGATGCGGCCAAGTAGCCTTCCGCCTACTTCGTGCGTGGCTCTGAGATCAAATCCAACACGCTCCACAAGCTCGGATCCTCCCAGAAGGGAAACTCCGCGCTCATGCTAAGCAGCTGCTCCCCCAGCTCGTCGTCGCGCACCGCCACGAAGAATCCAAGCCGGCGATGCTCGTCCGGATCGAAGCCGTTCAGCGCCGCCGCGGGGAGAAACGCTTCGAGCAGATAGCCGGCCTTTCGGTGATGGACCTTCAGCAGCACGTTCGAGGTCGGCGCGAGCGGGGCGTCGTCGAGGGCGCGATTGATCTTGGCCTGCCCAAACGCCGGCTCATCGTTGCCCGGCCCCCCTGCGCGAGGCAGAAAATGAAACTGATGGCAATATCGGCTGGCGCGATGGGCGGCCCGAGCGTCGCGCGTGTCCAGCCATAACGTGACGCCGTCCGACCCGCGCGCCCGATCGACGTTTCCCGTCGGCAGCTGCTCCTTGCCGCGCACCTCGACCTGCAGGCCGATGCCCAATTCGTTCCATGCCAGGCACACCTCGGCAAAGTTCTTCAAATCATCGATGCCGGCGAAATTGTCGATGCGATACTCCGACGGCAGATCGAGCAGCCGTTCGCTCTTCAGTGGCATCGCCTTGCGATACAGGCACGGATAGGCGATGCGAAATAGAAAACGGTGGGGGATAAGCGACATGAACCGAATCCTTGGTAACACGATCCGATGAAGCGTAAGCGAAGGACAAACGCACCTTCGCCGACGGTTCAGGCTCGGAAACTCTATTTCATCGGAACGTCTTTCTTGAGCAGCGGATGATTGGGCTCCAGCTTCTCCAACGTCGTCCGCAGGTTGTCGTGGCGAAATTGCAGAACGCGCGCTTGCTCCAGGATCTGCGAGTGCGGCTGCTTGATTGCGTCAATCGCCTTGCGAATCTCGCCCTGAGCGTTGAACTCCAGGTCGATGAGCTGATATAGCCCTGGATGGACGTATTTGCCGTCTTCGTCGGTGCCCGTGAGTTGAGCCGTCAATTTCTTGGTGTCGGCGGAGAGTTTGCGGTTCTTGGCTTCGTAATCCTTGATCTCCGCATGCAACTTCTTATAGTCGGCCCAATACACTCGGTACGATTTGCTCACGCCTGGTACGACTTCGGCCTCAGCTTTCGGCTTTCCCAGGTCGTGCTCCAGCACCGCGCCGCCTTGTTCCAGGCGGCGCACTTCGATCGGCTCGTCGGATCGGTCGAGCCGAATCAATTCCGAGACGAAGACGAGTTGATTGCTTGACAGGTATGGCTCGACGGCGCGGACCGCATCAATCGCCGGCGCCACTTGGGCGTACACGCGATCGCGTGTTTCCGAAGCCAACTTGACGGCCGCCGCGCTCTTGTCATAGTCCGACGCATGGACGATCGCCGACTTGACTTTGCCTTCCTTGTCGCGCTCCGTGACCTCCAGGTGCGGTTCACGCTTGCCGAAATCGCGATTCTGAAAGAACAGCATGATGGCCCACGACATCGCCAACAGCGACAGGACCGTATGAATCAACACCAGAAATTTGGAAAGAAAGTTGAACATGGTTATTTCTTCTTTCCTTTCTTCGGAATCGAGTTCAGCCGCTCTTGCTCGGCGATGAAGCGGCGTTCGATCTGCTCGATTTCCTGGTAAAGGCGGAAGTTGCGCTCGCCGGCGTTGGACAACTCGATGTATTTTTCGTAGAGTTCATCCTGCTTCACGCGCAGTTTCTTGACGAGGTCCTCCGTCGCTTTGCGAGTTGCGACTAACCGGTCTGCCGTGTTCTTGTGCTGGCCCAGACGAAGCTTGTAGACCGCGTCGTCGTGGGCGTTAATCCGCTTCAATTCGACCAACTGCTTCTCCGCTTCTTGCACCTGGTGATAGAGCTTGACGAGCCGTTCGACCTCGGCGCCGTACTCCGTCGCGACATTGGGAGTGCGCACCGTCGGTTGCCCTTCCTTCTCGATCACCTGGCCATCGCGATGAGCGACAATCGCCTGGATCATGCGCTCCTGCATTATCCGCTGCGCTCGCACGTAGTAGATGTTGGCGTTGGTGAACTCGAAAAGCCCGCTGATGATTTGAGCTCGCTCGACCCCGGCAGGATAGAGCTTCGTCCCGAGCGTCGGCACATTGATTTGACCGAGTGCGAACAGGATGAAACCGATGGTGCGCCGTTTCTCCAGGCTGTCGCGCTTCATCGCATCGGGCGATGGCTGTTCCTCGGTCCACTGCTTGCCGAAGTGAACGTCGGGATCGTAGTTCGCCGCGATGGCGCCGGCCAATCGCTTGCGCACGATCTCGCGAACGGCCTTGAGCGGAAACTTCTTGGTGTCGGCCACATTCTCGACGTCGTAGAGGTTGACATCCCTCGATTCACCCGGCCGGAACACGCTCAGCGGCGCGAGGAAGTCGTAGTACATTCGCCGTTGGAGGGCGTCGTCGAGCAGCGCATCGAGTTCACTGTCGGTTTTAGCTTTCTCCAGACGCTCCTCGAGATCATCCTCTTCGATCGTCGGCTTCTTGTCGGGATCAGGTTTCTTGGCGAGTTCGCTGGCCGGCCTGCGGATGAGCCGGGAGTTGGCGGTGATCGTGAACAGCGTTCGGCGAATGACGGCTTTCTTGAACAGCACATCGAGCTTCTTCACATCGGGATCGGCAAGTTGGGCTTCGAGGTTCTTGGTGCGCAGGCTGTCGTAGGAGAAGGTGAAGCCGGCGTTCTTCACGAAGTCGCGCTTCTTGGCGTCGGTTTCTTTCGCCAGTGCATCGCGCGCCGATTTGGCCTGGGCCTTGATGTCGGCTTCGAGCCGGGTGTCGTCCCCCTCCGCCTTGGCGAGCAAACGTTCAATCTCTTCTTCGAGAGTGGCGACCGGATCCGGTTGCCCCTGGAAAATGTCCTCCAGGATTTTTTTCTTCGAAGCGCTATCGTCGAACAGGACTGCGTAGAACGGCTTCTCGCCTTCACCAGCCTTCAGATCGCTCGGCTTGAGCCGGTAGGGGATGCGCCGTTCGATGGTTTCTTCATAGGAAGCAAATTCTTCCTTCACCGACTTCCCGGTGGCGCGAGCGCGGAACTGTTCCTTGAGCTGCTCCGGCGTCAAAACGATCAGCGAGCGCGTCTCGGTGGCAAACGATGGATTCTTGTCTTCCGACTTGAGCGGCAGCCCATAGATCTGCGCATAGTTGAGCATCGTGCGATAGCCATGCTTGATTCGCACGAAATGATCCATGTATGCGAACCACAGGAACGTCGGCGCGGCAATCCAGTTCAAGAGGATCAAGACCAGCGTCAACTTCGAGATTCCCGCCGGCGGGTCGGGCGGCGGCTCGTCGATGCTGTCGTCGTCATCGTCGTCCTCATCCTCGTCGTCGTCCGCTTCTGCCTCGGCCTCATCGTCGTCATCGGCCTTGGCCTCATCGTCGTCATCGCCTCTGCGCGCATCATCATCGGAGTCGGCGACCGCATCGTCGTCATCGTCCTGCTTGACTTGCGGTTCGTCGGCGTCGATCTCGGTGGCCTCAGCCTCATCGTCCATGACGAAGCCGTCGTCCTCGGCCGACCCGTCGCGGGACTTCACTTGCGGTTCGTCGTCATCGACCGGCCGTTCTTTGGTTTTTTTGGTCTTCGACTTGGCCATGGTGTCGCCTCAAGGGACCGACAACGACCCGCTGCCGCGCCAAAGAGGAAATGAAACGCGGTATCGGAGGACCGAAATCGGCTAATGGGAATTGTCCTCGATTTCGGTTCGCCTGCCAAGAGAATTTAGCCGTGAAACCGGAGTATTTGGGAAAGCGGTATCGATCGTGCCGATTGTGCGAAAAGATCGGCACAATCGGTGTCCGCTTCGGGTGATTGTGGCCCGTCGGCCGAACCGATGGGAAGGAAAACGTCACGCTGAATTCGGAGGAATAGCCATGGACATGGAATCGCCGCCCAATGGGGACATTACGGACTGGAATGGATCGGCTTCGGCACGTTGGTCGGGCTGATTGCCAAGGCCTTAATGCCGGGCAAGGACGGCGGCGGGGCGCTGGCGACCGTCATCATCGGCATCCTGGGCAGCCTCGTCGGCGCCGCCCTTCTGGCCTTCTTCGTCCAGGGCGCTCATGTCACGCCAATAAGCCTGCTCGGCTTCTTCGTCGCCCTCGGCGGCACGACGATCCTGTTGATCTCCTACCGCATCATGGGCGGCGGCGACGGCATCTGGCCCTGGCTGCCCTTCAAAACAACTCAAAAACGCAAAGCCACCACCGTGGTTCAGGACGTCGCATGATCCGCGCGTTACGTTAAGCGCTCGCGCCATGCCTAGCGAGCGCTAAACGTAAACGGGCTATTGAATCACCGGAAACAACGGCTTCACTTTTCCCTTGTCCAACTCCGCGACGACGCGCACGTCGTCGGTTTGCGCCGGGCGTGTGATTGCGTCGGTGAAGCGCAGCGACTCCCACGGCTGCGTGAAGTTGAACGTGCGATAGATCGTCTCCGCCGATCGCACCAGCACTGGCTTCAGCAAGATCGACGCGACGCGCAGAATCTCGCTCAAGTTGAACAGCACTGGCTTGGCGGCCTCCTTGTCGCTCTTGACCAGCTTCCACGGCTCGTTCTTCTCGGCGTACTGATTGGCCGGATCGAGGATCTGGCGCCAAATTTTTTCGAGTGCCTGGTTGTACTGACATGCTTCCATGTGCGCCTGCACTTGCTTAACGACGTCGCCAAGGTCGGGCACGATCGGCGCCGGAGTCTGCCCCGCGGTTCCGGGCAGGACGCCATCGAAGTTCCTGACGATCAACGTCGTCACCCGGCTCAGCAGGTTGCCGAGGTTCTTGCCCAGGTCGCTGTTGTACACCGCGGCGAAGCGGCTCCAGCTGAACTCGCCATCGCCGGGGAACGGGCATTCACGCATGAAGTAGTAACGAAACGCGTCGGAGGAGAACTTCGTAATGATCTCCATCGGCTCGACGACGTTGCCCAGCGATTTGCTGATTTTCTCGGCCGCGCTGGCGTCGTCTTTCTTGATGTAGACGAAACCATGCCCGAACACGCAGCGTGACGGTTCGATGCCGGCGGCGAAGCACATCGCGGGCCAGAGAGCGCAGTGGAAACGCGTAATGTCTTTGCCGATCACGTGCATGTCGGCGGGCCACCAATTGGCGAAATCCTCTTCGTTTAGCGTTCGCGTCGCGCCTTCGGATGCAGTGGGCGCTAAACGGGGAGCGCCATACCCGATCGCCGTGATGTAATTGAGCAGCGCGTCAAACCACACGTAGATCGTGAACTCCGGATCGAACGGGACCTTGATGCCCCATGTCTCGCCAGCGCGGGTGATGTTGACGTCCTTCAACTCCGTCTGCACCAGGGTGACGACTTCATTGCGGCGCGAGTCCGGCTGGATGAATGCTGGATTCTTGGCATAGAAGTCCAGTAATTGATCGCGAAACTTCGACAGCGCGAAGAAATAGCATGGCTCTTGGCGCAGTACGACGGCCGACTTGTGCACCGGGCAGACGCCACCGGCCTCGTCGACTTCGGTTTTCGTTTTGAAGCCTTCGCAGCCGTCGCAGTACCAGCCTTCGTAGTGCCCCTTGTAGATGTAACCGCGGTCGAACACCTTCTGAATGAACTTCTGGCACCCCGCGTGATGGCGCGGCTCGCTGGTTTGGATGAAGTCGTCGAAGCTGATGTCGAGGGCACGCCAGACTTCCTTGAACTGCCGGGCCATGTCGTCGCAGTACTCTTTCGTATCACGGCCCAGTTCGGCGGCGCGGCGCGAAACCTTCACGGTGTTCTCGTCGTTGCCCATCAGGAAGCGAACGTCGTAGCCTTCCATCCGGCGATAGCGGGCCTGCACGTCGGCGCCGATCTTCTCGAACGCAGTGCCGATATGCGGCCGGCTATTGGGATAATCGATGGCGGTAGTGATGAAGAACTTCTTCGGCATCGTGCGGATTCCTCTCTCGCCGCTTGCGGCGCAGCGCTCGCGCGGCGCCACGCGAGCGCTACTACGGCGCAAGCGGCTAAACTCTTCCTACCAGGACGTGGGATTTTGGCTATGGGTTCGGGTCATGCCGTGCCGAACGTGAACCTCAATGATAAATTACTTCCAACCTAGGGGAGACCTTGTCGATGCCTGACGATCTTGACATTTCGATTCATGCCGGGAAGGATCCACAGGGTCCGTTCCCTTGTCCTCGGTGTGGACACGATTCGCCGTCGATCAAAGTTATTCACTTTCCCATCATACTTTTTCTCATTCTGTTTATCATGGCGTGGAAGAAAACCGTTGTGGCTTGCCCGTCGTGCATCCGAAAACTGACCTTCCTTTTCCTGTTCATCAATCTGGTTACGATGCATCTTGCTTCGCCGAGATACGTGGTTATTGCGATCAGTTATTTGATACGGACATTTATTCCAGGCCATTCCACGGACGTAGTCGAAACGCTTCGCTCGCTGGCGGCAAATCCCACAGTTTGATCGCGCACCGGAATGAGGCTCGCTTATGCCTGAAACCATAAACACCGACCTGGTCGTCCTCGGCGGCGGGCCGGGTGGATACGCGGCGGCGTTTCTGGCGGCCGAGCGCGGCGTGCAGACGACACTCCTCGACGCCAACGCCAAACCGGGCGGGACCTGCATGCACGTCGGCTGCATCCCGTCCAAGACGTTGCTGCACGTCGCCGATCTCATTCACCTCGGCCACGAGGCAGCCGAGTTCGGCATCGCGTATGGTAAGCCCGAGATCGATCTCGCCAAGCTCCGCGCCAAAGGGGACAAGATCGTTGACATGATGTCCACGAGCTTACTCAAGGGCTGCAAGGATCGCAAAGTGAATCACATCGTCGGCCGCGGCGATTTCAAGGATCCGCACACGATCGAAGTTTCCCCCCTCACCCCCGGCCCCTCTCCCGGAGGGAGAGGGGTGACAATCACGTTCAAGCGATGCATCATCGCCGTCGGCTCGATCCCGGCGAAGTTGCCGACGTTCGACATCGGCAGCCCGCGTATTCTCGATTCGACGTCGGCATTGCGCCTGGAAAGCGTACCGAAAACCTTGCTCGTGGTCGGCGGCGGGTACATCGGGCTGGAGCTGGGCAGCGTCTATGCCGCCCTTGGCAGCAGCGTGACCGTCGTCGAAATGACGGCGAGTCTCCTGCCCGGTGTCGATGCGGATCTCGTCCGGCCGCTCTTCGCCCGGCTGCGAGCACAATTCGACAAGATTCATCTCGAAACAAAAGTCACCGAGGTCGAGGAGGTCAAAGACGGCATCAAGGCGCGTCTCGAACCTTCCTCCCCTCTCCCCCCGGGAGAGGAGTCGGGGGTGAGGGGTGAATTCGCTGTCTTCGAAAAAGTCCTCGTCGCCGTCGGACGCCGGCCTAACACAGCGACCTGTGGACTCGACAAGGCAGGCGTCGAAGTAGAACGCGGCTTCATCAAAACCGACAAACAGCGACGCACTAACGTGCCGCACATCTTCGCGATCGGCGATGCCGCCGGCGAACCGATGCTGGCACACAAGGCGGCGCACGAGGGCAAGCTGGTGGTCGAAGTGCTGACGGACGAGGCGCATGCCGAGTGGGATCCGCGGGCGATGCCGGCTGTTGTCTTCACCGATCCGGAAATCGCCTGGTGCGGTTTGACCGAGACGGACGCCAAGAAGCAGAATCGCCCCGTCAAGGTCGGCGTCTTCCGCTGGGGTTTCTCCGGCCGAGCGACCACCGTGGGGCGCAACGACGGATTGACCAAGGTGCTCGTCGATCCGGCGACCGATCAGGTGCTGGGCGTCGGCGTGGTCGGTGCCGGCGCCGGCGAACTGATCGCGGAAGCAGTCGTCGCCATCGAGATGGGCGCCACCGCGAAGGACCTGGCGATGTGCATTCACCCGCATCCGACGCTGAGCGAGACGATCGGCGAGGCAGCCGAATTTCTGCACGGCTTGTCGTCGCACATTTTTGTGCCGAGGAAATGATCAAGGCCTGAAGCGCAAGCGAAGGACCTTCCCTCGCTAACGCTTCGGGCTCTGATTGGTTTTCCACTGCCCAACGCGGTCCCAGCCGGCCTGCGCGCTCGGTTGCGTGCCGGCGCTCTGGTAATAGCGAGCACGCCAGACGAAGCCGTAGAACCCGGCGACGCCGTCTTTTTGATAGACCTTGGTCTTGTCCCATGCCGGCGCTTCCAGAAACGGCAACTGCAGCGGCCCCTTGCCTTCGTAGCGCAGGCCGCCGGCTAGCGAAATCTTGGTATCGTCATATTTCGTATCATTCAAACCGCGATGCAATGCCGACAGGAGCGTGCCGTCGGCGTCGTCCTGGCCGAGATGCCAGAACATGGCGCCGCCGAGCTTTTGTTCCTTGACGTATTTCGTCTTGTAGCGAATCGCTTCCTCGTCGTCGTAAGTGATGAAGAGATTGTGCTTGGAGTTGTGGAGCCATGGTGTTTTGGTCTTGTCGTTGAAGTAACGCACATAGCCGAAATCGCCTTGGAGCATCGCCTTGATCTCGGCATAGGTGGCGAGGCGAGGCTCCTTTTCGGCGTGAGCGCGGCGGCAGCCGACGAGCCAGGACGCGTCGCCGACATAGGGATCGCCGCCCGGCGTGGCGTGCCCGCTGTATTGCCCTCGGTCGCCGCGCACGTCCTTGAAGGCCCGGCCATAGAACGGCACGCCCAGCACCAGTTTCGCCGCCGGCACTCCCGCGATCAGGTGCTGCTGCACGGCGGCGTCGGTCGTCAGCGCGAACGGCGACGGATGGCGCTGCACCTTCTCCTCCCAGGTTGTATCATCCTTCGCCTCGCGCAATGCGTTGTAGAACTTCGGTCCCGCCGGATCGCCGAAGAGGGGGGCGTGATGATTCGTCGTCCGCTCCCACGGGCCGGCCAGGTCGTAGGTCATCAGGTTGAGATAATCGAGCGACTCCGCGATCTTGGGAAGCTGATGATAGTAGCGCGACAGGAAGAACGCTCCGCCGGCGCCGGCAATCGTGAGCTGATAGGGATTTTCCTTGCGTGCGAGGTTTTCCTTATTGAGCAACTGCCGCGTATCATTGAGTAGCTCGGCAAAGGGGACAGCATCCTCGGCGCGCGGATATTCCCAGTCGATGTCGATGCCGTCGAAGCCCCAATCCTTCATGAGCGCGACCAGCGAGCCGGCCAGTTTTTGCCTGGCCTGCGGCGTTGCGACCGCCTTGCGATAGTTTTGCACCGACGGGCCGGCATCGTTGGAATAGTGCCAACCGCCGACGGAATAGAGGATGCGCAGCTTCGGATTGTGATTCTTGAGCGCCCGCAGCTTGTCGATCACTTCTTTCGCCTTCTTCGGATCGACTTTCGCATCCCAGCACGCCTCGCCGCTGGCGTTGATGTCGAGAAACGCAAAGTTAATGTGCGTCAGTTGCTTCGCCTTGGACTGCGTGATACGCGACACCGGAAATGGAATGACCTTCGCATCGGTCTCGCTGTACTGATTGATCTGCTCCGGCGACAAAAAGTAGTAGCCGATGACGACATGCTCTCCTGTCGGCACGGCGAAGGCTGTGCCGATGAAGCTCAGAAACGAGAAGAATGCCAACAGGACTCGTTGCATAGTGAGCCTCGACTTCGCGGCGACGAAAAACCCCAGGAAACGCGTGGCGCTTGCTGGGGTTCTGAAGTACTTCCTTCGCCGGGCAGTGTGACTTTACACCAACTCCGCGATCGGTCGAGCGCCTTCGGGCAGCAGGTAGGTCGGTCGGCCCGTCTGGTCGTTATATTGCAGCTGCTGCGGGATGCCAAGGACGTGGAAGATGGTAGCCATCAGGTCCTTCGGGTAGATCGGCGCGGTGCGTGGCAATTCGGCGCGTTCGGACGATTCGCCGACCGCCTGGCCCATGCGCAGGCCGCCACCGGCGAGCGCCAGCGTGCAGAGCGGACCCCAGTGATCGCGGCCTGCCGAACCGTTGATGCGCGGCGTTCGGCCGAACTCGCCGGTGATGACCAACAATACCTTGTCCGCCATGCCGCACTGCTCGAGATCTTCAAGGAAGACGCTGATGGCCCGATCCATCGGCGGGCAGGCCTGGCGTAGCTGAGGCAGCATGTCGTTGTGCATGTCCCAGCCCTGGCTTGAGTTGGAGTAGTTGAGCGTGACGAAGCCGGCGCCGGCCTGGCACAAGCGACGCGCCAAGAGCAGATTGGCGCCGAGCCCCGCGGTGCCGATGGTGTAGCGGTCGCGCGTGCGCGGGTCTTCGCGTTCGATGTCGAAGGCTTCGCGGGCTCGCCCCGTGAGCAAGCTAACAGCCTGGCGATCGAAGGCGTCAAGGCCGGCCATCACGCCAGTGCGGTCGATGTCGCGATTGACGTTGTCGAATCGTTGCAACAACGCCCGGCGATCGTGCATGCGCTCGAGGGGCAGATTGATGTTGATGTTGTTGCGTGCCTCGCCGCTGGTGTCGAAGGGAGCGTACGCGGAGCCAAGCCAGTGTGGGCCGTCGCCGTAGAGACCGGAAAGGCGAACATACGTCGGCAGACCGGTCGCGGGGCTGTTGGCGCCGCGAACACGGGACGCGATCGAACCAATCGACGGACGGATCTGGGCCTGGCCGGCGTCCGCGGGAGGGTGATCAACACCGGTCATGACATAGTGCGTTCCGCCGCCGTGGCCCGAGTTTCCATGCGCGAAGGAGCGGATGAAGGCCATCTTGTGGGCGGACCGTCCCATTTGGGGATAGAGGCCGCCGATGTGCAGCCCGGGGACACTGGTCTGAACGTGGCCGACCATGCTGCGAAATTCCGCCGGCGCGGTCATCTTCGGATCGAAGGTTTCGACATGCGTCGGCCCGCCGCCGAGCCAAAGCCAAACCACCGACGTATCGCGCGTCGATTGCCCGGTGTTGGCCGCCGCCTGCCGCAGCTTGAGCAGACCGGGCAGAGTCAAGCCGGTCATCGCCAAGGCGCCGACGGTCAGAAAATCACGGCGATTCAAGCCGCTGCAATCCTTGCGTGTGTTGTTGCCCCATAGGTTCAGCATGATAGTCTCCCCCCTTTGTGACTAACAGATGCCCCACGCCCTGGGGCACGATCCCAAAATGGTATGCGCAACCGCAGTATTTTACAGTAGGCACGCACCGGCGAGAAGCCGAGTCCAAGCGAAAAGTCATAAAAAGGGCGCATCACCTGATCGGAGGACATACCGTGAGACTCCTCATTTCTCTCTGCTGCGTGCTTTTGCCGTTGTCGCTGGTGGGACCGGCTGCGGCCCAGGACAAACCCTTCCGCTTCACCCGCATGATCGCGCACTGGGCCGAGTATGCCGACGATGACTATCTCAAGTTCGTTGAGGACGCTCGGCCCGAAGTATGCCAGGTCGGGTTCTACGGCGGGCATTTCTACAGCCTCGTGCATACTCCGCAGTACAAGGGCTACCCGGCTCACTTTCCGGTGCAGGGGCTCAAAGAGTGTGGCTCATGGTTCGAGAAACGCAATGCCGACATTCACAAACGCGGGGCGAAGGTCGTCGGGCATTTCAACGTCACGTTTCTGGTAGGCGAACCCGACAACAAGGACGGACCGCGCGGCTTCTTCAGATGGTATCGAGACCTCTGGGACGAGAAGGAACTCGGGCCGCGCCCCGTCGCCGATCCGCTTGAACTCCTGGCTCGCAACGCCGACGGATCGCCGATGGCGTCGAAGCAGTACAGCATCGGCCAGATGCGCGAGTTCACCGCCTGCCTCAACAACCCGCACTGGCGGGCCGTTCTCAAAGCGTGGACCAAGCGCGGCATCCAGCGCGGCGTCGATGGCTACATGATCAACTATTTCTACCGGCACAACTGTCTTTGCGAGCATTGCCAAAAGAGTTTTCGCAAGAACCTTGCCGATCGCTTCAACGCGGCAGAGTTGAATGAACGCTTTGAGATAGCCGATCTCAAGACGCACAAATTTAGCGAGATCGTCGGCTGGCACAATTCGAAGGAATCGACGCCGCTGCGCCGCGAGATGTTGCGCTGGTCGCAGATTTCGTGCAAGCAAGCCTTCGATGAAGTGTTCGTCCAATACGGCCGCTCGCTCAAGCGGGATTTGCTCCTGGGCCAATGGAATCACCTTGGAGATTTCAACCAAATCAACGGCGACGAGCGCTGCATGCTCCCCGATAACCTCTGGGGCAAGGACGAAGACTATCTCTGGTACTCCACCGGTGGAGCGGCAGCGTTCACCGATCTCGCCGAAGGAATGCTCGGCGAAGGAACTCTGCAAGCTCGCTACATCCGCGGCGCCTTCGACAACAAACCGTTCACGCTCGGCAAGTACGAATCGACGCGCATCCGCGTTGCCATCGCCGAGTTGGCCGCGAACGGCGGCGCCCCGATGGGATTCTACACGCGATTCAAGGATCCCGCCGCCCGCGCCGAGATCGTACGCTACTACCGATTCCTCGAAAAACACGACGCCCTCTATCGCGGCGCCGAGCCCTATGCCGAGGCGGTCGTCCATTTTCCGCGCACTAAGGTGCACCAGGGCGACGTGTCGGCCGTCGATGCGTTCAAGAAGCTCGGCAAAAAGATGCTCGACCAGCACGTGCTGTTCGACGTGATCCCCGACGATCATCGCAAGCGCCGCGACGACCGGATGGTGATCGAAAGCGATACCGTGTTGCCCGACCGGCTCAGCCGATTCAATGCCCCGAAAACGGTGCGTGTGTCCGCCAATCGCGTGCAGAATGGCGATATCACGCTCCATTTCGTCAATTACAATCGCGAAGAGCCGAAGGTCAAGCGAAGCCCCGGCGGCGGCATCAAGGACGAAAAGCCGATCGCGGTCGAGGATGTCAGCGTCGATTTCGCCTTGCCCAAGGATGTCAAAGTCGGTCGCGTGGTCGTGCTGACGCCGGAAAACGTGGAGCCGATCGAGGTGAAGCACACGATCTTGGGCGGCCGGCTGCGCTTCGTGCTGCCGCATTTTCTGGTGTATGCCGTGGTGCGACTAGGGCGGTAATCCGGCTCATTGACAGGGGCCGAAATGCTACAGAATCAAAAAACGGAACACAAGGTACAATAACATGCCTGTGTTGCTCGATCCCGTGGATCGCGAATGGGTTTTCACAAACGCCCATGGGGTGCAATTACGTCGAAAGGTCGCGGCAGAACTCACACGCGACAGAATCATGAAATTGCAAGCGACCGATCATCGCGAAGGTGCGCCTGGCGCCAGCGGCAAAACCCAGTGTTGGGATTAACGGCAAAAGGGAGTGTCGGGTGACAGAGTACCGACACCAGTCACGGCAGCGTGGTTTCCCATGCGCGTGCGCCGGTGTCGGAGTATCGACACCGGCCACGGCAACTTGGATTTTCGTCAATTGCGCATCACGGTTTCGTCGAGATTCAGGAGTAGGTTGGCGATTAGGGTGTAGGCGGCCAGCTCGGGCTCGGCGAGACCGGCGCGAATGGGGGATTCGCCGACGCGCACGACCTTGGCCGCGGAGGGTGGGGCTTTTTGATAGCGGTCGAGATACTGCACAAGCGCCTTGCCGACGATGTCGGCCTCGACGGCGTCCGGAGTTCGGGCCAAGACGATGCGATAGCCGAAGGTGACGCGTTCGGCGGGAGATTTGCCGCCCTCGACGATCATCCGTTCGGCCAACTTGCGTGCCGCCTCGAAATGCTGCACGTCATTCATCAGTTGCAGCGCTTGCAGCGGCGTGTTGGAACGTTCGCGGCGGCTGCACGACGACTCACGGTTCGGGGCATCGAAGTTCGACATGAACGGATGCGGCGCCGTTCGCTTGATGAACGTGTAGATGCTGCGGCGATAGAGCCCAGCGCCTTTGTCCTGCACGTAGGTCCCGGTGTTCGAGCCCGAAAACGCGACCGGTTCCCAGATGCGCAGGGGCTGGTAGGGACGGACGCCTCGGCCGCCTATGTCCGAGACCATCAAGCCGCTCGCGAACAGGGCGTTGTCACGAATCTGCTCGGCGTCGAGCCGAAAACGCGGGCCGCGCGCGTAGAGCCGATTCTCCGGGTCACGCTTGAAGAGCTCGGGTGTGACGTGTGACGATTGACGGAAGGCCTGGGATGTGAGCATGAGGCGAACGAGGGCCTTGACATTCCAGGCATGGCCTCCCGAAGTCGAGGCAGCAGAGGTGAAATGGCCTGCCAGCCAATCGAGCAGTTCCGGATGGCTGGGCAATTCGCCTTGGGCGCCGAAGTCGCCGCTCGTCTTGACGATGCCGGTGCCGAAGAACTGCTGCCAAAAGCGGTTGACGGCGACGCGTGCGGTCATCGGATTCTGCGGCGACGCGATCCAGTTCGCCAAATCGAGCCGCGTCGCCCGGCCCTGCGGATTGGACTTCGCAAGCGGCGGCAGGAAGCTCGGCGTATTCGGTTCGACTTTCTCGCCCGGCTTGTTGTATTGGCCTCGCATCATCACGAAGCTGGGCCGAGGCGTGGCGAGATCCTTGAAGATGAATGTGCCGGGGATGCCATTGTTGAGCCCATCGCGGTCTTTGGTCAGCGCGGCCACCTGAATGCGCAACGGATCGAGAATTGCTTTCGTGTCAACGCAAACATACTGCAGGTAATAGTCGCGAAGCTTCGATTCGCCGGTCGCGTCCAGTTTGGCGGCTTTGACGAGCGGAATGAGTTCCTTGGGCAGCCCCTTGGCATCTTTCGCGACCTGCATCCGCCAGGCTTTGAACGACTTTTTCGCATCGCTGGCGGATTTGGACGGCTCGGCCGCGTCGGCGGGATCGACGTACTTCAACGACTGAATCTTCTGCGCCAGGTCCGCCTGAACCTTGGCCATTTGCAACACTAACTCGGCGAGCCGATCGGCCTGAGCTTTTGTTGCCGACTTGATCGTCGGCGCAGTCAAGAGGGCGTTACCGTCCATCGCGGGGCCGTCAATCGAGTAAAAGAAGGCGTAGAACGAGTAATAATCCTTTGCCGACAACGGGTCGAACTTATGATCATGGCAGACCGCGCAGCCAGCGGTGAGACCCAGAAAAACCTCCATCGTCGTGGTCGCGCGGTCGAGGGCGTTGCGGAAAATCCACTCGCTGTCGATCGAGCCGCCTTCGCTGGTCGACACGTTGCAGCGGGTAAAGCCGGTCGCGATCAATTGTTCGCTGGTCGCCTTGGGCAACTGATCGCCCGCGATCTGCTCGATGGCGAAGCGGTCGAACGGCATATTGTCGTTGAACGCGCGCACCACCCAGTCGCGGTATAGCCACATTTGGCGTTCATTGTCCAAGTGCAGCCCGTGCGTATCGGCGTAGCGCGCCAAATCGAGCCAATGCCGAGCCATCTCCTCGCCGTAATGCTTCGAGGCGAGATAGCGATCGACCATTTTCTCGTAGGCGTCGGGTGTTTTGTCGTTGAGATACTGATCAAGTTCCGCAACCGTTGGCGGCAAACCGGTCAAGGCGAACGACACCCTGCGGATCAGCGTCGGACGATCGGCTTCGTTCGAGATTGCAAGCCGTTCATGCTTGAGCCGAGCTAGAATGAATGCGTCGATGGGGTTGTTGGTCTTCAGCGGCGGCGCAACCTTTGCGACCGTTTCGAACGACCAGTGTTTTTGATAGGGCGCCCCCTCGGCTATCCACTTCTTCAACAGCTCTTTCTCGGCGGGTTTCAGCGTCTTGTGCGAGTTCTTCGGCGGCATTACGTCGTCGGCATCCTTGCTGAAAATACGCTTGATCAACTCGCTCTCATTGGGCTTGCCCGGAACGATCGGCATGGCGCCGCTTTTGGCTGTCTTGACCGCGTCTTCGCGCACATCGAGCCGCACGCCCCCCTTCTTGAGCGCAGGGCCGTGACATTTGAAGCAGTTCTCGGTCAGGATGGGCCGAATGTCGCGATTGAACTGCACGTCGGCCCGAGCCGTGAGCGCGACGATGCCGAAGGTCAGAAGGGCTAGCGTGCTGGTGCGGATAGGCATCATGATTCGATCCGTGGCGGGAGAAAAGTACTGAGGGCGCCATTATTGTAACAAGCCCGCCGCAAGAATGCCACCGCGCCAAGCTCCAACAAAAGCCGGCGTCGATCTCGCAATGCAATCCCGCTTTACGATGACCGCAACGCCACGTACATCAATGATACGCCCCCCCGCCTGTACCGAAAGGAACCCACCGTGAAGCACTCATCTTGTCTGCGCAGCTTATTGTCTTTCGCCGTCGTTCTCGCGCTCGTGAACGTCACCGCCGCTGAAGATTGGCCGCAATGGCGCGGGCCGACCAACGATGGCATCTCGACGGAGACGGGTCTACCCACCACGTGGAGCGTGACCAAAGGCGCCATGAAAAACGTCGCCTGGGTGCTCGAACTGCCCGGCGGCGGCAGCTCAACGCCGATCATCTGGAAAAATCGCATCTTTCTCACCGCGGCCGAGGGAAAGGACCTTCTGCTCGTCTGCATCACCACCGACGGCAAGCTTCTTTGGAAAAAAGGAGTCGCCAAGGCCGTCCGCGGCGCCGTCCGCAAAGACGAAGGCAATGACGCCTCCGCCACGGCCAGCACCGACGGCAAGTACGTCTACACCTACTTCGGCTCCGGCGATATCGCGTGCTTCGATTTCGACGGCAACAAAGTCTGGGGCTTCAACGTTCAATCGCGGTACGGCAAATTCTCCATCCAGCACGGCATGCACATCACTCCCCTTTTGCATGAGGATCGCCTTTACATGGCGATCCTCACCAACGGCGGGCACTGGGTCGTCGCCCTCGACAAGGCGACTGGCAACGACGCATGGAAAGCCGCGCGTCCGACCGATGCCGTCTCCGAAAGCCGCGAGGCCTACACGTCGCCCGTCGTGTGGAAGAACGGCAACGAACTTAATCTTGTCATTCTCGGTTGCGACTATGCGACCGGTCATTCGCTGAAAGACGGCGCTGAACTGTGGCGCCTGGGCGACCTCAATCCGGGCGGCGGAAACAAGTTCAACCACCGCATCATCACTTCGCCCGTCGCCAGCGCCAGCGAACTCATCGTTCCGACCTGTCGTGGTCTCACTGTCGTCGCCCTCAAGCAGGGCGCCAAGGGCAAGATCAAAACCGGCAGCGAATTCGAGCAATGGCGCATGCCCAAAGGCTCTCCCGATGTCCCCTCGCCGCTCGTCAAGGACGGTCTCGTCTATCTTCAACGCGAAACGTTGTCCATGATTTGCGTCGACCTGAAGTCCGGCAAAGAGTTCTACAATCAGCGCCTCACGGATGGACGCTACCGCGGCTCACCGATCTACGCCGACGGCAAGATTTACACCGTGGGACGCGATAGCGGCGTGGTCAGCGTCCTCAATGCGGGCGCCAAGTTCGAATTGCTGGCACAGAACAAGATGGGAGACGTCTTCACTGCGTCGCCGGCGGTATCGCAAGGCCGGCTCTACATCCGCGGCTTCTCGACGCTGTACGCGATCTCGGAGGGGGGGAAGTAACCGTCAGCAAAACGCCCAGCGAGTGAAACCGCCGAGCGAGCTTCGATGATGCCTGTGAGTTTCCCTGGCATCATCGAAGCTCGCTCGGCGGCTTTACGCGCCTATCGCTTCAGAATCCGCGTCACCACTTCACCGTGCACGTCGGTCAGCCGGAAATCGCGGCCGGCGTGGCGGTACGTCAACCGTTCGTGATCGAAACCCAACAGATGCAGGATGGTGGCGTGCAGGTCGTGGATGTGGACTTTGTCGTGCAAGGCGCGGAAGCCGAAGGCGTCGCTGGCGCCGTGGGTCATGCCGCCTTGGACGCCGCCGCCTGCAAGCCACATGGTGAAGCCCCAGTGGTTATGATCACGCCCGTTGCCGCTCTCCGACGTTGACGTGCGGCCGAATTCGCCGCCCCAAATCACGAGCGTCTCATCTAATAGTCCGCGCCGTTTCAGATCGGTCAAGAGCGCCGCGATCGGCTGATCGATGTCCTGCGCCAGTCGGCGCACGCTGTCGTTATGGCCGGTGTGCGTGTCCCACGGTTGGCCATTGCCGTAGTAGATCTGCGTGAAGCGCACGCCGCGTTCAGCGAGGCGCCTTGCCAGCAGGCACGCATTGGCGAAGTGTCCCGTGCCGTATTGGTTGCGAATGCGTGTCGGCTCGTGGCGGATGTCAAACGCGTCGCTGGCAGCCGTCTGCATGCGGTACGCGGTTTCCATCGATTGAATACGTGCTTCGAGAGCTGGGTCGGGCCCGCGTTCGGCGCGGTGCTCGTCGTTGAGGCGGCGCATGAGATCAAGTTGGCGACGCTGCGTTTCCAAAGGCGCCGAGCCGCGCAGAAATGGAATCATCCGCTGCGGATCGAGATCGGAGTGGTTGATGTACGTTCCCTGATGCTCGGACGGAAGAAAGGCGCTGGTCCAAAGTTCCGAGAAGCGCACGGGTCGACCGGGACAAAGAACGACGAACGCGGGCAGTTCCGCGTTTTCGGTGCCGAGGCCGTACGACAGCCAGGCGCCGAGGCTCGGGCGCGTCGGCGTGACGGCGCCGCTGTTCATCAAAAAAAGCGCCGGCCCGTGATTCGGATTGTCGGTGTGCATCGAGCGGATGACGCAGATGTCGTCGATGCACCGGGCGAGGTTCGGCAACAACTCGCTGACTTCGACGCCGCTCTGACCATGCCGGCGATAGCGGAACGGAACGGCCATCAGACCGTGCGTTTGCCGTTCGGTGCGCAGATCAACCTCGGCGGGGCGTTGGCCGGCAAAGCGATTGAGATCGGGCTTCGGATCGAGAAAGTCGGGCCCGAACGGCCCGCCGTTCATGAACAAGTGAATGACGCGCTTGGCGGTCGGCGCGAAGTGAGAACCGATCGGCGCGGCGGATGCCTTCGTGGCGAGCAAGTCGGCCAGCGCCAACCCGCCGATGCCTCCCCCCAGCGCTTTGATCATTTCGCGGCGTGTGAATGTCATTGTCAATCACCGATCCTCGTTTCGCGTGCCTATGGCGCCGCGCGAGAGCAAAACTCAAGCGGCCGCCCACCCTTCTTGAATGGTGCGGTTGCGTTCATCATACACCTGGCGACGCCCGCTGCGAAGGGCGCGCTCGGCCAGGATGCAGGCGATCGAATGTTGGTAGCCGAGCTCCCCGGTAGTGCAGTGCATTTCCGGAGTGCCAACGCGACCCAAAGTAGGGGCAAGCAGCCAGCTTGTCCCCGTGAAGCGAGATACTTCGGGGACACGTCGGCAGCTTGCCCCCACAAAGCTAATCTACGAATCACTGGACACTTTCCCGCTCAGACCGGACAATAATAATCGACCCGCCTGCGATTTCACTTTTTCGTACGAGGTTTCCAGCCGATGAAACGTCTCCTCGCCGCGCTCGCCGTACTCATTGCTGCGCCGTTCTTGGCCGCCGCCCCTTACGACGAAATGGACTACGGCCCATTCGTATCGCATACGTTTCAGATGCCGAACGGCAACATCACGTTGCGCGGCATCGCGGTGCCGTTCGACGCGCCGATCGAGGGGGAAAAGGCGGAGCCGCAACCGCCCGCCAAGGGGAAGAAGCCGGCGCCGCTGGTCAACAACCCGAGCAAGTGCGGCATCATCTTCGACACGGAGCTCTTGCGCTATTCGGGCTATTGGAGCGGCGGGTTCATCACGTGGAACGGCGTCGTCTACAACGGCAGCCACGGCGGCAATCCGGGGCCGGCGGGAAAAGTCCTCGCCGCCACCAAGATGACGGCTGGGGTCGCAGTCGCCGAAGACAAGCTAATCGATCCGCGTGCCTATCCGCACGGCCCGATGCCCCGCGAAAGCGGGCGATATAAGGGAATTTATCGCACCGACAAGGGGGTGATTTTCTCCTACACGGTGGGCGATTCTCAGATACTCGACATGCCCAGTATCGAGGTACACGACAATCAACGTGTGTTCGTGCGAACACTCAAGGTATCGCCGTCCAAGGTTCCGTTGACATTGGTCGTGGCCGATCTGCCCGCTGCGGTCGCCCACAAGATGGTGGCGCACATCAACATAGGTGGTGCGAACAGAATTCGTGGGGACCGGATCCGTGCCCACACAAATAGCAAAGACGCGGCGGCGGCTATCGTCCTGGGAGGGCCCGAGGGCACGTCGTTCACCAATTCGTCGAAAGACGCCATCGCACCCCGACTCGTGCTTTCGGTGCCGCCTTCGGCGAATTCGTCGCAGATAAAAATCGGCATCTGGGGTGGCAGCGAAGTACATTTGGGCGATATCCCAGGCATCCTCAACAAACTGGAAGGCCCCATCGACCTCACGCCGCTCACCCGGCAAGGCGGCAAGGCACGCTTCACCGAAACCGTGACGACGCAAGGCAAGCGCGGCGACGACAAGGGAGCCTACACGGTTGATTCGATCACGCCGCCATTCAAGAACCCGTACAAGTCGTGGATGCGCTTCGGCGGCTTCGATTTCTTCTCCGATGGCCGCGCCGCCATTTCGACCTGGTCGGGCGATGTCTGGGTCGTCTCCGGCATCGACGACAAGCTCGAGAAGCTCACCTGGAAACGTTACGCCGCCGGGCTCTTCCACGCACTGGGCCTGAAGATCGTCGACGACAAGGTCTACGTCCTCGGCCGGGATCAGATCACGCGCCTGCACGATCTCAACGGCGACGGCGAGGCGGACGTCTACGAATGTTTCAACAACGACGCGATGATCACCACCAACTTCCACGAGTTCACCTTCGATCTGCACACCGATCCCGACGGCAACTTTTACTTCATCAAGGGGGGTCCGGTGCGTCCCGGCGGCCGCGGCTGGGACAAAGTCACGCCGCACCACGGCTGCATCTTCAAGGTCTCGTCGGATGGCTCGAAGCTCGATGTCGTCGCTCGCGGGTTCCGCGCCCCCAATGGCATGGGCGTCGGACCCAACGGCGAAGTCACTTGCGGCGACAACGAGGGAACCTGGACCCCGACCTGCCCGATCAACTGGATCAAGCCCGGCGGATTCTATGGCGTCCCCGACTTTTCCGGGAAACCGAAAGCGGAGTTCCCCAAGGTCCGCGACAATCCGCTCTGCTGGCTGCCGCACAACGACACCGACAACTCCAACGGCGGCCAAGGATGGATCACCGGCAAAAACTTCGGACCGCTCTCCGGGCAACTCCTTCATTCGTCCTACGGCAAGTGCCGGCTTTATCTCGTCATGAAAGAAGAAGTCGCCGGCCAAATGCAAGGCGGCGTCGTTCCGGTCCTGCCGACATTCGACACCGGCATCTGTCGCCTTCGCTTCAACGAAAAGCAGAATGCTCTGTTCCTCACCGGCCTGCGCGGCTGGCAGACCGTCGCCCAGAAAGACGCCGGCTTCTTCCGCGTTCGCTATACCGGCAAGAAGGCCAACCTTCCCGTCGATCTCAAGGTGCGCTCCGGCGAGATCGCCCTCACCTTCAGCGATCCGCTCGACAAGACCTCCGCGACCGACACCGACAATTTCAACGTCGAACGCTGGAACTATCGGTGGACCGAAAACTACGGCTCGGCCCAATTCAAAGTCAGCGATCCGAAAAAGCAGGGCCACGATCCGATGGAGGTCGAATCGGCCTCGCTCTCGCCCGACGGCAAAACGGTGACGCTCAAAATCAACGACCTCAAGCCGGTCATGCAGATGAAGATCCAGTACAACCTCAAGGCCGCGGATGGCACTCAGGCCAAGAACGTCATCCATCACACGATCAACGTCGTCGGCAACCTGCGCGGCGAAGTCCACGTCGGCGAGTATCGCGTCATACAAAGGAAGTAACCTGCTTGTCGTGTAGCGCTCGCATGGCGCCGCGCGAACGCTACGCGAAATGCAGCCCATGCCTGACGACGTTGCAGTCGAGTCTCGTTATCCGGATGCCGACGCGACAGCACGACAAGCCAGTGCCGCCCTTTGCTGGCCCGAACAAGTCCGTCAGGAAAACCGCAATCGCTTGAAACTTATGTAGTAGGAACATCGTTCATGTTCAAATCTGCCGGTTTGTTCTCATTGGCATTCATTGTGGCGCTGGTGGTTTCCAACCTTCATTCCAATCAGCCCTTCAAACCGGGCAAGCTGCCGCCCGCGGACGTCGCGGCCCTGCAGCCTGGCCTGACGCTGCGATTCTACGCCAGGCCGGGCGACGCCGTAGCGCTCGATGCGCGGCGAATTCGCCTGGCTGCGCTGCACGTGCCGAAGGGGGCAGCGCCGACGCCGTTTGTCGATGCCGGGCCGGTTCATGCCAAGCTCACGGGATATCTCAAGAATCCGCTCAAGGGGGACTACCGCTTGCGCATGATCGGAACGGGGACGATGAGCTTGCGCGTCAACGAAAAGGAAGTCCTAAAGGATGCCGGCAAGGAGATCGAGGTCGAGCTGGCGAAGAACTACAACCGCATCGAGGTCGTCTATTCCGGCCCCGCCGGCGGCGATGCGACGGTTCGACTCGAATGGGCCGGCGAAAAATTCGGCTTCGAGCCGGTGCCACCGGAGGTGCTGTTTTCTCGCAAGGACGACTCCGATCTCGTCTCGCACACAGCGTTGCGCGAGGGCCGACAACTTTATGCCGATCGCCACTGCGCTGCCTGTCACGGGTTGCCGGGTCGGATTGCGACGACCGATTGCCGGATGCCCGAGATGCACAGCGCCGCGCCGCAGCTCGACGACGCCGGCAATCGGTTTCGCTCCGATTGGCTCGTTGCGTGGATTCTCAATCCGCAGGAGTTGCGCCCCGAAGCGACGATGCCGAGCGTGCTGTCTGGCCCGGATGCCGAGAAGCATGCGGCCGACATCGCCGCGTACGTCATGTCGTTCAAACGGGGCGAGGCGCTCAAGCCGCTCGCCGCTAGCGCTGATGCGAAAGCTGGGGGGGCGATCGCTTGGAAGCTCGGCTGCAGCACGTGCCATCGGCCGGACGAGCCGAAGAAACCCGATGAACTAGCTCGCTTGTCGCATTTTTTCACATCGGCGAAGTATCAGGCGAATGCGATTGCGCATTATCTCAAGGAACCGCACAAGCGCCATGCCTGGACGCGCATGCCGGACTTCACGCTGTCCGACGCCGAAGCGAGCCATCTGGAAGCCCATTTGCGCGATCGCTCGAAGGGGACTATTCCCGCGAAACCGATGGGGGATGCGCTGCGCGGCGAGAGGTTATTCGCAAGCGTTGGCTGTGCGAATTGTCATCAGATCGACGCGTCGCCGCCGAAGAAGAAACGCGATCTGGCGTGGATCGACAAGCTCGACAAAGGATGCATCACCGAAAAAGCGCGAGGCAATGCTCCGGACTTCCATCTCACAGCGGCTGAGCGCGGCGTGTTGACTGCGTTCTTGAAAACGGACGGGACATCGTTCAAACGCGAATCGCCTGCGGAGTTTTCGATGCGCCAAGTGAAGGCGCTGCGCTGCGACTCGTGCCATCGCCGCGACGGCGAAATGACGCGCTGGCATACGGTTCTCGAAGACGAAGGCAAGGTGCCGGAGAATCTGCCGAGCTTGACCTGGGTCGGCGAGAAGCTGAAGCCCGACTGGACGAAAACGCTATTCTCCGGCAAGACCGATCATAGCGCCCGCCCGTGGATCAAGGCCCGCATGCCGGCGTTCCCCGCTCGCGCTGAGATGCTTGCCGTCGGCCTGTCGCACGAGCACGGGTACGCGATCAACGAGGACGTCCGCCCGCCGCACGATGCGAAACTGGCGGCGATCGGCGAAAAGCTCATTCCGCAACAAGGTGGTTTCAACTGCAACAACTGTCACGGCATCGGCAAGACGCCCGCTATTCAGCCGTTCGAGGCGCCCGGCATCAACCTGACCGACGCCGCCGTCCGCCTGCGCTACAATTACTACCAGCGCTGGATGCTCGCACCGGATCGCGTTGACGTGACCATGCGCATGCCGGTGTTCGCCGTTGACGGAAAACTGACGCAAATCCGCGAGCCGTTCGACGGCGACGCCCGCAAGCAATTCGACGCGGTATGGCACTACATCCAGACGCTGCCGGAGAAAAAGAAGTGATGGTTGATTCTGTTAGCCGGACGCGCCAGCGACGGATACATCTCAGTCGCCCGGCATGACGAAGAAATCGGCCACCTTGCAGCGAAAGTCGGGCAGCAATTTCAGATCCGCGATTTCTTCATCTCGTTCCAGAACCATCGGCTCTTTGTTCGGCATAAAGATGGTGAGTGTCTCCTCTTCCGGATCGAGCAGCCAGGCCATTGCCACTCCTTTGCGCAGAAATTTGGCGATGCGCTAGAGCATTTTGCCCATGCGATCGTTCGGCGACAGCACCTCGACGATCAACTTCCGCAGACGTTTCGGCCACTTCGTTTCGAGGTCTTTGAATGGTCGCGATTCAAGGAACATCAAATGTCGGGACCGCGTACGGTGTCGGGATCGTGTTCAAGAACCAGACCCCCATCGTTTGAAAGTACGTAACCCTTCTCTCGCTGCCTAATGTAAGACGACAGGCGGTAGATGCCGTTTGTGCACGTCAGTCCGTGCTTTTCTCCAGGTCGCGACGCTTTTACCACCTCCCCCGCTTCGAGCTCGAAATGCCGATGGCGATTTCGAGGCTCATTGACGAAGTCGTAAAAATCTTCGGCCGTCATCAGCTTGGTTGCAACGCTCGACATCTCAGTCTCCCTCGATCAGGAATCTCGACCCACACAATTTGCCATGAGCCATTCACAAAATCATGCGTACAAAATCATGAACGCATTATTTTGTATCCATTGTTTTTTTGTGAGAATCGAACCCGCATGAGCCTGTTTGCACGCGACGACATCCTCAAACGACTGAACGCCCAAATCAAAGCGGGCAAGCCGATCATTGGCGGCGGCGCGGGGACCGGCATCTCCGCCAAATGCGCCGAGGCGGGCGGCATCGACCTATTGGTCATCTACAACTCCGGACGGTTTCGCATGGCCGGCCGCGGCTCGCTCTCCGGCATGATGCCTTATGGCGACGCCAACCAGATCGTCATGGACATGGCCCGCGAGGTGTTGCCCGTCGCTCGCAAGACTCCCGTTCTCGCCGGCGTGTGCGGCACCGACCCGTTTCGCATCATGAAACTCTTCCTGCGCGACGTCATTCACGCCGGCTTCTCTGGGGTACAGAACTTTCCGACCGTCGGCCTGTTCGACGGGCAGTTTCGCCAGAACCTCGAAGAAACCGACATGGGCTATGGCCTCGAAGTCGACATGATCCGCGAGGCCCGCGAACTCGGCCTGTTGACGACGCCGTACGCTTTCAACGACGATGAAGCCAAGGCGATGGCAAAGGCCGGCGCCGACATCCTGATCCCGCACATGGGCTTGACGACCAAGGGTTCGATCGGCGCAAAAACGGCCTTGACTCTCGACGACGCGGCCCGGCGCGTGCAATCGATGCACGACGCAGCCAAAAAAGTGAATAAGAAGATACTGGTACTATGCCACGGCGGCCCGATCTCGGAGCCGGAGGACGCACAGTACATTCTCGATCACACCGAAGGGATCGTCGGCTTCTATGGGGCGTCGAGCGTCGAACGCTTACCGACGGAGATTGCGATTACGAATTGCGTGAAGAGGTTTAAGGCGTTGCAGTTTTGATTGGTTCACGTTTGGCGCTCGCCGGGCGCTACGCGAGCGCTCAACGTAAGCCACCGAGGAGATCACCATGCGACATCCCTGGCGATGGATTATCGGCATTTCAACAGTCGCGATCGCCGCCCTGTGGGCGCTGCTTCTGCCGGTCGACATCGCTGAGCCGGCGCAAGACACAATTACACGACCCAAGCTAGTCGTCATGGTTGTCTTCGACCAGATGCGCGGCGACTACATCAAGAAATGGGAGCCGCTCTTCGGCGACGGCGGCTTCAAACGATTGCAGAGCGAAGGGGCATGGTTCACCAACTGCCATTATCCCTATGCGTACACGCTGACGGCAGCGGGGCACACGTCGCTCGTGACGGGCACGACACCGAGCCGGCACGGCGTGATCGCCAATGACTGGTACGATCGCATCCATCGCGAACCGATCGCCTCGACGACGCCGCCCCCGGACGAGCGTGTCAAGGGACCGGGACCGTATCGGCGCAAGGTGGAATCCGTCGGCGATGTCTTGTTGCGCGTGTTGCAAGGCCGAGGCCGAGTCGCATCGCTGTCGATCAAGGAGCGAGCCGCGATTCTGATGGCCGCCCTCCGGGCACAGATTTGCTACTGGTTCAATCCCGCCGATGGCCGCTTCGGAACCTCACGTTTCTATCGCGACGATCCGCATTCATGGGTGACCGCGTTCAACAAAAAGCGCTTCGCCGATCAATGGCTCGCCAAGAACTGGGATCGCTTTCGACCGAATCTGGATTACGTCAAGCACAGCGGACCGGACGACTTCATTTCCGAAGGCACCGGCTACCTCCAAGGGCGAAAATTTCCACACCCGTTCAAAGTTGCGGAGACCGAGGATCCGAAGGAGAATGCGCAGAACTATTACGACGCCGTCACTAACTCGCCGATGGGCAATGACCTGTTGCTGGAATTCGCCAAGGCGACAATCAACGCCGAGAAGCTCGGGCAGAGCGACTCGACCGATCTGCTGTTCATCAGCTTCACGTCGAACGACTACGTGGGTCACACGTGGGGGCCGGATTCCCAGGAGGTCCTCGATGTGACGCTGCGCTCCGACGCGCTGATGAAGGATCTCCTTGGGTTTTTGGACGACAAAGTCGGCAAAGGAAACTACTATCTCGCGATGAGCGCCGATCACGGCGTCTGTCCGCTGCCGGAGTTCGCCGAGAAAGCAGGCAAAACGACGGGGCGCGTCGATCCGGCATTGCTATCGAGCAAGGCTGAGGATTTTCTGAACAAAAGATTCCTCAAAGAGGGCGAAAAGGCGCCATGGCTTGAAGAGCTTCGCCGCTCCACGGCATGGATCTATCTCAACCGCGAAACGATCAAGGAGCTGAAGCTGAAGCATGAAGACGTGGAATCGGCCCTCGCGCGATGGTACGCGGAACAGCCAGGTGTGGCCAAGGCGTTCACGCGCACCGAAATGATGCGCGAGGATACGAAGGAACGGTCGCCGCTGGAGAAACAGATGGGATTGTCGTTTCACCCCGACTGTTCCGGGGACGTGATGCTGGTGCTGAAGCCGTACCATATCTTTTCGCCGCCGAACATTGTCGAGACGCCGAAGAAAAACCCGACGTATCGAGCGACCCATGGAGCGCCGTACGAGTACGACACGCACGTGCCGCTGTTGGTGATGGGCCCGCGAATCGTGCCGGGGGTTCGCGAACAGCGCGTGGCGCCGCAGGCGATGGCGAGCATCCTGGCGGAAGCGCTACGCGTCCCAGCGCCCAAGGATGCGACGTATGCAATACCGATGGGTTTGTTCGGAAAATAAAGTGAGCCAAGCCGCAAGCGAGCGTTGGGATCCGTCCCAATGCCGACGCGTGGACGAAGTTCGCTCGTCGGTTTCGCATCGGTGAGCCGTGCTTGCGGCCAAATCCGAACCGCATACAATACTGATTCGAGATTCGGGGCGCTGGCATCTGGCCCCGTACGGCTGATCCCTGATTCCTCAATCCTGGACTTCAATGGACGCGATAATCGTTCGCTGCGCGAAATGCAAGCATGCGATGAAGTTTTCTGCGGAGAAAGCCGGGAAGAAGGCACGATGCCCGAAGTGTCAGACGATCAACGTCGTGAAAGGCAGCGACGAGGACGAAGCTCAGAAAAAAGAAAAGTCGACGGCCATCGAGCCTGCCCCGGAGGCGGCGCCGCAGGCCGCTTCGCCGGCGCCTGCTCCCGGATCAGATGACGACGCCGGTGGCGCCTACGAAGTCTTTCTCGATCCGGAACTCGAAGAACTTCGCAAGAAACAGGCCGCCGAAGAAGAAGAAGCGGCAAAGAAAAAGAAGAAAGAAAAAAAAGCGCTCCCAACCGTCGCGCGCAAGGTCAAGGCCATCCCCGACGCCGAACTCTGGGCCCGCGTGCGTTTGGGATTGCTGTTCCTTTTCATCGGCACGATCATTTGGGGCGCCTGCCACCTCCTGCAAGGCTCTTATGTCGCTCTGGGCCGAATCGAGTTTCCCGAGTACGCCCAGCTCGTGGCGGCCACGATGGAGTTTCGCGGCAATGATGGCCTCCCCGAGCGCGGCCGGTGGTGGGACATCGACGAGCTCAGCATGTACCTCGGCATGATCGCCGGGCGCGACATCCTCGGCTACGCCAAGGCATGCCTGACCTTGGCGGCGATCCTGTATATCTTCCATGCCGGGTTTTGGATAGCAGGAACGATCATCTGTCTGCCCGTGCCGCGCCGCTTCGGAACGTTCGGGCAACTCGTCACCAGCCTGGTCCTGGCCGGGCTCAATTTCCTGGCGGTGTTCACGTTCAAGATTCTGCCCGTTCTCGGGATCACGGGTTACATCATGGTCCCTTATCTGGTCCCCGAGATCGTACTGACCGAATACAACATCGAGCGATATGTTCCGATTCATCTGATGTGGAGTGCCGCGCCGTTTTGGGAGTCTTTCATCAGCTTGTTCCTGCAATTCGCGTTCTACTTGCAGCCGACGCTCGGAGCGATCTTCATCTGGTCGGTGGGATTGTGCATCAAGGAAGAAGAAATTGCGGAAGGCGGCAAGGGACTGATGCAATTGAGCCTGGGCACGTTTTTCGTTTTCTTCGCATTTCACATGCTCAGCATGTGCGGCGCATCGGGGGTTATGGTCATTGTTTTGCGCCTCTTTTATACGCTCTGGTACTTCTTCTTGATTCTGTTCATTCTGCAATACGCCATGCTGATCATGAAAACCCGCGCGGTGCTATATGAAAAGATTCATCCCAAGCATGAATTGATCGAAGGCGAGGACGAAAAGGACTAGCGGTTCGAACCCGAAATGCAGTGTGCGCGAAACGCACCGAGGATTCGGAATGATCAGCCCGGAATTGCTCGAAATCTTGCGTTGTCCGCTCAAGCCCGGCGACGCGAAGCTGCGGCTTGTCGGCGATTGCCTGGAGTGCGAGCGATGCGCCCTGCGATTCTTGATCAAGGATGGGTTCCCGGTCCTCGTCATCGAGGAGGCACTGCTGCCAAGCGGCTGCGAAAGCCTCGGCGATTTGCCGTGCCAGAAGGAAGAAGCCGAGAACGAGGCTGCCGCGGGGACCTTTCAGATACATCCCCGGAACACGGGGATGGAGCGTGGCGAGATCCACGGAGCGTCCGAATGAGAGTGCTCCGGGGTGGTCGCTGCTGGTACGCTCTCATCTCACTTTAGCGGGATACGGTTGCTTTCTTCCATTTTCGCGCGGAGGTGGCTGAAGTAGTCGCGAAGATCGGGCTGCGAGACGCCGCAGCTCGAGCAGCCGCCGGTCTCGCACGTGCTGCATCCGCCGCCGCCGTCGGTGCGTCCGCAGTCTGGCTTTCCACACCCGCCATGGCCATCATGTTCGTCGGTTCGTGGACCAGCGAGATTCTCGAAGCGGATGCTTACGGTGAACCGGGCTTCGAGCTCATGCGCGAGTTGCTCGGTATTCGCCGGGTCCCCGACGAATTGCACGATGGCGTGTTGGCCGTCCAGGAGCACATCGACGTCGAGAAGTTCTATCGCCAAACCCAGATTATTCGCTCGATCGCGGCTGCAGGTGAAGATGGCCTGAGCGCGAACCGACAGCTCTGCGATGTGAGCGCGGTCCGCATCGCCGAGAACGCGGACCAGGATGCCGGAGGACGAGACGCCGAGCAAGCGGGCCTGGCGAATCGATGCGCGGCAAAGGACCGTGCCGACCTCGAGGCCTCGCGACGTTTGCACGGCGACTTTGTCATTGCGGCGAAGGCGAAGCGGTTCGTCGGACGCGAAAACTCCTAAGGCCCCGCACTTGCCGAAGGCGACGACGAATTGATCGTGGGCGTCGGCATCGTCGACGGCACACGAAACGCCAGCGGGTAGCGGCCCTGCCACGGCGGACAGGTCGATCGGAGCGGGAACGGCGCTCATGGCAGCCCCAGCGTTTCGCGCATGATCTGATCGTAGGTGGCGCAATCTTTGTCGGTGCTCAGGTCAAGGCGCATCTCGTTGATGACCTTCACGCTGAGGTTTTTCAGCCAATAATCCCAGCAGGCGGCGCAGACCTGGGTGTGGATTTGTCTGCCGACCTCGTCGTTCATCGGCGGCACGGGCAGTTGTTGCGCGAATCCGCCTTCCATGCAACCGGGGCGCAAGCATCGAAAGGTTCCTGGTCCCCCCGCCATCGGTCGCGAAGAAATCGTCTGCGTTTGCGGCGGCGTTTCGCCCAGGCCGACGAGCAACTTGGCCATCTCGTCGCGCGGGATGTTGTCGCCGCGCTGGTCGGCCACGGCGAACCCGTCTCGCAACGCCCTGACGGCGTCGTCGCGCTTCCCCAGTTTGATCAGCGACGCGCCCAGAAGCTGGTACACCTTGGAGAACTGTGGACTCAACTCCAGAGTGCGCCGAAACGACTTGACGGCTTCCTCGTGTTGCCCATCTTCCATCAGCAGTTGACCAAGCCGATAATGCCCGAGTTCGTTGTCGGGATCGTCATTGGCCATCTTGCGAAACTGAGTGATCTTTTCTTGCAACGCATTCATTAGGGGGAGCTCTCTCAAATTGGAGGTTTAGCCGCGGACTTTTGGACCGCGCGGGCCAGAATCCCGCGGCTAAACAAACAAACGTTACTTGCCGTAAGCGCCTACGTCGATCACCGTAAGCGGAAAGCGCAGCTCGATCGTCTTCTTGGCGTTTTTGTCGGTCGCCGTCACTTCAATCGTGAATCGACCTGTGCGATTCAACTCGATCGGAAACGCCACCGGAACCAGGTTCAACGTCTTCAAATTGATTCCGTCGGGCAGATCGCGCGGCAATGCCATCGTCAGCGGCTTCTCGGTGACCGGCTTCATCTTGTCATCCAGAATGCGCAGCGTGACTTCGCCGTTGGGGATGCCATCTTTGTTCAGGGTCAAGCCGACCATTTTGAAGTTCATTACGTAGGGCAAGCGAAGGACGCCGACGGTCTGGGCGCTGACGTCGATCATGCCGAAGCCTTCCGGGAGCACCGTGATCGGATAGTCGAATGCCTTGGCGTCCTTGCCGATCTTGTCGTGGATGGTGAGGCGAATGGTGTATTCGCCGGGTGGTTGTTTACCGATGTTGACGTGGAGATCGCCGGGCATGGCGCCGCCGCCGAGCGCGGGGATGGCGTCGGTGGTGACCGGATCCTTGAAGAAGACCTTGCCCTTGGCATCGAGAAGCTCAAGGGTAGTCTCGTAGTTGACCTTCTTTGTCTTGGGATCGGCGACCAGCCCTTCGATGTCGTAGGTGATCCACAGCTTGTCGCCCGGCAGGCATTCGGCTTTGCCGACGCGAGTGGCGCCGAACGGGCCATAGCAAGGGCGGGGGTTCTTAATCTCCACCGCCAAGCCTAGGTCGGCGGTGATGCCAAGAAGAAACAAGGCGGCAACACACAGACGATTCATGAGGGCCTCCACAGAATCGGTAGGAAACCGAAGATTGGGTACACGCGGCGTCACTTTCATTCTGCCCACCGAGCGGCTCAAAGGCCAGTGCAAAATGCTTGAATCGAAGCTGTCACATCGGCCAAAGGAACGCGTATCATAAATAGAGACAACCATTTCTTGGAGGAACTGTCGAATGTCCAAAAAATCCCGGCCCTGCGAAATCTGCATGAAACCGATCGAGCCCCAGCGCCTGGAGGCGACGCCCGAAACCCGACTCTGCAAGGAGCACGGCGGCGAGTTCATCCGCGTCGTCAGCCATGAGCGAACCTCCAAGGCCGGCAGCCTCAAGAAAAACTACGGCGGCGTCAACACCAGCCGCAAACGCAATCAAGCCGCCATCGAGAAACTCAAAGACGAGTTCGACGAAGAGAAATGGCAGCAAAAGCCGGTGTAACGCCCGGTTTTTTTTTCGAAATCCCTTGATCGCCCGTCTGCGTCCTGTTAATATCCAAATATCGGGTCATGCTATCGTGGCGTGACGGGGCTAAAGCCTGCAGGCGGCTGACACTGGTAGCCGGCGGCCTCCAGGGTGGCGCTCGTGAAAGGAGGTGGTCAGTGAGTAGTGGTAACCAGAGGTGGCTGCTCAGATAGCAGCCGACGGGCTGCCGTCGGATGCAGCCACATTTTGTAAGGAGCCGCGGCGCGTATCTCGCCGCGGCTCCTCTTGTTTTCATGGCAAGGCGGCATACAAGTTTGGGTGTCGTTCCTGAAACCCTCAACGGGATGCTCGTATGCAATGCCACGTCGTAGTCAGCGGGCTAGTCGCCGTCGCCATTGGTTTCGCGATCATTCGGTCGAATGACGGGCTTGCGCAGGATGCCGCGATCGAAAAACAAGTCAAGGCACTCTACGATCAAGGAATGGCGCTGCGTAAGGCGGGCAAGCTTGTCGAATCGATCCCGTACTTCGAGAAAGCCGCTGACCTGGCTCAGAGAGCCTTCGACGACAAATCGGAAACTCCCGCACAAATCGACGCGCACGCTGGAAACGCCAACTATAGCGCTGGCAAGCTGCGCGCGGCGGAGATCTACTTTCGCCGCAGCTTGAAACGTTACGAGGCGGTACTTTCTAAAGACGACGTTCGCTTGGCGCGCGCTCTGAACAGTCTCGGTATCACGTTGAGCGGGCTCGGCCAATACCAGGAAGCGGAGGCGCTCGAGACGCGCGGCTTGGCGATCTATCAAGCCAAGCTGCCCAAGAACGACCTTACGCTCGCCCTCGCTCACAGCAATCTCGGCATGCTCTATTTCAAAATGGCGCGTTTCGAAAACGCCGAGGCAAACCTCAAGCAGACGCTGGAGATTCGCGAGCTTCGGCAAGGCAAGGAGCACATCGACCTCGCCGTCCCCTTGGACGGGCTTTCCGCGGTGTGCCATGAAATGGGGGATCGTCGGAATGCCGAGGTCTATGTTCGGCGCAGCCTCGAGATTCGTCGCAAAACGCTCGGCGAGGATCATGTTGCGGTGGCGGACAGTCTCAACATGCTGGGGCTGGTGTGCGGCGAGCTGGGCAGAATTGCCGAGGCGGACAAACATCTGCGGCGTGCTCTGGCCCTGCGCGAGAAACACTTGAGCAAGGATGATCCCAAGATTGCTACGGTCCTAAGCAATCTCGGCCTTCTTTTCCTTGGCACGGAGCGTGAGGCCGAAGCTGAATCCCGCTTGCGCGGTGCCTTGGCCATCTATGAGAAGGCGTTCGGCCCCAGCCATCCTCACATCGCGACCACGCTCAATAATCTTGGCATGGTCATGCTCAACACGGGGCAGGAGCGGGAAGCCGAGCGACTCTGGCGGCGCGCCCTGGAGGTTCAGGAGCGAGCGTTGGGCAAGGAGCATCCGCACAACGCTTCGACATTGACGAATCTAGCCGGAGTTCTGCGCGATTCTGGTCGCTCTGAAGAAGCCGAGGCCATGCTTCGACGTGCGGTGGCGATCCTGGAAAAAGCGATGGGCGAACATCACCGCGACGTCGCCACAGCGCTGAACAACCTCGCGCTCCTTTATCGCGATACGAAACGCCTCGACACCGCCGAGCAGACCCTTGTCCGCGTGCTGAAAATGCAGGAGGCCGCCTTCAGCAAGAACCACGCGCGCGTTGCAGGCACGCGAGCCAACCTGGCAACGGTTTATCGGCGGCAGGGGAAACTCGAAACGGCCGAGGCCGAGACCCCTGAGGCAGTGCGGATTTTCAAGACCGACCCCTTCGTCGACAAAGCCAAGCTCTCGGCAAGCCTCCAAGATCACGCGGAGTTGCTGCACGCCCTGAAACGCAATCGCGACGCCCTGGTAGCTCATGAACAATCGCTGACGCTGCAACTTGCGGAATTGAATCGCATCCTGGCGAGGGGCAGCGAAGCGAGCATGAGTTCTTATCTGGAAACCAAAACCGGCCTGTTGCCAATCCTGCTCAATCTCGTCGCGCAATCCGACCACGACGCATCGGCCGAGGCGGCGTTCACCTGGACATTGCGATTCAAAGGGGCCGGCTTCGACACATTATGCCGGCTGCGCCAGATCGAGCAGATCTCCTCGGGCGACGCGGACCTGGAGGAAAAGCTGAGCCGATACCGAGCCCAGCGGAAACTACTCGCCAAGTTCACCGTGAACCCACCGGAAGGCCTAAGTTCAAAGCGGGTCGAGAAGGTGCTTGACGAAATGCGAAGCGCCATTTCACAGCTTGAGCAGGATGTGAACCGCACACTCGCACGCAAAGCACCCGAGTTGCTTGCCGAGCGGACGAGCATCACCGCCGACGCCATTAGGCGCAAGCTTGGCCCCGGAGATTGCTTGATCGAATTCTGCCGCGCTCCGTTGCGGGAGTTCTCGAAAGGAGAATGGCTCGATCCGCACTACTTCGCCTTCGTCGTGACGGCCGACGGGCCGATTCGCATGATCGACCTGGGACGAGCCGACAAGATGGAGGCTGGCGTCGAGGCCGTGCGCACGGAATTCGCCGATTTTCAGGAGAAGCTCCGCGAATGCGAGACGGTCGCCGAGGCTCGCGACTTGGAGAAGGCGGGGGAGAAACGCTTCAAGACCCAGGGCACGGCGATGTATCGTCGTTTGATTGCGCCGCTGGACACAGCCATCGGCAAAAAGGCACGCCTACTCATCGCCCCGGATAGCGCACTTCATCGGCTTCCTTTCGAATCGCTTGTGGACGGCGACGGGAAATATGTCATCGAGCGATTTGAAATCGCCTATCTGTCCACGGGGCGGGACCTACTGCGTACTCCGGTGAAACCCGCTCCCGGCACCGTCGTCATCGCAGGGCCCGATTTTAAGCTCAGCGCCGCCGAACGCTCGGCACGAGTCGACAAACTGCTTCCCATGAAGGCGTCGGCCATTGCTTCGGGCAAAGCGGCGTCGCCCCAATTGCGAAGCGCAGGCTGGAAGGCGTTGCCCGGCGACGCAGCGGAAGCCAAGGATATCGTCCTTGCGCTGAAGGCGAGCCGGTATCATCCGGTCAGGACCTACGTCGGCCCCAAAGCCCTGGAAGAAGTCCTCAAGGCGATGCCCTCGCGGCGCATACTTCATCTCGCAACGCATGGATTCTATCTCGACCGCGAACCGGCAGCGCCCGATGCCAACGACGGCGTCGGCTCCGGCGCCGCTCGAGCTAGGCTCAAACAAGCCGACAATCCTCTGTTGAGGTCTGGCATCGTGCTGGCCGGCGCCAACACGGTCGGGGACAAAGACGCCGCCGACCGAGTCGAAGACGGTTGGGGCACAGCCGAGGAGATTGCCCTGTTAAACCTCCGTGGCACGGACCTCGTTGTCTTGAGCGCCTGCCAGACAGGGCTCGGAGACATCAAGTCCGGCGAGGGAGTCTATGGACTACGCCGAGCGTTCATCCAGGCGGGAGCGCGCACACTCGTGACGAGCCTGTTCGAGGTCCCCGACGCCGAAACGCGCGAACTGATGCAGCATTTCTACGCCGGCATCAATCGCAATGAAGGAAAGCTACGCGCTCTGGATTCCGCAAGGCGGAATGTCCTGGCGGAACGCCGAAAGTCCGTCGGCGCCGCTCATCCATTCTTCTGGGCCAGCTTCGTCCTCATCGGCGATCCGGATTAGTCGGACGTGGCTAACTTGCCTCTCGATCACGGCGTTACCTTCTTTCAATCCCCGCGTGCATGGTGCACATAGCTTTTCACTGCCACGTCTTGTCATGTTGCCGATTGCACATATGTTTTCTGTATGCATCCGATTACCCCCACAAAAGTAGCTTCCGTCGGCGTGGCCTGCGCGTTTGGCTACTTTTTTTCGTTCTGGTATTACTCCCCCGACGAGCGGGTTTCAGGAGTGCGGATGGCTCATGCGTGATTGAGCGTGAATCTGGCAACCCCCTGAAACCTGCTGGTTTCAGGGGGTTTTTCTTTTTTTGCTCCGTTGTCCGACGTTCGCGGCAACGGTTCTTCACCTGACGAGCCGGGAGCGTACGCGACCGGAGGAGTTAACACAATGATCGTCGTCATGAAACCGGGCGCCACGCAAAAACAGATCGACCACGTCGTCGAGTTGATCGAGGACCTTGGCCTGAAAAGCCACATCATCCAAGGAACCGACCGCACCGTCGTGGCCGCCCTGGGCGAAAAACGCGACGGGGCTAAACAAGCGCTCGAAACGGGAGATGGCGTGGAAAAAGTCATGCCGATTCTGGCCCCCTACAAGATGGCCAGCACGGAGGTCAAAAAGGAACCGACCTGCGTCGAAGTCCTCAAACTGAAGGTCGGCGCGGGCAAGATCGGCGTCATCGCGGGGCCGTGCTCGGTCGAATCGCGTGAGCAGATCCTCGAAGTCGCTCGAGCCGTGCGCGAAGCCGGCGCGACGGCGCTGCGCGGCGGCGCGTTCAAGCCGCGCACCAGCCCGTACAGCTTCCAGGGGCTGAAGGAAAAGGGGCTCCAGCTTTTGGCCGAGGCTCGCGATGCCACTGGCCTCGCCATCGTTACCGAAGTGATGGCCCCCGAGCACGTGTCGCTCTTGGCCCAGTACACCGACATCATGCAGGTCGGCGCTCGCAACATGCAGAACTACCCACTTCTCGAAGCCGTCGGCGAATCGGGCAAGCCGGTCCTGCTCAAGCGCGGGCCGAGCGCCACCATGGACGAATTCCTTCTGGCCGCCGAGTACATCCTCAAAACCGGCAATGCCAACGTGATGCTGTGCGAACGAGGCATCCGCACTTTCGAGGACCACACGCGCTTCACGTTGCCGCTCGCCACGGTGCCGTACCTGCATCAAACAACGCACCTGCCGGTTGTCGTCGATCCGAGCCACGGGACGGGCAAGGCGAGTCTCGTGACGCCGATGGCCGTCGCGTCCATCGCCGCCGGCGCCGACGGCTTGATCATCGAAGTGCATCCGAATCCCGAGAAAGCGATGAGCGACGGCTACCAGTCGCTCACCCCCGCCGCCTTCCGCGAGATGATGGCTGAGTGCCGCAAAATCGCGACGGCGCTGGGGAAGAAGATGTGATTCGCCGCGAAAAAACGCAAAAGGCGCAACAAGAATGGTCACGGAGTTTCCGGCCAGGTCTTGCTCACTATTGTGACTCTTGCGTTTTCTTGCGGCGAGTTGCCAATGTGACCTACCCGTCTGCACCCGGTTGGCTTGGTTGTGTGCCGCCGATTCGTTACAAGGGTATCAAAACGCATCGGTCATGGTTCCGGAATACCGAGTTGCTTGCAGATTCGTTTCGCGGTGTACTCTGGAATTTCTCGATGCCGCTGCACGGCGGTTCGCCGACGATTCGCTGGGTTCTCCCAGATCGAATGGTCGCTTCCTTCGCGCACGAATCGGCAGCCATGTTGCTGCAGATGCCGAAGCAGATCCCGGCGTTTCACGACTACGCTCCTTGAGCGACATGGGCGACGCGCGTCGTTGCCGAGAGCAAAAGGAAAATGGGTTCTTCGAGGTCCGCGTCGGCATCGGTGACGGACGGATTGGGCGTGGGCAACGCCTCGCCGTGCAGCATGCACGTCTCGGCCATGTCGACGAGCGCAGTCGCCAACATTCGACGCGCCTCGTTGAGGTTTGTGCCGAAGCTGATTGCACCGGGAAAATCGAGGACTTCGGCATGAACGGCTTCGTCGACAAACTTGTACATCGCCTTGTACGTGAGCATGTGATGTTCCCCGATAAAGGGACCGTTATTCTGCATCAATGCTGTATGCTACCATGCTTCGCTACCGCTGGCTAGCGACGTTCGAATTGGACTGCCGATTGTAACCGCATTCTGGTTCAAGACTGAATTGCACTACGTTTCAACTGCGTCGCGTGAGTTGTTTCCAATATCGTCCGACTGTAGCACCGATGGCGCCCGCTAGTGCCCCTGCCGTCATCATCAGCACCAAGCCGACTATTAGCATGCGCTTGTGCCGATGGAAGTTTGGATCATGAGGAACCATCTCGGTGAGAATGTTGCCAGGTATGACACCCAGAACATAACAGCAAAATCCGGATAATGCTGCCCCCAAAACCGTCGCAACCAAGGGTCTACAAGTGGCTCCGGCTACTCCGCCGATTATTACGCCGTTGAAAAGAGCAATGGTGCAAACAAACACAAACGGCTCTCCGAAATGTCCTTCTACGCTGAAGAAGATAATCATCACTAAGGAGCGTGCCAAAGCCCCCACTACTGCGCCGGCGACAAACCCCATCAAGTAATCAGGACGCGAATCTGACGGCTCCGTCGGTTGGCACTCGCCAATCGACTCCTTTGGAACGGAATATCCGCAGGAACACTGAAGCGTCGCTTCGTGGATAGGTTGACTGCATTTCGGACACATTTTGGCCACGCGAGATCCCCTGGCCAGCGTACCACTTCTTCTGGAAAACTTCCACCTACGAATGCGACTTGCCCGCTTGCCCCCAGTTGGCTTTGTTATAGGCTTCCGATTCGCCGCGCGGGATCGTCAACGTCTTCCAGTTGTCACCGGCCAGAATTCGGGCGAGCTGTACGATCTGCCCGATGTGGTAGCAGGTGTGTCCCAGCGAACGCGCCAGCGCCAGCGGGACCGAATGCGGCTCGCCGCGTATCAGCACCGTCTTTGCCAAATCCTCCGGCGTCAAGCTCCTGAGCGTCTCCATCAGGAGCGCCCAGCCCGCTTCCCAGCAATCCAGCACTTCGACCCTGCTGCGGAACGTATCGACAAACTCGCCATCGCGCTCGCGCCCCGGCTTTTCGCCGTCGGTGGTGAGAAAATCCGTCCAGCGCGAGCGCAGATTCCCGGCCACATGCTTCATGATGACGGCGATCGAATTCGTGTTCCCGTCCAGTGCGATATGCAGCTTCTCGTCCGGCAACTGCGCAATCGCCCGATCGGCCAACCTCTTGTTGGCCTCGAACGCGTTGATGATCGCAGAAACGAACTCACTAGCGACCTTCATTCCTTTTCCTTCATCCGGGCGCCGCGCCCTCATTTGCTTAGTTCAAACAAGATGCACCGCACGGGCTCATCCGCGCCAGTCAGCGCTCGATCGATCCGGTTCGCCAGATCGTAGAAGCGTAATGGAGGAACCCCTTCATGCGAAACGGCGCCGCCTCCTGCATGCCTCGCCGCGACAGGAAAGCGAAGCTGCCGACATAGCCGATTATCACCAACACGGCAAGCGTTGCAAGGAACGACAGAATCCATGTGCGATATCGAGTCCAGAAGGGAACTCGAGACATGGATTGATCGCTCCTTTCGCGCGTCAACCAGCGACCGTTATGGAGCGTTTTCGCTCGGTCGCTGCCTGGCGGTCGCGGCATTGATCGGTCCCGACAATCCGACTGCCAGCCAGTGCGCTTCGCGCGGACCGAGAACCTTGATAATGCAGCGCACGACGTCGCCGGGTTGAAACTCCCACACTTCATCGGTCGGAGTCGATCCGACGAGCTCGAATTTCTCTGGGCCGAGTTGGATGCCCTGGCCGAGGTGGAACCCGCCTCCGCGCATTGAAATGAGCACGTCGCAAAGTTCCCCGTAGGCGGGTTCAGGTTGTTCGCGGCCCGTCATGGATATGGATCGTCACTTGTATGGGTTCTCGCGTCAACAGGCTACGTCGTTGTGGTCGGTGAGGTTTGCACAGCCGGTCGGCGGTCGATCTCACCCATCAGGACATCAACTTGACAAAAAATCGCCGTGTTTCTTAGGCTTTCTTGATACCGATGCACCTTTGATGCACCGTATTCTAACGAGAAGCCCACCATGCCGCAACCACATCCCCGGTGTTCCGAAACCCGATCTGGCGGTGACTGGTTCGTGGAGTTGAGCGGCGAACAACACTTCCTCGGCAAGCAGTCGTTCGGTGCGGCGAAGCCGATGAAACGCAGCGGTCGCTGGAAATCCATCCTCCGAGATTCTATCTGAATGCCACAAGTTGATGGCAGACCGGGACACGTTGTAACGAAGCCGGTCCGCTCGCCTGGTTCGGAAGAACTTCATGCCGCCCCGCGTCCGCGTTGC